>Ga0179593_1468912_pt1 | contig 13153 bp, 12 predicted proteins | sample CZODoug2_1_08_16_FD_185931 | JGI IMG/M metagenome (GOLD analysis project Ga0179593, IMG submission 185931) | Vadose zone soil fungal communities from Angelo Coast Range Reserve, California, USA - CZODoug2_1_08_16fungal (PacBio error correction) | ecosystem: Environmental > Terrestrial > Soil >... | reverse complement strand
ACCTGGACCAGCCATCCCTCTTAGCCACCTTTTTCCGGATCGTCTGGCGCTCCTCCGGCCTTACGTGCACATATGTTTTGAGTCCGCTTAATCACGCAGATTGTATGCTCTCCAACATTGATGGTTCCCCCCGATCTTGCCTTTTTCTCCCTTCTAGTGTCCTGTCAGTATCCTGCTTTTTCGTCCCAGGGGGCACAACCACGCTCCTTGGTTTTTCTTGGTGACAATAATCGTCTTCACGTGAGTTTTTTCTCTTCATCCTGTCTGCAATTTTGAGGTGCCTTGTCAATCTCACTTGTCGGCTCCAGGAGACCCTCTGCGAGAGCGGATCTAAGCAGACAATGCCAGTGCTTTCCTCTTAACGGATTTGTTTCGCTCAGTTTTTAGGCGCTCAAGCCGTTTCACATTCCCCTTTACAATATATCCGGCAAGCGATGAGGCACCCGAGCACTCCCAAGACTCTCGCCACACTCCACAAGGAGCATCATACTTTTTGAGTTTCTTCCTAGCTTTTTGCTTTGGCCTGCTTAGCAGCGCAATGAGCCTCTTCCTTTTAAGCTCGATAAGTCAAAGACTGTTTAACCCCTATCGTGTTCCACACGTTACTGGTAAAGGATCTTGAGAGGGGGTCCTTGCGCCAGTACCGTGGATTGCGTTTTCTCCCACTTGAAACTGGTTTTTCAGTAGTTTTTCTTTTTCTGTTTTTTAACATTTTGTATTTTCTTTGTGCGGCATTCAAATAGCGATGAAGATGCGCCGATCCGGCTCCTTCCCCTACTGCTGTCCTTACGCCGCCCCATTCCCCAAACCCCCTGTTTTGCGTTTCCTCACCTGACTAGAATGAGGCGACAGCGGAAGAAAACCGAACCGACAGACAAGCATATCGTCGCTCCTTGTTTTTGACTGCCCCCCTCCGGTTAGTTACTTGTATCGTCGCTTTCGACCCCTGGTCCTTTTTCACAGTCCTCCCGCCATTCCTTCCAATCTCTTTGGAACTTACGCCACCGTCCATAATCCAGCTTGGACGATCCAAACTCTTCTGACCTGCTTACTTGTGAGTTAACCTTTCTGAACAAAGCATTTGTGAAACCCCCAATATCTTTTCCGCCGAAACGGTAGATCAGAAAGGTTTGATCAGTCCGATATATTTTCCCCTCCTCCGTTCTACTTCCCCTCCTTTTTGCCTCCACTACCCCAGACGCCCTCTTGCTGTCGTATGTCTTTTCTCGGTTTCGGTTTAGGTGATCTTAAAAGAAAAACCAGCAAGTCTCTTTTGTTCAACTTAATACCTCCCCCCGTTGGCCATCGTTGGGCTAAAGTTCCCTTTTTCCTTTTTCCATCCTCTATTTAATAGGTGTAACTCACCTTTTTTACAAGATGTGAAGGTTCAAAGACCCAAGACATTGTCCGCGGTTTTCGTGATTCCTAACTTGAATCGTGTGATTGCCCATTCTGGCGGAGGAGAGCTCGCCTTGATCGGCGCAATCGTCAGCCGCTATTCCAAGAGGCCGCAGACTCATCGAACTCCCTGTGCCACAACTTTTTCACTCCCCTACAACTCGGCGCCCATACTTCGGTGAGTCTTGAAACGCCAATCTTTACGCGCAAAAGCCCCCACTCCCCCCCTTTCCACCTCTTACGTCACTTCTTTAAATACGCCTGTTACATTTTTCTCCCTGTGCTGTTGCCTTTTATTCCCCGAGTACTGGTCTTACCACCCGACACCACGGGCGTACTGTCTCCCAGGACCCTCCCTACCCGATAGGGACTTTTAGGCTTCGTCCCCGTTGTACAGCTGATCATTGCTATCCCCACATTCGGGTTTCCTCAAGCTCTGCCCATGGTCAGGCGATGCTTCTGTTGTTACTACTATGATAGGATCCCCGCTCCTCGCTTACTCTGGTTCCCACGGTCTGACTTTCTTCTACAGTCTTTAGTCTGGATTCTCTCGAGAATTCCGCGCCTGGCCAGGCCTCCTCATCACTCATTTGCCAGCTTTTTCCGGTCGCTCAGTCACTCTTACTGAACCTTATGCTCATCACAAATTCGTTTACAGTCCCCGGCCGCGATTTTGCGAGAGTTACCCAAAGGTCCTACAGTCCCCATGAGGACTCTTTATCGTGCCAGCACCCCTCCTCTCCTCACATCTGGAGTTCCCTTTTTAATCCATCTCCCGGCCTTCTTTCCTGCGGAACGCGCGGTTGGACCTGTTGTTGTAATGCGTTCTTGCTGCGCCCGGCCTCAAACGATGGCGGTCCCTTTTTTTAGTATTCTTTCGATCCTACTACGCGGCTTTGCATGAGAATTATCTGCTCAGCCTCCCTGTTGTTAGTAGATATTAACAGCGCTACCCAGAATGCCCTTCTCCCCGCTTGGTTGATTTTCCCTGCAGCCCCTTCTTGTCTAGCCGAGCACAAAAAAGGCATACTTCGGCGCTACGCACGTGTGCCGCCCCTTACTGTCGATGGAGATTCTTCCGCCTCTAGTTCTCCATATATTCCCTGTAACCTTATTCTCAACCGACATTTTGGCCTTACTGCCTCTTCTGGTTTTATTTGCTGTCGATTAGTGGTCATCTCCACTTTCCTTTTCACTAGCTTCTGCAAACAAAGCATTAAACCACTTTTATTCTGGCTGTCTTCCCGAATAACCTTTCGTCTAATTGTTTTTTCCGTTCCCCCACCTTCTCAAAATCGTCTCTTGATGAATTCTTCTCATTTTATCCTCAACATTTCTTGTCACTTTAGCAGGATCCATAGTTCTTGATACTTATCCATCTACCCCCACATGCCCTTCTTTATCCCCTCCTTTTACCCCTCATATTATAAAGCCCCGTGGTACCCGAGCCAAGCCCGCGTCCTGGCGGCCTCCTAGGCCCCGGAGCCCCCCCTCCCCCCCTGTTGGCCTCTCCCTATGTCCCCCACTAAAGCGGTGTGGTTCTGGCACCGCTTCCGCACAGTGGTTTTCATTACTTGTTTTTCCCCCCCCCTCGCAGGATCCTGCCCTGTGATCACTCTTTTCCCTGTCCTCCAACCCCCCTGATATCAAGCACCTTCAGGTGCATGAATCATGTCACGTCTCTACCCTTTAAATTACCCACTGTTTTATGCCTGCGTCTTGTCCCACGGACCAGTACATTTACCACTCACCGTTCCTGTGTTCTAAGTCTTATTTCTAGATCCCACCCCTCACTCCGATGGCTTTGTTCTCTTTCATGCCTGAGCGTAATTTCTATCATGTTCGGCCTACCGGCCTGACCTCGTACGCCAAAGCTTGGCCCCCCCTCAAGATTTTCTCCCCCTCGTCTAAGCCGCGAGAAAATAGGCCGTCCGTGCGGAGGGCGAACACCATACCCACGCGACTCTTGTTGCCCTTTTCACCTCCCCCCCCTTCGATCCACGAGTCCTTTTACCGGCAGAAGACTGGTGACTGCCTTCTCATTTTCTCACTCTTACATGTGTTTACGTTTTTCGTAGTCCCTAAGCATCTTGAGGCACGAAGCTCCGCCCCTCCACTGCGTAACCTACCCATGCCCCGCCTTTCTTCGCGTGCCTAGACTACCAAACTACCCGGCAACCGCAGCAGTGGAATTTCTCGACTGCCGAAACGTCGGGATTTCCTCACCAATCGTCCATCTCCCTCCTTGTTGCACATCCATGTTACTTCCACGTCCCTCTGGCCATTCTCCGATGTCTTTCTTTTGTGTATTTTTTTGTTAGCTGTAACTAATATTTAGTCTGGTTATTATACCAGTAAAAACTTCTAAATCTTACCCTCTGAGATTCCAACCGCTCACTTACTCTTTTGCGCTTTACGACGTCCTTTCCCGTAGCCAAAGTTCTTTCATTTCCACCTCTCTATCCGGTACACTCACGGTTCTTGAACCGGTTTTATGCTGGAAGGATCACCGGTTCAACACTGAAATTTTTTGTATAGTTTTCTCCTGTCTCCCCTACTTCTACCGTATTGGGTAGCCGGTCCCCCCCCCCAAACTGTTTTCCCTGAAGTGTCTGTTCGTTTCACTTGCTCATTTGCAAGAGTCTCGCCGGAAGCATCCCTCTACTTCGTCTCACGACATAGCGTCACGCGCGACTGCTGTTTTCCCCACCACAATGGTCACCGGACACTGGCCCAAGAAGCCATGGTTTTTTTCCACTTTGCGACCCCACTTGCTCCCCCCCCACAGATCCCAGCATTCGTGCCCCAAGTGTAGCGAATTAACCGCAAGATCTCCCTAGCTTACAAGATGTTCTCGAATTCAGACTTCTGTTCTTTGGAACCCTTGCTTCCCCGCGGACCCATTCCTGCGCCGACCCCATTTGCTCTTCTTCATACCATGTACACCTGTGGCTTGGGTCACAACGACTTACACGATAAACGCCCGGGACTTTTATTGCCCGCTGACCGCCAAGTGAGGAACCTGTATCCCCCTATCACCCTTTTCTTTCCAGCGAGTTCCTCTATATGTCACTTGTCTCGGGGACTTTGAAGAAGCGGCTGCCCATCATCCCTACGCGTGTCCTTGCGTGGGTGCGACCTTTCCATCCCCCCTTCTTATCCTGTGCATCACCATACCGTTGCGACTCAGCCCGCTTCCCCTCACCTCTATTTTCGGCCAGTATGGTTGTCACTTATTCTTCTAACCTCCCCCCTCAGTCCCCCTTTTTTTGTTCAGATCACGGCTGCTAGGCCCTGATGTGTAATATACCGTTTCTAAACCTTATCTCACCCATTACTTCTGACGGTGATACTCCCACACTCCTTGTTTAGTGCCTCCTCTGTCAACTTCCTAGGCATCGTCCATCATCCATTTTCTTTCAGTATTTTCTCCTTCCTCTTTTTCTCGCTTACTTGGTTGCTTCTTTTCTCCATCACTTGTTTGATGTTCCTGCTACATCCTCTTTTGCCTAGCACTTTCTTCTTTCCCCTTTTTTTTTATATATAAACCCCCCCCCCAATCTTTCTTCCCCTCCCCGCACACGAAGACAACCCTCCATCCATCTAGCCTTCTTCTTATTTTTCTTTGTTATCCCCGCCCCTTTTCTTGTAATTTTTGCCGAGGGCGCACTTCCCATAGTCTTTTTCTTATCTTCGCAAGCTCCTCGTCACTGCACTTGCGCTTTATGATTGCTGCTCCGCGAGATTCTTCTTTTCTATCCCCTTTTTATGCTCTAGTTTTTCTTTTTTCAGTCATTTTCTTTCCTGCACATGTTCTTCTTCCATAGTTTTCACTCCGTAATCCATATAATCTGCCTGTATTGAGAACAAAAGTGAACCCCTCTTTCTTTCCGTTCTCTACCTTTTCGCGCGACACCCATTTCGGCTTTTCAGCGTATGGAAGGCAAACGTGGGCTTCCAAGCTATGATCGTCTTCCACATTGTTATCTGAGCCTCACCTGGCCCTCCATCATTTTGCCTTTCTACCCACGTCCAATTTTTCAACCCGGAAATAGCTCCGTTCACACGATACCCGCCGATGGGCCACCTGTTTTGCTGACAGGCCCTCGGTGTTCATGGTCGCAGCCGTTACGGGACCACTTACGTTTGGTTCATCGTGGCTGATTGTGCTCCCAGGCTTCGGATGGGCTTGAGCTCGCTTCTGTACGCCCATTCTGATCCCGCCGGTTTTTTCCACCCCCGCTGCTACATCTGATCAGCTATTAACCCTGGCAACTCGCGATGCAGCTGAACCGGGGGTCTCCAGTCGGAATGCTTTTGACACTGGCTACTAGGTTCTCTTCCCCCCTCCGGCTTCTTCCTTTTCTTTGTTGCAGTGAGAGCGCCTGACGATTCGAAGGCAGATTAGAACTGGGGCGCTTCCGAGCCCATAACCACCCTTCGCGGCTACTCACTTGAGTTCCCCCCCCTCTCAGTCCCGCTCCCGCGCGACCCCACCCGGCGCCCCCAGTCCCGGCTACAAGCGAAACGAAGAAGAAACTTTCATGATTATCCCGGCCCAGGCATCCGGTCCCCGTGAGTCGGACCTTTACTCGCTTTAACATCCTGGGAAAGTCCTTTTTTTGCTCGCTCAACTCATACTTTTCTTCTTTATGTTCTCTTTTCAAGAAGCTTTGATTTTTCCGCATCTTGAACCCCCCAAATCTCCCCTGCGTTTACCTGTTTTATGGTTCCTGAATTTCACCCATCCCTCAAAAAGTCAGTCTGAAACCCAAAATACTAGCCACCCAAGGGCGAAATTGCGTCTTCGACCGAACTTCGGTGGAGTTTCCGCCTATTCACTCTTGTGGGTATCCCGGTGAAGGGCACCAGATTCGTCCCTTCCCTCCCTGTTTGCGGTTGCGTTCATGAGTAGCTCTTTCCCACTCGAATGCGTTTTTTTATTGTTTGGCCTGTTTGTGATCCCTCCTCTGAAACCCCAAGAGTTTATTTTGTTTTATTCCATCCCCTTTAGGGTGTTTTCATCTGAATGGCCCCCCCAACGAGAGGCCGGTCAAGTTCTGACGTCAGTTTCGCGCCGGCCACCCACCCCCCCCGGTAAAAATGATTGTTTTTTCCACAAGTTCTCCTTTTTGTTTCTTTTTTCCTTGCTTTAACTCGCTCTGGCCTATGGTAGCGGCAAAACTTGAGTTTGATGCATGGGGTTTAAGTGACGGCCTTCCAGATATCTGCTTATTTTTCACGCAAGATCCTCGTCAGCGCCCTGAAGTTTCGGTCTCTCCCCCCTGGTCCATGGATCATCTCCGGCACCATTCCCCCCAGCGGACCCCGCCACAATAGCCGCGTTCTTTCCCAACTTCGTACTGGAAAGAACCTCAAGCCCTTAAAGACTGCACGATAGAGAGTAGGCGATTCCGAGTCGTTAAAGTGACTCACTGCTGGCCATCCATGACAAATTCCCCCCTCCAGCCTCTCCCTGGCCTTTACTCCCATGCCTTGAACGGCCAGGAGCACGACCTGCATTCGTGACCCCAAACGGTACTGTCCGCCCGCCGCCGTTTACCCTGCTTTTCGTACATCGGGTGTTTCAATTTCTTTCCTGGATGATTGTTAAGGTAGGGCTTGATTTCATCTGACTTTTGGTCTATCGCTTTCAATGCTCAGCAGTATCTCATGGCAGGTTAACTGATCCCCGTCTGGTGGAGCCCCTCCCCCCAGGGTTTCCCACCGTGACGCTTCCCACTGCTTGTCCAGATGGCGGGAGAATCCCCCCGGCTTTGGACTACTTTTTCATTTTCCCCCCTATCTAAAGGATCGTTGTCGATGCCCACTCGGCTGAGTCTTCACGATTCTGAGGCCGCAAAAGTGGGAGCGTCAAGCAGCCCTTCCCCCTAGTTCGTCCTTACTTCTCACTCGGTTGAGTTTCATCATCGCAAGTCCCCGGCCGTGCCGAGGAGGTTATAGCCCATCCCCTCCTGTTCAGGCTGCCTCAGCACTGGGTTTTTTTCGGTCTAATTCAAGTCGATGGCCTGGCTCACGGCCAACCAGGCGGCTACGTTCCTTTGTCATTGTGCTTTGCTACAGGCTACCTCCTCCTCCTTTTTCTTCCCCTTTAACATGCACCATGCCACCCTTTTTTTCTCCTCTTGGTTGTTTTTTTTGTAGTTCACGACAACGAGCCGGCGCAGCCCCCACCGACTTGCGCGCTGCCGGAGTCAAACCATGGTCGAGCTTTCTTTTCTACCGTTTAGGATCTCCTCCATCGCCCTATTCGGCTCTTTTTGCGCCCATCTTCCACAGACTATTATTAAGGTCTTCTTTTGCGTGGATCTGGATTTAGTTGCGCGCCCACTCTCTTAGTTCGCGAAATCCCCTCTCTTCCCATAATCCCTGCACTTCCCTCTTGGCTTTTCCTTCCTTGCAAAATATTCTCAAATATCGCGCTTGTGGTCCTTCAGAGGTGCGCCCTGTTGCACTGGTCCTTCGGTCTCCACTTGAGATTTTACCAGTGGCCTTTCTGGCCGAGCCCTCTCCTGTCAGCGGAGATCCCAGCCGAGGTATACAACCTCTCATCTTTTTCCCTAAGGGCATTTTTCCCCACCGAAACGATTTGCAAACGATCAACTAAAGCTTGCACGGAGGTCCGGACCCCACGACCTTTGGTCCTCCTTGTCAATAGTTGTAACAAACTTGGAAGCATCTCCCTTGGCGTATGTCCTTCACGCAATTCCCTTTTCATTAGATAAGGCACTTATCCAAGACATTTGTTAAGATAGTATATCTTTCACTCCCTCCGACGAGAGGCTTCTTCGTCTGTTTCCTCCGGACATTCTCCATTTTTTTGGCTATTTTTTGTCTCTGGAATATTTGGAGTACCAGCGCGCTGAATTCTTCTCTGGCAGGCAGCTGGGTAGCTGACATGCAGATTCCTCCGGTCGATTTCTCTGTCAATTTCCTCCGCACACTGCCTTTTCCCCCCCCTCGTGTTGAGTGCCGAACTCAGCTCGTCTCCTCAATCGTTTCGCCGCGCACGGACAAAGATAAACCTTTTCACCTTTAATGCCCCGCCAATCCCATCTTAAACCGGTTGAGTTTCCGCTTGGAGGAACGCCTTGCGTTTCCAACTCGGCCCCCTCTCTCCTCTTAATCGCTTTCCCTGACACTATTCCCTACCGTGAGCCTCCACCAAAACTCTCGAAGCCCTGGCCTGGGAAGAGCACCGACCCAGACAAGAAAACTCAAAGGTTCAGATCGACAGAGCCACAACTCCTACAAACGCATGGATGAGGTCTCCCTTCTCACCCGAGTGATTCCCCCTTTTCTTTGATCCTTCTTTCGGACTTTTGCTTCTACTCCACCTACGACCCTATCCCAGCGCACTGCTTGGTGATTTTGACTCCCTCTTAAACTTGGTATTTCTTCCCCCGACGACCAGACTTTCCCCCCCCTATACTTTTTGTTACGCGGCTTCCCCCAAAACGTCTTTGGCACTTTAAGAGTCGAAGCAACCTCTTAATTCAAGAGGCCGCTTGCCCCCTCTTTCTACCAAATCCCCCTTATTGCCGGCGGCGTTTTGCGGATATTCTTTTTCCAAAGCAAGCTTCTTGAACTTTTCTTTGTTCTGTCTCCGTTTTGATCCGTTCTAATTCTCCCCCTTCTCGTGGCTTCTGCGGTCCCACTATTCTTTGGCTCGGAGAGTCTTGACAGTGAATTCCCTGTGCCCCGCTCTTGCAGCGCAGATCATCTTCCATCGCATGATCAGAAGCTGCGCCATCCTCGGAAAGTCACGCCTCCTTTTTTACAGTGGCATTCCTACTTACTTCCCTCCCTCGTCCCTTTCACTCCTTGGTCCCTTCTGAAAGACACTCCCGAACCCGTTACATGGCCCGCTCAAGGGCTCAGCTGGAAGTAATAATTATCTACTTCTTCCTTCTTTTGGATTCCCACTCCTTTGTTGGACTTTATGACTGAGTCGTACAAGAGAGTCTCCGACCAGAAACGGGCGCTGCGCAAGTCCTTCCGCCAGTTCCAGCATCCCCTTTACACTCCCCCACAAGTACTTGTCCCTTTGAACGCATGTGCGCACCGTTGGAGCGATCAATCTTTGCTCTTTTCTTTAGGTGGTTCACACCTCAAATGACTGGTCCGTTCTACTATTCTTAGCTAATAATATGAAAGCCCCCCTTCGGTTGCTCTCACATGAAGGGCCTTCCTATTCGGCGTAGATGTTCTTCTTATAATTCCTTCGCCTTGCTTTTCTTGAACTCCCGAATTGAAACCCTGGCGCGCACCCTAGACCCCTTCCGCGCTGGCGCCACTTTGAGCGTCGCAGCCGCCACCCTCCCAGCCCCTCCACTTTGTTTGCAAATCCAGCTATACACAAGGTTGTTGTGCCCAGATCTGTGTTACTAACCCGTTCTATGTAGCGCTCTTAGCCATTCAGATCAATATTTTATTAAACTCCGTTCTCATTAAGTTCCCCATCCCCTGCTGGTAGCAGCATCCCTACTCCGTGCAAACTTACAAAGGTTCGTGAATCTTCTTCCTTTTCTTGAGTAACTATGTGTTGTTGACGTGCTATCTCTTCTCCAAACGGTGTGCTCTTGGGGCGATGAGAACGTCGATTGTGCTAATTGAATCGATGCTTGTAGCTTCATAGGAGGCGACTCTGTCTTCTTCCCTTCTCTAAAGAAGTCTGCTCCTCCTCTCCTCATCTCCTTTTTCAGAGTTCCCCACCTTTTACCCTATTCCCATTAAGGTTTCTTGGGTGAGCCGCCTCTCGAGCCGCGCAGCCCAACTAATTCGCCTAACGCTCTAACACCAGGCTTAAATCGTCTTCCCTCTTGTCTCGTTTGTTTTCCTCCTCTACCCTCCGCGCAGTTTTTTCCTTCCGCGCCGCTTGGTGATTCTTTCCTCCCCCACCCATTCTGTATTGATTTGGACAGGTTCTTCTCTTTCTCCTTTTTCATTGTAGACAGAGCTCCTTTATCTTCAGAGACGATGGGACCTTTTCCAGCTCCCCTGCTCTTCCTTGAACAATATCTCCTAAAGCTAGCTGCTGCTGCCTTCTGCCCCACTATTCCTTCACCTGGATTCCGTCTTTCCGGCACGTTGTTGAGGATCAGGACTGCAGCCTGGTCTCTCCTTCAGCTCAATCAGTGCCATTTCCTCTAGGTTCATTCATTGGCGAGAGCAAACCCCCCCGAGTCTTAGAGTAAGCTTTCCCCCCACCGCGTCCCCGGTTCATCGCTATTACCATTTCGACTTGTACGCGTTGCCCCCTCACCAACTAAGGTGAGGCAAATGCGCTTTGGAGTACCCTTTGGTCGTCGTTGAACCCTGCCCCTTCTTTTTGCTAGCCGCTTTTGCTTTTTTTAAGCCCCCCCGTACCTTACCACAACAATGTTGCATCACAATTTCCACGAAATCGTAATCTCTTATTAAAAACTTCCTCGCCCCCTTTTGACCTTTCTTGTGCTTGTACGAGTTTTGCGCCCCTCCCCCTCAACTTTAGTCTTCTATTTATGTCCGGGACTTTATCTCAAATTTTTCAACTCCTCGTGACTTCCGATGTGTGGAAGGTGGGTTTTTGTTTTTATGTTCTTGTGGATTTCCACGCCCCACATCCCTTCGACTATCAGATTGCGAGCCCACATGCTCTAGAACTCTTGCCCCTCTGGCACTCCTTCGAACACAATTCCCATGATTTTCTTTTTTCCGCAAGCCTCGCCCTCACTCAAGAACCCTCCGCTAGCGCCAGAAAAACTGGAACAGACAAGACAAAAGCTAAAATTTCACGAGAAATCTTCCAAACTGAGTTACCGATCGCCCAGATCACTGCCTTTTCACTTCCTGAATTTTTTTCTCTTTAACCTCGCCTGTCCCTCTTGCTTTATGAAGGCACTGTTCAAAAAAAGCTCGATCCTTTCATATGGTTTCTGGGCGAGTCCACTAACAAATTGAGACGCAGAGACTACAACAAAAATGCCAGTCCAGCGCACGCAGTCGACTGTCCCCGACCCAGTCTGCCTCCATCTGATCTCTCTCTTTCTTCTTTGTTGCGTGGAGAGGGACTGGGCCTCCCCCCCACGATTGATCCAGCATTTTCCTCTTGTGTGTCGGATTTGGGGTAGTTCGACCTGCTTTTCTTTTACTGTATCTCTTCCGCCACAAGTCTTTAAGGCATTTAGATCTTTGTCATCGGGCTTTTCCGGAGTGATTTTAGGAGTAACTCATGAAGGCACCCTGCTTTTCGTACTGACAGGAGTAAGCCCCTCCAGGATTAATAGTCGCGTAACCCTCTGTCGAAATGGGATTTTCTCCCCTACCCCTGTGTGTCTTTTACGAGGCGGACCTTCATCTAGGGTTTTATTGTTAATCTCCGGCACTCCATGCCATGTTCCTTTGCTTCAGTGCCAGCTTGCCAGTAGTTTTTTTGTCAATCTCATCCTATGCTCATTTCCCTTGTTGACGCAGCCCGTCAAATAACGCCGTGGGTGCAAACCTCAGATTTTAAAACAGCGGCGAAATTTCTCCTAAAGGAGTGTGCCTTTGTTTTTGGCCTTTTCTCGCCCACTAACCCTCTCCCTCCGTTACCCTATCTGCCCTAAAGTTGGTCAGGAGTTCGTTCCGATATGAGATCCGACTCATCTTTGTGATGGCAAACGTGCTTGATATCCCCCCTTGGAGTAGGCCGTCCTTGTCTGCGTAATCCAAAGGCCAGCCTTCCTCATTTGGGTTTCGTCACCACTACGAATGAAAACCAAGGGTACTGTCTCCTCCATTTCCGCCCACCATCCCCTTTGTCCCCTCTGGACACAGTTTAGGTCCCTCCGGCGCTGGACATTTACATCTTTTTTAACTTGAGCCAGGAGTCGCAGGGCTTGAGTCGATACCCTTTCCCTTTCTCTGTCAAGGGCTCGTCAGCCCGCTTTTGTAGTCCTATGCCACGAATCCTCTACGAATTACCTTGCTTTGCCGATCCTTGTCGCAACTTGCGCGACTCCCCCTTTCCCATCATCGATCAAGATGTTCCCGTATTTTAGGACTCCCCCATGCCACCCTCGCGTACCGAATATGGCAAATCCAGCACGGAGCGTGGTTGCAAGAATGCGAGTTTTTTTCCTATGTATCAATCTCACCTTTCCTCCCTATCAATTTTAACTCCTTTCCGCCGCCTTCTCCCACATCAAGCTCTTTTCCGCAGCATCCCTAGGCGAAATCTTAATCTGGCGTGCCTCGTCTTTTCTCGCGGATCATAGACCTAGGGTCGTCGTCGTTCGCCTTTTTATCCTCCGAGCGCCTTTCCGACCCTGTTTTCCGGGACGGGAAGCGCAAGTCGATTGGGCTTTGATGGCTGTCAGCACAGGGCTGTCTTGCACTTGGTATATTATCGTTCTCTCCTGTTTTATTTTGTGTGAGTATAGTACCTAACAAAAGCGGCTGAGCAACAAAATGAACCTCAAGACACTGGTGAGTGAAGCCTTACGGCCGCCCCCCCCCTTTTTTGGAGCCGACTCTCTCTGTGAGCACGTCAGTTCCGCTATGTTCTCCTCCCTACTCACTTTATGCCTCTCACTAATTATTTTTTCCCCCACCTCACTATTCTTACAGCTACCTGCTCTTTTTTTGTGTGCTGTTTCTTAGGTTCCTCTTCCTCTTCTATTCGATTAACGTCTATTTTTCCATCGGTACGCTCCTTTTAGAGGCTGAACATTTCTCACTTCCCTTTCTTGCTTCGATTTCCCCTCCATTC
>Ga0179593_1400142_pt1 | contig 13153 bp, 8 predicted proteins | sample CZODoug2_1_08_16_FD_185931 | JGI IMG/M metagenome (GOLD analysis project Ga0179593, IMG submission 185931) | Vadose zone soil fungal communities from Angelo Coast Range Reserve, California, USA - CZODoug2_1_08_16fungal (PacBio error correction) | ecosystem: Environmental > Terrestrial > Soil >... | reverse complement strand
AGGCTTTCAGGCAAGATTGTTTCGCTGTCCTCTTTTTGTCTAAGTATCTCGACCCTCCAGTCGTTTGGAACCCCCTGCCGGTTGACAAGCAGACCCTTCGTTGATAACCCCACTCTCCCCCCCCCCCCCCCTCCCGATTCCATCCCCGAACTTGTAGCAGAGCGACGAGGCTGTTGAAAATCTTACCGAGTTTGATCTAGATGCTTTGTTTCTTCGACACCCGCTGAATTCGTGGTCCCTTGCTACCTTCGACCCCCCTACGGTATTTGCGCTGTGAATCCTAGATCTTCCGGATCTCTGGGCCACCTTCACCAGAACCAGCGTTTCCCCACCAGGTCCTTTTTTGACGACTTATGTCCTTTCCAAGTCCTTTTTCAAACTCGCGAGTACGATGATCCCTTTGAAATTCCCAGTACGTCTGAGACCGGTCATCTTTCGTGGTTCTCCTGGGAGAAGGAGCGGGCTGATGAATTCCCTCGGTTTGTGGTCCCCCCCGCCCCCGTTACGTTTTCAAGGTTTTCGACCAGCGCTGTTTTCTTTCTCTTGCGGCATTTCTGTACCTTTCTTTAGTGAAGGCGCGGTCCTCGTTTCCCTTTTTTTAACTCAATTGGTGTCCTCCTTCTGCTTTCCTTTTGAAGAACACCAGCCCTGGCTTTCTCCCTTTCTCCCGCACTTTCCGATCCAGGGCTGGCCGGACCAGTCTTGACGCCGGAGAACCCCCCTTCCCCCGGTCCGTCGGTCCCCTGCCGCCGCCCATCCCCGTCACGCGTCTCTTGTGGTACGTTTTCTTTTTTCCCCCCTTTGCACTAGATTGTTCTCCATTTTCAGCTCGTGGCCTCGGTGAAGTGGACATCGTTGATTTTTTTCCCCTTCCCCTAAGGCCCTCCACCTTGCCGACGGAAGTGGGCGTCTTTTTTCGTCCCCTCTCTTTTCTCTTTTCGAGTTTTCGTGGGGGGTCTTCCGGCGATCAGCGAAGCGCCTGTGTGGACTATGCTCGAGGACTCCCCCCGGTTTCAACTTTCTTTTGTACTCCCGTCGCTCTCGTTCGTCGTTTCTTTTCCCACGTGGAGCGCTGTGATTATCGCCTGCGTTTAGATACACGTCGTTCGCCGCTTTTCCTCCGTTTCCTGCTTTGACCGTTTTTCTTTTCCCGCGAATTTTTGGTGCGTTAAGGGACGCGGTTTATTTCTCTGTGAGTCTTGTGGGAGCCCCGTCACGATTTCACCCGCGACCCTGGCTACGACCCTTTCGTAGCCAGTCCGTTTCCGCTGCCCAGAGTGCCCTCCTTGTAGTTCGGCCCTATGGAGAATCATCTTTCCCAATTTTGAACCCGTTGCTGAGTTTTTGCACGTCCTTCCATAAGGACCCTTAGGGGATTCCCTGAACCACGTCGTCCCCCGCCTTCGTTTGGCTTGATTGAACTTTCAGGGTTTCCTTTGAGAGACGACTGTTGCCACTTCCTAGTCTCCCTTGTCTTTTCCCTTTCGCGTTGTGGCCGCATTTATCTACGACTGCGATTAAATATGACCCCTTCGGTAGGGACTTTTTTTCCCCAGTGTGGAGTACTTAGGACCCTTTTCCTCAACGCCCTGTCGGGCCTCCCCCCCTACGTTTTAATGCCCGGTGTAGGTCCCGACGACGAGATTTTCCTTCATGTCCACCAGGAATTCAGCGCCGCCTTTGGTCTTTTGATTTTTCCCCGCCCCCGTGCTTGTCCTTCCTCCAGCCATGTTGCTCGCACGACCCTTTTCCCTTTTCCGCTTTATTCGTATTTTCTCCGTGGAATACACGTTGCCTTTACGCTTTCCCACTTTTTTCCTTTGCGCCACTCGATCGCCCTGTCTGATTTTCGGGGTGGATGCGGTTTTTTCCCCCTTTTTTGCCTTTATGTTTTTCACAGATTTTTTTTGTCGGCCGTCTCGGTGCTCTTATCCGGTCGCGGTCCGACGTACCTAGTGGGTTTGGTCGTTTTCTTATTTCCCTTTTCAATGCCTTTTCGACCCCCTTTTTTTCACCGTTCTGCCTTTTTTTGATTTCCTGCCCTGCCTCCGGCCAGATCTGTTGAAGTTGCGCGTCGTATCATGTTCCCCGAAAATTTTCGCCTTTTCTTTCCTGGCGAGGTCCTTCCCTGTGTTCTCTCCGATTCTTTCACCCAACTGTCTTCCCCGAATGGAACCGAATGTTGACAGCTTTTTTTTTGTGTTGCCCCCCACACGACCACGGCGTTCCTGGCCCTTCGCTGCCTCCCTTTTCTCCTTCCCGCCACTTCCTTCACCGGATGAGGATCGAAAACTTTTTTCCCCCAAGATAAACTAGCTTTTTTTTTTTTTTTTTCCTCAATGGTCCGGTCGGAGTAGCTTTTGAGCCCGAGGTGGCTATCTTCTTCTTCCTCCGTTTTTTTGTTGTTGCTCGTATCTTCTTCGATGATTCTTTTTGACGCTTCCTTTGCAGTTCAATCACCAAGACGCGTGGAATCTCAAAAGCGTTTCCCTCAGCCGGCTTAAAGTGGCGGTTCGCCTCGGCCGACTGCTCTTCTCTTCGGGTCCGTGCGCCGGTTCAGGGTTTGGAACACGAAACCCCCCCTGATGTCCTTTTTTTCCGCTTTTTTTGATTTTCCTGCTCCCTTCCCAGGTTCTTTCCCCCTCGGCCCTTTTCCGGTCCATTGTGCCGTGCTAGGTACGTAGTCCTCCGGGCGTCGCCAGCTTTTCGCATTTTTTCAGTGTTTTTTTTTCGGGATGACCGATGTCGCTCACGCCTCGTCGACCCGCAAATCTGTTACTGCTCGCGACTTTCGTAGAGCACTCCATTCGTAATCCCGGATCTTTTCGGCTTTTTCTTTTTGAACCTAACCCCTCCTCCCCCGGCAGTGTGCAAAACCCCCCTTTTCCGGAGATCTCCCCCTTTCCCAGCCCGTCTTCTTGGTTTTGGATCCGTTTTCGGCCCTGGGGGCTTTTTCCCCCGCTCTTGCATCGCTGGGTCCCTTGAACGTGGTGTCTCACTTTTTTTATGCCTTTTAACGGACCCCGTTGGGATTGGTCCGATACTCATTAAACAGTTCGGTCCTCTACCCCCCTGGGTCACTTTTCTTGCTATCGTTGCCCTACCCGGGCATTCTACCCCCTCGTATTGTATGGCAAAGCGTTTTTTTCGACCAGTCGAACCCCCACTTGACGCCTCCTTCCCCGGCTTTGTCAGATGTAAGTTTTCCTTTCCCGGCGGCTTCCGGCTTCCCCTTTTTTTCGAGACCCCGATTTTTCGTCCCTATTCCTTTTTTTCCATTTTTTCGTCGGCGCCGGAACAGAGCCTGCTTCCCGTCAATTACGGTGGACTTCGGCCGGTTACCGGGTTTTGTTCCGTCCTCTCCTCGTTGGGGCCGGATGCCGTTTTTTTTTTTTTCCTGGTCTTTTCCCCCCTCGGATGTCATCTGTTTTTTTACCAGCTTACCACGTTTCCGCTGCTGGTTTCAATTTTCCAGAGTAGCGGGTCTCTGCGACTTCAATTTTTAGCTGCGTTCTTAGGTCTTGATTGCCTCACACCCTCCCTCCCTTTTCCCAACATGCAAGTTTTCTCACCGTTCTCCCCTTGATATCCCCCCAAGGTTTTCTTTCCTTAGCGCTGGTTGCATTGCTTCGCCGCTTCCCAAAATCTTTGAGATCTCCACGGCTTCCTACCCATTTTGATCGACCCCGAGAGACCGAAGATTGACCCTCTTCCAGTTCTTCCCCGGTTTGATTTATCTCGTTCCCCCTCTTTTTTCCAACCCTTGAGATACTTCCCTAGAATTTTCTACCAGACCACCCACCACTCTCAGATTTCCCCCTTAGCCCCACGTTCCTGGTCCCTTTCAAGGGCCCCTCTATGAGCCCCGGTTCTTCCCTGTCTCCAGATTTTTTCCCAGGTTCAGAGACAGCTGCAAATAGGAGCTCTTCCCCCTCACCGTCTCAATCCATAGCCCTTCTTTTTTTTGTCCATGGTTGAGTTTTTTTTCGCTTCATAACATGATTATTATCTGGGTCCAGGCTATTTTTGCCCTTTTTCCTTCAAGCATGAGTCTGATGTATCCGTGAGTTTGGTCTCGCCCCCCTCCCGCAAGGCCTTTTTCCTTTTTCTCCTTCCCTTCTCGTAGCACCCAGTTAACCCTTCCCCTGATGTCCCCCTCCGTTTAAACTTCGATGTTTTTCCCGCCCAAATAACTTTTTCCCGGAAGAGCCCAACAGAAGACATGATGATGGTCGGACGATACACTGGGTTTTCTGTTTCCGCTCTTAGGGCAAAGGACTTATAAAATATCCTGCAGAGAGTTAAGATTATATCACTTTTTGAGTTTCTTTACCCCGTAGATGGCAAGCGGATCATAATCGAGATTCCCTTTGCATTTGGGTCTTGGAATTCCATTTGGAATCCTTACAAGTTGACCGAGGGGACCAGATGGTTCCTTGAGGCTATTTCCCGGCTACCCCGCTGCTTTCTACTGAAGAGTTAACATCGCTTCGAAGGTCTCGGTGTACTTCCCTGGCTAACACCTGGCGTCTTCCCATTATTCTTTTTTCCACGTCCACAGAGTCGGGTTTCCCAACGTGCCATGTTGAGAGATATACTGTGAGACCTTTAATTTTTGCTGAGGTTTAGGGTTCCTCAAACCCCGTTAACGGGAGGGTACCAATCCGGCGGGGTTTTGTCTGAGACGGATTTTACAAGAGGCACCTTTGCAGGTTGCCCCCCGAGAGGATATCTCTTTCCCCTCCCTTTTCGTGTCTTTTCTTAGCCAGCGCGTGCCACGTGACCTAGCTTAGTGCCTGACGTCTTTCTACTTTACCCCCAGGCCTTTCGTGGGAACCATCCCGGGCCACGGACGTCGTAATCAACGCCCTTTCTCCGAGATGCCCCCTCACGAAAGTAGATGTTCTTTTTCACTCGAGTTAAAAGTCGTCGTTTTTCAGTCCCTACTCCTTGCCTTCCCGTTGTATCCTTTTTTTCCGCTCTTTTCAGAGCGGTTCCTCCCTCCTGAGACCCTTTTCCGTATCTGGCAGCTACCAGCACTTTTTGTCCCCCCCCGGTTTCCCTTGTTCCGCATCGACTGTTTCCCATGATAAGTTTTTGACAACCTAGGAACCCTTATAAGATTTTTCCCACGCGTGACCGAATCCTCAGAGCTCTGAGTTTCTCTTTTCTGTTGCGCCGGAGTTTTTTCTTCAGCCCTTTTTTTGGGTTTTTCGACCCCCCCCCCTTCCCGTTGTGAAGTTCTCAACTGAGTGTTCTTTTTGTAGAGGACGTTCCCCCGTTTAGGTAATATGACTTTAGTGACGGCTCTTTTCCTCATTCCCGGTCTCTTTCATTAAGGTTTGTTCCTTTTTTTCCTGATGCTTCCCAAGGTGTAGAGAAAAGACCTGGATCAGTCTCCGCCTGGATGGGCTTTGACTCCCGGTCCGGCGCTGAACCCCTTTTTGTGCCCCTCTTGTTCCGACTCCATTTCAGCTTCTCGCTTCTGATTTGATCAATTTTTCGCTATCGACCAATTGGTAGAGTTCCTCGTTTAGCGGGCATCCCCTTTTTTCCTGCGAAGGACTAGCGGCCTCTTAATGTTGAACATTCCGATTGGAGAGTCTTGTTGGGGGTTCTCTTCAAGAGATTCGTTCCTTTGTGATATATCTACCTTCTCTCAGAGCAAGAGTTCATTCCTCGGCGCTCTTCTCTTCTGAGGTTCTATCGTTGCTCGGTAGTTTTGCTTTCTTCTTTTTTTCTTTCTCGTAGGCTTCCCCCTGTACCCGGCTCGTTGAGCTAAGTGGTCCCGACTACGGTGCCTTTAAGGTCCCTTCTTTGGTCTCCAGTCTCTGAGGTGTGGTTCTCCCTTAAATATGTCCCCTAATAGAGCCCTGCCCCACTAGCTTTCGTCCCTGAGTACATGCCAGCAAGAGTTAGCCGGCCAGTCCGCCCTCCTCCCCCGTTAAACCTCTTACTACTTAATTCATCGGTCCCCACGTAGTTTTGACATAGCCCCCTTTTAACGGTAACGGCGCTTGCCTGCCTCAGGACAAGATCCCAGGTCCGCCCGTTTTCCCCGCCTGACTTAGCCCAGAGTTATACATATTCCCTGTCGCGCCGGTTTCCGTCCCTTTCTATCTACGTTTAGCCCCTCTGACCGCCGGTAGGGAGGCTTATGTATAAGTGAGGCCTCTCCCATCCTTGGAGGGCAACCCCGGATCCCCTCCTATCCGTCCGATGGGGCGGAAAGTTCCGTGAGTTTTTTCCTACGCAGTAGTTGAGACATATGGCCCGTTAAGTGTACAGTCCCCCTAAAGAATCTCAACCCCTTCCCTTTTTCCTGTCGAGATACTGCGCCGTTGTGCGAAAACCCCGTCCAAGAGGACTCCCTCTTTGTTCGCATTGATCGACTCGATTGCCTCTTGACGGGCTTTTTCTTCTGGGTGTGTGTGTTTCAGTTCGTGCCCTTTCTAAGATACTGTCTTTCTATTTAACGAGGTACGCTGGACTCCGTACATAGTGGTCTTTAGGCCGCGGCCATTTATATCGACTCGGCGGAAGGAATTCACCTGAACCACACTTTCCCGGTGAAGATAGGCGCCGCTTGCGACGGACCCCTGATCCTGGAAGGCTCGATGTATACTTGGTTCACCTTGAACCGGGTGAGCCTGGCCGATCCTCACCCTTTTGGTCCTTTCAGATCTGGAACCACCTGCCGCACTCGGCGTTCAGTTGAAAGATATCTTCTTTTTTTACCTTCCACAATGAACCGGCTTACTCCCTGCTCGCGAAGCATCTAGTGAAGATCGTCCCTCCCTCCCCGACGTGCGGCCTCGACGAGTGGGGCACCATTCTCCCGTCACTGATGGTTCTTGAACCCCAACTTCAAGTTAGGTCCCTTCCTCATTTCAGGAACCCCCTTCTTCTCTGATTTTTTTTCCATAATTCCATTGAGAGTCGATACTTGCGCTTCATCGATGATATATTGACGACCTTCCCGTTGCATTCCCCCCACATCGCCGCTTGATATTGTGCACCTTCGATAATTTCCAGTGTGCGACGGCCCTTCGATGCTCGGCGAGCTTATTCTTCCTCGTGTCAGTTTTGAGGAAAAAGAAAGATGTCCACCTTCTTTCAGGCTTGATGCCATGTCGGGGTCAATCTTGAAGCCTTTTTTTTGCCTACTGAATTGATGGCCGTCCCTGTCCCAGGTGAATCCCCCCCTGCTTCCCCTTGATAGGGACTTACTTCAAGCTGAATCTTGCTAAGGTGCTTTCCTTTTAGTTACCTTCCCCGATTTCCGGTCCCCCTTGCTTCGACCCGAACCATGCCGTTTTCTTTCAGCAACTCGCCTGACCTCCCTTCTTTCTTTTCGGCGCTCATTGCCCCCCCCCGCCAGCCCTTGCAGTCAAGACTTCCGATCTACATTGATGTACCGTTCCTTGATCCGATTTCCGGGGGCTTCCCCCCCGTGCTAACTGATAGCGGCTCTCTTCCCGGGAACCCCCTTCGTGTCCCTCTTCCTTGATAGACCTTCCCGCCCGTGTTTCGCTTACCAAGGCTTCCGTAGTCAGATGACCTCCTTAAAGTCTCCCTCTCGTTCGGACACACGGCCATACCCTTTGTCTTCTCCGGAATCGTCTTCCTCCCTTTCCTCACTTTAATAACCGCCCCTCCAGAGCTTTCAGATGTATCTAGGAATCGTAGATCCGTCTTCCCCGTGTATGCTCCGGTGGTCGCGAACAGATTTTTCGGACTAGCGCCCTTTTTGTCCTTTTTCCTTTCCTTCGTGGCCCCGGGTCTTGAGAATCATTATGCTCCCTTTTTCCCCGTAAAGGGTCGGTTATATGCCTCTCAAGTGGTTTGCGGCGAGTCCTGACGTCCTTTTCTTGGTCTGAGGCGTTCTCCCATTTCAACAGACCCAGTAGATGATGGGACCTCGCTCTGCGAGAAGTCGTTCGTGCTTTTTAAGAGTGACGGGAAGCCACCATCCCCGGACGCTGACCCCCCTAGAACCCATCCCTAACCCGTTCCCCCCCACGGTCTTTCAGCTGCTGAGGTAAGGCCTCCCGCCTTCCTTCTCCACCAGAAAGTTTCTCTCCCTCACCAGTACTCCAATTCCTCCATATCTCCTCTGGTATCAGCAGAGATCCAAATTTCCTCCCGTTCTGAACCGGGAGCCTTCTCGAGCATCGTCCAAACCCCCGGCCTGTTCTTCCTCCGACACTAAAAAAGTCTCCCCAAGGATTTGTTCCCCTTTAGCCAATTCAGTCCGCTTTGCATTTCCCCTTTCTCCTCCTAAACGTTCTCGCTTCCAAGCTCACACGATGTCCCCATCTCCTTTTTGTTTAGACCTCGCGTTCACTCACCTACTCGAGGACGGCTTCAAGGTTTTTCTGTCGGTGACGAGTCCGGTTCCGCTATGCCCTCGAGTTTCCCCTTCGCGTCCCATTTTCGTCCCTCCAAGCCGGCCTTCGGTGTGTGTATCCGGCGGGGTCTCGCTACCCAGCTGTCTCTTTTTTTCCCCCCAAGTACCCCGTTAGTTCCCATGTAGTGCCAATCACCGTTGCGTGCAACTCGCCTTTCCTTTCTTGCCTACACCAGTTTTGTTACAGACTCTCCCCCCACTCCCTGTTTCTTTTTCGGTCCTTTCCACACCCCTTTTCTCGGTAATCGGGCCCAGTTTGACCTGAAGAACACCCTCCCAAGGAAAACTACTCTTCTTATATAGCCCCCGTTTCCCCTCTTGACCCTCACGGGGCAGCTCCGAAGAGTCTCCCCCCGATCCTTTTTCCGGGGATTTCCTTGGACCTCGTGTTAAGGTAACTTTTTGGACAAGATGGTTCTTTTAGAGGCCTTTCCTTACCCTGAGATCTTTAGCCGAGTTCCCCGTCCCTCTAGAAGGTATCGTCGCGTGCCTACCATTTTTCCAGTGACTCCCCCTTTTTCTTTCGTCCCTGGCCCCCGCCGAGAGCGAGGTACCGCTCTGACGCAGAGATTCGGAGTTCAGCTCCTTGGTGCCGGGTTCTCTCCCTTACGTCCCAGGCTACCCCCTACTTTTCCTTGGTTATTTCTTCCATAGAGAATTAGAGGTTGCAAGCTTATTGGACATGTTGAAAAGATAGGACATTTTCCTCCTCCCCTTTCGTTGCGAGAGTGTGATCTGATCTCCCCCTTTGACCCCCTCCTTGTAGTTTCCTGCTCTGACAGTTCTCTGAAGAAAAAGGCGGGTGTTCAACTTGCCACTACTTCGTTCATCCCCCTTTCCCTAAACCCGTCTGACCAGAGCAAAGTGATATCGATAAGCTCCCGTACTGAAATTCTCCCCTTTTTCAGGCTAGAATATTCAAGGAGAGTCGCATTGAAAGGTTGTCTCCGATCCCGATCCCTTCTCAGTCGAGTGAATATTCCGAGCTCGCTTCTTAGCCCGTGGCTCCCCCTGACCTCTGAACCTTCCCTTTGTCAGTCCTCGCTCCTATCAGCGACCCACTTATCAGATGTCAGCTCTTTCCGATTGAACTCCAGTGTCTCTACGTCGTCCTCGCTCGAGTTTGGTCTCCTGATAGGTTGCTGATGACCCCCCCCTCGGGAGAGACCAGGGTTTTTCCTAGAAAGTTTAGGCTTGGTCGAGGCTTTAACTTCTTAGTTTCAATTCGTCCCCTTTACTGAGAACTAGGCTCCACGTGGTTCACTACGGGGCTCCCGGACTCTTTCTTAGCAACTGACACTTTCGTGCCAAGAAAGTCTTCCGCTCCGCCTGGCTGGGCGGGACCAAGGACCTTCGCGGAGAACCGCTCGGTGTTCGGCTCGTCCCCAGCCAGACAAGGTCAACCTCCCCCTCTTCAGAGGCGGTTTTTCTGTTCGAAGTCCCTGAAGAGTTGCCTCGAGGTACTTTTGGGTCCGTTCCCATAACTTGACTTCTAGGCCGGCAAGGACTAGTAAAGTTTATAATTTCTCCCCATACGATCATTTTGGTCTGCGGAGATTAAGCTCATCTCCCTTTTTTACGACGGTGATGAGGCTTCCCCTTTAGCAGCTCGCTTATTCATCTTCGGTCTTCTAGGGGAGGCCGATACTTTTGTTTTTCGCACCTGCGTTGAATGTCCTGTCTGAAGCCACTGACCAGCCCTCCTTCTACTTTTCGGAGATCGTTCCCTCCTCTTGCTTCGATGTAGTTAGTAGCGGAGGTGGTGTGCGCGACTCAGGTGTGTTTCCCCGAAGAAAGGATGGCTAAGGTCCAATTTCATCCTGTCTCCTTTTTCGTGGAGATGCAAATCCTCCCCTCCTGTTTTTCTTCTGTTCGTCCCCCCCTATGGCTCCCCCTCGACAAGAAAACCTTGCTCAGAAAAGAATACTGCCCCCCCCCCCATTTCTGCTTTGCCCTCAAACAGTCCCCGTTAATGATGGAAGAGGTTATTTCTTCAAGCACGCCGGAGCTATCCATCAGAGTCTCCACTTTTAGATAAAAGTAGGCTTTCTTTTCCGCTTATTATTACTCTGGATAATCTTACCAGCCTCTCCGTTGGTGTGTTGAATATTCTTCCCTTTCTCACTCTGCGGACCCAAGATTTTGTAGATATGACTTTATGTCAGTGAGAGTCGGTCCCCCCCAAGGCGTGCGGTCATACTCCTCCGTGATGGATATTCCCTACACACGTGAAGGGTCAGAACTCATCTTCTTCTCCCCCAGGTTTAATTTCATCTCCCTGCTCGTAAGAGGTCTGGACCGCGGATCCCTGTGAGAGGTACTTAGACCCCGTCTCTCCTCGATGAGGATGTGTTTCGCTGGTTGGCAGTTCGTATTCCTTTCTACCAGATCCTGTGGCTCCCCTTCGGTTCTCTCCCCTCGGTCGCTGGACCGCCGACCATCGGGGTCACTTCTGGCCGTGACTGCTTTTTTTTTCAAGTCTTAAAGCCAGACCCGGGTCGCGCGTCGCATGTTCTCCGGAACGTAGTGCTGAGTTTCCGTTATTACGTTCACCTGTAACAGTTCCCTGCGCATGGAGACCGGGGAATGCTTCCGATTCCCCTCCCTCTCCGCAGACAGAGGTGGTTTTATTGCCCCCCCTTCCCAGGCGGCTTTCCTCCTCTCATCATCTCAGATCTGTACCTCCACTTAGATCCTTCTTATGTCCACATATTCCCGTCTTGGATGGCCTGCCACCTTCTTGATAGAGGAGTTCAGTTTACTCCTATTCTTCTTTCCACCTGTGTTGAGATCTTCCGTTAGCGGACTCGGAGCCACCCTGGCCTCCTACCTTCCATTTCCCAGTCCACATCTCTCTTTTTTTGTGAAAAAGTCGCCTCCTTTCGCTTTTTCCCTGGTCCCGATCTTCCCTCAGATGCCTGCGGCGGGCCTTTCAAGGTAATGTCACGCAACACCCCTATCGACCCCGGGAAGGATTGATCATGTAGGGGTAACCATAGTAGAGTCCCCCCGGTCCTGCACCTATGAAAGGATGCCGTTTCCTTTCCTGAACCGTGTTTCACCGATTCCCGATGGTCCTTCTAGATGAGAATCTCTTCCCAGGTGAATTTCTGGAATTCCCCTTGAAATTAGATATCCCATGGACTAGTAGAACAAACCCGATTTTCCTTCGGCCTAACCCTTCCTTGCTCCACCCGAGTATCCTTTCTGCGCACCTGGACTACTCACCCCCGCAGAAACCCTGCAGGCCCCGGAGATTCCTTGACTAAAGTACGATACTGCGGCGATCGCAAAATTTGCTCGCCCCCGCGAACGTCGATCGATAGAGGGAAAGTTGCCTTTCTCTCATGATGGTAGGACGCCCTTTGTCGGCCCTCTAAATAACCCGCATAAAGGTCCAGCTTTCCATAACGGGCTCCCCCTCCCCCCCTTTTCTGTTACGTACCTACCCGGGTCCTTTATATATGTAGGCCGCATGCTTTCCCATTTGCCGAAGTCTCCCCCTCCTCTGCCGATCCGCAGGGTTGTTTGATTTCTAAGATCAACGTCTTCGCCGGCGCGACAAGGTGAAAGATTCCTTTCCCTTTGCAGTCGTCTAGACTTCCCCTCTTTCCTTGCGCACTCCTTCCGTTGTGTCCGGGTGCTTTTGTCTCTTCAGCCGAATCTGTTTCCTCTTACTTCCCTTGCGGCCCGGTTTTCCTTTCTTGATGTTATCAGATGTCGAACCTATAAAGTATCTGCTTTACCCCTCTACCGGCGTGCCATATTAGACCGGTTTTTTTAAAGAGTGACGGAGCCACAATCCCTCCTCCTCCTCCCCCTTTTCGGAAAGCAAGATCTAAAAAATGGTCTGATGAGTCCCTTTCCTTAGTCAAGGTTATCTCCCCGGCCTTTGCTTAGCACCTCCTCTCCAACCTCTTCCCTTCCCTACTGACGAGATAACTGGCTTTCCCCCGTGGAAAAAGGACTAATCCTTCAAGGCGCCTCTGTCCCATACACCCCCGACCATATAAAATCCGATCTGTCTCCTTTCGAACCATGGCCTCTTTGCAGGTCCCTTCGCTACAGCAACTTTCTGTAAAATTAACACTGATTGAAATAGTCTCCGTCTCGCCCGTCTCAATAGGCTCCCTTGTCCGAGTACTTCTGACTGGTATTCGTTCTAGGACGCCCCCTCTTTCACCCTCTTTCTCCGTCGCCTTCCTTTCCGTGCGTCCTCCGTTCTTTTCTAGACTACGCCATTTCTTCCCTTGATCAGTACTTTAGTAAAATCACCCCTTGAGTCGGCTCCCCTCGACGTAACTGCCGATGACCCCAAGCCCCTTTCCAAATCCGAACGCTGTTGTCGGTCCCTTACACACCCATGGCCGCCCCCCCGAGGACAAATGATGATCATATTCTTCCAGCGGACGGGCTTCCTCAGTAGCGGGACGCGGATAATCAGATATATAATTTTTTCCCTTTAGGAGAGGGACCCTCTTCGTATTAAACCCACAACGTGGGGGTTTTTCTTTTTCCTTCCCCAGCGCTTGATTCCCCCTTCTGCGCGTGAGGGCCGACGTCCAAACTGGCAGGCGCTCATAAGCTTGCTCGCATCAACACACCGCGATCCTTCCTTCCTGGGAGCCTCCTCTTCTTCATCTAGGATGAGTTCATTAAGTGCCCGATTCGGAGGGTTTCCAAAATAGGACTTTTGTTTTATTCATCAACGCCTTGTCCCAGCGGCAAATATTTCCAGGGGCC
>Ga0179593_1136485_pt1 | contig 13153 bp, 13 predicted proteins | sample CZODoug2_1_08_16_FD_185931 | JGI IMG/M metagenome (GOLD analysis project Ga0179593, IMG submission 185931) | Vadose zone soil fungal communities from Angelo Coast Range Reserve, California, USA - CZODoug2_1_08_16fungal (PacBio error correction) | ecosystem: Environmental > Terrestrial > Soil >... | reverse complement strand
TGATTCGCTCTCTTGAAGCCTTTGGTATAGCACGTTTTTCGCTAATTTACACCCACAGCGTACGCAGTCCTTGGCCTTCATAATTTTCGGTCCAAAAGGTCCGAGAAGGACCCAGTGAGCCACTTTCTTCACAATAGTTGCCTTCTTGTCAGGGGCCCGGGTGTTCACCCTTTTTATTCCCCCTGGTAGCCCGTACTTATTATTCAGGTGCCCCGACCTGGTTGACGTCGTTTGCACTACCTTGACCTTTCCCTCACCCTTAGCCGGGACGACGGAGGGGTTTCAATGACTTAGTCGCGTCCGGGACGCACAGGCATGTCCTTGTTACCGCGCGACGGACGTCGGTTTGATCCGGATGCCCCGTCCTGTTTGGTTTTCCACTTCACAGGGTTCTTGAAGAGAGGAATCTTTGTATCGTTGACCTCCGCTGACAAGAGACTCTTTCCGCCTCCGCCCCGAAATCCCGCTCTCGAGAATTAGGTGTCCTTTAATCCTGACCCTTCTTTCTTTTATTGAGCCCATGAAGAGCTTTGCTGCCGAACTCGGGTCCCCTCCTTTCCTCTCTGGGCCACTTTGCACCGATTGCGGTCGGCCTTTTAGAATTCTGCCGCCGGAAATTCCCTTTTTATGAACCGGAGGGGAACGACCCGGTTTTTCTCGACTTCCTTGCAGGCGACTTTTCCCCGCGCTCGGAAAAGAACTAACGGACGTCTTTTTTCTTCTGGGAGAGGCCCCGGCGGTTACGCTTTCCATTGAACGACTTCCGTGCACGCCTTAAGTCAGTTACGCTCTACGGTGTGAAGCTGAAGTCTCCCCTCTTACTTCTCGTTTTAGATATTTCCCCCCCCAGAAGCCTGATGCACATGATGATCCAGTGTGATGTGTATCTGTTATTTTTCCTGCTTGGATGAGCTCCCGATTCTTCCTCTCTTGTTGGTCGGTGGAGTTCTCATCTTGACGGTTACGACAGTCTTGACCTCCAGACGTACAGTTGCTCGATTATTTTTCATCACTTGGGACCCTATTTTTAAGTTGTGCCGTCTTTTCTGCTCCTGTCCCTTTTATTCGTTGGTTTTAAGAGTCGTCCCTGGCATTTGCAAGCCGTTCTTTTTCCGTCGCATGCCCAATCACAGGTCGTTGGGGAAGACGAAGCGTACAGTACAAACTCTCAGTTTAGTTTTTTTGACCAAAAACTCTGTTGACCTTCTCTTTCTTTGTTCCGATTCCTGGTTGCTGAGTCCGACGGGGTATTTCACTATACTGGCTCCTCCGGTGCATTTTGCCCGCTCACCCCGGTTTGTTTTTGCGGCCCCGGCCGCTGTTTTGAGTCGACGATTATGTGGGATCACTTCCCCCCTTCTCTTGTGGTTTCTGTGTTCCTGGCCGAGGGGTGTTCCCTCACCTGTCTTTGGAGCTGTTTTTAAGTACGATGCCTTTGAAGAAGTTTGAACCCCTGGGTTTAAGCCGTAGTCCCCCCCATCAAATGAGAAGTTGCCCCTGTATGATTCTGACTGCTACGCCTTTGTGTTCAACTCGGATGCCCTTCGACTTTCCTTTTCGTACCACGTTGCTCTCCCCAATCCCGGTAAGTTCCGCCTATCCGTTTTGAGTCTTTTCCTCCCAATGTATCCACTCATTGCCTACAAATTTTGTGCCCTGCCTTGCCCCCATCGCTGGGCCTCGTCTTTTCTTTTTATCAGAATATGTGTTTACGCCTTCACCTGTTTAGCACTAATATCCTTTTCTGGATGAGTTTGCCGGTCGCCGCATGCTTCCTTTGTGTTCCCCGACGTGGATGCCGTCTCTTCCTCCCTTCAAGAGGAGTCTTGGTTCTTTCGGCTTTTCCAGTTCGTCTCCGATTGTCCTGTTTGTGATTATTTTTTTCTCCCCTCTTGTGTTTCATAACTCAACCACTTCCTTTTTTGCATTGGACCTGCTTTTTTAATCTCTGGTGCTCCCGGATATGACGAAGTATGCCAAGTTTCTTAGAGGATGGAGTTTCATTCCCTTTCCTTTGGATGACGAATGCCTTTTCCCGTCTGCAAGTGGTGCGTCTATCCCCCCTTTTATGTTGCTTGAGCTGCCAACCCCAAAGTAGTCTAGTTTCTTGGAAGCGTTGACGCCCTCACCTTACATCCCCGCTCACCTCGGTGCGTTTTCCTTACGCCTGGATCATGGAGGTTTCTATCGCCTTTTGCGTTGTAGTACGTTTTCTGGACCTCGTTGTTTGGAGAGTGATGTCGGATCTTTTATATCCGTCACTTTGCCTTGATGCGTCAGTTTCTGCCTGACTATGGTTTTGCTCGTTACTCTTCCCTTTAAGGCCCTGTCCCTGTCCTGGCAAAGTCCAAAAAGTTGCTTCTTTTATGAAGTCAGGTCCCTCTTTATTCCTCCCCTTCTCCTGGATGAGCTTCCCCACGCGATCTCCTTCGATTCTTTCCTTAATACTACGTTTTCTCTTTTGCTAGTTGAGATAGATCTGCTTTGTGGACCATATCCTGAACGTCCCCCCCCCCCCCTCGCGTGCTCTCCACTTTCCAGGACCGTAATACAAAATTCTAACCTGTTTTTACTGTGGCAGTACAGGGACCCTTGCCGTCAAGGGAAGTTTAAAGAGAACACTACTCTTAACCGCAAATGACCATCAACGTCTAAAGCCCGTAGCACAAGTCGAAAACAATTCATCCGATTTTTTCTCCCCCTCCTACTGTTTCACTTCCTTGCGTTCCCCCTTTTTCACATCTTCTTTTCCCTTAAAGACCCCCCCCTATATTTTTTAGATTAGGCATCAATCACTCCTCCTGCTGGTGCCCCAAGGCCTCCTACCCTCCTTATTGATTTGCGCTTTCTTTTGTCTTGTTTAGCATGCATTTATTTTCTTTGTTTCTTCCTTTTTTTCAACACCCGCGCATAATTGGGTTCCTTTTGTGGGCTTTGTCAATTCCCTTTGCTTCTCTTTCGTTTTCAAAATAAGTTGCTACCGTCCCCAATTTCCTCCGGTCTCCTTGTTCACCTGCATCGTCTACCAGCTCAAGGCCCATACTCCCTTTCCTCCCGCAGGACCATCTTTTCATCTCTTTCCCTCCCCTTGAACCCTTACGATTCTCTTTCCTGGACCCCCAATCGTTATGACCACCCCCTGTCATCCCCAAACATTGTTGACGGGCATCCCGCACCTCACCGCTCAAACCCACCCGTTCGGCTCCCCCAAGGAAAAGCGACCTGACCACCTTCAGACCTATTTTCCACCTCCCCCGACTTCATCCACTTCGTTTTGCCCCCCTTCAGCCTCTGAAGGATTAACGGAATCCTACTCATAATGGGCACTTCGTCCTGCCCTTCCTATTTCCAGCCCCGTTTACGGTGGACAAGCGGGTCGTCCAAAGTTTCACCTTCCCCGTTTTCCCCTACGTGCATGTTCACTCCGGGAAGGGCACCCCCCCTCTGCTTCTGCAGAGTCTCCCTGTTGATTCAGGCCAATCAAAGGTCGGCGGATACTGCCTTCTGTTTGAGCACCGCTTGTCTGACATTACCCCCCATTTCCTGAAACGCACTACGGGCGCCGTGTACATAACGGCTGCCCTGAAGACCCCCCACTCACAGGGCAACATTCTGGCCTCGTGTTGGACTGGTTAACCACTTGTGTTGTCCCCCGTCAACCTGATTCCCTACGTGAATTAGTCTTGCCGCAGACTTTGACCAATATTTGATTCGGTAAACCCCTCGTCGTTCCCCTGCCAAAGCCCAACCTACCCCCGGGTGTTCTTCGGAAGTAAAAAGCCCCATTTCAGGCTTTTCCCCTTTTGGAAACCCCTCGTTCCTTGGAACTTGCAAAAACGTTATTCTCTTTTCACCCCAACCACCCCTTCATTCATCTACAGTCTTTAGGAAACCTTGTCGTGGACCCTTTCAATACGAAAAGGTACAGGCCACCGCCATATCACGCAGCCCCTCGGAAACATATCACTTTTTACGCCCTTAATTCGTCCCTGCACAGCCACCCTTCCACTTTTTACATGACGGTCCCTCCTCCCCCACGTCTAGGAACCCACCCCACACCACGAGGCCCGGGAATTTGCAGACAGGACCCCACATCACACCTCCCCCGCGGAAAATTCAAGAGGGACTGACGGGCTCACTACCCCCCCAAAAGAACCAGGGCAACAGAGAAATCACGCAAACTGAAAAAAAAAAAACTTTTTTTAAAGAACCTCTCACCAAGATGTTTTCTGTACCCCCTCGCCCTGAATATGGGATTTTAGGCTCGGGCAATGTTATCCCCCTGTCTTTAACCGGCCCTACCCTTCACGCCAACAACCCACATCCAACCGTACGTCCAATCATCGCCTTTTCTTAGCCCCTGAGGCGTACCCCCCTACCCTTCCCTCTTTTTCCCACTCCAATCCAGACTCTGTCAATGAATCTTCATCGGTCTCTCCAGCGACGTGAACACTGACGTAAGATGGCGACCTTCCTTATTCAGCTCTCTCTTAAAGTACCACCTACTCGTGTTAAGCCTAGTCAAGGGCGACCGCCCACCCGCTCCCCATAACCCAATTCCCAGTCGGTGTTTTCCGCCCGGCAATCCCCGTCCCCTTACTTTGTATCAAAACGGGGTTCCCCCGCCGTGCATCACTTAGATTTTTCATTCAGTTCTTTCACCTGAAATTGCGCCCAGGCCCTGCAAGCATCGGCTGGTAAGTCCCTGAAGTCAACGTCTGGTTTTTCCACAGACTTTCAGGACCCCCACACACGCTTTTGGCCTCCTTCCCCTCGCACCGGCGTCAAGTAAAAGAATTATCTCTTGTATGTCGCCCTTCCTATGTTCATTTCCCCCCGTCTTCCCGATGTATGTGGTCAGCGATTCCCTCACAACGGATTCACTACTTCCCCGTAGTCCCCCAAGGACGGGTCGTTTTCACGGACCCCTACCCCGTTCGGCTTTCTACCCAGGTACATCCTGGAGTCCTCCTGAATCAATTACGCTTGTCTCGTACAATCATGGCCATACCGGCCGTACGATGTCCTTTTATCTTTTTTTTATGATCCAAGGTCGGACCTTAATTCCGTTAAAAACCTTCTTTCGTCACGAAGACATAGACTCCCATTCCTTTTCCTCCACACAACTTCAACCCGGGCCCTTCCTACGATTTTAAACCCTTGTTCAGTAAATTTGATCAGGCCGGACGCTGTACCGGCTGGTCCCACTTCACCCTTCCTCTGGCCCTCCCACGTGCGACCTCCCGCGTGGTTCAAGTAGTCGAACAAACCTATCAAATGCTCCATAGTTCAGCATCCCTCCCCTCTACTTTTACTTAATTCTGTTTTTTTTTTGGAGAGTCTCTTTACTTCTTCAGATTTCTCCTTTGGACGCGTTGTTCGACTCCTTTACAAACCACGTCTCGCAGTCTGGGAAGTGAGCCAGATTCCCATTTAAAAGTCGGCACCTCTTTGTCTCACGGCCTTAGTTATGCCCGTGCTTTCAACTCTGCTCGTCTCCAGTCAGGGCTCCTTGCTTCGACTTTGGAGCACCTAAGAAGCCGGTCTGCTTACGTCTAGGTGAAACAGCTTGTTCTCCACGTTGCCGCTTTTTCAGTAAATTCCTGCCTAAAGTTTGCCTCCTCCTTTCGATTGTCTTCTCTCGACGTAGCCTGCTGGTAAGAAGTCGCCATGTCCGGGACTACCTCTGAGATGGCGTTTGGGGGTTCTCAGAGGTCCCTGCCTTTTTTCTACGGCCGTACCCGTCCTGGTTTTTTTGCAATCTTTGCCTTTCTCCACGTTATGAGGAAGAGGTCCGGTATTACTCATGCCCACCTCCAGCTTCAGACTAGGACCGCTCCCGACAGCGATGAATTCCCCGGGCTTTACGTTCCTCAGGCGGGATTGCCACCCCGTGTGTTTTTTCTATTCCCCCCTATCGTGGGTGCCGAACTCCGTTCAAACCTGAATTTTCCTCGGAGTGAGGCTGCTGGTTTCCGGTTCCGTTTGTTGCCCTTTCTTTATTTACTCCCTCCTGTTCCCAATCTACAGCTTTTCTTCCGTCCGTTTGAACAGACACGGTTGTTGATCGCCGTCAGGGCCGAGTCCGGCGTAACTCCTACTTACCTTCTCTTGGCTCTCGTTGGCTTTTTCCCCCTTAAGAGGCGGCCCGTCTGGACAGTTCTTTATTTAAGCGCTAAGATGAATCAAATAGTCCTTTCTCCGCTTTACGGGTTATGTTTTATCTACTTAATCCGATCCCTTATGAACTCCCAGGCTTTTCGATGGTTTGAGTATTGTTAGTTTTCTGCTTGACTAAGTTCCGCACTCTATGCCTTCTTTCTCGAGTTTGGTTGGGTGGCTTGCTCCGTTCCCTCGTGCCTCACACCGTCCATTTCCAGAACTCCTTGCGCCTCACAGGGGTCGCTGTATTTAGCTCAGGTGGCCTGTCTCTGGAAGTTGTGGGGCTTGGCTTGGCGCCGTTGGCTTTGTCTCGGGTTTTTTCATCTCCGTTTTTTATCCAATATTTCAGGCCCGTAAGCGTTGTTAAGAACGTAGTAGGTCCCCAGACGTTCGGTTTGGGGCCGACTACTCCCTTTAGGTATCCACCTACTTGGCTTAATCGGCCACCGCTTTTCCCTCATGTCTCTCCCGAAGGCCTTCTTACGTTTCCCCGGCCTACCTTTCGTTGACAGCAGCCCGCAGATTCCGCCGGTTCTGCTCTGCTCCTACGCTGAAGTGCGGTTCCGGCATCCCCAGGTCCCTTGTATTCCTCTTATGCCTGTTGCCCTTAACACTGCAATTCCTTTCCTTTTCTGGGCTGGTTCCGTGGCAGGGGGTGGGACAGACGACGTTTTTGGAGTGCTGCAGCACTCCGAGTGAAGTGGACTGCGGTGCCCACGCCTGCTCAGTCCTCGGGTCTCCCAATCTCACCCTTTCTGACAGTTCCCTTTCTTTCTCTCTTCTGCCTTGTTTTTTCCACCCCGTGGTCCACGATCTATCCGGAGCCCTTGAAGCTACAAACTGATTGTTGTAGCCACGCCCCCTCTACCCCGCTTCCGCCTTTCCATGCAGAAAGTTCTGATGGTGTTCTCCATCCCACTTCTTTTAGCGCCCTTCCAGGCCTCCCTCAATACAGCCGTTTTTTTACCCCCTTGACACTTAGGCATTTGCAAACACCGCCGCTCTGTATACACTGTCCGTCCGTGACGATGTTAAAGTAAGTTGGTCCTTCTTCGTCTTCCCTTCCCCGGTGGCGACCTCTTCCTCACAGCCGACGACAGCTGACCTTATTAGTTTGCACCGTTCGCCTTAGGTTTTTATGTAACGGACTTTTTTATTCTCCTACCTGGCGTTGCACGACGATTTTCTTTATACCCCTGATGTCCGTGATGACCCTGATATGGTTCTTGTTTTCTTCTTTACCCGATGAAGTGCTTGCCCCACGTAAACCCCTGTTTTGTGCCGGTGACCCTTTTGGGCACCGCGTGCCCTTTTACAGCTAGTATCCTTCTCCGTATGAAGTTGACGGTACGGACGGGGTTCCTTTACTCATTTCTGTCCGTCTCCCACGTTTCCGCGCCCAGTTGGGTGACGTCTAGAACTTTGATGGTGATAACTTCTGTGAACCCCAACCCTCTGCAGTCTCTTCGTTGTTAGCTCTTGGCACGAGTTTTTTTCGTCCAGCTTCTAATTGTGTGATGGATTTGTCCGCGATGCTAAGTGTGTTGGGCGGAGGCTCTCAAATGATTGTATTACGCTATGATTCCCTTTCTGTCTTTGTCCTGATCGTTTTCTTATGTGACTACCCAAGGGACGTTCCTTTGTTTTGCACCCTTGTCCGCCACGGTCTCCATACACCTTGCCCACCGTTGATTGCCGGACCTTTTTCCGCCCCCTGCTATGGTGTTTTTCCCCCGCGAGCTCTCCTCCCCCTTTTCCTTTTCCCTATCCTCCCTCGGGGTTGTTTTGTTTTTTAGCGAGCTCTTTGGGGCTCCGAAGCACACGCAGGCTCGGTGCGTTGACCCCTTTACCGGATTTTCTTTTCTCCCCCTTTTCCCCAAGAACCAATTTACATCTTTTTTGTTTGTTTGACGTTTCCGTCTAAGCCCAGTGTCCGTCCCTGTTGCTTCTATCCCCCGTCCCGTTTCCTACACCCTCTGTAGGAAGACCCTTGACCCAGACAAGGCATACTTCGCCTTTCTCCACCGCACCTACCACAAAACACTTCCCTCGGTCCCCCAGCTCCGTCCACAGAACACCTTATTCAAGCCTTTACTTTCCCAACCCAAAGATTTCGTGACCTTTATGCAAAAGGCATGCTCCGCAATTGTGAGGTTGTTTTCTAGTCCGGTCCCGCAACATCAGGTTTGGCTACAGTCCAAAACCCACTACGGCACGTGAAACGGCATTCCTCATTCCAGAGGACAGGTCACCTCAATCCTCACGGCAAAACTTAAACCAGTTCTCGTCGACATACGAGACCCTTCTTAGCCAAAACCTCTGATGCCCCTTTCAAAACGGCCCTCCTGACCCAAATTGTTTTTTTTCGTTTCCCCCTTCCCTCTTCACTCTCTTCCCCCTCCCTCCCGCCCTTCTGATAGGAATACCGCCCTTTCGAGAAAAATCCCCAAACACCATATATGCTGCCCCCCCCACGGACACCGCCCGCGACTCCATCGACGATGGCACCCACCGACCATACTCCCCCCCCCGGCACCAAGTTCCCCTTCGTGGATCCAACACTTACGACAGGTAGCGCTTCGTATTTGTCTTCTATATTCTTCCATCAATCATAAGGGAATCGCGGTCCCTCTCTCCATTTATTCAACTTTTTGTAGACAATTCTACTGCCTCACCCTTTTTACCCTCCCCCCCCGTCTAGGTGACAGCCGTCTTTCCCAGCACCTTTTTCTTCCCTTGACCCGAGCTGGGGGCAACTCCGTGTACAATGAAAACCATTTTCTGCCCTCGACGATCAAGTTGCGTCACATCCCAAACACTTTCCGGGTTTTCCCACTTCAGCTGTTGCTCATCAAAGTGCTGTTTTCCCCGTGAGCCTGCCATTTCTTTGGTCAAAAATTCTGGGCCTCCCCCCGGGGAAGAACATTCATCAAGTTGAAATTTTCGCTCGTGCGGTCACCTAATGCTTAACCCCTTCTTTCCAACCGAGACAGGAGACTAGTCTTTCGCTCTCTTCCACCCGGCTTCCTGTCGTCCACACCCCCCTGGCCAATTTCCGTCCCACCGACGGCCGGGAGTCTTCCGAATTCCAACAATCCCGGCTTACGCCCCTCGTCAACGGTTTCACTTTCCACCCCCCGTTTTCGCGTTTCCCCGTCACCCCCGTCGGTCATTTCGCCTTCTTCTTGGGCCACACCCACGTGCGGCCTCCTTTCCATCCCTCAGTCGGCCTAATAAATAGATGGTCCCCCCCCATCCCCTTTTTTATCCCACGCCTGCCCAGTTTTTCTGCTCGGCGTGCCCCGGCCACACACCCAGCTCTTTTTACGAATCGACTGAAAAAGGACTTTTTCCCTTCCACTCGTCCTCTTTCGGCTTTCATCCACCTAATGCATCCAATTTCACTTCTCCCCCCGACGCCCAACTACCCCAACAAACTCCTAATCACACCGTGTTACCTCACCTCTGACCTTGGACGCTTTCCTTCAATTCATTTGTTCCCGGCCACTATTCAACCGCCCACCCCCCACCCGATTTTTCGAACTCCATTTTTTTCCCTCCCTGACCCCGCCCCTTCAACACTCCCCTCTGAAGTGCTGTCCGACATTTTCCTCGGCTTTTCGCACGTCGCCCCCGAACCCACACTTCATAGCGCTACTTCCCTGGCTAAGTTGTTCGCTTTAACCCTTAACCTTCCGTCTGCATGACTTATAAAGGAGACAAGACCCCCTCTCCCCTCCACCAGAAGTACCGTCCGAGTGTACTCCCGCATCCCGTCTTTAATTTATCTCTTTTTTCCCCCCCCCCCCATTTTCTTTTCCACGCCTCCCCACACTGTGTTCTTGGGATATTTCTTCTGAATCATTTTTTCCCCGGACGCCCTTCAGCAAAGGATCTTGCCTCCTGCTCCCCCGGCCCATTCTTTGTAAAATAGGCACGGTCCCCAAACTCTCTGTTCCGAATCATCGACCTAAGCCTCCTATCCTTCTTCAAATCTATAGATTTGCTCGTGCCTTCCAGTGGCCAGGGGTAGGACCTCTTACCCGCTGGATCTGGTCGAACCCGGCCAACTTCTTCATATACGATGGTAAAAAACTGAATTTCCCCTTCCTGACCAAACCGACGGAGATTTAGCCTTCCATTATGTAGTCCTTCCTCAGTCCGGCCGTTATCCGAGCCGACGCCTTCTCCCGGTCTATCATCCGGGTCCGGACCCCCTCCTTCAAATATGGTTCAACGAGACGTCGCCTCCGAACTGTTTCAAACGTCACCAGGTCCTTCCTCAGATCAACGGTTCTAGAATGTTTGCCTAACCGTCCCCCTTCTACGTCCCTTTTTCCCTTGGGCTCGCCGTGCCACCGCACAAGCGCTCATAGTGTGGTCCAGTGATCCGAACAATCGGGCCCAAGGCTACATACGGAGCATCCCCATTATATTTACCATCCTCCCTTTGTTGTGTCTGATCTCAGACTTTTGCTGAGGCAGATTGTGTCTCCTTTTTGACTCCTGTTATCCTAGTGAAACCTTACCAGCCCCGTCTTGGCACGGCGACACCTGTCCAAAGGGGAGGAGACCTTCCTCTTTTCTTCCCGTTTTGAACTCGTTGTCTCGTTCTTCAGGGCGCGGTTGACGTTGGCTTCACACGACTGTCGATTCTTCCGTTGTCCCCCCCCAGTGTTTCCGTCTTGCCAGAACGTGATAATGGCCGCAGGACTCTTCTCTCCAGTCTTGATCTCCTTTGAATGCGTAAGGGACAGTCAAGGATGGCCGCGGTTCCGCCCCTTAGTTTTGTCACGGGCAGAACCGGCCGGTTATGCTTTCCCCAATTCCTGTGCCTTGACTCTGAGGAATTTCCTCTGTTGCCCTGTATCTGAACAGATCCCATCGTCGGGCCACAATGTTTAACTTTCCACCTAGAGGTCTATTCCAATGCCTCTTTGAATCCTTGTTACTGACCCCGCCTGTCGGGAGTGATGCGGCCTACGCGCGTTGGTCTACCTCTTTGAACTGCCGTGCGTCGGCGGCTCCCCTCACCTCTTTCCCTTTCTCCCTGGCGCCACTTTTTTTCAGTGATGCCGCCTTTTACACTTCTCCTTGCTTCAGGCGGGTTTAACGCACCGTTTGTTGATCGCCGCCGTTTCCTGTTTCTGCGGCTTGGAAAAACTCCGCCTTTTCCGTCCATTTTTTTCTGGATCAGGTGTTTTTTCGCTGCTTGCGCCCCTTTTGATCGAGGCGTCCGCCGGTCTGACGTCTTTCAGTTGTACCTCTGCTCCCTCGATAGACTCCGCAGACGATTTCGGATCTCTTGGCCGCGCTGGCGAATCCTATGGAACCTTCTGACTTACGGTTTTTCTTAGGTCGCAGTCTTTCGGGATTGTTGTCCGGTTTTACCGAGAATAGAGCATTCCATTTTCTTGTGTTCTTACTCTTCCCAGTGCGTGTTTGGCTCTCTTGTTGCAGGGTACCTTCTCTACCTACCGATTGAAGAAGGCCTTCCAGGTTGTTAGCTTATAAGAAAGGGGTCAGGTTCTTTTTGTAATTTTTGTGCGTCTTTTGGCTCCCTTGGGCAAATTGGATTAGTTCTTTTTGTTTTATCCTTTTAACTCTTCAAGGGGCATGTACGCGTGGGTCACGGTCCTTTCATGTCCCAGCAAGGCTCGGGCGTGGGGGACCTTTCCACGCCTCCGCTAGGAATTTCTTCTTTTCTTACACACCTGTTTTTCCCCCGATACATGTCGTTGCCTCCGTCCTTTAGGAGAAGGAGGGAATTAAATCCTTGCTTGGACAGACGTCTCTCCCCTTGCAAGGTTGAACCCGACTGCCCCGGTCTCTTTTGAATTCCCACACCTAGACTAGCCGTTAAGCCTATGATGTTGCAGGACTCTTCTTCTTTGGGCTGCCTCCTCTAGAGGGTTTCTGGACAGTAAGAAGTTGTTATATTCTCAAATACGCCCCCTTTAAGTGAAGTGTCGTGCCTTCGCCCACTTCGTTCTGTTTACAGCCTTTCAGGAAAACAAACCCGCCTGACTAGGTGAATGGTTGCTTTTTTTCTGATTTTACTGCTGTCCTCCTTCTGTTGTAACCACAGCCTGACGCGAGCTATTTCCTTTTTCTTTGATAGCAGACACATTTTCTGATCCCCCTCCACCGTCGGACTTGGCCGCAAGACCAGTTTGACGGTTGACAGCAACTGATTTTCTATGCCGCCCCGGTTGTTGCCTTTCCCGGCCCCCCTTTCCCATGCCCCCGTGGTTTAGAAGGGTCCCTTATTTCTCGGTTACCGACTCTTCTTGGTCCTAATGTAGGTCTCTACTCTCCCTTCTTCTAATTGAATGGTGAGGTTGAACGGTTCGAATTTAAAGGCTAAGGCTTCCTCATCTACTTGGATGAAGCACTCGATTAGTTTTCCCCTAGGAGATTTTTTCCATTTCGGCCCCTTTTGTCCCGGTAAGCGTTTCGCACTTTACTTTTGTTCTCTTGAGGACAGGTCGTTAAGATGTCTCGACCTCAGTTACTAAATGTTTTGGGGTAATTGACTTTTGGGTATCAAGCTGTGCAGCCTTCTCCTCCTCCTCCGATGAATTTTCCCCGCTTATTGTTTTAGGCCGTTTCTCCTTTATGACCTCTTTCCTGTTTATATCCCTCGGACATGTTTTTTTGGTACGTATCTCCCCTTCATGGTGATACCTGCTCTTCCACACCCAGACCTACCTTTTTCTCCCCCCTTCCTCCCTCCCTCGGTGGTGCAGTTCACCTCTTGTTTTCTCTGATGATGGCGTTTTCCGCGCTGGACAGGTTTTTTTAGAGGCTGCGAAAGAGATTCCGTGATGGTACCTTACTGCAGATCTTTTGCTCTTCTTTGGGGAACCACCCCCCTCTTTAAGTGGTCCATTGCCAATTTTTCTTCCCCGGCATCGTTCAAATACCATTTGTACTTTCTTGATGAGTCCCGTTTTTCGCCGCCTTGGTTTGCTTAGAGGTCTCCACGCGC
>Ga0179593_1686910_pt1 | contig 13154 bp, 16 predicted proteins | sample CZODoug2_1_08_16_FD_185931 | JGI IMG/M metagenome (GOLD analysis project Ga0179593, IMG submission 185931) | Vadose zone soil fungal communities from Angelo Coast Range Reserve, California, USA - CZODoug2_1_08_16fungal (PacBio error correction) | ecosystem: Environmental > Terrestrial > Soil >... | reverse complement strand
CCTCTCTTCCACCTACCCCAAGCTTTCAGTACTTCCTTTCTCCTTCAGGCCGAACCTCCAATCTTTTTTTTCTCCTCTTCGCGCGAGGACCCACTCCGCTACACGCCGGCAAACCGCGATCCCCCCCCCAGAACCACTAGGAACGGGCTCCCTCCCTCCCGCTAAGATTGACCCTTCCCCTTTCATTGACCCGCGATTGCCCCCCCTGCACTGTTGAGCCTCTGACTTTCGCTGCTCTCTTTTTCTCTAGGCTGTCATCTCCCTCTCAAAAAGATGTTTTTCTTTTGCCGATGATGACCCCACACGTCCTTTTTCCCCAGTTGTCTTTTTTTCGGTCACCAGCATTGTCCTCCTGTCCCCCTTATAGGCATCGCCGATGAGCGAATTACGGCCGATCTTAAGGTGATTACTCCCAGTCTGAGAATACCCCATTATGGCGCCTTCCTTCTTACATCTTTTCCTCCCTTTGAGAAAACCAAGAAAACCTGACCTGAGCCGGCAAACCGAGGTCCCTCTTTTCCTGATTCGTTAAACCTTTCTTTTTTAAGCCAATCCTTGCACCCTATAGACAAGATTCCTATCGGCAATGTGCCCCCCCCCCACCTTTCTTTGAAGTTGTAGATAGGTATGCGTCAATCTCTTTTTCAGATGCGGTCTGATACTTCCCTTCAGTGGGCGGCTTCCCCTTCGGTACATCCGTATTCCTCCTCCCCCTTGCCCAGTCCGTTCACAAATAGGTTACTATGTCACCTCTGATCGCGTTCTCCTGACAGAAGGAATAATGATGCCCCTTTTTCCAGGATCCTTTTCTTTTTTCCTGTGCGTACCTTCCCAACTTCTTCAACTCCCTCTGGTAGTTTTTTTTTTTGCCCTGTCCGCAAGGAGGTGCACGTCCTTAAGTCCATCACTTGCCCTTCGGCTTTCTCCTCCTTTGTCGGCATAGTCCCTCCCTTTCTCGAAAACCCCTCTCCCCAGCGTTTTTTGTTGACTCCCTTCCCCCTTCTATCCTTTAGCCTACCAGAGGACTCCGCTTTTTATCACCTTCTGCATTACTCCTCCCCCCCCTCCTCCTTCCCGGTTAAGTCAATTTCCCCCCCTTTTTTATCCACCGTCAGGTCCACTCTCATGTTCTTTCAATCCCAACTCCGGTTTTTGTTGTTAGCCCAACCTGCTGTTCCGTCCATCACCCCCCGTCGGTGACTCTCTCTGAGAATCCCTCTAGAAACTCGCTTTCCAGCAGTTCGATCGGATCTTCTTGATCTCCCTTTTTTTTTTTTCCATTCGTGCAGCCCCTCCTCTTGTTTAACCCAACGGCTGGCCAGCTTGATGAGGTGTCCCCTCTTCATTGCTCTCTTTCCTTCTGTCAAACTCGTCCCCCCCATACCGCAGCGCCGATTTTTTTATAGCACTCGGCCCACCTCCAGGCAGATCACGCCAAAGGTCTTAATACCCCATAGGAATTTTCTCCCAGCAGCTCTCGTTTTTTTTTTTGAGAGATCGCTGCCTTTCTTTGCATCGTTCTTGTATGTCGGCCTACTTGGGCGTGATCTGCCTTGGTAGGTTTGCCGCGTGAGAATCCCCTCTCCTTCTCCCCGCGGAACCTCGCTTTCTAGCAGCAGAAAATCACTTTGCTAGAGTTCAGAGATTAGGCCCCTCTCTTTTTTCCACAAATGACAGAAGCCCCCCCCCTATCAAGATGGCCTTTTACTCCCTTTTTTTTTTTTAAACGGCCCCCGCTTGTCTTCCTTTTTTTCAGAAGGGCCCCCCTTCTTTTCATTCGGTCGATTCCCTTTTCAAGTTGCTATCCTCTTTTTCTGCTCTCCTTCCCAGCTTTCCTCTGAACGGACCTGCCTTTCGATCATCCCTCCCTTACACGTCTTGCTTTATTTCAGGCGACCTGATCGTGTCCCTGTGTACGAAAAAGGTCGAGTTGCCCTTTTCCACGACGCTTTTCCTTTTCAGCCCTTTTTTTCCGCACCTTCTTTCTCCCCGTTGGTTAAAACAACATCTCGTTTTCCTTTTAAGCGATTGTTTTTCCTCTCCCCCCCTCCTCTGATGGCTGACGCTTTCTTTTTCCCCCTGATCGCCCCCCCCCCCAGTGAGGGTCCCCTTTTTTTTTCCCCTCCCCTTCTTGGCACGTCCGCGGTATGCGTAATTTCTCCCCAATTCACTGTTGACGGCCGATTTTGAGGAAACGCCTTGAAGCGTGTCTCTTTTTTCCCCCCGGGATTTGTTTATGGCGTTCTTCTCTCCCAAATAGGCGGGTGTTTACACTCCGTTCTTTTTGACGCTGGAGATTTCCCCCTTTGCGAATAATGGCAATTTTTATTTCTTCCTCCAAATTCATTTCTCCCTCATAGTCCCCCACAGATGCCTACGAAATTTTTTTTTTTTTTTTGAACTATTTAGATCGTGTTGCCGGCTAAACTTTCTTTTTCTTCCCTATAGCTACTTCTCAATTATCATTTTTTATGAATCTATGGAGTTCACTTCCCGTTTCCTCGATTGGTCGAGTCAGAGTCTGCTTTTCTTTCTCCGACGCTTTCCCCTTGTCCTTCCCTTCTCCGAAAAAATTCTGCTAGATTCCCCCTTTTCTATGCAGGCTTGATTTGATCCGCGTTCACCCTTGTGTTCTCTCTTTTTTTTGCGATCTTAGTCTTGGAGCAACCACCATCGTTTTATCTTAGGTTCAATTCCTTCCCTCTAGTAGCAGATAAAGCTCTTCTCCTTTCAACAGGATATTCCAAAATTGCTCGGATAATGAGTTTTTTGCTTCCTGATAGGTGCTTGTGATTCTCTGAGTATGATGGTGCGAGAGGATTTTTTTTTTCCTTTCGGAAGTAACTTTTCCCCCCTTTTTCTTTTCGAGAGCGGCCTCTCTATTGCATTTTTCCCTCTCTGTTTAGCTGCTTCGGAAGTGGTAGTGGAATCTTTTCTTTTTTTTTATTTTTCCTTTTCCCCTTCGTTTGTTTTTTCTCTCCTCTCTTTCCACCCAGCCCTTTGCGCAGTTTTTTTAGCTCCCCTTTCCTGACCACGTCATCGTCTATGCGCACGAGGAAACCCCTTGTCTGCCGCAGGACAATCAAAAAGCCGATCTCCCTCCCCTTCCCCCCCACTCGGAACGGTTCTCCTCAAGGCCGGCAAACTCTCCCCCCCTCTCCCTATTATACGTTCATCCTGTGTTACTATTCCCTAGCGCTCGCGCGTGACGATAGATAATTTTTTTTTTAGCGACTCTTCTGCTGGGACGCGCTCTTTTCCAATTTACACCCAGGCGCCAGCGGAACCCCCCCCCCGTCCGATAGACACCCTTCCCTTTCTTTCATTTGAACGTCCCTCCCCAGCCTTTTTTCTCTCACTGTATAGGCATCCGCCGATGCTGCCTGTCTCTTGATTGCCTGATTCACCGACCAAGGCTTCCTCCCCCCCACCATTCATGACTCCCTTCTTCCCCCCTTACGAAATTTTTTTTTTTTTGAACTCCACGCCCTGGGCTGATAAGTTCAACAAGACCTTTGATTTTCCCCGTTTCTCTTTCCTTCCCCAAATCAGGTCTCCCCCCCCCCTCCCTCTGAGGTGTTGTTCCGCCCTGTCCATTTTTTTTTTCACTTCTTTTCCTGCGTGAGGCTATGGCAGGGAAAAGGCATGTTTTTTGAACTCCGTACAGCCCCTTCCCCTTTTTTATTCGAGACGACCCCGTTCACAAACGGTCTTTACTAGTGCCCACATTGCGTAGCTTTTTTTTGCTTATGGGGTCAGTCTTCGCGTGCGTTGCGTTTCCTTCCAAGATTCCCCCTTCCCCACCCCAAGTGAATTTTCCCTTTCATACCCGATGTTACAATGTAGCCCCCCCCCTCTTTCGCATCAGTTCCTCCCTTTCTTTCAGTAGGGTTAATCCATTAAGAATGAGGGTTTACTCCCCCCCCTTTGGGGGTGCTGCGTGGTGTGGCTGGAGTGACACGGCGACGCTTCCTTTTTTTCCCCGATAGTTTTTTCCTTCAGCCTTTTCCCCACGCGATCCCGCTTTTCCTGACCTCAGCAAGAGATAGTGGCCCGGTTAATGGCAACTCGACAGTTTAGTACCCTCTGTACCCAGATCAGGTGGAAAGTGCCCCCCCCTCCCCCGGTTGCGGATTTCGTTGTCCCTTTCAGCGTATTTCCCCTTGAGTGCGACTCTCGCTCCACCGCTTCCGGCAGCCAGAAGGTCCTGGAGATCTAGATTTAATTTTCCCCCCTTATCTCCAGGGGAATTCTTTTTCCCCCAATCTTTTCCCCCTCTTCCCTCTGACTTTTCGTACTTTGATATACTTATCTTTTTTTCTTCGGAAAACGCTTCCCTTTACGATAACCTCTCCCCCCCCCCAATTTTCTTCCTCTAAAACGATTTTCTCTTGTCGGACGGGATCTTCCCAGGCTCGAAAGACAAATTCTTCCCTCCCCCTTCCCAGTAGACTGCGTGCCCCTCCTTCTCTATCTCCCCTTTTGGTTGTCTATCTCTCGGATTTCCCCGACATTTCTATGTCGTCCGTCCTGGGGCTGATTTCTTGGTTTCAGTTTTCTCTATACCCGTGTCCCTCTCCCTTCTCATCCCCGATCTTATTCATCCCTTTTTGTTTTTTGAGCCCTTGTTTTCCTATTTTTCAGATTAGTAAAACGGAGAGCAAATGTTTACAGAGAACGGTCCACTCCTTCCCCTATTTTTTCCAGCGTGAACTCTGGCCTTTTTTTTTTGTCTTACCTTCCCTTTTAACCCCATATCGAGGCCTTATGGGCTCTCAAATCCCTTTCTTTTCTTTCTCGGGTTTTTCCGGGGGCTTTCCGACCAGCCGTTTTCTCCCCTCGGAATGCATACGCCCCTTTCTTTTTGATTTATTTTCAGGAGTTCCCCGGATTCGGGTTACCTGACGTTTTTTCGAAAACGTCGACGTCCCTTTTTCTGGAGGAGGAGATGAATCCCCCTTCTTGCAGACGCCGAGCGCTTTGTTTTCGCACCGGCGCTTCCCCCCCCCCTCGAACCTATCGTGCTTCCCCCCTTTTTTCGCCGTCTGGTGGCTCTTATTCTTCTTTACACCTGGATAAGCCCGTCGACTCTTGGAACTGCTGCGTGACTTGCAACTCCCTTTCGTCTTTTATGGCACACACTCCCCTCGTTTACCTTCTTTCAGATTTTCTCGTCCTCCTTCGTTTTTCTTCTCGCAAGTTGGAGCCTGACCAATTTGGTAAAGACCGATGTACCGTTCCCTCTCTAAGCGTTCATTACGGCGCCCTCTTTTTTGTCCTCTGGCGCGTCGGCGCGTCTTAAATTTACTGTGGTACTTTTTCCGCCAATTAATTTCATTCAAAGCCCGATGTCCAGCTTTTTCTCTTCTACGACCTTCCATTGAGTTGGAAACCCTTGCGTCTCGTTTCAGAGAGTGTGCCTGCTTTCCCTGTGGTTCATCTAGATCTTTTGTCCCAGGAGCGGATCCCTTCCCCCTCGTGTGCCCCCTGCCTCCTCTCCGGTTCTTTTTTCTCACTTCTCAGTCGCTCACTTTCATTCTAGGGGCGACGGACAGCTCTTCCTTATGTCATGAACTTTTCCTCTCTGTCCCTGGGTGATTCGAATTTTCCCCCCTGCTCAGCGGCGTTTCTATTTTCGATGCTTCGCGTTCAATTCCCGGGCAAACCTGGTGTTCAGATCCCGTGTGGTTCAGCTTTGATTTTCCCTTCCTCCCTGCAGCGGATCCTATTTCCCCTTAGCGTCCCATCCTCATTACATAGGAGTTCGATTCGAATCCAACGTTGTGGGGCCTTTCGAGTTCGTCATTATCAGACCCTTCCTTTTTTGGGATTGCCCTTTGCTGGGTTTTCTGATGATTTCCTTCTTCCCCCCCCATTTTTAATTTCCGAACGTCGTGGGACGCGAGATTGCAGTGAGTGTCCGATTGTTCTTTTTTTTTTTTCCTCCTCCTCGCTTTTGTTAGTTGCTTTTCCCCTCCTCATCCGTTGTTGTTTTGGCTTGGCCCCTCTTTCGTCAAATTGGAGAAGGAGTTCTCACTTGCTAAAATAGCGACAAGCCACCCCTCTCGCGTCCCGTGAGCTCCTCTCCCCTTTCCACGGTGCCGCAGTTCGACCTTTCCTCAGCAACCACTATTCCCCTTTTTCGTTTTTTCTTTATCGGAAATCATTGACCCACAACGTTGGGATATCTTCCTCAAATCTGTGTGAAGATGTCCCTCTTTTTCTTTTCTCGATCTTAAGACCTATAGTTTATCCGCTGCCCGAAGTCTCTTCCCCCCACGCACCAAAGTCCTCTCGTAGGGTTCAGATCCTGGAATTGGTCACGCGGATCAAAGTCCCTTCCCTCCCTGTATAGTCCAGTTTTCTTTCATTCATTTTATTAGAGTTCCCCCAAATTCCTGCCTCCCTCCTGCGCTGTCCGGCCGCCCCCCTCGGGTAGTCAAGAGAGGTGTGAGACTCCTAATATCTCTTTTCTTCCCTCCAAAAACCTCTGTCCGGCTCCCCTTCTTAGTTCCCCCTTTTTTCGCCGATCCTCACGTGCGACTTCACCCACCAGACCCCAACACACCCGCATATTTTCGCTCCCACACACTCTGTTCCCCTTCATTCCACTTCCCCCCTTCCCCTTCGTTCATCCCGGTTCTTTTACGATGCCCTTCTTTTTAACACACCAACACCCCCCCCACCGGCGTGGAGTCTCTCTCTTTGAATGAGATCCCCCGAGTCGCGCCTGACCATTCACCCCCAGCGTCAAAAACCCAGGCCATAAACTCCGGATCCCACCCCCATGCGGACTTCTGCCAGCAATTTTCCCTCCCGGGCACTACCCAGGATATAACAAACGCTTTTCGCCCCTCCTCGGACTAAACCCGACCGCAGCCGCCACCTTTTCTTCCGATCCGCCCTACACCGATGTGTTGACCATAACTGTCGCCCCGCCCCCTCCTCAGCACACACTCCGCCGTTTTTCTTTCCCTCTTTTTTCGTCGTCACTCCCCTTTGTCCCACACCGGACCAGAGCGCGTTCCAACTTCTTCCGCAAAGCACCTGACCGCCCGATCCTCCTCTGACGAGCGCTAGTGAACAATTTCCAACTACAAAAAAAAACAAAACCCACCACCCACCACAATACTTGTATGAAACATCGAACAACACTAAAAAAAAAAAAAAAAAACAAAAAAACCAACCCAAAACAAATAAAGCATCCGCTTGCAACAAAAAAAAAAAATAAAAAAAAAAAACAAAACAAACACCAAAAAAAAAACCCAAAAAAAAAAAAACAAAAAAAAAAAAGAATAAAAAAAGGGGAGGAGGGGAAGGCGAACAAGAACGAAAAGCACCAGGGAGACGAAAAAAAAAACTGAGAGAGAAGGAGACCACCACCCTAAAAAAGGATGACCAAACGCCAGGATACACACCCCCACTACAACAACTCTAAACGAAAGAGACCCGGAGGCGGACTCCCCCCCCCCCCCCCACACAAAACACCCACCCGACGGAACCCAACCCCCCACACACCTCTTTCCGCCCCCCATTTACTCTCTCCCTTTTAGACCTCTTGACACGGCGATTGGGCACGAAGGCCCGTCTTTCTCGATTTCCCCCGTTAATTTCTCCCGCCTGTTTCTTATCGCATTTAATGCTGGACACAAAGATTCCTTCTGCTGATGTGTTAACTTTTTTTTTTGCGTCGAGGTCATAATTGGCTCTTTATCTCGGTTCCTCCCCCTCCCCCGCGGACACCATTCTTTTCATGCTACCACTTTCAGTACCCACTCTCCTGTTGTCTTGATTCTGCGTTGCTCGTTTTAGTGAAAACTAACAGGGATATAGATTCCTTCCTCACGGGATGCGAATCATCATTTTTTTTTGGGGTCCCATGCCCTTTCCCTCTCCCTCCACAGCCCACCTTTTCATATTTCCCCCTCCCTTTTGTTGGGCTATCTCTCCCTTCTTTCCGCCCTCGACCCACCCTACAGATTGTAATTCGTTCCCGTGTGATCTGCAGGGTCAGCAGTTTGCCGCGTGCTACCCTTCCCCTTCTCTAACCCGCGAATCGACACCTGCCTTGGGCGGTTTATGTACAGCAGAAACGTCCCTATTCCTACCTCTTTGCCCCGGTCGAAGAGAGTCACAGACACAGAACACGTCAACACCAAGACAAAAAAAGGGTACTTGGCAGCAAATGACGACAGCAACACCCTTCAAAACCACGAGGGCCAGATCCTCCCTAGCGTCTTCAACACTTTTCGATTTGGACTCGTTTTTCTTTGGCTTGATCACCCGTCAGGACGCAAATCCCTCTCCCTCTTCCCGGATCCTTCGCCGTTTTCCCTGACCCATCCTTCCCCCCCTTTCGTCTAAACTCTCGTTGTTCCCTGCTTTGTTTCCTGACCCAATCTTTATCTTCTTGGGGTAGCTGTCTTGTATTCCATCTCCTATCAGTGTGCGAATTCTTCACTCTCTGTCGACCCCGGACAGCACCATTACCCCTTTTTGGATTATGTGACACAGGTCCTACTTGTATTGTTCCTATCTTTTGTATCCTTCCTTTCTTTTGAGAGGTGTCCGCGGAGGGATTGAAGATGATTTGAGAAGGGGAAAGAACCCCTTTTAGCGCTGTTGTCCCCCCCCTTTTTCCCACTTCCTTTTTTCCATTCACCCCCCTTTCTTGAATCTCTCTGGGAGATTCCCTTCCCATGGCTGCCCGAGAACGACCCCCCTATTTTTCCTCGAAGACCATCTTTCAAAAGCATTTCTTTAACATGCTTGTACCTTTCGACCAGTTGCGAATGGCTCTTTACTCTCATATAGCCCGACCAATACATGTGTTGACGGGCAACCAGGCATTTGGTCAAGTGAAGGAGAAGCCGCACTTGTCTTTTCACCCGGTTCGATTGTGGTAAATTTTCCCATTCACACTACACCTGTTTTTTTCACCCATCTCTTTTCCGTGCGGCCCCCACCAACAGGGCAACTAGTGCCGAGTTCGAACACTCGCGACTAACCCAAGGCAACATAATATTACTGTACGGTTCTTGCTGCTCCTTTCCTCCCTCCTCCCAACACTTCGACCTTTTTGCCCCATGGTTGGACACTTTTTTTGCAAACGGGAGCCCCCTTTTCCGATTTTTGTCGTGTTTTCGGCTCACTTATTTCTGTTCCTCTCTATTTGGCTTTTTTTCTTGCCTCATGGCCCTGCTCTGGAGTTCTCCTCGCTTTTTCTTGTGCCTTTCCCTTTTGGAACTCTTTTCCCCCCCACAACAAGTCGAATCAATCCTTGTTTTTGGTTCCATTCCCCTGCCACACTTCTGCTCCCCTTCCCTCCCCCCATTCTTGTTCTATCGTCCAGGTTTCATCCTAAAACACCACCATCTGCCCTTTTTCGCTTTTCTCTGCGGTTCTACTTATTCTCCCCCTAGCAGAGAGGAAACTCGCTCGCTTTTGCCCCTTCCACGTCCATTCTTAGTGTAGAGGGGGGGGTGATGCTGGAGTTTGCCCTCTCCTGATGAGCGAGGGGGGAAGGGGTAGAGGATAGGGAATTAGCTGAACCAAAAGAGAAGACCAGGACTCCTCCTTGCAGCTTCTCCTTCACCTCTGATGTGCTAGGGGCCATCGGTGGGTTTGTCTGGGGGCTTCACAATCCTTACGCCGTATACCTTTTTTATTTACTAATTGCCTTGTTTTTTGATGACGATTTTCACGTGATTTTGTGTGTTTTATGTCAAACTTGTCCCCCCACTGCACTGCTCAACTTTTCTAACCGAAAGAGAGCTCTGGCAATACGGTTCTCTCGCTATTATATTTCCTTCTTACCCCCTCGAAATACACGGAAAAAGAACAACTAGGCAGCTAATCTCAACTAGCAGGACATGTGATAGCATTCAGGACGACTCCCGTCCTCCGGTGTTGTTTTTTTGTCGTTTTCTGTTACCTTTCTATGTTTGGCACTAACTGTCTTTTCCCTCACTTCCTTGGACCGCAGTATGGTCGTTGGGAGGGTGTAGCACGACAAGGGGGTTTCCGGTGCGACCTTCTTCCCTACTGCGTCTATACCCCGTGCGTCCTCACCCCAAAAGAAAAGCGAGGAGGCAAAAAATCTTTTACGAGAGTTCCAGGGCTGTCACAGGGCCACCATACACAATTGACGACAGCCGGCCACAATTCTAATGCTAAGAAACCCTTCCGAGAGGATGTGACGCGCGGAGGGCGACCTTCTTGTCGAGCCCCGGGGTATGTGAGCCGATTTCCCTCCGGAATAAATCAAAATACCAAAGCAAAAAGGTTGGTCATCGTTTCCCATCCTGGTGGTGACGAGTCAGCTATTTTTCGCAACAGCGTGGCATCTAGGGAATCGTAGCGAATCCCTCATTTTGTTTCTGACCCTGCTGCACGCGGGATTGCGCACTTTTTAGGCCAGGTGGAACCGCCCCATTCCACCCCTCAGTTTTGGGTGCGGACCCCGCCCGGTGCTCAGCCAATCCTTTCCTCCTTTTCTTTCCACGGAGGGGTCAGGGATTCAACTGCCACCTTTTGTGGCAATGCGGTTCCAAAGTGGAGGAGGAGCTCCTTTTTCAGTCGATTTTGTTTCCGAGGGATTGGAGCGATTGGGGAGTTTGTCAGTTCTCGCCAGGATGACCCCAAGCGGCTTGCCACCATATTCGCGGGATGCCCTCAAACGGCTGAGGACTCCCCCCCGAGGGACATTCTCCCTGCACCGTAGTTCTGCACCACTGTAGCAGGCACCCCCCGGTGTGGTTTTTTTTGAGTTTGCACTATCAAAGTGTTACCCCTTATGGTACATTTCCTCCTTTTTCTTTTTTTTGCGACCTTTTTCTCCTGGTATTTCTTTCCGCTTGTCTGCTCACAACTTTAAAATTGCGCTAGCTTCCAGCCGACCTTTACGGCGACGGAGCCCCCTTTTTTCTTGCCCCCCTTAGCTTATCGAATTTTTGCCTACTTTACTTTGCATTTATCCGACGTTGCGCTTAGATTTATACACGATGACGGCCCCCGCCCTTGAAATTGTGAGTTTCCCCCCTCATACCTTTCCCCTTCCATGGTACGCTTTTCCCCCCCACAGTCCACGCCTCCCCCCTTCGCCGGCCCTCAATCCAGGTTCCGGTCGGATCGTCCGCCCTCAGAATGATTTTTTTTTGACTCCCCCAGCGCGTTTCGCCCCCTTTTTTTCCTAAGATGATTGCGCTGTTTTCACCATCCCCAGGAGTGCCGCCCTTCCTCTCGCAGCGATAGTCCCCGTCATGGCACTCGACGTTTTCGTACCCGTCCTTTCTTAACGCTGACCCCTTCTTTGCGATTTTTTTCTTTTGACTCCCATTCTCCCCGTCTTCCGTCCTTCCGTCTTACTAGAGAAGGACGAGAATCCAGAGCAACGGAGATGTGCTCTTAATTGGCCGGCGATCTCTCCTTTTCTTATTCCTCCCGTGTGCGTCTCCACTCCATTTTCTCTTTCAATTGCATCTTGATGAGCTGTTGCCTGATAGTTTTGCCTTATCCTTTCCTTAGCGGAACTTACACCCCTTTTCCCCCCCATTCTTTCTGCTCTACTTCTCTTTTGTCGTTAGAGGTGATCGTCAGAGAAGTGTTTTCTGCACTGGCGGCAACCTTTTTTGATAACTCCCTCTTTCCTCCCCCCTTACCGTAGCCCCCGAGATTTCTCCTTCCCCCCGTTTTTTTGCGCTCTCCCCTTTCCGCTGACCAAGATGTATTGCGGTCTTGGGTGATAGGCCTTTTTTTTCTGCGTGCTCGACGCTGCACTTTCTCCTTTGTCTCTTTAGCAGTTCAGACACTTTCCGCGCTATGCAGGTTGAGAGCGTTTCCGTAAAACGAGAAGGAGAGCAAATGGTCCCGACGCAACGGCAACACTCCTTCTTCCCTTTTAGAACTCTCTGAGTTTCTTTCTTCTGCCATTTCCCTGGTCCTTCCCGTTCCTAATACATTCGCTAGCCGGGCCTTCGGGATTCTTTTTAATCAGAAGTTTCTCCTTGTGTTTTGACTTCTTTGACACGCCGGTGGCTATCTCCTCCTGCTCCGAAGAGATTGATTTATTTTCCAGGCGTTCCTCGTTGGCGCCATGTGACGGTGTACGCCCCCCCTCTCTTTTGAAGTACTTGGAGTCTTCAGCCCTCGGTTGCCTTTTTCCGTTGTTGATTCGCACCGGAGGCATAGCCATCGCAACACTTCGGGGTTGTCAACACCTCCTCTCCTTTTTCACTCTTTGCGATGCTGTATTTTTCCTTTCCGGTAACGAGTTCGACGACAAGCAGTGATGGAACTGCTTCGTGACGTGAGCCTCCCGTTTGCCTCCCAAGCTTTCTTCTCCTCTCACAATTCCCCATTGTTTCCGCACGAGGAACCTGCATTCGCAAGTCGGAGAAGGACCCCCGGGATTTTCCCCTCTGAGCCTTTAACCTGCGTCTTCATCCTTCCCGCCAGAGGTCCCTGTGCCGTCGAAGTTTTGAAGCTTTTTTTTTTTCGGGCCCCTACTCCCTTTCACTTTCCTGCTACTTCCCCCCTCCTGAGCCAGACCTCTTCTCACCCCATACCAGAGTCCGACGAACTGGAATGAGTTGGAATGGCTTGAGCGTACGGCACCCTCGTTTCCGTTTCCCCGCTAAGTTTACACTTTTGAGCATGTCCGCGGTGCTGCTTTCCTGGAGTCATCTTATCGGCCGCGACTTTCTACGGATGGGGCGAAGGACAGTTTTTCGAAGGAGTCCATTTTTTTTCTTCTTCTTGGCTTTCGTTCCCCTCCTCTCCTCCCCTTCCAGCGGCGTGCCCCCCTCTCTTCTTGCTGGGTTCTTGAGCTCGTCCATTCCGATCTGAACCCTGGTGTGTCTCGAGCGGTTTTCTTCCTTCTGTCGGAGAAAACTCGTGTTCCTTTTGTCCGTATTAAGCCGCGAGCAGCTTACAGAGCTGTCCCTCGTCACACAGGATTTCCTGTCCGATATCCCCCCCAAACGTTGTGTTCCGTTTTTTCGTTTCGGCTTCTCTCGTTTTTCGCGCACTTTCCTAGTGGTTTTTTTTCGCGGCTTTTCTGCGTTTGCAACGTGGTTTTTTTCCGCGCGGAACGCGTTTTTTTGGGTTTTTTATTGAGCTCGGTTCGCCGTCGCTTCTCTTGTAGTCCAGCCTGG
>Ga0179593_1384992_pt1 | contig 13154 bp, 19 predicted proteins | sample CZODoug2_1_08_16_FD_185931 | JGI IMG/M metagenome (GOLD analysis project Ga0179593, IMG submission 185931) | Vadose zone soil fungal communities from Angelo Coast Range Reserve, California, USA - CZODoug2_1_08_16fungal (PacBio error correction) | ecosystem: Environmental > Terrestrial > Soil >... | reverse complement strand
CCATTTAGTCTTTGTCATCTTTTTTGGACCCACATTCCTTTTTTTTTTCTATGTAGTTCGTTGACCCACATGCCGCAATCTTACCCGAAACAGAAGTTTTCCTCTTTGCACTACTCCTTTTCTGCAGAGGGTCATGCTGTGAGGCCCTTCGTAGAAGAGTCGCATTAGTAAGGCCGGTAGATTGTGTGTCCATAGTCCTATATCCCCCCCCCTTTTTCCCCGGATATCACGCAATGATTCCCCCCCACACCCCCGGTACTTCTTACTGAGACCTCCGTGAGATCCCGCCAATAAAGCTTTCTGCATGACACTCTTCCGAGAGGTCTTTTGTCGTTTTCTTACCAAGGAATCCAGCCCTATTTTGATTTTCTCCTGTTTTTGCCCCATGGACCAACCCCTTCCCATTATCTGTAAGCCCATCTTTTTGGTACGTCGACCCCCACCTTCTCCCTTGGTCTTTTGGTATGCGAATAGTTTTTCTTCGGACCTCTTTCTGAATTCTCTCTTTTCTTCCTCCCCCCTGATGAGGTTCTCGTGTTTGGCAGCCCACAGCTCGGCCCAACTCTTTTTCTTTGCTTTATATTTTACCTGCTTTAGCCTCCTCCTCCCATTTTCCTGGCTGTAAGACCCCTCCGGCTTTCTTTTTTGGCTGGTCCCCACGTCGCAGGACGTTTTTTTCTGAGTGTCCTGTTCTTCTTTATTGGTTTCGTCCGCCCCCCCCGGTCTCGTGTGGGGCCTGTCTCTTTGGCGTTCTTGTACAAGTTTACATTTGACCCTTCCCCCCAAGTCACTCATGACTCCTCCCAACCGGCCCCCCGCATTTTTATGGCCGCAAGTCCCTGTTCGCCCACTATCGGACAACCAACTTTTCCACCACACTTTTGGCTATCCCATCCTTGCATCCGGGGTCCCACCTGCTGCCCCCTCCTTACTAGATTCTTTCCTGTGTAGGGTTGTCCAGTCTTCATTGTGCCCTTTCCAACACCGCTTTCTTGCCGCCCTTTTTTTTTATTCACCTACTGGGAAAAGCCTCCGGCTGTAAAAATCCTTTTCCAGTCTATCCATACCCCGTTCTGTTGGTTTTTTCCCTCCACCCAACTTCTCCTTTTCCCCCGACCAAATCTTATCATATTTGGTAAAATTTGGTGTGATTTGCTTCATGCCATCCCTCCCTACTTCCTCTTTTCCCTTTGTTTCCATACGCGTCAGGAAATCCCTCTTCAACGCCAATTCCCTAACCCCCCACAGTCGCCAAGAAGTATTCACTCATCCTGGTCGGGTAATCTTTGGCACTCATTTAAACCAACGTTTGCAGTTCACTTTCCCCCCGAGTGGGCGCAATCCCCCATTATGTCTTTCCCTTCCGGTCAATGACTAACACCCCATGTTACCCGTTGAAGCATCTGTTACCCTTAATAGAATATTGGGTTTCCAATGAGGTTTGATTGCCTTTCCGCGTTTTCCCCCTTTTCTCCTCTTTCTCCAAAAAACGTAACACCCCCCCACTCCACCACTTTTTTTCGGATGTAATCTCCCCCCGTAAACGTACCTTCCCTACACCTTTGTTTTTTTTTGCGATAAATTTCCCCCCGAGATACGCGACCTGTCCCCCCCGCTTTCCCGTGGTTATGGTGGTTTTGAATTTTTGGGCCATCCGTTTCCCTTTCTGTTCCCATTTAGTTCACCCTTTTCCCTCCCCTTCTCACGATCCCCCATTCCCTTGTTCTCCTGGTATTTCTATTCTTCGGTTTTATGGGATGAACTTCTTTTCTTTTCACTTTAACCTTCTACGTCCCTCGTGAGAATGTTCTCCCTGCTTTACCCCCATCCCTTTTTCTGTTACTTGAGTCCACCAGAAGTCCCTCTTCTTACGGGGTAATTACCTACCTCTTTTGCCCCCCCCGCCTGTGTTTTCTTGGGGGCTGTGCCTTTGTGTTTTTTTATTTGGATTTTATACTTCGCGCAGTACAGAGGTGAACTCATTTTTCCGTCTTTTTTTTTTTTTCCTTGGACACCTCCGAGGCCAGCCGCATATGAGGTCCCCTCTGTCTTTTCTCGTTTTTCGACAGCGTTCTTTTTTTTTTTTGATGGAGGTACACACATTTCTATTTTGTGCTTCCTGTTTGTCAATGCGAAACTTATTTTCCCCCAATTCACCCCCCTCTCTCTTTGTCTGCTTTCTCAACTTTCGGTTCTGTTAGACCTTTTGCCAGATGGTAACATGGGACGCCCCTCCATTTTTTTGAAGAGAGACTATCTATGGCCCAGGTCTACCATGTGCTTTTTGTTCCCAAGGGGCTTTTTAAGAAGGCACAGTTTTTGATTTTACCCCCCTGTATGTTGGCCACTGTTTTGTCGAGAGTTTGTCGAGCCCTTTTGTTTTCGCAGGTCGTTCTTGACTTGTTTTGTTGAGTCCCCGTATACTCTGTTTTTTCCCGAAACCCTTTTTCCCCCCCCCCTAGGTATACTGACCTTCCTCTTTTCCAACAAGACGTGCCTCTACTGACCCCCCAAGAAAATCAAATTCTTCAGGCCCCCCCCTTAAAAGTGTTCCCGTTCTACTACATTTTTTCCTCTCCGATTTTACAGCCATTCTACCTTTGGGTTCGTCTTCTCATCTTTGACACCAAGAACCCTTTTTTCAGTCGCTTCTCCCCTTTAGCACTACTCGCCCGTCTGAGGAAGTCCCACTCGTCCAAAATTATTTTCTCAATCAGATGGCTTTTAGTCCCCCCCCCCCATTAATTAGTCGCACCCCCTCCCCCAATTTCTCTTTGTTTCCTCTTTTTTTCTTATGTGATACTTTCTTCTCTGGCACAAATCACTTTCTCCCCCGCTGTCAGCTTCTGTTTTTCCCTCCACTGACAACACTCCCCTCCTGTACGTTAGGTTAATGCAGAGCTTATGCTCTCTCACGTCCAGTGTGCCTACTGTACCTCGTTTTTTTTTTTTCCCCCTGTACCAGTTGGTTGACCCCTCACGCTTGGGATCTAGGCTATGGCCCAGGCTCCATTTTTTCTTCCCCTTCCTAAGCGGGATGCTTCTTTTTTCTCCTCATGCCCTCGTCTTCCCCGCTTTCAAGTCAAAATCTTACCACCCTGTCCCACTCCATGTGTAACTCCGAAACCAATCCCCACAACCAGCCCCGAAATGAAAAAGGGCCCTTTTATCACACCCTCTCTCTTTCCCTCGTTTGTTTTGAGCGTCTGTTATTCAAGTCGGACCGAGGGTTTGTGGAACTCATTTGTGTGTCATTGATGGGGCACCGGAGTGTGTAAACTTACTCCGTTCAAGCTTTTCCTTCTTCTTTTCCTTCGGAGAGGGGTCCTGACTTGATCCCCATCGTCTTTAGAAGTGTGGGTGACACCTCTGACAGACCTGCCCGCGAGTTTTCAGTTTAGGCCTATGCCTACTATCCAAGCGTTTTGGCTTTTTCCAGCACCCTTGACTTTCCCAAACCCGGTACTTCTGTTTCCCCTTTTTCGACCCCCTCTTACGTGATTCTCATTAAGTCTAGACTTCCCGTTTTAGGTTTTTTTTCAGGGGGGGTTTAAAACGAATTACAAGAAGTTTTCCTCCTTTTTCTGTCGGACTTATTTTTTCCCCCCAATCAGTGGCCACACAACCTTTATATGTAAGAACCCCTTTCCTCAAGGTGTGCCGTTTTCAAAACACCTTTTTTACCTGTGGTTGACTTGATGCTTCCCGTAATTTTTGTTTTACTTACTGGATTTGGTTCTCTTCTAATCATATTTGGTACCTCGTTCCTCTCCATCTGAGGTATAGTTTTTCCCCATGGCCCTTCGGACGTCCCCCTCCGGTTCTTATTTATTTGATAATACCGGAAACGCCCTCTCTTCTGTAAGACCCTCCTCTGAGGTTTTTTTAATCTTTTTTTTTAGAATTTTGTTTTGTGTTTGGAAGGGATTTCTTTCCTGTCTCTCCGTCTGGGGACATTTAAGGGGGAGTCGATAGGTGGGACACTTTGAACAAATTTTTGCCCCAGCACCGCACATCTGTCGCCCCGATTAATCCAAACATGGGCTATACTCTCGTTTTTACGTCCGCTCCCCCTCCCAAAAACAACAGTGTCTCTTACCCCCCACCTTTTTTTTCCCCACCCCCTGCACACTTGGACATCCCCTCACGACAAGGACGTCCCTTTCCCCCCTCCTCAGACCTGCCCTGACATATTCCTAGACCCTTGCTTCTTTACCGTGTTAGGTTCCCCCCCCTCTGCAATGTCTTCAAAACCGATTTCTCTTCTCCCGTTTGTCAGTACCGAGGGCCCCGCCCCGACTTTTATTTATTGGCAGTCCCATCCTTTTCAAGTCTCACCGATCCCCCCCCATTAAAGGTCTTTTTTTTTTCACCCCCTTCACCCTCCACCGCTCCCTGATCCTCCAATCTGCTACATATTCTTTGTCTTCCCTCCGACATTGTACTACCTATTACTTTGTCCTCCCCCTGTCCCCGCCCCCATTCTCTCCCCTAACCTCCCGCAGCCCTTTTCTATGGGCCCATACCCTTCACTCAAGAAGTCTTTCTCCTCCCCGCAGACCTGGGACCTGTCTTCGTCCCAATGCCCAAAAGGAAAGCGGGTGCCAGTTTCAATCTTCTCACGATTTTCCTAGCATTCTCCTTCCACCCCCGGTTCCGACCCCCCCGTCAAACGGATTACATACCCGCTTCCTCTGTAATGTGATTGTATTGCGTGACTTTTTTAGTGACTAGGTCAGGCTTCCTTTTGAAACCAACCCCTTTTCCCACCCCCACCACCCCACTAGGACTTTTGTGTCCCCCTTTTCCGGAATTCCTGCTTTCTGAGGGCTTTTCCTTTCCCCCCTCCGTGTGTGGTTGAATACTTGTTTACGAGATTCCTGAAAGTCCCCCCTTTTTTTCACGGTGGGGATGGTGGTTTGCTTTTACATTTTCTCCCTGTCAGATTCTAAAGGTTTTGTTTCCATCATCTGACGACCCCCCCCCCATGCGTGCTTAAGCCTTTTTCTTTTTGCCTGGTTTTCTTTCCCCTTAGTGGACGATTCAGAAGGGCTTTAAGAAACGGTCTCCTTATTGCGGACCTGACGCAAATTCGGTCGTTTCATTCTGACACCGTTCCTGCTGACGGATGATCTTTCTACTTCTTTGCCGCTTTTCGTGTTTTCTTTTCAATATTGCTTCGGCTTGAGCCTCTTGAACCACATTTGTAGGGGCCTGTTTTTTCTTGAATGAAGCATTCCCCTCTTTTTTTCTTGAGGCCGATTTGGTTTCTGTATTTTAAGTGTTGATGTGGCGTTCTGACCTGGTGTCCATCTTTTCTCGGCCCCTTGGGAAGTTCTTTTGCATGCCAACCCACCCTCTTCCCTTCGATTGGAGTTTTTCCCCCCCTTCGAGGACCCTCCTTTTTTGTATGGAATGGCAGACTTCCCTTAAAAGTTTTATATTTCTTTCCTTCCGTCTGAACTGATTGATGACAATCCGGTACGGTATCCTCGCCCCCAAGTGTCTGGTGATTTCCCCTTTTTTTTTCTTTGTGTGCCATTTTTTATCGTTTGCGATCTTAGTCGAGGCGGTAGGCCTGTTGTATGCAGCTGTTCTTTTTTCGACTTTCGTTGTTGAAATCAAAATTGTTAAACTTTCCCAACTATGGACCCTCCCTTTCATTTCCCCCCCCCCAGACGTTGCAGCCATCTACGCCCCGAAATTTAACGTTCCCCCCTCAACCAAACCCTGCAGTTAAATAACGACCTCACGCATCGATTTCACCTTTCCCCTTTTGGCGTTCGTCTTCTAATGTCAAAAGTAACCAGCAACTTCGAGCTTTGTTATTCTGTTTCGACCCCTCTACTCCCCGCACTGTCTGTGAAGACTTCAAAGATCGGTCCTTTTCCCTCCCCCCCAGCGATCCGTAGCAACCCCCCCCCCCCTTACTTTTGCTCATCTGATAGGTTATTCCAGGTTTTTACGGAAAATTTTTACGTCGTCCCTCATACTGTTATTGGTTTTTCTTTACACACACCCCCCTTCCCCATAAAGCTGCAGCTTATCTCTTTTATTACTGGTTTCACCCTTATCCCCCCCATAACAGTTGTAGCGTACTCCCTGGCAGCTTTTGCTTATTGCTCCTCGTCCCATTTTTCTGAACCTGCTGTCTTCCTCTCCCCTAGTGATTGGTCAAGCGGCAACGGTTTGTCCGGTTCCCTACCGTTGTATATGTCTATTTCCCCCCAATAGGATATCAATGTAAGCATTGCTTACTTTTCTTATGCGTGTCTCTAAGTGTGATACCACTCATTCCCCCTTCTCCGCGAGTCCCCGTCCCTTTCCCACCCCCTTCGATGTCCTATTTAGTCAAATCCTGTGACCCTGAACCCCCACAATATTTTAACCCCTTTTGTCAAAAGTTCCGCCTGGTTCCAAACCCATCATCTCTCCCAGCAGTTGGTGTTGGTTTTTTTTGTGTTGGAGAGCGTGTTTGATCACGTCTGGAAAACTTTCATTTTTTGAGAGTTTTGGTGACAATAGTCTTGGTGCATTTTTTCTCCCCTGGAAGTCTTTCTTTTTTGGATAAAATTGAATCTCTTCCGGGTGAGTTCTCTTTCCTTACAAGCGCGATTTTTTTTCCTGATATTGATCACATCGTATTTTGATTGACTCCCTTCCCAAACTCTTCCTCATTTTTTCCTCTCCTATGTTATACCGAATACTTAGCGCTTCTCCCCTGTAACAGCAACCTTGATTTTTTCCAACCCGATTCTTCCCCTTTTCCCGTTAGACAGATGGTCGAGAGCCTTCCTCTCTGCCCTGACCCCCTTCAGCTTTTTTCGACCATGTGGGCCGTGGGCGTCTTCCCCCCCAAAAACAGGCCCCAACCCCCAGCAGCCCTGCTTTGCTCCTCTCGAAATGCAGAACCAAACCCCTGACCTAGCTGATACGACCAAGTAACTTTGTTTCTCCGTATAAACCATGGATTTCCCTTAGGGCGCTGGGATGTCGACTTTTTCTTCTGTTTTTGCTTTATTTTTTTTCCCCCCTCTGAATTATGAGACGATTTTTTCTTTTTCCTCATCTCCCCATTGTGAGGTAAAGGCACCCAAAGCGAACCCAATTCCTGCTTTTTTCCTTTTTTTTCCCAAGGGATGAAAGACCGCCCTCACCCATTTTCTACTGGCTGTCCTAATCGCGGTGGCCTTTTGGAACGGACACGTTTTTTTCGGATGTTGCCTGTCACAAGATATGGTTTGAGTTCTCTTCCCCCCTGTTGGGACATTTCTCCTGGATTCCCCTTTTCTGGTTAAAAATTTTTACTTTGCCCGGCACTAACGTAACATTACCTCATCCCACACAGGTGCCTTTTCCCCCGAGTAGGGCGATGGCTTTAACACAGAGCCTTTCCGCAAACTTAATTTCCAAAAGGACACCACCATACAATGGATGAAACTTGCCTTCGATACCGTGAAGTCTTTTTTTCCTTCCGAAAATTGACTCCCTCCTCTAGAAGAGTCTTGTTTTCCCCCCCCGTTCTCTTCCATCTACAATATTCCCACCCCACCACGGTGTCTACCCTTGATCCTTGGTCATCCCCCTTTTTGAAAGCTACTTTTTTTTCCTGCATGCAAATCCTTTTCAAGTCTTTAAGCCCCCTCCCAGGTCTGTGTTTTAACCCCACCTGTTTCACCCCCCGCTTCGAAGACTCAAAGCTGTCCCCCTATCTTGCTGGCCCTCCGTTTTTGCTTCATTTTCCACTCCAATCCGATGAATGTGTCCCCCTTTTTTCCCCCCGTAGATCCAGAAAATGACCCGCTTTCTACTATGGGTCCATACACTACTTCTTCATTCCCAGTATTTCTCTCATCCTCATGCGATGTTTTACTTTGACACTTCAATTCCCCCCCGAATTGCTTGGCTTTCTCACCTATTTTTCAACGGGTCTCCATCCCATTCCTGAATCGTCGCCCTGCCCCGAACGTAAACCCTGCACTTTCCCCTCTCCCTAGAATGGATGTTCTTTCCTTATGAGTCTCCCTTCGTGACTAAGTCGCAGTTTCTTTTTTCACGGTCCACTTTTTCCCAAAACCCCCTTCAGGACAGTGGTTGTGTTTGGAATCAGGCTCCCCTCTCCGTCCGTTTTTGTGTTTCCTCTCTTTTACCGAGATTTCAAGCTTTTTTTTTTTTTTTTGAAGGGTTTCCCCGTGAGAGTCTCTGGCTTTTTCGCCTTTCGTTCCACTACCAAAGGTCACCCTTATTACGAACCCTCCCTCCCAGACTTGATTCGTTTCTTCCTCTCTTAGGTTTGGACGGGTTGGATACAGGCCGGGTTTTTGGGAACGCCCCTAAGGTTTCTGCGAAACATCTGAGAAGATTTTCTCCCTTTCCCCCCATACACCAGACTTGTCTGCGGGTTTTTTCTTGAGCCCCCCTCGTTAACCTGGATTTTTTTTTGCATACTTCTTTGCCGTTACGAGTTTTTGACCCCCCCCATCTGCTTTCCTTTTCGGGGCATTTCTGGATCTATTCCTTAAGATGGCCCAAGTAGTAACTTTTTTTTTTTTTCTTAAATGAAGCCCCAGGAGTTCCCCAGCCGCCTGATGCCCTTTCTTTCTTCCCTGAATCCTGATTGTGGAGGGGACCCAGACCCTCTTTGTTTATTCAGGATTTTCCCTTCCCCCCCCTTGGTCTTTGATGCCAAGACATTTTTTTTTTTTTTTTTTTTTCCAAGTAGTTCCTTGCTTGACAACGGCTTCTTCGCGGGGGTGGTGGTTGCTCTTTTTTTTCCTCTTCACTGGCAGACTGGACCACCACCTGGAAGAAAAGACAATCTGTGTCTTACCTTCTTCTCCCTTTTAGGATTGACACGTTCGCAGAGGCCTTTCGTGGTTGGAATCCACTTGTATGGCCGTTCCATGTAGTTTTCCCCGAGACTCTGCGCCGGTCATTTTCGAATCTTAGGATCTCTTAAATGTTTGTATGAGCGGTTAGAATCGCAGTCTGTTTTTTTCCTTCCAAATTGGTCAACCCCCAATTTATGGGGCTCTCATCTCATTGGCCTGTCCCTCAGCTCCCCCTACCTTCCCTCGGTTATTACCACATTCCGTACTTCCCCCCTGTCGATTTCTCTTCCGCTCTCCTTTCCCAGCCAGTAGATGTTTTTTTTTCCCGTTTCAGTTCCCCCCCCTTCCGATAAGCCCCACGAACGTCTTTGCTTTCCTCTTTTTTTTTTTTTGTCCCGCACCACATTACCCGCAATTTCGAGGAAGACTTCGATTGGCCTCGCTCCTGCTCCTTTTCTCCTAGCAAAACACCTTCCTTTCGTCGCATCTTCCCCGCCTTATACTGTATCGGCAAACCCGTTCTCCATCTTACTTTTCCATTGGTTGTTTCTTCATTAACCATCCTCCGTCCCCCCCCCCCCCGATGCGCTTCTGCTGGTATTCTTTTTCCTTCTCCACCTAAGTCTCTTTCTCGGAGCTTCATATAGAGTATGGCTCTTCCTCCTTGAAGAATGTATGAACTACTAACTTGCAGCAGTCCACTTTTGATGTTTTTTTCTCTCCATGTTTGGTCGAGTAGGTACTTTCCCCCCCTTTGAGAAACTTCCCCCGTCTCTTGCCAGTTTTGGTATGGTTCCCTCTACCCCGATGGACTTTTCCCCCACCTGTCGGCTCCGCGCGGTCCAGCCCTCTTAACCTCTTTTAGGGTTTAGATTTCCCCTCCCCTCCATTGCCCGCCTCCTGAACCCATCTGTCCCCCCCAACCGCCAAATTCCCTCTTCCCCCCCCTTGACAACACCCCCTTATTTTCCCCTCCTCCCCGTTTGAGGGCTTTTTGTTGTTCAGCACCCCACCCCCCTTTTTTTTCTTGAGCTGTTTTACTCCTTTTTTTTAGGGAGTTCTGGTTCCCCCTTTTTTTTTTTCCGAAATCCCTCTCGACAGACGGGTTCGAGGACTTGACGTGCGGCGCATTGGCTTTCGCTTTACCCTCGTTAGAAGAGGACAAGTTTTTTCCAAACTTCCGGAATGACGGACCGGTTGAGACCTAGGTGTAAATCGCACCCTTTCACAATTTCCTTTTGGGCCTTCTTTTCCCCATCCCAACCTTTTCCCGTTTGGTGCCCCCCCCTGTACGTAGGTCCTCCATTCTTCTAACCAAGCTGACGTGGAATCGAATACTCTTACTGAAAAGCCTCCCCATCTCTTTTGGAGAGGTTTCGTTCCCCCCAGGAAACTGAGAGAGCTGCCTGTGCGGGTGGCTTTGTGCCCCTCTCAAAAACCAACCTCCCCCTCCCTCTCGACACCTAAGAAGTTTTGTTGGGCCTGTGAACAACCGGATACTTGGTTTACTTTGGTGTTTATCGAATATTAATTTGTTTTGCTTCCGGATAACCTTTGAATGCTTCTTTTTTAGCTTTAGTTGGTTTCCGAGTTCTTCTCCAGACATTCTTCTGGTCGACCTTGTTTTGAATCCCCCGGTCGCAACCCCTTACACGGACTGTCCTGCGAGGAAGGAGGAGCCCTCCCTCAATACCACTTACTGGCATGTAAGTCCTGCGACTTTTTTTGAGGTGACGCGAAGTTAAGTTTCGATGGTTCAATCTTACATGCTATGGATTTTATTGCGGCTCCGATGCGGAAAAACAAAAGCGGGGAGGCTAGGGAACGGATTGAAAGAGGAGGACCAAGCCAAGGAGGGTTCAGGAAATTGTAACATTTCTGAAGTTGAAGAAAGAAAGCCATCGGAGACATAGCGCCAGACAAAAACTTGGAATCTTAAATCCTAGGAGGCTGGTTTCAAGTCACCTTCTCGTACACTTCCCAATCTCTCCCACTTAAACCTACCCTTTGCCCGACCGACTTTGCCTCTGCCCCATTCAAGCGCCTCGAAATTTTCCCCCCCTGGTACAGTCCTTCTGAATATCTATCTTGTCTTAATGAGGTGATTCGCCAGAATCTTCACCCAAAGAGGTTTCCGAGTGTTTCCCCCTGTCCCTAAACTCGTTTCATCCCCCTTCTTGGCATTGTATGTTTTGCTGAACAGCCTTCATCCTTCATCCCCCCCTGTGGTTTCATAAATCCCCAATCCCCTGACCCCGATCCTCAATTTTCCCAGAGATGTAACTCTGATGATTCCCTTAACGACAATTGAAATCAACCTTACCTGTGTCACTCTACTGCGCACGTATCTCCCTTCCCGCAGGGCAGCCCTCTGGCCATCCCCCCTCAAGACGCCCTCTTTCCTTTAACCGTCAGACATATTGTAACGTCTTTGGCACTCAACAATTTTTTGTTTTCCCCTTTTCGGTCTGTCCCCTCTTCAAACTGTTTTAATTATTGCCCTAACTCTTTCCTACCCGTTTTCACCGCCCTCCCTGAAGTCTATGCCACTTCCTTCTTCCTCCTGGGATGGATGTTGCTAAGATGAGGGTGACCTTTTTTGACACGGCGATCTTACCTTTTCTTAGAAATGTAACAAATTCCCACCCACAAACCCCCCCCTCTGGCCCTGGTGCTGGCCGGAATCTCCTTCCCCTTCTATCTTTTCCTCTCCTCTGTTTTTTTTTTTTTTTTAATTTACGAGATTCCGTCCCCCCCGCTGTGTGGTGATGGTGGTTTTTGACTTTGGCAGGCTGTACTACTTGATTTCGGCCCCCGGTCCCATAATTCCGTCCTCACCATGGATGTTCTCTTCTTTTCGTCTTCCCTGTTTGATTGTTTCGCCGGCCTTGGAGGTTTCCCCAACTCCCCCTGATTGCCGAAGCCACCTCGTTGCGATTAGCGCATCACCTTTTCTTTTTGTTTCTTTCCTTTCCCCCCTTCCCAGTTACCTCTGATGACGGATGATGATGCTATGCGTACTTGAGCGTGCTGGGGTTTTTGCGTCCTTTTTCTGGTCATACTTGCGCGTAGGTGTTTGCCCTCCGTGTTCGTCTTGTCTGGATAACTGCATCCAATTTCTTTTGCGAGATTAGGGAGCATTCTTCCTTTTTCCAGCGGTTGCTGAGGGGATGACACCCTGATTTTAATGGGGATGCTTGCGGATGTTTTCCTTCCAAGTTTTTGCCTGCCCATACCCCAACCTGGTGGACCTTGCGATTGGATGTAAATGACCGTGCTAGAGGTTGACTCGTTTTTTGCTGGTTTTTCCCTTTTCAATTTAAGGAAAGTGCCACACATTTTCCCTGACAGAGTCTTTCTAGAATGGCGGGATTGAAGTCGTACTGTCTGTCTTCAAACGTCGTAGGCTCCATGTATTTTTCACAGTTTGTAAGAGTGTTCCCGCGACGCGGCTGGGCTCAAGCCAATCGAGCTCCTTTAGAGGCCATTGTGGTATGTTTTTTGCGCGTTCGAATGACTCCCCGTTCTGGTTTGCAAGTCCAACCCGCCTTTTCCCAAACTATGTCCCACTCCCTTTTCCTTTCCCCCAAGACCGTTCCCCTCTCTACGCACCTACTGTTCCCTTCCCACTCCATACCAGTTCCGTCGATCCCGACCTTCGTCTCCTCTTCCCGCCAGTAGAACCCCTTTTTAGTGGCTTTTTTTCTCATCCTTTCCCTACATCCCGAAGAAGGTAGGTCCTTCCTTGATGGCGGCAATTTAAGATAAATCAGCCTTGTTTGAATACTACCTCTCGGATATAGGCCATCGTATAACCTAGCCCCCCCCCACCCCCCCAGAGTCATCACACTCCTTCCAACCCACTTCCAAGTGTTTTATCCTGGCCACCCCCCACCGTTCTTAACGTTTCCCCCTTTACTGTTTTTTTTTTTTTTCCGTGCAACCATCACGGCTCCACGTTTTTTCGCTTCTCTGTTTCGTTTTTTACTCCCCATTCTCACATCCTATTTTCTTGTCATGGCCAGCTTTCCCCTCCCCTCCCCAGCTGTGAAACCGAATGTTGACTCCCGGTTTACCGGGGTTGGAACAAGCACGTTTAGCTCTCTCCGTGCCCTGGAAGAGATGGTGTTGTCCCGGTCCCATAGGACTATGTTTTGACTTTTTGGGTCTGCGTTCCTTCGATTTGATACTTGCCCTGCTTTCCGCGTACACGTTTCAAAATTCTTACACTTTTTTCGGGAGATTCGTCACCACATTTACCCGCCTTGAACCACACCCTTCCCAACAGCGCAATGACACCAGTCCCCCCCTCCTTCCCCCCCC
>Ga0179593_1535603_pt1 | contig 13156 bp, 13 predicted proteins | sample CZODoug2_1_08_16_FD_185931 | JGI IMG/M metagenome (GOLD analysis project Ga0179593, IMG submission 185931) | Vadose zone soil fungal communities from Angelo Coast Range Reserve, California, USA - CZODoug2_1_08_16fungal (PacBio error correction) | ecosystem: Environmental > Terrestrial > Soil >... | reverse complement strand
AGAGGCCTGAGTCTTTCAGTCGCGGTCGTCCTAAATCCCTGAAGTTCTTCCCATTGACCCGCCTCTTGCGATGCCGTGGCGATTTCGACCCAGCGTCAATCTTCCCCCCCAATTTTGCTGACAGGATTTTGAGCAGGTGGGCGATACCTTCTCTGGAGAACGTCCAAGCTCTTCCATCTATCCAGTAACTCCCCCTGCGAGTCGGCACTGATTTTTCTGCCACCGCTTCCTGCAGCCTTTTTCTGTCAAATCGAGGGTTTCGTGGTTTCGACACTTACGATCCGCCCAGCGATGCTTTTTGTTACTTCTCGGTATCTCTTCTTCATCCCAGCGGTTCTTTTCCCATTCTTTTTTACATGGAATTTATTTCCCTCCCTGGCCGCCCCGCCGGCCAGCTTTTAAACTAACCACTTTTCCTGTCGCTCCCCCATTCTTTGTATCTTATGTTTCGCCAGGGCACTCTCGTATTATTCTGTTTTGTGCTTATGATTTATTTTTGGTGTGAGATGTTTTGTCTGGCCCCTTCTCCCTCTTTCTAATTTCCTCCCTCCTCCCTCGAAGAAACACGCCAGAAACGTTTTCTTGCCACCGACTCTTCACGAGGAGTCAATCGACAAACATCCACTGACACACCCCTCAATTCCACCGTTTGACTTGGCGTGGTGGTATCGCGTCTTTATTCGGGCCAGAGCGGTGAATGTCTTTTCCCCCACTCCCTCTTCTTGGCGGTGCTGAGTTTTCGCTGGTCAACTATCCCTGGGAGGTCGTTTTTCTCCTCAACCCGGTTCCATCGTGCGCATGCCCCTAGAGCAAACCCCGAGGACAACCCCTATCGATCTCACACTTCTTCTCTCTTCTGTTCCCTGTCCTGTGTTGCTTGTTTAACCTATCCTATCCTTCTCTTCCCTTTCTTTGCATCAGGTTGTTGTTACGTCCTCCGCTGCATTCCTATTACGTCCCCCTTTTCATTTTTCACGCTACGTCCAGACCACGACCCTCACCAATTTCTAGAACCAAGAGGTCGCTCCTTTCCCGCCATTCTGGGTTCCTCCGGCTTCCCTTACTACCGGACCCTTTTCCCCGGCCCTCTTTCATTTTCGGTCCAAGCACCACCATTTTTTTTACCCACGTGCCCCTATCAACACCCCTCCAGGATTGCCCGTCCTTGTTTTTTAATTTGGCATTCCCTGGCGGCCCTCGTATATTCTCCCTCGCCCCTTGCACGCCCCACGACTCGTCCCCGGCACTTTCTCGCAGGGCGTGACCGGAAAGGAGCTCATTGTCAATTTTGCCCCAGGAGACAAGGAGAAGTCCTTACCTTCACCCACGACATTTTTCAAAGACTCGCGAGTCAGCCCAACATATACCCGGAATTTTTTCCAAGTACAGCGCATCGGCAGGCAACATTTTACCCATAAGGGGTTCGAGCACGCCCCCCCGTCCCCCATCATTCTTACTGTGCACGACAGGCGCATATTTCCCGAAAGCGCCCATTCCATCCGCATGTCGTTTTTTAACCAATTAAATCGGTCGACGCTCTCAAACGCCTGTTGCAGACCCTCACTCAAGTTTCTTCCCCCTATCCGCATCCGGGCGGCGCCATTTTCCGATCCCCCCAATTCTTCACTTTTCACCCTTCGTCACTCCCACGTCGCCGCCCATTTTCCCTTCCCCTATTGGAATCACTCCCATCCTTATCGCCGCGTTTCAACCGGGTGTCACTCCTTTACGCTTCTGGACTATTACCTAATTCGTAAATCTACTTTTTTCCCCTTCGCGCGATGCTCAGCTGAAGACTCTCTCTCTTACCCCCCCTTCCTGGTGTGGTGTTTTTTCCACCCTCTCGGTCTACATTGCCATTGTTTCGTCTTTGAGCCGCCGCGTGTTCTTCTTATTTTTCGAACACCCTTCTCCGCCATCTCCCTCCCCATCGCGATCCTTTGCCCATTTTTTCTACGAAGCATGACTGCCGGCGGATGGATGGAGCCATTTCTAGTCTTTCGCAGTCCCCGCTATCATCTCCCGTACCTTTCCCCCTTCGAGCGTCCTGATGTTTTCACCCCCACATTTCACGCATCTTGGAGACCGTCGACCGGCAACATCTGACTCCAGCGCTCCACCTCCGATCCTCCACCGACTTTTCTCTAACCCCACAATTCCTCCATCCACCACAGCCCTTTATTTATTTCCTCTTTAATTTCCCCTGTGGCCTTTCTTCACTTGATTATTGCCACCGCCTCTCCCGGTCCTTATACCCCCGTCTCTGCCCTCGCATTCCGGCCCCGCTATCTCTTTTCTTTCCTATCTCTATTTCTTCGTTTTCATGGACCCCTTTCTTTCTCCCTTGTACACAATTGATACCCGCCGTTCGCTTCCCTGCACTTTCAGTGCCCCGCTTCCTTTTTGTGTTTTCTTACGTTCTCATCATCACGATTCGTCGTCCCTTTTTTCTCACGGGCCCAACTGAACGGGTGCCCCCCTGTTTGCCTTTTAAAGTTTTTTTTGTGGCCCTTTTCCGGACCGACGGTACTACCTCATTTATTTCAACCCCTCGATCGTCGTGTCATGCCCGTCCATCACCATCACCCCTTCATCTCTTTACGGCTTTTCCTCTTCCTTTTCCTCTACTCATTTCTGGCTGCCCGGAGCTGCTGTGTTCCCGGGGCCCGCCGTGACCGTACCCCCTTGATCCATTCTCTGCCCCCCGCCTACTCGGCATAAGTTGAACCTCCTGCCAAACAACTTTGATTATTGAGTCTCTTCTTTTCAACTTACACTCTTTCTTGCTTTTTCTTCCCGGCCGGGACGCACCTTTTCCGGCGATCCCCCGAAAACCGACTCCTACGTTCGCCGTCTTTACCCGCGATTCCTCTGTCTGTGAATGGGTTCCCCCCAGGCTACCCTTCTTTCCCCCGGCACTTTTTCCGTGCCACGAAACCCATAAAGCGTCCATGGACCATTCTTTCCCTGTTGATACCGCGGGCAACCATGCTCATGACGATACGTACACCTTTTTTCCCATCCTCCTCTCGAGTGTTTTTCGCTAGCGGCGTGAAATCCAATTTAATTGCTACTTGGTCCTCCCCCCCTGGATAACTTTCTCAAAACGCTCCCGCCTTCCCAAGCTCCAGATCCCTGCCTGAGGCCCACCTACAGACCTTTTTCTTTGTGCGGCATTCAAGGTAGCTTTTCACGCCACCCCTACCCATTTCCCCGAACCTATTTTTTTCCTTCTAGCGAAAGGCGCAGAGCGCGGCCGGTATCGCGAAACGGGCTATAAATGGGCGTGACCCTTCCCTATTCCATGATCTAATCACACCTGTCTTAGGTTTTCTTTTACTGGACTTTCTCCAGCCCCGTACGAGCGGAGTTCGGCTTCCTCGCGCCACCCCCCCCAACGCATCTCACACCAACCTTGCCGCGTGTCGTGTGTTCGGCATCGGGACGTCTTGGTCCAGCATACTTTCAGCGCCTTCCCCCCACGCGGTACTTCTCGGCATCGAAAGGCACACGGCCTGGACAATCAAAAACTCGTGAACCGACCTTCCCCTTGCCTCGCCCTTGCGCCGCGATTTTGTCCGTGCAAGGACTAAATTTGTTTCTGATTTCTTCTGTGCTCGCGGCGTCCCTATTAACTCACTTCCTTCGTCGCGTCGTGGATAGTCTCCCCTTCTCCCGGGGCCTTCGCCGAAGCCTTCGGTCCGCTTGACTTCCGTCGTTTCCCCCAATATCCCCCGCGATCCCCGCGGCGACGTTTTTAGGACGGTTGCCGAATCCCCTCGTTATCTGTCCCTGCCGGCTTTCCCCCACTCTACGGAACACATTCCGGAGCACCTTTTTTTGTTCTCCACCTGCACCCGCGGCAGTTCACTCCCCGTCAGGATCTTCGTGGTTTCGATATCCCGCCCACCCGTTGTTCGCGTGATCTTCTGGTTCGCTCCGTGTCACCCAGCGTTTAATGTCAAAATTGGTTTTCCACTACGCCCGGCCGATGTCGACTTCTCATCTGACCCCCCCGCGCCTTATCCTCTTTTTCTCTGTATAGCTACCGCGTGGCAGATGGGACTTATTCGACGGACCTTGACTCCTTTCCTGGTCCTTCTCTTCGTAACCTTTTACGTCCCTTAGTTCCCCCCACGCCGATTAGTCGTTTTCGCTTATCCCCATCATGTCATCTTCCACTCGGTTGCCCATGGGATCACACGTTTCCTTTTGCAAATCTGGCTGTGGGAGTTGTGTTTTATTTCCGACGTACTTTCCCTTCTTCAAGCTCCTCCTCACAAGATCCGCGTTTCCGCGCGCGCTTTAATGTGCGTCCCCAAGGGCCCTGCTTTCTCTTCTGGGCGTCTTTTTTTTCCTTCACCGTGTGCATCCCCTTCTCTCCCACCCACTGCCCTTATTATCCCCCCACGCTTCAGTTTCCTTGCCGCTCCTCTGCTCCTCTCCCTCCTCCGTTTTTTTTTAAGCAATCCTCCTTATAATTTTTCTCTCATCTTTTTTTTTCTAGCAGGCTGCATTTCCTTTCTTCGGCCGGGATTCTCCTTTCCACGTCCCCCCGCGCGTCGTGACCAGCTTCGCCCCTTCGGAGCAGACTAAATCTTCCTTCCTTGTTCTTCCGTTTTTATTCCACCCAACGGCTCACGGCCCGACTTAACATCTGTGGGCACACCGCCCCCCCAGACCCACACTAAAACAAGATCCACTCCATGATTCCCCTCCCCTTGATCACCAAATAAATGGCTCTGTTCTGCCGGTCACGTTTATCTTCATTTCGTGTTTCACTACCGTTTTTGGTTGAGGTGCCTCAATACGCGACAAGGAGCTCACCGATCCATGGCCCTTTCACCCTCTCCCTGCGCAAAACATCCCCGTCCCTTCCCCACCCCACCTGTCCCCCCCGAGACTGGTCACAATCAACGCGTCAACTGTCATTTTTGTCTTCAATCCCTGTCCGGCCCGTTGGTAAAATATCCGGGACTTCCAGTGTGACCTCCCTGTAGACAGAGCGCACACGACTTACATTCTTCCCCCCTCGGTTCTTTTCAGTTTTCGAATACACCTCCTCTTTCTTGCCGCCGTTGCGAACTGTGGCGGTCCACATCAAGGGGTATCTTGAATCTCCCGTCCCTTAGGCTGCAGGGCGTTTTTCCTTCAATGTTTTTTCTTCCCGGATCCACATCCACCGTCTCCGTGTTTCACGAACCCCTGCCGTGCATCGCCCTGCGGGGAAAACCGTTCTTCGTATTCAGGTCACAATTTTTATCAGAGCTTTTCGGTCTGATAACCCTACTGCGTTACTTGTTTACGGCGTTTCCTTATTTTCCTCTTCTCGTGTTGTCTTCTCGAGATTCACTTAAGCACGTTTTGCTCTTTTTGGCAACATTCCCCCTCGATTCCCCCCCCCCCGTTCCTGTCTGTCTTAGCCACCTGTACTTTCCCCTATCGCCGTGCCTTCGCTGAAGAAGACACCCCTTTTCCCCCTCCCGTGCGACTGCTTTTTACCCCCCCCCCCCTTCCGGCCGATAGATCCCCAATTTTACAGTTAACGTCACTGAGCTCGAATTTCCGCGCCCGAAACTGCATCTATGCGCTTGACTTATACCCCTCAGTTGTTCCACCCCTCTTCCCCCGCCCCCCCCAAAGTTCTCCCCACTGGCCGAGCCCCTAGAGTTTGTACTTAGTCGCCTTTCTCCTATTGTTCTTGCGCTTCCTTCTGGAAGTCGTTGGATATTTTAAAAACCGTGGGCGTGCTCGCGTCACCCTTTTAGTTTTACCCACCCTTAGAAGTCTGTTGATTGTCCCCTTTCCTTTCATTTGATCGCGAGTCGATCGGGGTTTTTTTCTGTTACCCTTGATCTATAAATGCCTTTTTGTCTCTCCGTTCCTTCTTTCACCAGCCCCCGACGACGTCCCGCACCTTTTTTTCTTTATTCCTATCCCCAGCTTCCGCGCCAGAGCAGGTGCGCGCACTGGGTCCCCTCAATGCGTCACAATTTTGGGTTATCCGGTAAAACCATGCTCACGTGCCCGTCCGGGTCGCCCCTCGTGTTCGCGCACCCCTGAACCCATGTGGCCTCTCTACTCTCAGCCTGATGGTCCGCTTCGGTCGCTGGTGATTTGAGGTTAATCTTCCTCCCGTCTTCTTTTCAACGCGGCTGCTGCCACCGCCAGCTCCCGCGCATCCTTTTAATATGCTTTTCATTCCTATTTTTTACCTCCACCCCTTTTCAACTTTTTCGATTCAGCCGGGGTGGACATTTAGTTTTTTCTCTCCAGGCATTTTGACACGCATCCGCTCCGGGCAGCTAACCTACACGTTTCACGTGACCAGACGGCTCTCCCCGGCACCGCGAACACCTTCATTTGTTTACTTCACAAATTTCGCATGCGGCATCTTTCGGTCCCGGGCAGATACACCTTCCCTTAACACACGGACCCGTCCGTTTGATCCCCTTTTGTTTCCCTGGCGCTAATACTTTTTGTTCCTGTCCCCTGAAAAAGACTTGGCGTTGCGTCTTCGTCGCGTGACGCTTTCTCGTTACATCACATTTTCTCAATCCCCGTAAAAGGTCCACATGTCAAACCCCTTTCTACAACTTTTCCTCCGCGACCATGACCGCATGGCGTTCCTCTCGTCGACATCCTGCTTTCCTTCACCGGTCTGCGAGCAACTCCGTTCCCCCCCCCCCCTTTCTAAACATGAGCCCTATCTAAGGCGCAAGCCCCCCCCGGACTAAACGCGCGAACCACTTATCCTGCGAACCTTACATTTGCCCTATCCCCTTCCATACTTCGAACACCATCACTGTGGACTCCTGTCCTCTTCTTACGGTTATGTGACTGTCCCCCCGAGCACGCCTCGGCGATCCGGCCCCGGATCCCATCCAATGCCAGACTTTTTGTGAGGTTTCTGAATCGCGGTCCATCGCGCGGCGGGTCCCGGTTTCCTTCTCTTGTTTCCCCCGGCCGAAGGCTATCCGCGTCGGTCCCGCAGGTCAGCAAGACTTCCTTGCACTTCCAAGCGCCGTCCATTATTTCTATCTCTTTCCCCTTGTGATTGCGTCGCGCTTCCTTCCAGGTCTCTCCTCAAAGCGCCCCCAGCGGCCAAGTTATAGTCTTAGCCGACTTTTTGCGGATCGTCTCATTTATTCGTCTGTCTTTCCCCTTACCCGTATTTCCTCCGCCCGCCCCACTATCTACCCAATTCTCGAGATGAAGCTCACCCGACGAGCGCTTTGGATGGAGCCCCGTGCTGGACTCACAATAGTCGCTCAACTGCTTGATTCTTGAAATCCTTTATTTTGTTTTCCCCCTATCTACCTTGGTATTTTATATTCTCTCTCTGACGTGGTCCCCCCGGCCGATCCTCCCCTTTTTCGCGCTTGCCGACGTTGAATTTTCTCTTTTTTTTGTTTCTTCCTAGAAGGATTTTTTTCTATTGTGCGAATACTGATGTCCCGCCCCTCCGTCGACTATCTCTTGACCCTCGTGTACGATCCTCGAGGACTCGCTATTCGATTTCCCAATCTTCCATGTATCCACCCTATATTCCCATGATCCAGCCTTTCTCATATGGTCCTCCACCTCCCCCCTGCCTCGGCAAGTCTTTCGTCGTGCACCACGAAAGCCACCTTCTACAGCTTTCTATTCCTGGACCCCTTTTACTGGTTCCTCCTGTGTTCTTCTTACCTTTCGATCTGTTCCCCCTAATCTGGGCCTACCCAACCCGTAGTGCACTCCCCCCCCACCTCGCTGATCTCCGTGCAGGCACTGCCCCAGTTTCTTTTACTTTATTCCCGGGAAGGCGTTATTTTTCCTGTTCCGAATCCCCCGTGCAGCCTGCAATCATTTTTTTGTTGTGCACCACGATGTTTATATTCTCCCCGCGCCCCCCCCAATTCGCCAAATACCCTCCCTTTCTTTCATTTTTATGAGCCTAGAGATCGCTAATTTTCACTTATGGCGGTCTCCTGGATCTTGTGGTTTTTTCTATCATTCCCAATTTTTATTTTTTTTTACCTGGAACGCTCGATCTGGGTTCATCAACCGGAACACAGAATGCCAAGTAATAAAAACACAAAACGATTGATCAGTGCCCCCCTTTGCAGCGAGGCACCCCAAGAAATTGACTGTTACCTTACTTACAGACCAAGTATTTTGAAAATTTTTTACTCTCCACAGGCATTGGAACCACAATAATGGTCCACAACTCTAACCTTTAAAACCACTGACGCCTTCAAACGTCGTATTCATTTGCTACAACAACAAGAAACCCGGTCACCCCAATAACCCACCGAAACCTTTCTTAGTCTCCGGTATCCCATTTTTTTCATGACCTCGTGCTTTTCGTGGTGCACTCCTTTTGTCTTACTTTTTTTGAGAGCCGTTACATCCGTCCGAAAACAAATTCCTACAGGCCCAGGCCCGCGACATTATGCTGTTGTTTCGCCCGCTAACCTCCCGAATCGGTCCATCCACACCTCGACATAAACGCGACACCAATACTACCGAGGTCACCCAACAATCAACTCTAATTAAGACATCCCCGGAGAGCCCACCTTCACGAAACCAGGTAGTGTACGCTCCCAGAAAACCACTGTTCAGCCACCCACCCCATCCCCGTTAACGCTGTGACGACTTTTCGAGCCGCCCTCTTCCCGTATGCCTCAAAGACACCGCCTCCCAATGTTTTACCCCTTTTCCCCCACGGCTCTTAATCAACATTCTTTTTCCTCATCCGAACTGCCCATGACAACCCCCGTGTACGAACTAAAAAATCACCCCTCCGCGTCCGCTCTTTTGACCCTCCAGGGGACTCCGCGAATCCGTCCAGTCCATTGCGATTTTCAGTACTCGTCTCCCCCATCTTTCTTAATTTCCACACTACCCAAACTTCCCCTGTCTTTTGACGTCCTCGAGGACCTCTGGGAGGCATTCTTTAACATTTTCGTCACTGACCTGTTGTCACCTCCTCCCGGCACGCACTGCCCCCCCCCCCTTGCCCCTCTCTATTTGTAACTCGCCGCCTAGCTTCGCCTCCGCTAAAGACTCCCTCATTCTACCTCGAAACCGCCTTTCTTTCGGCGCTGAAGGCCACCTTGCTCACATTCCCTCCTCCATTTTTTTCGAGAGTTCCCCTTCATCATCGATATAAACAAACAAATTCGCGTCTCGCAAAAACAGATTTCCCGTGCATTGGCGCGCGAACATTCTGCGATAGTCCCTCCCGCCGTGGCACTGCAACGACCGCCCTTTCCCGCTTCGGGCCCCCCTTCTTATCTACAACATCACAATCACGCCAACCCCGCTCATTCTTTTTTTTTCCAAACCATCCCCACCTCCTCTCATGACCCTTTTTGGGATTATTTCAAGAAATGTGAAACATCTCGATCCGCATATCGGCGGATTCGCACACAAACAAATGTCTGGCCCTCATTGCGGTTTTCGAAATTCTCCCATAGTCCATGGTTTATGATCCACACTACAAAATATCACCCACGACCATAAACCAAACGAGAACAGGTATTCTAGGATCGGTCGACCACTTCCCCTTTGATCCTGTGTATTTTGCCCCTCGCCTTACAAATTTCGCATTGAGCCGTTAATCCAGAAAGCGCCTCAAGACACCCCTGGTCGTGAGCCCCCCCATTCCTCGCACCACCCGCCAGCGACCCGCAATTTAATTCCCGTCCGCTTCAAAAAGAAAAAGGACTCCCGAATCCTACACCTAGTCATCCCCCCAGCTTCCAAAAGAAGGGAAATCTAATGACCTTGATATCTTTTTCTTACTACACCACCAGAATAAATAACTCCAGAACGCAACAATGTCAGAATAACAAAACATTTTCCCTTTAACAGCTCGTTGGACAGCGTACGAGGATCCGCTTCTTCTCTTTTTACGTTTTTTTTTGTCATGGAGTACTTTTCCGGCCATGACCCACTCTACTTATGCGATTCACTTAACCCTGAACAATTGGGTTCGGTTTCGTTTTGCACCATTCTAATCCCCGGCTGTCCGATCCCCTATTCCTCCCCCTACCCATCTGGGCTCCCACCAATTTCACCACCTTTGTTGTGCCAAACGTCTATTGCTCTTGCTTTTTTCATCGCATGTTAATAGGACCTGCACACTTTGCCCCCGCCAACTACAATAATAACTCGTTAAGGAACGGTCCGAACACGCCAACCTCCACCCCCCCACCCCACCCAAACTCCCCCACCCCCAGACACCCCACCCCCCCCCCCCCCCAAAGCCCATTTAAAGTTTGACCAGTCTTCGCCCTTCCACCCACATCACATAGCCCCCATGCCTATAGCATGGCCTGAGCGTTAGCAGTTAGCTCTAACACTTGTTAAGTGTATCCACATTTCGAATAGAGTCCAAAAGCGCGTCAACATATATTTTCTCCCCCCCGATCCCGTCATTTGCAGAAGGCTTCTCTTCCACTCATGCCATTCACCTCCCCAACCCGCGCATCTGTTTGCCCCACCACCGAACCTCCCTTGTTGAGGAGAATCTTGCTAATTTCAACTATGCTCGGTTGATCTTGCTATTTTACTCCATCGTACTAGCAGCCATGATTTCCGCTATTCGGAACGGGACACGCAACCGTTTCCCTATTCTGACGACCATGTGTTCCCCAGCGGTATGCTCGGCAACTTTCAAAGGGTTATTACTGGTTATATTATACTACCGCCTTCCTTTGAAACGGCTTTCCTCAGTTTCCCTTTCCGCACCGACCCCACGTCTTTGCCAGACCCGCATTGCAATGCTGGCAACTGCTTGTCATGCCGTCTTGATTCCCTTTTCGCCTTCCGTGTCTTATTCGTCGTCGTTGCGATTGGGTTAACCAAGCTTTTATCAACTTCCCTGTCCCGGGAAGGAGATTCCAATGTCTCGGCCCCCCCCCCCCCCTTACCGAACCTCTCGCGTCTTCCCGAAGGCCTGAGAAGGTTTGTCCCATATCCCCTCGAACAAGTGGCGGTCCTTTGTACGGCGATCCTCCCACGGACACTCCTCTCTCTGAACCCTTTTTAACTTAGCATTCTCTCAATGCACGGTAAACCATTCCATGCATCGCTTTTTTACCCTTCTTCCCGGTCCGACTCCACCGCAATTGCCTCCCAGTGGGAGCCCCCCGTTGCCCGCTCGCACATTCCGCCACCGCGGCCAAGGCTGTCGCTTCCAAACCTTTATCGGCCCACTCCACTCCACCCCCTCCTTTCCCTCTTCCCGTTAATCTTAGCTTGGCACGAACCTGAAGCGCCGACACTCCCCATTGGCTGAGTTGTCCCTTTCATGCATCTTTTGGTCGAACGTTGGAGCCTCTCCCTCCGTACTTACATTTTACCCTTGGCAGGAATGCAAGCCGCACTAATTTTCCGTGTAATCTCCCCCTCCCGTGAGCGCAATCCTTCAGCACGCGACTTCCTCTTCTCGACAATTCCGCTTCCCGTTTGCATGTAGTCCGCGACTTCTCCTGAATGTCTCCATTTGGCACTCTTGTCTCTCCTTCCCATGGAGCCCATCTTCCTTCTACTTCTATTTCGCCGTCCTTATGCCGGATTACGTGTACAACCACGATTTTTCTACGGTGATCAGCGTCTGAAATGGACCGTTCGCCTTAGCCCACCTCCGGATGCCCATCGCGAGTTGACCTTTGATGGTGTCACACGCCAAACTTTTCCCCCTTTTGGTGGATGCATATTTCACTTGGACAGAGATTTATTTCGCACGCCGTCCGCCCGTTCACTTTGTAATTTCCCTTCAGTTACCCAGATACGTTCGCCTGTCCCCTTTGTTGTGGACGTGGTCTTTATTTGGCACCTTATGGCCGACTTCCTCCGCTATCCACCCCACCTCGTATCGCCTATCTTTTTGTTCGGCAGAGTCGTTTTTAATGTTATTCCAGCTTCCTTTTTGCCCTGTGCTTACTTTATTCAATCCCCTTCTCCTACTCCCCCTACCCGTTAGTCGTTTTCTGTCTGTAACTCCATGACTACAGAGTTCCGTTCCCTCTCCAGAGCCTTTTAGCACTGGTAGCGCGAAATTTTCCCATTGGGAATTCCTTTTCTGTCTATCACCACTTCCTAACTCAGTTCTTCTTTCCTCGTCCCACCATCACCCCAGCCCATCTGTTTCGCTCCTTAGAGCTCTTTTTATTGTGCTGCCGGCTCCCTTTGTGGTTCCTTATACCTTCTTATCCTTTTGGATCCCCACAATTCCCCCTCAATATTCCCCTTTTTACATATGACCGATCTCTACTCTTTTCCCCCCCCGTTTGTGATATCCGTCTTTCTTTCGTGGCTGGTTCCTTCCTTTTCGTGGTTGCTTCTTCAATTCTATTTTCCCTTCCCTCTCGTTCCCTCCCACCGAACTCTTGAGCGTGACCAGAGTTGCTCTCCCCCTATATCACGGTTTTGTTTAACTGGCAACCCCCCCTTTACCGGAGCCCTTCCCGTGCCCGACTTCTTTCTTTTTTCTTATCCCTCGGCAAGTCAACTCAAGCTTACGGTACGGTTGATCAAAGTGATTGTCACCCTGCTGTCCTGACCCCTTCTTCTGCGTCGAACACACTTTTTCCTGTCGGACTTTTACCCGGCGTTGCGGGACCTGAAGTGACTTCTTTTCCCTTTTAGGCGATTTCCATGCCGACCAACCCGAATCTCCCGATCGTCCCACAAGCTTCTCTAACCTCCAACCGTCCTTCGGTTTCCCCATTAACCTCGTTTATTACCCTTTTCCAGGTACTGCAAAAGCTCTCCTTCCCCCAACCTATCACCCGAAACGCTGAGGAGTCACATCCCTGGCCCTTCAGCTACTAATCCGGTGTCGGTGTCTCGGCGTTCTGACCCCTTCCTTCCGGTTTCCCGTTCCCCCACACACCCCCTGCTGTTCCGCCCGCCGACTAGCCCACCACCATTCTCTACTTACACCCGTACGCGCCGGGTTTCCTTGAGTTTCTTCCTTTTTCCTCCCGGATCGGATACGGCTCCACCACCCTCAGAGTTTTATGTCTGTCCCGAATCTCCGTACTTCCATCGCCCTCTTCCCGGGACCCCCTACCTTCTTCGGACTATGTCTCCTATCCGCCTCCCGCTTCGCTAGTCGCAGCCTTTATACACTGCTAACACCTTTGCCGCGGCCCACGCTCCC
>Ga0179593_1428037_pt1 | contig 13156 bp, 12 predicted proteins | sample CZODoug2_1_08_16_FD_185931 | JGI IMG/M metagenome (GOLD analysis project Ga0179593, IMG submission 185931) | Vadose zone soil fungal communities from Angelo Coast Range Reserve, California, USA - CZODoug2_1_08_16fungal (PacBio error correction) | ecosystem: Environmental > Terrestrial > Soil >... | reverse complement strand
CGGTGTCGCCCTCTTTGTCTGCCGCCCCTTTTTTTTTGTACCAGCGCGAACTTATGCCCCAGATACGAAGCGTGTGCCGTTTATCATCTTGACCGCAAAATTTCCCAACCCTTATTTGGGTTGCAATCGGCGACCACCATGTCTTTCATCGGCCCGCCATGCACCCACACGTTTTCCAATGACCTTCTTTTCTACCCAGTGACCAACCGTACTTCCTGCATGTAGTTCGTTTCTTGTCTAGCTTTTACGTTTCTACGTTTTTTTGCCCTGCGGGTCTTTGTCGCCCGTTGATCTACACTTCACCCTGCTGCGGCCTTGCACCTCCTCTTTCCTACCTACGACATGGTTCCTTTGGCCTGTCCGGTTCAATATCCTGTGGTGTCTAATCAGTTCCTAGTCGGCCCGAGGCCCGCTTTAGTATTCAGCGTTGGAGCCTCTGTTTCCGTCGCCTTTCTTTTTTTTTTTTCCTGTTTCGCTTTTCGTTTCCGGGCAAGGGTAACGAAGCTGCATAAATTTGTTTTCGGCCGGCGTGGCGGAAGGGGGTGCCGGTGCGGACCCACCCATATCCCCCCACATTCTTTTTCGGTTTTGTCGAATCTGCTCACCCGCACCCCTAACAAATTTTTCCCCTTCATCATATCCTCTTCTCCCGGCCAAGACCCCGCACGTTCAACCGAACTTGAGATCTTCTAGCGCTGCGCCACCGATGATGAGTTTCCCCCCCTCTCCCCGGCTCCCGGCCCTCCCTTCTTCGTGCAAACCCCTCGTTAAATACGGGATTTGTTCCCAGGTGTTCAGTGACGACCACCAGCGGCCACACAGCTTTGTTTGTTTCGCGCGGTTAACCTCCTGATGTCGTGATCGGCCTCTTATTCAAACCTTTCGCGACGCTCCCCTTTATCACCCCTTTACGTTTGTGTATATTGCGTTTTGTCTGCCCGGTGCCTACGAGACGGTTTGCGTGGTTGGGAACCTGGGTTGCCGGTGCCTCGAGTTCCCCCTCTCAGGTCGTGGTAACCGTTTTTTTTTCGATCTTCATCTGTTGAGTGTCTCTATGGCTTTGGACTGGCGTTTCCGCTTCGTTCTCCTACCGAAGTTTCTTTTGTAGTTGCCTTGTCATCCTTTCGTTATCGGTCTTGTTCACCCGTCGGCGAGTCATCCTCACCGCGCCCTTCACTCCTCCTTTTCAACGTCAGCGGTTTTGTGTTTTTAAGCCCAGCGCCCCTTGGGCACGGCTCAGGTCTTCCCTTCCCACCTACCCGTTCCCTGGCAGATCCAGGCGCACTACTGATGTCGGACTACGCATGGGATTAACTCACACCTAACTCCTGAATGCTAATTTTTGTGTTCTTCCTTTTGCCACCCGCTTCCCGAGCCCGAATTCCTGTTTTTCGCTTCCCACCGGTTCTGATGATCGCACCCACGGTGGTGACTTTGGAAACCCTCTTGTAACCTCACAACTCCCGCAATATCATCCCGAAGCTTTTGCCGGACGCCCCCGTTCCGCAGAAGGCCCTTTTTTTTCCCTTGTTCAGACCTTCCGTCATACTCCCTGAGGTTTTGAACAACTCATATTCAGCCCGCCCCTTTCAGGACACTGACAGTCCTCCACTGCAATCTTCCTTCGCAAGTCCCCGTGACAGTATATTCCACCCGCTTTCATGCGAGCCAGCCCCTGTGCGACTGTTGTCGTGTTCCACTGTTCGACGGCCACGCCGGGTAGAGCTCCCGAATACCCCCCGGATCGGTGCACCGTTTCGCTTCGCACCACTGTCGTACGACTTATTCCATTAACGAATTTTTCGGAACTCAGACCTGGAAGTCCTTTTGGCAGGGTCGAGAGGCAAGCGGGTCGTGCTATCTTTTGCCTTCCTTTTACCTTGTCCTTCTTCTTTTCTCCATCTTGTTGTTGAGGTCCTCAACCGGTACTTCCGGCACGCCCAGCTTGACCCGCCTCGACTTAATCCCTTACTCTACCCTTGATCTTTTTTTGGGCCGGTCTCGCCTCGTCCTGAATGCCTTCGACGGACCATTTTCCTCCCCCTTCACCAGGGTTATGCGAATGGATGCGTTCTTTCCCAGTGCGTACTGCCACTGACATGCTGCAGCGCTTGGTTGCATCTATCACTTCGCGCGTTTTTGATCGACCCTCATATGCTCAACCCTTTTAGAGGGTGTTTCATCTTCCTTTTGGCCGAGGCAGTTTCTTACTGCATACGCGTGTTTATTCTCAAATTTCTAAGCCAATCAGGTTCCTGGGGCTACTTCCCGTTTTCCGTTAGCACCTTCTTCCCCCCGTTTGATCTGATCGGCGTTTGCCGATGTGTGTCGATCCAGAGGCCGCGAGAAAACTTATTTTCTGGCCCGCTCCTCTTTCCTGTTTCGTCGCCTTTTTCCCTAATTTCCAGTGAGGCTGCCGCGTGTAGCGTGACACCGTAACTGAGTAGTGGCTTTCTCTGGTTCGTCGTCTACCATCCCGTTCGGGCGGTTGTTTTCCTTCTCTTCCCCCGGACTCGCGTGTATCTTCCCTTGGACAGGTTCTTTGCGAGTTTAAACGCGTTCCACTCGGTTTGGAAGTTGAGCTATGGGTCTTTTTTCTCCGCAGCGTTTTGTCGAACCTACCACCCGAGACGCGACTTCGAACTCACGGAGAGCGTGGTGCCGGGACCGCCCCCTTATCGCGAGGACGGCGTCTGATTTCCTTAGACGCTGACCACGATCGATGCGGTTCCGACCGGATCTCTTTCCCCCTTTTCCGTTCTTCTTCGACGTCCACGACCCAGTGTACGCCCGATTTTGCACCAGAGCGATTTTTAAAAACGCCTGGTCCCTTGTCCCCCCTGCAACGGCGAGCGGAGGTGGGTGATTTATCTCCGAGCGGTTCCTCAGTCCTATTTTTTTTTTTACTGTCCCTTCTTTCTATAGATTCCCGCTCTCCCGATCACGCCGAGGCCTTTGTTGTTTTAGGTTCGGGCTTTTGACCACACCTCACCCTGGTTGACGAGCCCTCGCGGGACTCAGCCCTCGGACTCTCAATCGTTCGAATTCCCCTCCTTATTCACCCCCCGGTTTGCGTGTCCCAAGCCTGTATTGCCGTTGGATCTAATCTAGGAAGTGACCTTTTTAACCACGCGACCTTTCCTTTTTGCCCTATGCCTTACCCACTCTCCCCCGCCAGTTACAGACCCCGTCAACCACTGCCCGCAACTGGCCAGGTTCCCCCCTTAAGTTCTTCCCGAACGCGTTGCCGTCGTACACGTCGGGTTACACTACTTTCGAGAAGACTATACGCCCGCAACAGAGCTAACAGTCTTCATCATTCCGTTTTCGTTCGGCCTTTTGACCTCGCGGAAGCCTCCAAGACCTGTGTGTTGCCTTAATTCCGCCCCAAACATCTCGGAAAGGAATGCCCCGTTTCGTAGGGCCCCCGCGAGCGAGGTCCACGTTGCCTCGACTTTGCCTTGTAGCTTCCTTTTTTTCTAGTTGCATCTCGGCGACTCCCAAGAGTCTACGCAGGTTTCCAAACCAGAAAATTTTTTACAGTCGACCACCATAGGCAAGCAGATTTAGTCCACCGCTTCCCACTTTTTTTGCCCGTAGTTCATCTCACGGTAGTGCATTGTCGGAGACATGCTTTTATTCTTTTGTTTTTCGATGGGCCCCCCGGTTTGGTGTTGCAAGGCACCTCCTGTTCCTGATAAGTCCCACCCCTCGGCTTGAATCCCTTTGAGAGGTTTTGTGTGTGGGCACTTTGCATCTTTATGGGGGGATCTTCTCGAATGAATATCAGCGCCGCTGCGTTTCGACTGGCCCGCCCTTCTCCTCGCCCGCTACTACTGATGATGGTTTGTTTATCGTTTTTCGTTCTGACGGAGCTTTGGCCCTTCGGTATTTTTTCCTTTAGACCTTTTTTTCGGTCGTGTTTTGAGTTGTGTCTCGCCCTTTAGGCCATTAGACGAGTTTTTCCACCTTTGTAGGCTCACGTCAGACCAACCCCCAGGGCGGCGACAGCACGTCCGCACTCCTCTTCTCGATACCCTAGATACGGCTCCCGTTTTTAAAGTACTTGAGTGCCCTCTCTCTCTTTTCCCCTAGTGTGGTTGAGAGATTTCCCTCCGTTTTTTCCTGCGGGCGTACATGGGTCTCGGGTTCCATCGTGGCGGCGGAACGTCTTCTCCTCCTTGCCATTGTTGGTTGGCTCATTATGTTTTTTTTGGCCTACCGGCCTGGTGGCCTTCCCCCCCAAACGATAGTTTTTCCAGGTAACCTGCACCGATTCCTAATTGCCACACTCCCGGCGTCCTTTTTCCCCCGACGGCGCTCCCCGTCGACGGCCGCGTGACCCTCCCCGCTCGTCAGCGGTCGCGTTTCCAGGCACTCCCTCGGCGCATCGTCCCCTCTCTTGCTCTGATCCGGTTTTGTACGATTGTTGAGACCCCCCCCCCCCCCCCCCCCCTCTCCAAAGCGGACTTCATCGACCCGTCGAGGTGAAGTGGACCTCCCGTGATAAATTGTACATTCAACCCGAGGGTGTGGTGTTCCTGATACCGGACCACCTGGACCTTCAATCGTCTCCGTCCACCCTGCACTAACTTCGTGGCCCGTTTTGCTTGCATGGTTCACGGGCACGACACGTGCCTTTTTTTTTCCAAACGGAATAATTCATTTTTTGCCGTGGTTATAAGTGGTCGACTAGCGTGTCTCGTTATTCTCTTTTTTAGAAGGATTATCCACCCTTCCCTTAAGTTTTCCATCATGCGCTGCCCTTTCACTACTAGAGGCATTCACTCTTTTTAAGGTGGCAGTGCTGTCATCATGTGTGAGGAACCTCACCTCCTTTTCTTACTACTGAGTTTTTGTCTTGGTCCCTCCGTCAACCCTGGACGTCTCCGAGTTCCCTGTGGCCGCCCTTTTTCTTTTTATATTTGCTTCTCGATTTCCTTTCTCACTTTTCCCCCCTACGGACCGTTTTTATTCCTTTGTGTAGCCGTTTTATTGGTGACGGTTCGGACCTGGTCTTTCCCTGGTACGAATCCGCGCCTTCCCCCGCAACTCGGCTTCGGCGTTTCTCACATTCACCGTCGATCCTCTACTGGCTCTATCCGACCAGAAGTTCCCCGTCCACAAGCACCGTTGGTTATCGTAGCTTTAACTCCTCGCGCCTTTTCCCCGCTGTTTTTCTTTCTGAGTTTCACGGCTCCGGATCTTTTCGTATGGACTCTGAGGGTGTTTCGTCTGCTACCCTCGATTCCCCACCCAGTTCCCCCACTGGCGGTCCCGCGCGCTCTTTCTCGGCCCTATTTTCTTGCCTCGGTCCTGGCGCCACCCACGCTCGCGTTTGTCCTCGGTCGAGTCCCGATGCGGTTGTGTTTAGGTGCCCTTGGACTCGTCATCGCCGGGTTTCTCTCTCAGTTCTTGCCCCTCCTTTATATTCATCGATTTCTAACTTTCGTCCGCAGCGGGATGCTCCTATGTTCCGTTCACACCGACTCGTTTTCTTTCTTTACCCGAAGTTCCATTCGTGTCTTGTTTCCGTGATCTTAGTGGCGTCCTTCCCGTGTGGATCATCCCCTGACCGGCAACTTCCAGCCCTGAGTCCCCTCAGACGCGGTTTTTTGTTAGCGATCCCCCGACGCCCTGGTGCCTCGTTCCAGGTGTTCCAGCCCCTACGTTCCGTGACCAGACCTTTATCCCCTCCTAAGGTATTTTTCTTCCTACGACCCCAGCGGCTACCTTCCCTCACGACCCTGCGGCCGGCCCGCCTCTGCAGGCCCCATTCCTTCACAGGCTCCGCAAGATGCTAGACCAATCCCCCCTCAGTTGCTCTCTTCCTCTGATACTCACCCTACCGACCCCAGCTTGAGCAGTCCGCAGGTTCAGAGTCTTCCCGTGCACCCCTCCGATCGTGCCACTTCTTCGACATGACGACCAGCGCTCTGCTTCACAACCCTCCCTTTTTCGCCCGCCGGAGCTGATTCTCGTCTCTCGACGGCTGATCCTTTCGTGCTTCCCACCCCGGCTACGCCTGCTTGTGCTTTCGTGCCCTTCTCTTCTCCAGGAAAGCTCTTTTGTTCGTTTATCCCCGCATCCCCCGTTTTCCCGTTTTTTTTAACCACCCACACCTCCCCCCTTTTCCCCCCCCCCATCGCGGTTCTCCCCACTTTAGTCGCTGCCTCGGACCTCGTTTGCTCGAGAACTGACACTTTGCTCTCGATGGTCGAGGCTCTTTCTGGCGGCTTCAGCGAAGTCCTTGCTTCCATCCGCCCCGTTTTTTTGTTGACTCATCTCCACCGGTACTGCGCGTGCGTATTTCCCGACGGCCCCCCTCCTCTTGATCGCCCTGGCCTGGCCCTGGCAGTTGCCCACTCGTCCTTTCCTCCTTCCTCTCACGTGTGCTCCGGTAGCCCTGAGATAATCGTTTTCTGTGCGGATTCTCGACCCCGCTCTCGCCCCGGATAAATTTTCGAGCAGCATTCCTTCCCGGTTTTCGCGCATTCTAGGTTTTCTCTTTGCACGTATTTCATCGGTGCGGAGGTGCCCTCATTGCGCACGTTCGGATTTTTTTCCCCCTAGCTCTGGTTTTCGCAGGTACGTCACCGTTAGCGCCGTTGGGATCTTACTTTGGGCCTTTCGGTCGACGTCCTGCACCGGCGATGGCTTGCTCGGCCTTTTTTCTTTTTTTTCCCCTGAGTTGTGTTCTCCCATCTTCCTTCTTTCAGCCCACTGCGGGGATGGGTCGAGAATCTTTTTGAGTCTTTTTTTCGCCCTCCTGCGCGCGCTTCCTCGTACGCACCCCCAGTACTCGTGTTGGTGGAGGTCGCCTCCCCTTCTTGGGTCGTTTGGTGTGTCGTCCATTTTGTTGTCTCCTTTCTTTTCTCGAACGGGGAGGGAGATGTAAAAATTTTCGCCTTTCCCATTCTGCGCTCTATTGATTCCCAGACCCCCTTCGTATTCGTCCCTTTCTGTTGAAGTTGCGAGAATCTTGGGGATCTCTTTTGGATGCCGCCACGCTTGGTCGAAACCATCCTCTCAAGAGGGAGAACTTCCCGACGCGACACGACCGACGGCTTAGTACGAGCGTCCTTCGTACGTCACGTCCAGTCGCGCGCGTCGGTCCCGTACGGCGACCCCTCCTTTTTAGTCACTGATGAAGAATCGATGCGGTAACGGATCTGCCCCCGCTCTTTGCGTCCCCGAGTCGCCGGTTTTGATTCCGCCGCTCCGCATGCTGCTTCTCCCCCGTGTCCCAGTCCAGACATCCTATATTTGGGTGCGGTTTTTATGCGCGCTTTTTCCCTCGAGGCCGAGTCCAGAACATCCCGGCCGGAGCATAGCGCGCCGATCCAGATATGGGTGGCCTATTTCTTCCTCCTGATTGAACACCTCACGCTGTGCTTCAGTGATCCTTCTATTTGGGTATTTCCTCGCTCTCGGGCGCACGATCGCTCTCACCCCCGGTTGCGTGAAAAGGGTGACCTGTTCCGTTTCGTTCCGTATCGGCCGTAGAGTGACCGGTGAAATTTTTCTCACCACCGCATGAGGTTCGCCTTAGCGCCTAAAAGAAACTCCCTGTCAGCACCCCCCGGAACGTTCTACCAACATCAGGTTCTGCATCCTCCCGGCGTAGTACTCGGTCGCCTCGTCTTTCGAAGGCACCCGAAGTAACCTTGAGTTTTTCCCAAGAGTCCCTCTGAGGGCACCCACATTCGTTTGACTAGGGCCTTTACCCCCTGCGGAAAGAACGGCTGCCGACACCACCATCGTGAACTGGGCCCCTTGACCCCCCGGGCCCGTTAGTCTTCCCCGGCTCCTTCAGTGCCCCGAGTTCCAGTGGTCCGGGTAGAGAGGAGATACGCCCGACGCCTAGGCTGTACCGCACCGTCCCACGTGCTCGCCCCGTCCTGACCTATCAAGTAATGGTCAACCAGCGTGCGAGGAACCCCCTTTTCCCTTGTCCCTCGTAGTTCCTTTTTTTTCCTGAGCTTTTGGAAGGCGTTTTGTCGGTCCCCTCCGATGGTAACCGCGTTTTTTTGAAGGTACCAGCCGTTCTCGTCTCATTAAACTCGGCGATCTGGGCCTGCCTTAGCGATATTTAGATTCCCCCCTTGGCTCCGTAGGGGGTTTCTCATTATACCCAGCCAGTGATCCCTCGTTTTTGCTGACCCTGTTTGCGCCGCCCCTCCTCGCTCACCGCTGCTCTTTCAGACTGATTGGAGGGCTCGGTTTTCGGCGTTCGTTCTCCTTGGTCATTTAGGGCTCATTTGACGCCGCCTTGTTTTTTGTGCATCGGGACGCACTTTTTTCAGGGAACTTAGACCGAGTCGTTGACCCGGCTAGCCCACACGGTGAGCCACCCACACCCATTTTTTGCCCGTCCCCTTTCCTCGCCGCCAGCCCCCACGGCGCCCGAGGACCATTTTACGCTGGTCGTCTTGGTACTTTTGGGCAATCTTCCCCCCCCTCTTTTTGTTGTTTTTCTTTCATGCACTTCACTCCGGCGCACTCCTTCCCTTCCTGTCTGGGCTCCGTGGCGGTCGCTAACGTGTCGCATCCCAGCTTTTTTTGCCCGGTGTATTTTTGACACGTTGGTCTCCTACCGGCCGTTTGCAAACGACTTTTATGTCGTCCTTTCTCCCACCACCCCCGCCCCGGGTTCGCGCCCGCCGCCCCTGCGCCGTCGATCCACCCCGGGGAAATCCCTCCCCCTCGTAGTGAAGCTTGTTTTCTTGGGTTGTTTTGGTCTTTTTTTTTTTTGTTTGTGTTTTTGTTTTTGTTTGGTGGGCGCGGGGGGGGTTGTTGGTTTTTTTTTTTTTTTTTTTTTTTTTTTTTTTTTGCTGTGTTTGCTTGTGGTTTTGGTTTTCAGTGTCTCGGGGTGTGTTTTTGTTTTGGGGGAGGTTTTTTTGGGGTTCGGAGAGTGCTTTGGCGGGGTGGGCGGGGGGTTTGGGCGGGGTTTTGGGGTTGTTCTAGTGTTGTTTTGTTGGGTTTTTTTTTTTTTTGGGTGGTGCGTTGGGGATGCGGGTGCTGGCTGTACGATTTCACAGTCGGACGTTCCTTTCTTCCGCGGCAGCGCGTGGACTTGTGGCGCTAAGCTATGGGAGACCCCTACCAGTTTTGCTTTTTCCTCTACCTCTATCCGGGCATCTCCCCCCCCTCTTCGAGTCTCATCGAGACCGGCTTGGCCCCTCTTTGGTTTGGTGTCCCCCTAGGATCCTCCCCCCAGCCTCACCCCATCGGCTCCCCAACCAATGCTATTGACTTCTCACGACCCGGTTTGGCGTCTTACTGCCTTTTCCTTTTAGTTTTTTGTTGCTATGAGCCGTTCGTTTCGTCCCCATCGGGTGAGTCCTCCCTTTTTTTTCCGCGTCTCGCTCCACCTTCCGGCTCATTCCTGCTGGCACCTCTCGCTCGCGGCCTACTCCCTGAGCCAGGTTTGAATGAATGTTTCAAGATAATTTGTCGCCCTCCCAACTGACTTTTTTCCCCTAGGTCGAAGGTTGCCAGTGAACCCTGACGGTTCCGTCTCGTGGAAGCTTTTCTGCCCCCTTTGTCGTAGGCTCGCGTGTGTCGACCCGACCGTTATCCGCAGCTTCTTTCACTTTGCTTTTGGCCGGTGCTGCCGGGTCTGGGAAACTGGATTTTTTCTTGACTCGCGCACCCTCCCCCCCATCAGCTTCGGCTTGTCCACCTTTCACCGTCGCTTCCCTCTACTGAGAGATCACTTTACGCCTCCCTCCCCTTAGTTTTCAACCGTCCCGTGGGTTCTAGTCCACTTATCCTTCCAAGATAGCTGATGCTCCCTGATCCCGGGCCATGGCATCGGCTTGTCAAAATTTTTTTTGTTTTTTGTTTCGTTTGAGCAATTGGTTTCGAAGGATTAGAACAAATAAGTAGCCCCCCTCTCCTGGCTTGAAGGCGCTAGTTTTGATTAATATCATGATGTTCTTTTTTTTCTTACCCCCTTTATTAAGACGAGGAGCGACCTTATCTCCGGTTATTATTCCTCTTTGAGTTTCCTATTTGGCTTCATTGGGCCTAGTGGGCCTCTCGTCCTTCGCGTCCCCCTCCTCCGTCGGGAGCGGCATTCGCTTCGTTTCCTTCTTCCTCATAGTCCTCGTAGGGCTACGCCCTCCTCTGTGGCTCCCTGTCACACGCTACTTCCCCCACCGTTCGGTCTGGCGTCCTGGTTCTTGCTTCGGCGTGTTCGACCAGACTTCGTTTTCTATCCACTGGCGCGAACTTCAATCCTGGATCCAACGAGTTTTGTCGGCCTTGACTTCTTTTTTCCCCGGGTTGCTCAACCCCTCCCCGTTCCCGGATTCCGGCGAGCACTCCCACGGATGGTGGACTAGACCCCACCGTTTTATACTCCATCCGACTCCCGTACTGGGGGTACGGCGGCACGCTTTTCCTCCAGCCTTCCTTGCCTTTCCGTCCGTGCAAACAGGCTCCGCCACGATGCTCTCGCCCCCACCACGCAGGTTTGCCTCTGGATCGCACCTGCTTCCCCGCCCCGCGCGCATGAATACGTAGGTCGCTTACGGTGAAGCAGATCGTGAACCCCCCAAACCCTGCCTGATTTAGGTTCTCCGACCCCCTGCGCGCTCTCGCAGGCGGCCAAACCATTTTTTCTTGTCCCCTCCTTCCGGCCTGAAGAAATGCCCCGAGACATTTGATCCGGTGAGGTTGTTTATCAACCCCGTTTTCTCGAGGCACCGAGAGTTGTCCCCTTTTGTTTTTGCAGGGACGCGTAGTGATTTCCGACATTCAAAAGTTTAGGTGCCTTCATTTTGGAGTTTTTAAAGTCGACTGCTTCTGTAAGGCCTTTTTTTAAACTTGCCGAGGCCGTCCCTACCTTTCCCTATAAGCGTAGAGACGTGAATAGGGGCGCTGGCCGATAGAATGGTGGATATTTTCCTAATCTCCTCCAGTTTTTTGTTGATCCTTTTTTTACTTTTTCCTAACCATTTGAGCTCCTAGCTAAAAGAAGACCGGCGACTATGAAGGATTAATGTGGACCCCTTTGGTTGATGGGTTATAGAGCACGTAGGTCGCAGATCCTTCAAGTGTTTTCTACGCTTCAAATACCAGGTTTGAGATCTCCCGAGCGTGCCTCACCAGGAGCAGCACTTTTGAGAGCCGCGTCGGGTGCAGGCTCTGTCCTACTCGCGATTGGTGTTAACGGACTTTTCAAGGGGAAGGAGTGGTGTTTTCGGCGTGGCCAAGTTCAGTGCCTGCAGGGAGCTGCAGAGGCGGTTTTTCCTGAGTACTCGAGGGTAGTTTCTCCTTGTATAAACCGAATTTTGAGTAAGTTTTGGTGCTACTCCCTTCCCCGGTTAACCTTTTAGAGTAGCTAGGTCGTACGATATTTCGTGCTGTATGTTAAGTTTTTTGGTCCCATCAAGAGAAGTCCTTAAACCATTCAAGTACTGGAGACGGAATCTCGAGGACCTTTCTCTGTGCACCTAACGTTTATGAGTCACAGCTATCGGATCTGGAATTCAAGCCAAAAAAAAGTACAGGTCGCCCAGGATGGATGCGGCCGCGCATGGGTATTTAGTCCCCCTCCCGTATGGGCCGGCTACGGCTCCATTTCCCGGTGATGTTTCTTTCTGAGGAACCCCTTGCCGCGGGGCCCCGGCTGCTCGGACGCTTACAAAATCGTCTTTCTTCCCTCCTGGAAGTTGAGATGTCGGGGTGCTCTCGCCCCGCCGAAGTTCGAACACGGCCGCCGGAGCACGGCGACAGAATCCAGACCTGTCTTTTACCGAAAAGAGATGTGCGTCCCCCAGTTTTCTTAGCGCTTTGAGCCCGACGGACAGCGTTCCATCTAGTCGAGGATCGGTTAAACCTCTGTGTCTTCCGCCGGTAGATGCGAACACGAGTCAACAGTTTTTCCCGCTACCTTCAGCCACGCCAGCGCGACCGGAGCACGAACGGAGAGGGGTTTGGTAAGCTGCGCGATGGGAAACGAGGCCTTCCCGTCCCCCGAACACTCGACCGATCGCGCGAGACCGTGCCTCTCGTGTCTCGAGCTTTTTTTAACATTGTCTCAAGATTTCTATCCGAGCCCCGATCCGTGTCCGTCCTTATGGCTGGCGCCGGGCGTAAGACGGTTCCCCACGGTGGAGTTGCACGACGGCGCCGCGTTCTAGCTGTAGTTCTACGTACTTTGCAAACACTCATGCCGATGCTTTGGCTTTTTGCGGATGACGTACCCCCCCCTTTAAGCAGCCGACCGTCACCACAGATAACTCCTACAGCAAACCCTTTCGCCCGTTGTGCTGAGCCCCGACGCTCTAAACGTCGTGATAAAATTGTGCTAGAGCATAGTAGCGAACCGTCATCTTCCTCCGCGTCCACACCCTCCGACGACTGGTGCTCCCCCCTGCTCCATAGAGCTCCCCCTTTCTGGTGGCCGTTGGGCCCCCGCGACCTTCCCTACCTGACCCCTTCCCCCCTGTCGTTGCCACACCATGATCTGAAACGGCCTGCACCGGCGGTTGATTGCCGAGCGGAGATGTTTTTGCCACGGCCTCTGCGGAGAGTTGTACTTCGTATGCAGAGCATCCGCGCCGGAACTTCACTCCTCCACGCCTTCGGCTCGCCAAACCCTTCATTTCCAGTCTCCCTCAAGAACCGGTATTGAGTACACAGCACGTGTGGGTGCCGGTCCCCGATTGACCTCGAGGCTTTGCTGCGGATTGCCGATTTGGACTTCGTTGTGGATTCTTTTTCCCACCACCCCGGGTTGATATCGTTCTCCTGATGATCCCTTCCCCCCATGGATCTGGGAGATTGCAGTATTTTGCTTCTTCTTTAAGTTGACGGGGTATCTAGCTTGCCCCCAAGTGCCCCACACCGTGTCCCCCCAGCTCTCGGAGATCGGAGCCGTAGGTGAGAGTTACACCAGCGACCCTGTCCTCCCCCTGCGTGGTTTTTGGGCTTTTTGCCTTTCTCGTCGGGACGGTTTGTGTCGTGGTAGCTTTTCGACGACTCCTTTCTGGGTGTGGGTGCGTTGACGGTTTAGACTCCTCGATGCGTCTTCTCCCACCCTTGTTCGACAAAACAACAAGGGCATCTGATTCCTTTTTGCCGTACGCCTGCACGGAGCGCGGTAGACCCGTATTCTTTTCGATGTGTTCCCGTTTCTTTCCCT
>Ga0179593_1754899_pt1 | contig 13157 bp, 17 predicted proteins | sample CZODoug2_1_08_16_FD_185931 | JGI IMG/M metagenome (GOLD analysis project Ga0179593, IMG submission 185931) | Vadose zone soil fungal communities from Angelo Coast Range Reserve, California, USA - CZODoug2_1_08_16fungal (PacBio error correction) | ecosystem: Environmental > Terrestrial > Soil >... | reverse complement strand
CACGACCCAGCAGCACGTTTTCTCACATGGAACGGTGGCTCACGTAACGTCCCCTTTTTCCCGTGGGCTTTCTTTTTTTTCCCCCTTTGGAGTTTCCAAGTTTCGGTCGTTTTCCTCTCTTTTGAATAGCTCTATACAACTCTTATATGCTGCGAACGTGATGCCCCCCCTCCGATATTCGATTAATATTGCAGCTTCCTTTTTTCTTCCTCCCGTCACCAATTTTTTTTAAATACAAAACAGCTGATCCTCTCTATATTCCCCTCCTTCGCCTGCTGGTTCCCAAGCCTTCCACCTTCATGGTTATCCGGAGAACACAAGGACGCCAGTTTCTCCTCGGATCAACCTCCCCCCTTTCCTGGTTCGCAAATCACTCCCCTTTTCTGTACTCACAATTCCACCCCCTTCTTCAAGACCCGCTACGCTCACCTCATCCAAACAGCACCACATCGTTCTTCCCCCTCTTTCCTCTGCACCAGGTTTTCCCCCCGATCCAGTGGAACAGCCACCCTCTCCACTAAGACATCCCCCTCCCCCGATTTCTTTACTGCGAAATCAGTTTCGTCTGGTTCTCCCCTTTTTTTAAACCCCCCCCTTCCAAGTCATCATCTCAGTTGGGCTTCCGTGACCTCGCCTGGCCTGCCGACAAAAGGTATGGACATTCCGTTTCCTTCTCATCTCACAGGCCTCCCCCCCCTTTCCTCCCCCTGGGGAAGAGCGTTTTCTCTTTTCAGACCTCATTGAATCTCATTTTTGCGTAGAAAGTTGGTTCGGCGTTTCTCCCCAACGTCATTCACCCCTATAATGGGACGATCGCTAGGCACTTTTTTTTTTTTTCCCCCCTGGGGGCTTTTCCGTGTCTTGCCGAAAGTAGGCTTTTCATGGCAGACCCTCGTCTCCCGTTCCCTGTTCCTTTCGCTGTCCAGGCTTTTCCCGACCAACGAAAAACAAGTCGGACACTCGCCTTCGGCGTTTGGTAGGAATATCTGAGTCATAGGCCCATACTGAATCTTCTCCTTTTCTTTCCCCATGGTATTTCCTAAATGTGTACTTTTCTGGCAATGTTGTCTTGGACCTCCGTGAGACTTTTACCACCGTCGTCTTTTTCCCGCCTATATAACGATTTCTCCATCACGACTCTTCCCCTTTTGTGCGTTGCTCAACGAAGCTGTGCCCTCCTTCCTCAAAGTCTACCTTGGACTTAACCCCCCACGCGCCCCTATTTAGCAACTTAGCACAACGTAGGACGCTCCCCCCCCCCTATCATTTGAGAATTTTTTTTTTTTTTCCCATCACGGGAAGCAAGATCTTTTTTTTCCACTCAATTTGCCCTGACTTTTGCTCCTATTCGAGTATCATTCCAGGATGTGACGTTTTTCCCGTTCTTTTTAGTGTCTTCTTAAAATTGGTTCGGAATTTGGTTGCTCCTCATACTGTAGTTCTTGCCTATTTTCTCACAGAGACCCCGGCCAGGTGGTACTTTTTTTTTCTTGATTTTTTCGTACAGGCCTTTTTTTTTGGCTAAATTCGCCTCCCTTGGAAACCGTGTTGACCGTTTCGCACAGGGAGCCGCTCGCAGAACAATTTGACGTGCTTCTTCTCCCCCTCCTTTCTCAAAGTAACCGAATCCCCCGTTCCTCTGCGGGGGAAGAATTTCTTGTACCCATTTCCATCTTTTTTGTGAACGTTGTATCCAGCCGACCCCCCCCTTCTCAAGCCCTCTCTTTTCCTGTCAAAGAAGAGATTTTTTTTTTTATCAACCTCTAGATCCTTTCCTTGTCCCCTCCTAAGTTTTTATTTGATAAGCGCGGGCTACAGTTCCTCTTCCCCCCCTTTTGAACCTCCCGGGCTTGCAGCCCTCGGCTGGATCCTCCTCTGTCCAGACGTTCACAGCTTCCTCTCCCGCCTTCTCTCTCTATCCCTAAACACGCTGGATTTTTTTCGATAAGAAGCACCGCTCCAGAAGGACGCCACGTCAAATTGTTTTTTTTAGGCCAATGTAGGGCCCTTCCCTGTTCTGAAAGAAGCTTTCCTTGTCAGCCTAGGCGGAATTTAGCCCCTTCCCCTTCCTGACGTCCCTCGCTCTCAGCCGTACACAACCTGTTTTCGCCAATATGATCAGGCCGATATCTTCCTCTTTCCCCAGTTTTTTTCCTTTCTCCCCAGACCAATTACCGGAGACTCCCTCTGATCCCATGGTCCCACTCACCTCCTGTAATATCCCCTTACGCGGACCTTGCTCCACTCCCCCTCCCCCCTCCTTTGGAGATTGCTTTTCTCCCCCCTCCCTTTTCAATATATGCGTCCCGTGATGTGCAAACCTTCAACCTCTGCGGATGATGGCTGATCGCGTTCCTCCAAGATAATTGATCAGTTGCGAAACTGTTTTTCTTAGCGTGATTTCCACGGTTGGGGATGCCATCTTTTTTCCAGCAAATTTCAGCTCCCTCCTCTTTTTATTTTCCGGGTTTATATAGCTGGCGATTGGCACCATACCTCAGACCGGTGTTCCCAAGTGTCCCCCTCTTCTCCTTTCCCAATGACCCCTGCATGGAAGAACGTGAGCCTTTTTTTCCCAATTTTATTCGTCCCCCTTTTGGACCTTCCATTGATTTTCTTCCTCTCCTCTCCCGTATTGGTACTTCTTTTTAATATTATTAGCACCAACGAGCTCCGCCCCTCCTTTTTGTGGAAAATTTCTTGGTCCTTGGACCTTCCCCTTCAAATGGCTCCCCTTTGGTAGGCCCCCACCAACATCCCTATCGTGCATACATGATGGCCCCATTTTTGCCCCCCCCCCCCACCTTTCCTTCTATAGTGTTAAGTTGAGCTCTCCGGTGGTTTCCCGCATCCCTTCTTCACGCACTTTCCCCCTGGCTTCAATGAGGTCTGCAATCCCCCCCCCCTATCGTCACCTTTTCCCCCGAAGTTTTGTTAGGAATGTGAGACTTCTTCCCCCTCTCAGGAAGATGCTCCATGTTTTACCTTTCTCCTGCCTCGGAGGCTCTTCCGGGACCCCCCCCTCTTCTCGCTTTCGTGTTTAAAGGTTGGAGGTTGACCCGAACGATCATCATGATTATTTACGACTCTGAAATAGAAATTTTTCTTTTTCCTATAAGGGGGATCCTTTCCTCGCTGGTCCACTGGATCGACCCCTTTGCCATAAGATTACCAACTAACGATGTGGTTCTGTTGAAGATACCTTCCCCCTTCGCGGTTCATTTGAAGGAATTTTTTCCCTCCTTTTTTTGATTCCTTCTACCGAATTTTGCGATGGACCACTTGATTATTCAGCTTGTCTTGATGGGTGAACGAAGGACTATTTTCGAAAGTTTTCCGGATAACTTTTTAGTCGCATTCTTGACCAGCAGGCGGACCTTTCATCCTCTATCATTGTTCGTTTTCATGTTGGTTTCCCTTTGATTCGAGTACCCCCCTTCCCCCCCTCTTTCTAGGGTCTTCCTATTATTAATCGCAAATGTCCGTGTCCGTTTCTCTCTAATTTGTTAGCTTTTCCTCTTCCATGTCGAACCCGAAAAATTGGAAAACTCTCCCTTCCCCTTCCCCCCCCCCCCTTCAAACCAACAGGCGTTTTCCTTTCCATGTTCTTTTCTCACGTTATGTGTAATTTTTTCAGTCTTGAAGAGATACGAACCAGACGCACTTTCCCCCCTGGAAAGGTGCCAAGCCTAGTCCCGAACTGCTGTTGGTTGCAGTTGGGATTGAGTGGAGCAAGCCCTTCAGCGTCGTTTGATTAATTCGACTGTCTCTTCTTATACAATCTTCTCCTTTTATGACAACTGGAAACCTGCGTATATCTCCGCTATCATATTCCAGATCTACCTACTTGTCCGTTTGGTTCAACGAATTCACCCCCTTTTTCTCCCCCTCCCCCCTGGATCCCCCCCCCAAGGTCGCTGCTGGTCCCCCATCTTCCGGGTTTTAGTTTCCTAAACTGTCGACATTCAAGACGCTTACCAATAAACATATTCCTCTTTCTCCTCCTCAATAACTTTTCTCCCCTCTCTACTCAAAATTTCGACACCCCTCCCTCCACTGGTTAAGTCTTTATCCAAACAGTCCCCCCCCCCCATCGTGAGTTCACCCCCAACGGTCAAGGGGTCGATCCATTTCCCTCCCCCCCCCCTTAGGGGATCCTCTCCCCCCCAATCAGATTTATATGTAAGAGTCTCCCTATCATGATGATTTTTTGTTCACCACCCTTTACCACGGAAAGCGACTTTGTCCTTTCCCCCCTTCATTGGTGCGTCTTCCTTTCCCCTGTCGAGGCTGCGAAAAAAGGTAGCCTTTCGTTATCGTTCTCATTTTTTCCGGCCTACCCACAATTCGTGGGCTGAAATGCCCTTTTTCCCTCTCCTAAGATTTGCAGACCTCATTGAAGCTCCCCTCCCTCCTTTTCCCTTTAGAAGATTTTCTTTTTCTTCAGCTCAACCATTAACACTAACCTTCCCCCCCCTGTTTGGGTTTTGGCAACTGTGATTCTGAGGTGCCATCAGTGTCTCTCTCTCCCAAATCATGGAAGACCTCTTCTCCCTTTTCCCCTGTTAATTTTCCCCCTTAACCAATGAATTGTGTCATTCCCCAAAGCTGGCTTACACCCGACATGAACTTAGGATTCCCCCCTCAGAGTATCGGAAAGGAACCTCCTATCCCCTTTTCCAAACTCATAAAATTTCCTTCCCCTTCTTATATAAAATTGGGTATACAAGCCTTTCCCTGTTGTCTGGACCCTCTCCGGTTGGCGCCTTGGAACCTTTCCCCATACAATAGCTATATTCCCCTCCCTCCTCCGTTCCCCTGCGCGAAATTTGCTGGTCTGTCCCCCCCCCTGGGTGTCCCATCCCACTTCTCCTTTACTTCTTTACAACCCTTCTCCCCTGCAGTCGAAAACCCAGGCCACCCCTCTCTCTTCCTCCGCTTCTCTTTTTAGCCACCCATCACGGGACGCAAGCCCCCTCCTCAATTCAAGTCGTTCCTAGTTTGTTATTCAATTTTTTCTGACGCCGGATATTTCTTTTTAAGTGGCTCCTTGGCGTTCTCTTACGGTGTTCTCCTGTCTGTTCCTTGGTGCAGACAGATTCTTCGCCCTTGAACATTTTTCTTTTTATCTGCCTTGATCATACCACGAGACCCTTAAAACATTTTTTTTTTGGCTCGCGGGATTTTATTTTTTTCTTCCTTCCCTTTCTTGGTCCCTTTTTCCCTCCCGAAAGCCCTTGGAACCGATGCGTTTGTCTCCTCCCCCTTGCCTAGTCCTCTCCACTGCTAATTTTCCTTTTTCTGTCTACAGCGTCTTACCACGTAACCACCCATCTTTTTATGGGATTAGCGCTTCTTTGGGTGGATCCGGTTCCCCTTTTTTTTTTTAAAATTTTCTTTTCAGCCGGACCATCTTTTCCAAGCGAGATTTCAACTTGACCTCAATAGATCTTTGGCGCAGCTTATCAACTTCAATCTTTTCCTCTTCCCCGTTGTTTTTCTCTCTTCCTTGAATTGATTCTTCCTCTCTCTTCTTGACCCTTTCTTCTGTTTGCAGTTCCTTGAAGTTTCAACCATATCCCTCTTGTAAATGACGTTCCCCCCTATGGACCTCTCCTTCCCAGCATCGATATCTCCTGTTACGTTGATCTCAGCACCCCTTCTGATATTGTTTTCAAATGAAGTCTGCGGGTGCTTTTTCTTCCATGTAGGCTCCCTTTTTCGCCCGCGCGGTTCCAAGGTAGCCTGGCGACCCCCGACTTCTTCGTTCGACTCCTTCCTGGACGACCCCTTCGTACACACGCCGTTTTTCGCCAATCTGCCCTTCCTCTCCCAGTACATTCGTTTTTCTCGCAACCCCCCTTTCTCCAACCCCTTTACCGGGCCTTAAAGCTCACTAGTCCCCTTTTCCCCTCACCCCCCCCCTAGTGAACTCAACTTTCTTCCCCCCCCAATGATTTTTATTCCCTTTTCTTTTTGATCCAAAACTTTCCTCTTTTTTTCTCTTGTTTTTCTCCTCTTTTCGTCCGTATGGTGCTCTCATTCTCCAAGTCGCGGAATGCTCTCGCGTCACCTACGGTTGTTGGTTTTGTGCAGAGACCGCTCCCTTGCGAAATATAGGTGCGCCGCCCCGGTAGCCGTATTTTTCTCCACCGGGGGGGATGTCCAGCAAAATTTCAGCGCATCCCCTCTTTGATTTCGGACTTTTTTCTAAGCGATTGGATTGATGGCAAACCTATTTGTCCCAGTTTCTTACTTTCAAGACAACATTCTCTCCTTTTCCTCTCTTGTAGTCCTTTCCCTTTTTGGGGAAATTCCTTTTTTGCGAAGATTCAGTCTTCCGCATTCTCTTCTATATTCTACGCACAACGCCCTGTCGAGTGTAAGCCATCTTTTTTCTTGGACACCCCTCTGCGAAACTCCTGGGTCATTTTATTTTCTCCTCCCAACCAGCATAACTGATATCCAAAATTTTGCCAACCCCCCCCCTCCCCTAGTCTTTCCCCTCTTTGAGTGAATGACGTTGGTTGCGCATTCAATAAATTCGTCCCTTTGCTCCCCCTTCTTCTGCAGGCTTATCCCCCGATCATGTCCCGGGTCCCTCCTCCCCCCCCTCAGTTTTGTAGTCCCTTTTCTTTTACAGATAACGATGAGGAAGATGACCCCTCGCAGCTCGGCTATGGCAACGTCCTTCGACCCCCCAACTGAGAAGGTCTTCCCTTCGTTTTGTCAAGGTCTGTTCCCCCGATCATCATTGATAGAGTGAATACTCCCCCAGAAATCTGTTTCTGTCTATTTCTCCATTGGAGACTTCCTCTTTGATTCCACTGGATCTCTTTTCTCCCCTTAAGATCTGGTGAACTCACGATTTGAAGATACACTTTTCTCGGACGTAGCGGGTTCCTTCCTTTTTTTAGAATGGTGCCTCTCCCCTTCTTCGGGACGAAGGTATTGAGTGCTTTTTTCTTAAATAGTTGAGGGACCTCCTTCATCTTCGGGCCTTGGCGTCTTCCTTATAACCATTGAAGGTTGATTTTTCTCATTGTCCGTTTTTTTCCCCTTGTGGTTAGGGACCCTCTCCATTTGTGACTAGCTTTTTTTTTTCTTGTTGAACCACCTTTCCCTTGCCCAGTAGGGATATATGCCTTTTCCCTTCCTTCTTCCTCGCAAATGTCCCTTTTTCATCAGTTCGCCCTTTTTCTCTATTCAGCATTCGTAATTCTCCTTCCAACTGACCCTTTTGCGAAAGGAACGTGCCCACTCAATCCCTCCTTTCCATAACGTTCCCCTTCTTGATCGTGAGCTGAACGTGGATTCCTTTGGCTGGGGTCCTCTTCTCTCCTCCCTTTTTTTGTCGAGAGATCTTCTTGCTGCCCGATCACATGGAAAACCCGGTCTCTTCCCTCCTTGTGGGTTTGCCTTTTTCCTTTTTTCGTCGAAAGTTTCCAATTTCGGCCTTTTCCTGATGAAGAGCTAACAACCCCTCTATATGATGCGAAGTATATCGATACTCGATAAGAGTGCAGATATCCCTTTCCCCCCCCCCCCGTCTCACAACTTTTTTCCTCACACAACCAGTGAGGATTTCCACTTAAGCCCCATTCCAATGGTTCCCCTGCTGCTGGTCCCACTCCCTTCAACCTTCAGTTTTTTCTTCGACATCTCCCTGCCTTCGTATATTTCTTTTCATTTAAGCCGTCGCTTCTATTCCCCCTTCTTTTTTCCCCAGAACATGAATGATAAGTATCCTGCAAAGGAACCGCTACGTATCCTTTTCTTTTCTAAACAGTCCCCTTTGATCTATGAACCAGGTTGTTCATCCTCCTTGATACCATCCCCACCCCGATTCTCTCCCCCTTATAGACTATCACTCTTTATAGGCAGAGTCTTCCCCTCGATCCTTCTTCTTCTTTAAACTTTGAAAGCGATGACCTTTTATCTAATTTGTTTTTCCCCGGACGTTGAATAGCCGTCGGGCCTTTCTTTCTCATCTTCCTTCTCTTTTCTGATACCAGGCCTACAAAACTTCTTTTTTTCCCCCCCTGGAGATTGTTGATAAGCTTGACAGCCCTTTCCCCCACTGCAGACCTCCTTCTTCCTCCCTTTCTGTCGGTGAGCAACCAACGCCCACTATAATGGACGTCGGCAAGTTGGTTGGAACACTGGGGGATATTCCGTATATGCTGGTTGGGCGGATACCCTCCTCCCTCCGAGGGATGATCCCCCCCCCTCCCCTTCAAAGGAACCACCCCACGGAAAAAAAGTCGTACACCCTCACCTGAAACTTCCCTATAAGCAGAGTATTCTAACCCCTCTTTCCTCCTCGCCTTCCCCCCCAGGGAATTTCCCCATGGCGTGGACAATACTGTGGAACACTCCTCCTTCCTCACGTTCTTCAAGGAAACCTTTGGCGACTGGAACATTCTGTATGTTTCCACCCCAATCGCTATATAAACCCAGACTCCGAATCACGTCCCTATTACGTTTTTTCGAAATTGCATGGTCTCGGGCCATCCCCCCTACCCCCATTTCCCCCCTTCCCTTACTTCTTATACCCCACGCGCCCTCTGCGTAGAACCCCCACCAAGTTCCCCCGCGATCCGCATCATCCTTCTTTTTTTTTTAACTGGGGAACCATCTTCCTTCCTCGATTGACTTCTTTCCTGAGCAATCCAAAGTCTTTGCTTTTGGAGGCAATTTTATTTTTATCATTCTTCCTCAAGGATGTGACTGATTCCCCATAGTGAGCGTTTTTACTACTTTGGTTCTTTTGGTCGCAGCTCTTTTTTAGTAATGTAGTGATCTGTCTCTCTTTTCCCTCCCTATACAATTCCCTGTACGGATTTCCCAGAAGGCTTCCCTACAGCTTTGCTAATTCTCGCCGAGGTTTCCTGAACAGCTGCGTTCCGTTCTCCCTTTCTCCCTGGGCCTCAAGTTCGCCTTTCTTGCGTACTTCTGTCTACCCCCCCGTTATTTTCCTTATCGACCCCCTACCAGAGTGTTAGGGGATATTCCTTTTTCTTCAGTCTTGCTACGGTCCATCCTTCCCCCGTCCTTTCCTTAGGACTCTCTCCCTGCGAAAATCTCTGCACGGATGAAACTCTGTCCTGTAGCTTCCCCCCCCTCCAGAACTCTTCTTTTCCTCCTCCTTTCTTCTCTTCTGTATTGAATTTTCTTTCGCGTTGACCCGGTCCCCCAGATCTCTTCTTTCCTTCCTTTCGTGAGATGGTCTTTTATTAAACCTCCCCTGTCCATGACGTTCACACCTTCGTAATCCCCCCCGTCTTCCCCGCACGATACTGGATTCGGGTTACGGTTCTCGCTCCTTCTCCAAACGTTTTCTACTCCTTTCAGTCAAATTGATTTCCTTTGAGGCCCCCTGGCCCTCCGGGTCGCCCGCAGCTTCCCCAAGGTGCTCGGCGAATTTAGCCTTTAGACTTCCCCCTGGCCGCACTCCCGCGAGCCATCGTTTTTTTCTATGTGGCCAATATGATCAGTTCTCCCTTTTCCCTTCCTATTAACCCTTTTCCCAACCAAAAATTCAGAACTTCCAACACATTAGATCACCTTCACATATTTTCACAGCCTGGTCAATATCCGCGTACCCCCCCTTCTTCGGAATATTGCCCCCCCCCTCCCTCCGATTTGAGATTGCTTTCTTGCTCCCGTTCCTGCCTTCAAGCAACTTCCCATGATTTCTTTCTCGCGCGTAACATACGGGTGTTTTTTTTCCCCCAAAGCGCTTCCTTCTCCTTATAAGGTGCAGCGTGTCCTCAAGAAATCTCACAGTCGTTTCTTTCTTTTGACGAAACCGTTGAGAGACAGCAACCTTCCTCCTCCGAGGTTTCTTTTTTGGGGGTCCAATTCGGTTATCTCAACATACCTTCCCTCCCGTCCCCCCTTCTCCAATCATTCCCGTGAGAAACTGATCCCCCCCCCCCCCCCCTGTCAGTACCCCTTTTTTGCCTTGGCCCTGGCGAAGTCAGTATTTGCCCTTCGGATGATTACGCACCTCCGTTTCCTTTCTAGTGTACGCAAGTTTGTTCCTTGCGACAGCGACAGGAAAATTCCCTTCTCCAGGGTATGGCCATGGTTCAAGCCCTTCCCTTCTTAGCCAGACCTCTGTCACCAGCGATCTCAACCAAACACTTCTCTCCCTTATTCTTTTCCTTCCTCTGAAGACGTTGGGCTCACCGAACCCTCACTAAATTCGTCTTTCTTATGCTTTTCCCTTCTTCAACCAATATACCCCGTTTTTCCCCCACGAAGGTTTTTTATCCTTTTCTTCCTTCCCTAACGCGAAGTCCTTTTCTACTTTCCCCTTTTTCGCAGACTCTCGATCCTCACCCCCAAATTCTCTGATGGACTTTCCAGGCGCTTCGAACCAGAACGATCATCATCTCTTGTATTTACGATTCTAGAAATCTGATTGGTTTTTTTCTACTCACTCCGCTTTCTGTTCCCCTTCTCCTTCCCCATTGGACCTCGAAGATCTTGGTGAAACCTCACCCTTTTGTTTTTCCCTCCATGACTTCCCCCGTGTTGATAGTAGCTTTTGTCGCAATTCTACTTTCTGCATGTTCTGGGACCCCTTTGCGAGGGACAGCGACTGCTTCCCCCGGGGATACGAAGGATCTCGGGCGTTGTCAAAAGTTTCCTTTTCCCGCCCTTTTCGGGAGCCTTTTACCAGAAGGCGAACTTGGTAAGGGACCCCTGTTAGTTTTTTCCTTTTTCGGTGAACCACACTTTTTGCCCTATTTCCTCCTCAACTTGCTCTCCCCTCTTAATTAATCGACAACTTTCTAGATAATTTGTTGTAGAGCTCTTCCTCCTCCCAAACCCCGCTTATTGGAAACTTTCGAGCGAAAGTACCTTCACTGCAAACCACTAGGTCTAATCACGTTCTGTGAGCACGTTTCCGTGAGGATGTGGCGTATCTCTCTCTTTTTTTTCCCTCTCGACCAGCCGCACGTTTTCATCCCCTTCCCTTCCACATGAAACGGTGGCTCACGTAACGTGCTTCTTGAGTGGCGCAAATCGCTCTCAGTTCCAATTTCGGTTTTTTTGATTAATTCGTTTTTTTTTATACAAAACAAATATCTACCTGTTATGCCAATGGACCCTTTTCCCCCCTATCCATATTGCAGAATCCCAATGGGACCCCCTTTGTTAAACCCCCCCCCACCAGTCGATGATTCCCTCACAATGGATCTATTACTCTCCTTTCCCCTCCCAAGCCGGAAAATTTCCCCTTGGTTATTCCTTCCTTCCCTTCAAGGACGCCAAGCCTTCCCCCCTCTACGCCTCTTGGTTCATTTCCCATCCTACCTTCGTTCCCAGAACATGCCTCTTCTTTCCCTTTCATTCAAAGGAACCGCTACGCTCACTTCGTTCAACACACCCCCGTCTCCTGCACCAGGTTGTCAGCAAACGTCAGGTTCACATCGAGGTCCTAGTTTGTCCTTCCTACTCACCCAATCCCTTCCTCCAGGTATGCACTTATCATGTTTTTCCCCCAAAATTTCCCCCCTTGGAAAAGGTCATCATATCCTTTCTAGCCGTCGAGGTCCAAAAGGCGACCCGATCCTTTTTCCCCCTTCCTTCTCGTTATCTGTTCTCTCTCACAAAACTTCGTGGGGCTTGTCCTCCCTTTGTAGATGTACTCCTCTTGGGCTTGCAATCCGATGCTAGTTAGTTTTTCTCCGCTCGTATGTCGGTGAGCCCTCTCACACTATAATGGAACGATCTCTTCTCCCTTTGTGGTTTTTTTCCCAACTTTTTCCTGGTGCCATCAGTGTTTTTTGGCGTCTCCCCAGGATCCCTCGAGGTATTTTTCCCACATTTCGCTGTCCAACTTCCTTCCCCAGAACCCCCTCCCCGCTGGCGTAACCCCGAACCGTATCGTCTTGTTTCCTAATACATTTCTTTTCCGAAATACTGAATCTTCGTTTCCCCCCCCCCCCTCATACCCCCTCCTTTGGTACGTTTCCCGGTGTATACCCCCTCTCTTTGACCCCTTCTTTTCCAGGCAAAACTTGTGTATTGGAAAGTCGCTCCCTCTTTCGTAACACCCATTCTTTTTATGTTGCCATCAATTCCACTTGTCCCCCCCCAGTCTCCAACTAATCTTCTTCCTGCGCTTGAAACTCTTTTAACGAAGATGGCGGTGTATTCCCCCTTTACGGGATTACGGTGGACTTATTTCCCATTTCGCAACTCAACACTGTCCTCCCCCCGGTCCCACCGTTAGGTCCTTCCCTTTACATCATAAGATCATTGTCTTTCTCCAACCCCTTGCTTTTAGATATGAAGGCGTCTGTTTTATCCCGTGAGAGCAAGCCTGAAAATGGAGTTGGGATTTCCTCTTCTCTCCATTTTTTCTTCCCTTTTTGACCAGGCCTGTGACCCATGGGAGTGCCTCTTTTCTTACTGTGTTTCTCCCCCTCTTTTGAGGTTGCGCAGCTTTCTTTCAGTACTCTTCTGATCATATTGGCTCACAGATACAGGGACGGGTTCCGTTTGCTCTGTTTTCGTACATTTTCTCAGGGTCTTGGATAAATTCGCCGCTCACCCTGGAACCGTCTTCCTTTTTCGCACATGGGGAGCCTAATGGGCCGTCCGTGCGTCCTTCCTAAGCTGTTGTTCCCCCTTACGATAATCCTCTATATCGATGCGGGTTTCTTTGAAGAAGTCTTTTTCTCCCTCGTGAACGTCATGGAAAAGAGGATTTCTACTTGCAAGCGGCCCTGAATTGTCCCTCTCTCTCTTTGGAAATGTAGCAGCGTACCTTCAATAAGAAAGTTGTGTTTTCTCTTTTTTTTTTTTCCCTGCGGATACCTTTCCCCTCCTTCCTCAGGCTTGAGTCCGTGAAGATGGTAGTCGTTCCCTTTTCAACCCCCATTCCAGTAGCCCCTTACCCCCCCCCTCCCTATATATCACAAACACGCTTTCTAAGAAGACACACCTTGGTGGTATGGATCTTCTCACGTCAAATTGGTATTTCTTCTAAAATGTGCGAAAGGGTCCAAGCTTGTTTTTTGAAATTCTCCTCCCTATCTCAAAATCCGCAGAAAGCAGTACACGCCTTAAAGGCAGCTCATCCTCCATTACCCATGTTGAAGATGAGAACCAAACCTCCCTACCCCCACCTTTAAAGG
>Ga0179593_1573705_pt1 | contig 13157 bp, 25 predicted proteins | sample CZODoug2_1_08_16_FD_185931 | JGI IMG/M metagenome (GOLD analysis project Ga0179593, IMG submission 185931) | Vadose zone soil fungal communities from Angelo Coast Range Reserve, California, USA - CZODoug2_1_08_16fungal (PacBio error correction) | ecosystem: Environmental > Terrestrial > Soil >... | reverse complement strand
ATGACCATTAAGTTTTTTTTTTTCTTTTTTCTCCCCCCCCTTTTTTTTTTTTTCCCCTTCTTTTCAATTGACCCGCCAGAGCATTCGTGGGACTCGTAGACCCCGTCGCAATGAAACGCCGCCCTTCCCCCCTTTTCCTCTTTTCCCCCCCTACTTCTTTTCTTCCCCAGCCGCGATGTCAATGATGATAGAAAATGAGCGCGAGTAACACTCAAGACAAAGCTCTCTTGTTCGGGCCGCCCTCTCCACTCCTTTCCCTCTTTTTTTCCCCTCCTCTTTTTATTTTTTTTGCGCGCCATGAACCCAGCAGCGATCCAGTGAAACGGTGACGTTTCGAGCATTCGCCCGTGTTTCCTCTCTCTTTTTTTTTTCTCCCCCTCCCTTTCCCCCTCCCCTTCTCTCCTGCCCGGTAACAAAATTCAACTCTTTGTTCTCCCTTTTTTTTCTTTACCGATTCGGGCTGTCGAAGATTCCCAACTCTCGCGCCAAATAATTCGCCCTACCCAGATGGCACCCCTTTCCCCCCTTTTTTTTTTTTTTTTCCCAGGAGCAGTCGACAGGCGCAGGCCGGAGCCGATCACGACAACATCAAATCACGCGTCCTTTTTTCCTTTTTTCTTTCCCTTCTTTTCTCTTTTTTTTTTTCCCTTTTTTATTGCGTTAACGTTGATTTCAGTGCATACGTGAATGTATGGCCAAAATTGAGGCCCATCTTTTCCCCCCTCCCCCCTTTTTCTTTCCCCCTCCCTTTTCTTTTCTTTCCCCCACATATGATCGATCCATCGGAGCTCGCCCCCTCACCATTCAAAGTTCCGGTTCGGGCAGCGACCACGATTTTTTTTTCCTCCCCCTCTTTCTTCTTTTTTTTTTTTTTTTTCCCCCTCAATTTGTATTTTTGTGTCGAGACAGTGACCGCCATTCGGCGTTGAAGTCAGCGCCTTCTCTTCCTTCTTCCCCCCTTTTTTTTTTCCCCCTCCTTTTCTTAATGGCTGTTGTCGAAAAACATATCTGATGCCGACGGTTATACGCAAGCACGGTTCCGTTTCTTTTTTTCCTTTTCTCCCCCCTTCCCTTTTTCCTTTTTTTCTTTCTTTTTTGGTTGTTGAGAGAGATATTATGGAAAGCGTTCAAACGGGTTCCACCAGGGGGGCCTTCCCGCCCCCCCCCCCTTCCCTTTTTTCCTCCTCCTTTTTTGCAGCAAGAAAAGAATATGTTTTTCGACAAACAGGGCCCCCTTCCCCCCCACCCCCCTTTCCCTCCTTTTTTTCTCCTTCCCCCCCCCCCTTTTCTCACAGGCACAAAAAACCAAGTTCTGCAACGCGCAAGGCCCGAGATCACTGCCTTCCTTTTCCCCCCCTCCTCCTTTCCTTTTTTTTTTCCCCTTTCCCCTCCCTTTTTTTTTGCACTATGCGAATTTTGAAGCGGCAACGAATACCCTATGCACCGCGCATAACCGGATCGCGTGTCCCCCCCCCTTTTTTTTTGTTTGCTAGCTACCGATGGATCGATAATATGTTTTTCTTTTTTCTTCCCCCCCCCCCCCCTTTCTTTTTTTGCACTATGGGCCTCAATTGGCAATAATTCCACGTAGGACACTGATTCAACGGTACCTACCTTCCTTTTTTTTCTTCCTCTCGCGCAGCAGAAAATGACAACGACGCAGTGATGGAATTGATGTTGTCCGTGACGGTCTCCTGTTCCCCCTTTCCTTCTTTTTCCTTCTTTTTTCCCCTTGCTGCGTGGGGGGGTGGGAAAAGACGTGGTCAATGGTGCATCTGGGTAGGGGCGACTGCTTTTCTCTTCTTTGTTTTTTTTTTTCTTCGAATTCCTTGCGTTGCCGAGCATGCGCCACGCGCTTTGACTTTTTCCAGGCATGCGTTCCCCCCCCCTCCTCCTTTCCCCTTTTTTTTTTTTTTTTTTTTTTTCCCCCGGCACCGTTCAACGGATCGCGGCTGGGTTAAGGGCGAGCACGGTTTGCGTGTCCCCCTTTCCCCTTCCTTCTTTTTTCTGCCCGAACAAGATGAGCTTTGTTCTTGGAAAAAGTTGGGACTCGCCGCTCTTTCCTCTCTTTCCCTTTCCTTTTTTTTTTTTCCTTTTTTCCTTGTGTTGTTGTTGGCCGACGAGGGAACCGACTCCCGAAGTTTGTCATGCGACGTTTTCCTTTCCCCCTCCTCCCTTTCCTTTGTTTGCGAGGGCAAATCAGAGGAGATGCCTGGCCCTTTCCTCCCCCCGTTTTTTTTCCTTTTTTCCCCTTTCCCTCTGATTTTCGCCGTTCGTGACAGTCAGCAATACGGAATTGCCCAATCCCCACGGCTTGGTCGTCAAACCGATCGCTTCCTCTTTCCCTTCTCTTCCTCTCTTCCCTTTTTTTTTTTCCTATATCAGGACGGTATTATAGAATCGGTTTTGGATCATCGGATATCCACCTCCGTCTCCTGCCCCCCCCTCTTTCCCCCCTTCCCTTCTCTTTCCCCTCCCTCTTTTTTTTTTTCGAAGGACGGCATCGACCGGATTTTTGACGCGGCTCGGCGATAGGGAATCTGATTAAAACCCAGGGCTTTTTTTTCCCTCCCCTTCTTTCCTTTTTTTTTTCTCCGAGGACTAGGAATTGGCCCCCACCGCCCTTGGTTAATTCAGATTCCATATCGCCGAGCCGCGTCCAAAATCCCCCGCCGGTCGATTGCCTTTTTTTTTTCCTCCCCCCCTTTTCCCCTTTTTCCTTCCTTTTTTTTTCTCCGATGAATCCAAAACGATCTATATACGTCTGATCGGACGATCAGCCAGCAGGGGCAAAATTTAATGTTTTTCTCTCCTTTCTTTTTTCTTTTTCTCCTTCTTTTTTTTCTTCTCTTTCTGACTGTCACGAACGGGCGAGCCGGGCTGGAGCAGGTCCGCCACACCGAGCATGGGACATTAAGTTTTGTTTTTCTTTTTTTTTCTTCCCCCCCCCCCTCCCCCCACCTTTTTCTTTCTTTTTCCCTTCATTGCCGGCAGCGCATCGTTGGACTAGTAGAAAAACGTCGGCAATGTACCCCCCCCCCTCTCCCTTTCCCCTTTTTTTCTCGCAGCCACGCAGGTCTCGATGTCACAGCGCGATGTCAATTGAGATAGAAAAATGAGCGTCGCTTTCCCCCTTCCCCTCCCCCCCCTCTCCATTCTTTTTTTTCCCTCCCTGGGGGAAACGCCAGGCTGCCCGGGGGGGAAAACGGCAACCCGTGCGCGCCATGAACCCCTCCCTCTCTCCTATCCCCCTTTTTTGTTTTTTTCCCCTCACTCGAATGGTATCCGCATGCCCGGAAAAAAATTCAAGCGCGTGGCGCATGCTCGGCACCCCTTCCCTTCTCCCTCTCTCCTTTTCGCCCCCTACCCAGATGGAACCCATTGACCACGTCGATGCAACACCAAACGCAGCCGCTTTTTCCAAAACGACCGTGCGTCCCTCCCCCCTTTTTTTTTCTCCCTCCCCTTTCCTTTCCCTTTTTTTTTTTTTGCAGAAGTAACAAATCAGAACCGTGAACCGAATACAATATGTACTGGGGCGGTTCGGGACTCCGGGCCGTTACCCCTTCTTTCTTTTTTTTTCCTTTTTTCGTTGAAGCTTATGAGAGTGTATATAAGTGCAGTTAGGGGGGTAAGATACCGCCCCACATATTTCGATCCCTTTTCTCCTTTTTTCCCCTCCTTTTTCCCCCCTTCCCCCCCCTTTTTCTATTGTAAGTAGTTGCCGCTGTAATCGCAATAGGGGCGCGAAGGGAAGAACATCCGTGGCTTTGGTTGCACTATTCCCCTTTTCCCCTTCCTTTTTCTCCCATTTGCGCGTTGAAGAATTGGTTTTATGCCGTTATAAGATGCTCGCGCCTTCCCCTTTCTCCTCCTTTGCTCTTCCTCTTTTTTCCCTCTCTGCGCGGGATTTCTTCGGAGCACCCGGAGTGGTGCTGAAAGCACACCTGGGTTGTGTAAACCGTTTGAAACCGCTTTCCCCCCTTTCTCTCCTTTTTCTTTTTTCCCCTTTTCTTTTTTTCTTTTTTTGCTCCGAAGAATCCGGCGGCCGCTACCTTCAGGCCCTGAGGGACCGTTGTGCTTGCGTACTCCCGTCTTCTCCCCCTCTCCCCTCCCCCCTTTTCCCTTTTTTGAGACGAGCGCAATCTGATAAAGGCAACAAAACAAAGGGTCTCACCGCTCCTTTCCTCTCTTTTCTTTCTTCCCCCCTTTCTCAAGCCACGGAATTGGTTCTGCCCGTCGCGCCACATGCGAAATTACAGCGTCCAACGACACTTCCCCCTCTTCCCCCCCCTTCTTTTCCTTTTTTTTTTTTGCCGAACAACGGAACTTTGAATGGTGAGGCGAGCTACCGATGGATCCGATCCTCTTTTTGTCCCTTCTCTCTTCCCCCCTCTTTTTTTTCTTTTTCCCACTATGGGGCCTCAATTTGGCCATACATTCACCGTATGCACTGATCAACGGTTACACGCCACTCCCCTGTTTTTTTCCCCTTCCCCCCCTTTTCTTTTTGGTCGATTTGTGAATTCTCACTGGGGCTTTTAATTTTGAAAACTCTACCGCGCAGAGCAACTCCCACCCTCTCTTTTCCTCCTTTTTTCTTTTTTTTTTTCCTTTTTTTCTTTTTTTTTTGTTGGAAAAACGGGTGAAGTGGGGGGTGGTGGAACGACCTTCTTTTTTCCTTTTTTTTTTTTTTTTCGAGAGTTGGGAATCTCGACAGACAGGAATCTGTAAAGAAATACCTGCGATTCACTTTCTTCTTCTCTTTTTTTCCCCCCCCCTTAGCGATCGAAATCCTGCGTTTGCCGAGCAGCGCAAGCGGCTTTGAATTTTTTCCGTGCATGTCTTCTTTTTTCCGGCGGCGTTGCGGACCATGGTACGGAAGGGACAAGAAAGAAAAGGCTCGCTTCCCCCCCCTTTCCTTTCTTTCCCCTTTTTTCTTGCACCCCCGGGGCAGCTGCTGTTTCCCCCTTAGCAGCCTGTTTTTCTCCCCCTCCCTTTCCTCTTTTTTTTTTCCTGACAAAGAACCCGGAACCCTCCCCTCCCCCTTCTTTCCTTTTTTCTTTTTCTTTCCCTCTCGTCGTCGAGGGAAAAGGCCCGAGTAAATAATCGGTCTCTGACTTTTTTCTTCAGTCGGTGGTTTTTTTTCCCGGTGCGGCGTTGATCATTGCGACGGGGGGTACGAGTAAAACGATGCGCTGGCCGGGGGCAATGCCTTCTTTCCCTCCTCTCCTCTTTTTTCTTTTTTTTCTTTCTCGGTGTTTCTAAGATCAAACCACAACTTAATGGTATGCTCGGTGGGGCGGAACCTGCTCACGCCTTCTCTCTTTCTTTTCCTTTTTCCCCCTCCCTCCTTTTTCCTTTTTTCACCCCGCGCTGGCGGGAATACGAAACAATTAGCGAAACACACATTAATGTTTGCCTGCTGGGGCTCTTCTCCTCCCTCTCTCTTCTCTTTTTTTCACTCCGAAGATTTAAACCCAAAATCGAGGTTTAGAGCCGGAATAGACCGCCCCATACGTGGTGGCAAACGGTCAAACACTTTCCCCCTTTTTTCTTCTCCTCCTTCTCCCCCTTTCTTTTTCCTTTCCCTGGAGGTGGGTTAGGGCATAGAGTCTCTGCTCTCTTTTTTTTTCCCCCCCCTCCCCACCTTTTTTTTTTTTTTTTTTTCTTTCTCCCCCGGCTAAACGTTGACGTGTGACAGTTGACACCAGCGTTAGGGGCGTCGATAGCACGGGCGCGGAACCGCGATTGTTTTCCTCTTTTCTTTTTTTCCTCTTTTTTTTTTTTTTTTTTTTTTTTTTTTTCGGTGTGTGCGAGAATGGGGTCGTATCACGCAGAGAGGGCCCAGCCTTTGAAAAACTCGGATCATCGCCGGACCCTTTATCCCCTCTCCTTTTTCCTCCCCCCTTTTTTTTGTTTTCTTGTTTCCCCCACACAGATGCATGACCATTAAGTTGTGGTTGATCTTAGAAACAAACCGAACCCGGTGGCTGCCTTTCCTTCCCCTTCCTTTTCCTTTTTTTTTCCTACAACGCCGCACCGGCCAGGTGCTTAGTTCCTCGTCGGCCAAACACACCGATACTCGGCCTTTCTCGTCCCTGCCCCCTCTCCCTTTCCTTTTTCTTCCCCTCTTTCCCTTTTCCCCCCCTCTCTTTTCCTCCCCCTGCCGCACGATCAAGCAGGGCGCGTTGCTCCGCCGGGAGGCGACCAGGCGGCGAAGGGGGAAACGCCAGTCTGCCCCTTTTTTCCCCCTCCCCCCCCCTTTTTTTCCTTTCTTTCGAGAATTCGCCCGTGTGGAGAGAGACTTCTGAACATGCCGTACCAATGGTCCGCAACCGCCGCTTCCCCTCTTTTTTTTTCTCCTTTTCCCCTTCCTTTTTTTTTCCCCCTCCCCTTTTTTCCTCGCAGGTATTGCTTTACAGATCCGGGATGTCGAAGATTTTCCCAACTCTCGCGCCACATCATCGCCCCTACCAGATTTCCCCCCCTTCCCCTTTTTTTTTTTTTTTCCCCCCCTTTTTTTCCCTTTTCTCTTGCAAGGCCGGAGAGATCACGACACATCAATTCACGCGTCGTGGTCATTTGCTGCTGCGCGTAGATTTTACTCCCTTTTCTCCTTCCCCCCCCCCCTTCTTCCTTTTTTCCCCTTTTTTTATTATTGGCCAAATTGAGGCACCATAGTGCAACCGAACATTGATTCGCCGCCGGCCGATAGGTCAGAGAGGTTTCCCTTCTTCCCCTCTTCTTCCTTTCTCTCCTTTTCTTTATTTCCTTTTTCCCCCCCGAGTGGGTGATGCCCCTCGGCGCGGTTATGGCGCGTGATTTTTTTTTCGTTTCTTCCTTTTTCCCCCTCCTTCCTCTCCTTTTTTTTTTTTCCCGTCGAGAGGGACCCGCAATCGGCGTTGAAGTCAGCGCCGTAGATCTCGGCCCTTTGCTTTCCTTTTTTTTTTTTTTTCCCCCCTTTTCCCTCCTTTTTTTTTTTTCCCGTAATGGCCCGTTGTCGAAAAAAACAAAATTATTCTTGCTGCCCTCCTTTCTCCTCCCCCCTCTCTTTTGAGTGGTGCTGAAAGCCCCCCTGGTGGTAACCCGTTTGAACGCTTCCATATCTCTTCTTTTCTTCCCTTCCCTTTTCCCTTTTTTTTTTTTCTTCTTTTCCCTTTTCTCCCCCACTCCGGTGGTCCGAAAGGAATCGCGGCATACGCGCTACTTCAGCCCTTCTCACCCTTTCCTTTTTCTTCTTCTCTCGAATTTTCTACTATAAACTACAACGATTATCAGGTAGATCCCTCTCCTCCCCCCCTCTTCCCTTTTTTCTTTTCCTTCAACGCCGAAAAAATGGCGGGTCACGTCGAAGACAAATACAAATTGGATGTGCACTCTGCCCCTCCCCCCCCCCTCCCCCCCTCCTTTTTCTTCTTTTTTCTTTTTTCCTTTTGCGAACAACGGCGGAAATTTGAATGGTTGATTTCCCTTCTTTCTATCTTCCCTTTAAACGACGACTCTCTACCTATCGGCCCGTGCTGGCAAGAAATGGTCGGTTGCACCTTTTCTTTTCCCCCTCCTTTTTTCCCCCCCCCCTCCCCTTTCCTCTTTTTTTTTTTCCGAACCGCCCAGGAAATATGGTTATTTAGTAAGGGTTCGATTTGATGACTTCTCACTGTCTTTTCCCACCTCTCTCTCCCCTTTCCCTTTTTTTTTTTTTTTTGGCGGCGCAACAACTGGGATTGCGCACGTGTGTTTTGGAAAAAAAAAACCTTTTTCTTTCTTTTTTTTCTTTTTTTTTCTTCTCTTGCGATGATGTGGCGCGAGGAGGTTGGGAATCTTCGACAGCCCCTTCCTTTTCACTCCTTTTCCCTCCTTTTTCCCCTCTTCCTTTTTCTTCTCCCACGCGCTGTTGATTTTTTCCGGGAATGCGGAAATCCCATTCCTCCTTTCTTTTTTTCTCCCCCCCCCTTTTTTCCCTCTTCTCCCAACGGCACCGTTCAACGGATCGCTGATGGGTTCTGGAGCTCCTCCCCTTTTTTCTTTCCCCCCCTTTTTTTTTTTCCCGCAGCGCACTGCTTGAGGCGTGGCGGCCGAATCAAAGATGAGCTTTGTTTCTTTTAGTGGCCTTCTTCTTCTCCCTTCCTTTTTTTTTCTCCTTCCCCCCCTCTTTCCCCTTTTTTTTTCTTATTTTTCCTTCTTGCTGTGGGTTTTTTTTTTTTTTGTTTGTCATGCGACGGGGGGCTACGAGTACAACGATGCGCTGGGGCCGGGCACCTTCTTCCTTCATTTTTCCTTTCCTCTCCTTCCCTTTTCACCCCCCCCCACCCGGGGGTGCGGTTGTTTCTAAGATAAACACAAATTAATGGTCAGCTCGGTGCTGGCGGTCCCCCCTTCCTTTTCCTCCCTTCTCCCTCTTTTTTCCTCTCCTTTTTTCCCCTTGCGATTGAATCGGAGTTTCTCAAAGGCTGGCGCTCCGCGCTGCGTGAAAGTACGAACCCCCCTTTCCTCCTCCCCCCCCCCCCTTTTTTCCCTTTTTTTTTTTTTTTTTTCCCTTTCCTCCAGCCTGGCTAATCGCCGACGATTGAACCACATCGCGGTTGCGCCGTCCCCTCTCCCTCCCTCTTTTTTTCCTTTTTTTCTCCTTGAATCTGATTAAACAAAAGGAGGTTTGGGGGCCAATTCAGAGAGTCTCGGGATTCTCTCTCTCTCTTTTCCCCCCTTCCTTTTTTATTTTTTTCTTTTCTTCCTCTTTTTTCCTCCCCCGGCATAACAGTTGAAACGTGTTGACCGTTGCCACCAGCGGTAGGGGCGTCGGATTCCGGGCGTCTCACCTCCCCCTCTTTTTTTTTCCCTTTTTTTTCCTTTTTCCCCTTTCTCCCGATCAGCCAGCAGGGGCAAATTAATGTGTGTGCGAGAATTGGGGTAGTATCACGCAGCGCGGGCGCCTGCTTTTCCCCCCCTTCTTTTTCCCTTTTCTCCCCCCCCTCCTTTTTTCCCTCCCCTTTTTTTTTCTTCCTTCTTGAGCAGGTCCGCACACCGGAGCATGACCATTAAGTTGTGGTGATCTTAGAAAAACCCCTTCCCCCCCCTTTTTTCTTCCCTTTCCCCCCTTCTTTTTTTTTTTCTGTAGACCACAGTTAGAAATGACAAAAGAAGAACAGGGACAAGGGTCCTCTTTTCCCCCTTCTTCCCCTTTTTTTTTTTTTTTTTCCCGGCGATGTCATGATATAGAAAATTGAGCAGCGAGTCCACCCAAGACAAAGCTCATCTTGTTCCCCCCTTCCTCCCCTTTTTTTTAGGGAGCGGCTAAGGGGGAAAAGCAAGTGGGCTGCCCCGGGTGTTTCCCCCCCTCCCCTTTTTCCCCCTCTCCCTCCCCCTTTTCCTTGGTCCGCAACGCCGCGAACGATTCGAATGGTATTCGCATGCCCGGAAACACTTCAAAATCCTCTTTTCTCTTCTTTCCCTTGTTTCCCCCCAGATTTCGGGCGTCGAAGATTCCAATCTCGCGCCCAAGTCATCGCCCCCCCCCCCCCCCCCCCCCCCCCCCCTTTTCGCAATCCCAGTGTTGCGCCGCAAGCAGCAGTCGACAGCCGGCAAGGCCGGCTCGCTCCCCCCCCTCCCCCCCTCCCTTTCCCCCTTTTTTTTTTTTCTTTCTTGCGGTTCGGGACCTCCGGCGCGGGAACGGATTGCGTACGTGATCGTGCAACTGAACTTTTCTTTCCCCCCCCCTTTCTTCCCTCTTTTTTTCCCTTTTTTTCTTTCCTTCCCCGGTGAGGTGGTTATATACGACAAACATATTATTCGATCCATTCGGTAAGTCGCCTCCCCACTTTTTTTTTCCCCCCTTTTTCCTTTTTTTTTCTTTTTTTTTTTTGTAATTCGCATAGGGCGCGACGGGCAGAACCCAATTCCGTGGTTTGGCGTTGCAATTAGGGCCACCCTCATTCTTTTTTTTTTTTTTTTCTCCTTTTTTCTCCTTTTTTTTTTTCTTCCGATTGCGCGCGCTCAACTGAATAATCGTGTAGTTATAGTAGCCCCCTCCTTCTTTTTTCTTTACTTTTCTTTTTTTTTTTTTTTTTTTTTAGCGCAGCGGGGATTCTTCGGAGCAAAACGGGAAGTGGGCTGACCTCCCCCCCCCTTTTTTCTTTGTTGAGAAGAGATATTGGAAAGCGTTCAACCGGGTTTTCCCACCCTTTTTTCTTTTCCCCCCCCCCTCCCTTTTCTTCTTTTTTTATACACGTCGGCAGCAAGCATATGTTTTCGGACAACAGGGGCCATTATCCCCATCCTCCTTTTTCCTCCTTTCCCCCCTCCCTTTGCGCGCAAATATGATAAACAGGAACAAAAACAAGTCTCAACGCGGGCACCCTTTCCTCTCTCTCCTTTTTTTTTTCCCTCTTTTTTTTTTTTCATTGGTATGGCACGTCGTTAGCGCCCTATGCGGAATTCCATCTTCCCCTCCTTCCCCTCTTCCCTTTTCCCTTCTTTGAATGGTGAGGCGAGCTACCGATGGATCGATTAAATGTGGTGCTCGTATATAACCACCCCCCCTCCCTCTCTCTTTTCCCCCCTTTATAGGTTGCACTCTTCGTTTTCCCTTTCCTCCACTTTCTTCCCCCCTCCTTCCCCTTCTTTTTTCTTATGGTTTATTCGGTTCTAACGCGTAGATTTGTGGAACTTTCACTGGCCTTACCCTTTCCTCCTCTCCCCTCCTTCCCCTGAATTTTGATGTTGTCGTGATCGGCTACGGGCCTCTTGCCGGGCCTCTTCTCTTCCCCTTTTTTTTTCCCCTCCTTTTTTCCTTTTTGTGGGAACGACGTGGTCAATGGGTGTGGCAATATGGTAGGGCTCCTCTTTTCTCCTTTTTTTTTTCTTTCCCCTTTTCCTCGATTCATGAAGGAGGAGAGGGGAAAAATAAATAGAGATCGAATCCTTGCGTTTGCCGAGCATTCTCCCCACCCTCCTCTTTTTTCATTTTTTTTTTTTCTTTTTTCTTCCCTTTTTTTTTTTTTCTGTTGCGGACCAATTGGTACGGCAGGGAAGGAAGGCTCGATTAAAAACGGGCGAAATTCTCGCCCCCCCCTTCCCCTCCCCCTTTCCTTTTTTTTTTTTTTTCCCTCACGCCTGTCGCGACAGGCGAGAACTCTAAATGCTTGAGGCCGACAGCGCACTGCTTCTTTTTTTTTTTCCCCTCTTCTCTCGGCTGTGGACATCGAGACCCATGCGTGGGATGCGAGAAAGCTCGTCGTCGAAGGCCCTTCCCTCTCCTTTTTTTCCTTTGTTTTTTTAGTAACTTGGAAGGTGAGGCGTTTTCCCCTTCCTCTTTTTCCTTCTTCTTTTTTTTTGAGAAGGAAGCAGCGGAGATGCCTGGCCCTGGCAGCCACCGTTTTTTTTTCTTTTTTTTTTCTTTCCTTCCTTTTGGATCAGCCCGGATCGCCGTTAGTGACAGTCCGCCATACGGAATTGCCAATCCCCCCCCCCCCCTTTTTTTTTTTTTTCTTTCCCCCCCCCCTTTTTTTTTTTTTTTTTTTCTCCTTTTTCTGCACAAACATTAATTTGCCCTGCTGGATGACGTCGATCAGACGTAATAGCTTTCTTTTTCTCTTTTTTTTCCCTCTGCTCTCCCCCTTTTTTTTTTTTTTCGCCCCTACGGCTGGTGGCCAACGGTCAACACGTTCAAACGGTTATTATGCCGAAGACGGCATTCCCTCCTCTTTTTTCCTCCTTTTTTTTTTTTTTTTTTTTTTTTTTGTTGAGAGAGGAATCCGAGACTCGATTGGCCCCAACAGCAATGGGTTAATCAGAATTTCCATATTCGCGCGCCCTCTTCCCCCCCCCTTTCTTTCTTCTGCCTTTTTTTTTCCCCCCCCTTTCTCTTTTTTTTTTCTGCGGGCGGCGAGCGGTGGATATACGATGATCCAAAACCGATCTATATACGTCTGACGCGCTTCCCTCCCCCCTTCTTTCCTTTCCTTTTTTTTTTTTTTCTCTTTTTTGGCGACCGAATCGGTTGACGACCAAGCCGTGGGGATTGGGCAATTCCGTATTTGCTGACTGTCCATCCCCTTTCTCCCCTTCTTCTCCTTTTCTTTTTTTTCTTCTGCAATTCTTACGCTGATGCAGTAGCAAAAAAATGCTTCGATGCTTAGCAATCATTCAATTTGCCCGGCCAGCTCCTTTCCTTTCTTTCTCTCCCCCCCCTTTTTCCTTTTATCCTTCTTTTTCTCGATGTCCACAGCCCGCGATGTCAATTGATATAGAAAAATGAGCGGGAGTCCCACCCAATACACATTTCCTCTTTTCCTTCCCCTCCCCCTCCCCCCTTTTTTTCTCTCTCCCTTTTCCTCTCCCTCAAGGATGACAAGGCGAGGGGAAAAGAAAACCGTGCTCTCCTTTTCCCCCCCCTTTTTCTCCCTCTCTTTGTGGAAGGAGAGAATTATGAAATGACGTTACCAATGTCCTCCCCTCCTCTCCTTTTCCCTTTTTCTTTTTTTTTTATTTTTCCCAGTATTCTTTACAGATTCCGGGCTGTCGAAGATTCCCAACCTCTCTCTCCCCCCCTTCATCCCCCTTCTTTCCTCCTTCTTTTTTTCCTGCCGGGCCAAGGGCCGGAGCCGATCCACGACAAACATCAAATTCACGCGTCGTTGTCATTTGGCTTTTCTCTTCTCTTTTTTTTCCTCCCCTTTCTTTTCCTTTTTTTCTCCCTTCTATTGAGGCCCAATAGTTTGCAAACGACCATTTCTTGCCATCCTCCCTCTTTTTTTCTCCCCCCCTCTTTTTTTTTTTTTTTTTTCCTTTTCTTTATGCGATCCATCGGTAGCTCGGCCTCACCATTTCAAAGTAGTTTCCGTTGTTCCTTCCCTCCTCCCCCCCTCTTTTTTTTTCTTTTTTTTTCCCCGTAATTCGCATAGGGCGCGACGGGCCAGAAACCCATTTTTCCCTTTTCTCTTTTTTTTTTTCTTTCGGCGTTGAAGTCAGCGCGTAGATACGGCCCTTTGCGGTTTGAAAGCCTTTTTCTTTTTTTTCCCCTTTCCTCTTTTTTTTTTTTTTTCTTCTTGAAAAAGATTATTGATGCCGACGGGTATACGAAAGCACGGTCTCAGGCTGCATTTTTCTCTTCCCCCTCCCTGTTCTTTTCCTCCTTTTTTTTTTTTCCCTCTCTTTCC
>Ga0179593_1567233_pt1 | contig 13157 bp, 16 predicted proteins | sample CZODoug2_1_08_16_FD_185931 | JGI IMG/M metagenome (GOLD analysis project Ga0179593, IMG submission 185931) | Vadose zone soil fungal communities from Angelo Coast Range Reserve, California, USA - CZODoug2_1_08_16fungal (PacBio error correction) | ecosystem: Environmental > Terrestrial > Soil >... | reverse complement strand
TCCCTCATTTTTTCCCCCGACATCGTTTGAGGGGTATGAGTCCGGTGAGATCCGAGAACCCTCCTCTCCCCCTTGTCTTCCTTCCGAATTGTAGTAATACTTTCCAATTCTTTTCCCCTACAATAACCTTTCCGAGCCTTGAGCTTTCGAGGATCTTCCATCGGTTCCCCTCCCCCCATCTTTCATGTTGATGATAATGAGATTTCCCCTTTTGTCCAAGCGTGTCGGTGCTTTTGAAGCGCTACTGGTTTGAAGTCCTTACTTTCCTTCATTAATCATAGTTTGGGTCGACCTCCTGATCCCCCCGACCTACGACCCCTCTCATATGGCTTCCCCCCAGCCCCTCCCCTTGAGTGATGCCCGTTTTCCGTTTGTCTCTTCTCTTTTCCGGTAAAGTGTTTGCTCGTGGATATCCCGCTTCTCCTTAGTCCCTTTCCTCGCCCCTTTGTACAGGCCTTTTTCGGCTCTTTATGATCTGAAGAGGGGACTTTTTTTATTTTCTTATCCTTCTTCCTTGGACCCGCGCCGTTTGGTTTTTTGCCCAAGAGTTTTTCTCTTTGAAAACGAAGTCCAAGTTTTGCCTTTTCCCCCCGCCTGCTTCTTCCTTGGGCAGGAAGGTATGTGCTCATGTTTTTTTGCCTTCTGATACAGGGCTTCCTTCTCGACTCTCCCCACTCGCGCGATTCGTTCTAATTCCCTCTTTCGTTTCCCGTCTTGTATACTTTTTCTTCGGTTCTCTTCGAATTCGTGATACATATGCTTTCTCTGAAACCCTAGTCCCTTGAGTGGGAACACTTCGAGCTGGCCCTTCTTTTTAACCTGAAAGTCCGACCTCCCCCCCTCTTTTTTAGTTTATGAGTAGGTTGTTCTCTGACCCCCCAATTTTCCTTCCCTCCCTTGATCGAGGGCCCTCGGGCCAGTCCCCCTTCAGTCTAAGGTACCCTTGTTTCCCTTGCGCCCCCAAGAGAAAAAATGGCCTTTATTCTCCGGGTCTCCTCCTTCGGAGTTCCCCTTCCCCCCCCCCCCGCCTAATCGGCGCTTTTTCCCCCCCCTGCGTAGCCGCCCGATTCTTCTCATTTCGGCATGCGTTTAACGCCTCTTTTTTGGTGTGCCTGCTTTACCCGGAGACTCCCCCACTCTATACCGCAGATCCTTTCCCCGTTTCTTTCGAGCGGTTCATTTTCCCTTTTTTCAATTTGGGAGCTTGTGGCACCATGCTCCCTTTTTACCGCTTTTCCCGAGCTTTTTTTGACAACCGTCCTGTCTCCTTTTTTTCCTCCTTAGTTGTTCAGTCGCCGTTTCTACGTTCTCAAGTCACGACCCCCCCTTCCCATTCTCTTCCTTTTGCATTCCTGCGAATAGGATTCGATTTCTCCTCCCCCGTGGCTGACGTCGATTTTTGACACCGTTTAGCCCCCCCCACCACTTTCTATTTCTCTTGTGCCTCTCGAAAGATTTCAATTTTTTTTTCCGAGCGCTTTTTTTCGCACGTGCGGTCTTGGCGCCACTCCTTTTTGCCCGATCCCCTCCCCCCTTCGGACGCCCCGTTTCTCCTGATGTTGGCTATCTCTTCTCTTCTTTTCCCCTTCCCTTTTTGTTTTTTTGCTCTTTATTTCCCCCGTCTCCCCTTGTCTCGAAAGTTCTTTTCCTTATCCTTTCCCGGCAAGTTTTCGTTCGGTCCTTTTTTTGCTCACCGTCGCAATCCTTCGGTAAGAGTTTTCTGTTTTTCTATTGTCGGTGGCCACCGCATCCCTGGTTACGAGAGTCCATCCTTTTTTCTCCTTGGAGTCCAAAAGGCTTTGCCGCTGCGCCTCCATTAGTAGTACGCACGTGCTGTTTTTTTTGGGTGGAAATTCTTTCTCTTCCTCTTTGGGACGACCCAACCTTTTCTACCGTGTTGCTAAGTGTCCCGGACTTTTTCTCCTCGTCTCGTTTGCCCCATTGTGGAATGGGTGTTTCAAGATAAACCTAGAGCCCTGTCCAGCTTTATGAGTCTTTCAAGTTTCCCCCCTTTGGACAGTCCGTGGGAAGAGCGTTTTAGCCGAGTGCTCCCTGGGCTCATTCCCTCTTCCCAATTCCGCAAGTTTACCCCCTTCTTTGTCGGTTGAGTCATCTTCCCGTCCCCCGCTATTTGTTAGAGTGGCTGTTTCCCCCCTAGTTTTTTTTCTTCACGTTGCTCTAACTCCTCTCAGATCAGAGTGCCGTGTGGAATGTTGTGGTTCTCTTCAGTTTATGTGAACAACGTTTTCCCCGGAGCCCTTCGATGCCATTTGGTTGCCCCTATTTAGTTGGTTTCCCGAGACTGGGGTTATAGGTTCACCGGCGCTTTTCTCCTTTTCTCCAGAAGACCCCCGGAGTAGGCTGACGTCCTTTTTTTTTTTTCAACCTTCCCCCCGCGATTTTGGGTATTTTGTTTTCCCTGAGTGAATCCTCTGCTTGGTTATGTTCCTCCTCTATTCTTTGAGAAAGACTGAGCTGTTCCCCCGTCCTTTCCCTTTGCACTACCTTATTCCCGCATTCGCCCTTTGTTCGATCAGGAGCTTTTCTTTTTCTCCGGGTTAGCTCCCCGATAATCGAATTACGCAGTTCCTCCTTTCTCCCCCCCCCCTATAGCCCCCAATTCGGAGGGTTTCCCCGTTTTACCGGTGTCGCACCTTTAACCTCTTTTTCCCTGGCTCCGGTGACCAGTGTTGCATATCCTTATGACCTCTCCTCGGCTGCCTCTTCCCGCCTCTTCGATCACCCTTTTCGTCATCGCGTGATCGTTTTTACATCTTTTCGTCCTCCTTTTTTGCTGGCGGGTATCCCCCATTTTCGCCGAGCACCCCTTCCTTCGGATTCCCCTTGTAGGTCTCCCGACCCCCGGTCTTGCCTTCTTTCTCTTAGGCCTTTCCCATTCTTCCCCCCTAGCTTCTCCGTTTTTCGAGCCCCCCTTTTTCTGGCCCCCCGCGATGAGGGACCCCGCAGTCACTTTGAAAAATAAAGGGATCCGCCTGGACGACATTTCCATCTTTAGTTTCATGACTTAAGTAACTGAAACCGTCTTTTCACGTCCTCTTAGGTCCTTCCCTCCTCCCGTTCCTATTTTCCCGGTGTAGGGTTTTTTTATAGGGATCCCGGGGCTTTCCTTGGGGCAACGTATTCCGTTCCTTTCCCCCTGTAGGAGCGGCGGAGTGTAGTCCCTCTTCTGAAGCCAGACCCTTCACGAGATTAGTTACAGGTTTTCTTCCTTCTTTTCCTTTTTTGTTTGAGATATATTTAGACCCCTCGGACCCCTCCCTAGAGTGATTTTTTTGTATGCGTAGTCAGGTCCTTTTAGGACCTTCTTAGACCACCCTTTTAGAGAACTGTTCTGTTTTTCTTTTTTCACTCCTTTGTTTCGAAAATTCAATGTTCCTCGGTTTTTTTTTGGAGAGGAAACCCTTTCTCCGGCGCCTTCGTATTTTGCCAGTTCCGACGATCCTGTCTCTTTGAAGTTTCGTTCTTTACGGGCAGATCTTCTGGTTCCCTTAATTCCGAAGGAGGTCCCCTTGTGGGTGATGCGCTTCTTTCCTTCTACTCTGATAAGATTGCTTACCCCACCCCATTCCGAGACGCTCCCGTTACCTTTTTCGTGTTTTTTTTTTTCTTCCGGGCTCTTCAAGAAGTCACTTTTTATATTTCTTAAGATCCGGATATAACCGCTCTTTCCTTCCCGCTCCTTCTCGGAATCGTTGTCTTAATTTACCACTGACACGTCTTTTACTAAAGGGTCTGGTTGAAGATTTCTTTTGCTTTTTCTTTTTGCTAAGGACCAGTCTTTTTTCCCCTCCTTCCGGCTCCTCCTAAAGAGGGTTGCTCCTTGGCCATAGTCAACTGTTGTCTCCCCAGAAAGTTCTCTCCAAGTTCAGTAGGGCCGGGGCGAGAATGCTTTTTCCTTTTTTTGAATCTCTGGGCTCTTCTCACTTCCCCGTCTTACTCTTCTGACGTGCGATCTCCTTTCCTTGCCTTTTCCCGATGGGATAAACTTTCTTTACCCCGCTAGGTGACATGGGACGCATCTTCCCTATGGTCGACCACCCTTTCTTCTATGATAGAGTTTTTTCAAATTTCGCTTTGAGTTTTTTGCCCTCCATCCTGCCTTTCATCACGATTTTTTTATTTTTTTTTTTAGGTTTGGGGGAATTTTTTTCTTTTCCTTTCTCGGAGAACTTTACTTTTCCTCACGTCCATACACCTATCTTTTTGGGAAACCAAGTTTAACACTTCTTCTTCCGGTTCGAACACTTTCATTTTTTTTAACGGACCTCAAGTCCTTTTGGCTCGTTCCTACGGCATAATAGATATTTTAGCCTTTCCAGCCTTTCGCGCTTTCATAGTACTGCGGAACAGATACTGATGCTTTGGAATGCCTTGTTCCCCCACTCTGACATTGGCATGGTTCCCTGCGGTCCTTTGCGAGTTCACCTATTCCTTTTTTCTTTAAACGTTTCCCGCCCGAGATTTTTCGCGGCATCCCTTTACATGTTGTTTTGTTTGTATCTTTTGGTCCTATTCCCCTGTTTTGGACAGTTGGTCGCTTTGAGGCACAGTTTTCGGGCCCTTCGCCCCACAGTCGACGACCTGTCCTTTCGAAGAGTGTCGCTTCTCCTGTCACTAGTTTGGACCCCTTCTGCTTTTCATGAGCGCCCTTTATTCCCCTCTCGGCTGAACACAATTCACATTTTTTTTCTGCCCTTAAGACGTTTTGTCCCCTTTGTTTTCTCCTAACCACTTCCGTGGACGACACTCTACCTTTTTAAGAGTTCAACGTTCTTAAAGGTGCGTTTTTCCTCTTTTCTTTCCTTCTTGTCTTTTGGCACGACCTGTTTTTCTCCTACCATGAGCCCTTTCAGCTGTTTCAGATATATTCTCGTATTTTGTTGCTTCCTGAGTATCTCCAACCATCTTCTTGGTTTTTCCTTTCCGTGGTCGGTTTTATTTTTTCATCGTTTTTGCTCTCCCCTGGTGTCCCGTTACTTTTTTTGAGATCGTCTCGAGCTCTCTTTTCGAACCCCCCTTTCCCAGCCGTCAGGTCGTTCCCCTAGTTTCAGGTCTTTTCTTGGTGATGTTGAGCAACCCGCGTTTTCCCCGGCTCCCTTTAAGGCCTTATTTGTCTGTTTTTGATTTCGGGCGCCTGTTTTGTTCCGATTTTTTACGAAGGCTTTTTTTTACTTCTTTGGTCGTCCTTCCCTATCTGCCCTCGCCTAAGAAAAAACTCTCGACTTTTTTACTTTTTTCAAAGGGGCCGGTGGCCTTTGTCAAGCGGACCGTTGAAAAGTTGCCTGGTGTCCTCTGCCACCTTAAACTACTAACCCATTTAGACCTGTTTTTTTCCCACACGATGGATCTTTGGACTAGCCTGCTCAATCCACTCTCTTCTGGTTTTGAGGACCCTTCATTCAGCGAGTGTGGCGCTTTGATTCATTTTTTCCCCCTCGACTTGCGTTGCAGTTTAAGAGGACCTTCCCCTTTCTGTAGAGCTTAGCGGGTCATCCTTCTGAACGGGTGGACGCCGGGTTTTTGTCCCCGCTTTCATGTGTTTCCGGTTCCGGTGGTCTGATTTGTTTGGCCAGTGCCGGTTTGTTCCCCCCCGGTGTTTTTTTGTTAAACCCCGGCGTTTCAGTTGGCTTTGCTTCCCTAGTTTTGTTCCGAGAAGGTTTTTGGTTCCAAACTTCCTTTGATAAAGGACGGACAGGAATTTAGTGCGTCTTTCGTTCCAAGGGCGTCTTTGGTTTTTTTCCCCACTTTAAATCGCTCATTTTTAAACACGCATCTTTGGGGTAGGGGCCCCTCTCTAAGTCTTGAGAAAGAACGTTTTCTTTTTACTGTCCCGAGTCCTCCAATGCTTTCTTAACCGGTTCTCAGAATTTTGACTTTAGTCCTTCTAACCGATTAGCCCTTTCTTTTCCGTATTTTTCTTCTCCCCTTACAGCTTTTTCGAATGACCCGTTGCCTGCGACATTAAGTCTACCCAAATTCTGGCATAATTTTTCCTTCTTTTTTCCCCCCCGGTGTTGGGACCTTTTCTTTCACCGCGTTTTTTTTCTAGCTACGGGTCCCGGCTGCTCCAGTCAGCTGGCAGAGATCTTTCCCCCAACGTAGTCCCTCTTCAGCACACTTTCCGTTGCTGTTTTTTGCCTCGCAGCCCTGAGTCGTTTTCCCCTTTCGTCTTTTTGGCGTCATCCGTTCTTCTCCTTGATTTTTCCCTTTGGCTCGGATTCCTTTTTGTTCCCCTTTTTTATCGTCTTTAGGTAATGACCCCTCCCATCGTCTTAGTTTCGAAAGGAATTAGATAGTAGGTCTTCAGCATTTTGAGGACCTCCTATGGAAGTTCTTTTTTGAAACCCAACTGAGCTTTTGAACCTTCCGCACCTTCTGTATGCGATTAAATGAGTCTCCCTTTTTTCCCCAGCTTTTTTTCGGAAACAGTTGAAGCGAGTACACCCCACAAACGGTTTTCCTGCCCCGGTGAGGGTTCGATTGTCCAAGTTTTTTCCATTGCTTTCTTGACCATTCGTCCTTTTTCTGCGGCCAGTTTGGCTTTCTTAGTTTCGTCCTCCGCCTGTGTTCCCCGTTCAGTTGACCAACGCTCAGTGTGCTTCCGCATTCTCTCTTTTTCTTCCTACTCCTTTGAGATGCTTTTTCCTGCCCGACTTCTCCCTCTTTTTTTGTTTTTCGGTTTTCTTTTTTCCTTTCCCGCGCCTAACCTGTTCCGTCTCTTTTCTCCACCCCTTGGCCGCGGCCTCCAGTGTCTTTCTCCGTGGAGGCTGTAGCGGTTGCAATTCATCGTGCCGCGGAGCTGGATTTGGCCGCAGTACTTCCTTTCGCCCGGCAATTTTCCGTGTTCAACCCTTGCGACGGAGTTTCCTGTTTTTTTATTGCATTCAAGCTTTGTATAGCTCGCGGTTTTTTTGGGTTATTCTCCCCCACAATTTCTCCTCGTTTTGCCCTCATGGTCCTCTTCCGTGCTTTTCCCGGACCGTGGTCGTGAAGACTTGGTTCTCTGCGCTTTTGGGCCCAAGGGTTTGGTTTTGCAGCCGATAGAGGTACTTTCATCGCTCCCCCTTTGCCTCAAGTCCGGGTTCCGGGCAGGGTGCCTTTCGCCAGTCCTGATTTTTTTTTTCCTTGGGCGAGGAGTTTTTTTTAAGGGGTTCCCCGCGCATTGGCCCTTTTCAGGCCTTCCTTCCGCGTTTTTGGGCGCCGGCCGACAGGTTTCCACCGGCCTTTTCATAGCCCCGGATGACGCATTTTTTCGCTTTTTTTTTCTGCCATGATTTTTCACTTTTTTTTTGTCTTTAGTTTTATTCTTTGCCCGGCTGTCACTCTCTCCCTCTATTTTTTTTTATCATGTTTCAGAAAGGAGTTTACTTCCCCTCGCCGTCCGCTTCGTGCCACCCCGAGTGTCCTTCTTCGTTTGCTCCCTCTTCGTCTCCCACGCCGCGTTACTGCCTTCTAGGCTGACGAGTTTGTCAAAGCCCTCAGCCCTGCCTGTCTTTGTTTAGTGGCTGGAGTCTTTTTTTTTACCCCTTCTCCCCTTTTTTTTTTTTGCTGACACGATTCTTTCCTTCTCCCCCCCTTTCTTGAACACCGCTTTTCCACGCCGGTCCTTTTCCTTTCCCACCGGAAGGCGGGAGCTCTTCGCCTCGCTCGATCCACTCTCGGCTGATGCGGCCTCCTCGCTTACTTGTTCCAAAAGATGAATTTCATAATCTTTCCCCCACGCCAATCCTCCCTGATTGAGTTTTCCGCTAGGGAGTTTTTTTGAGCGCATCCCCCCCGCTTTTTTTTCCATGTTCCCCTCCCTCGTCAGCTTCCTGCATTTCTCTCAATTTGTGTTTGTTGTCCAACTCTCGCCACTCCGCTGACTCAGGCCCTTTGCCCGGCGCCAACGGTTACGACGGGTTCTGGCGGTTTCTTTTTGTGCCTAGAGACAACTCAACGAGCTAGAGAATTTTCTTTTGTTTCGAATCGGCGCGAAGGCCGGGCCTATGGCGCCCATAGTCTTCCTTTTTGGACAATAGTGGGTGCGCCCCTCAACAATAAATTCTGCCGACCTTCTAGGCTCTTTTCCTTTGATGATTTATCCCTCTTTTCCCCGTGTGTCACATAGGCAGAACGGTTTTTTTATGCACGCCGGAGCTCCCCGTTTCGCCCGTTCGAGGGGAGATTATCTCTCTCATGTTTCCCTCCCCTTGTGTTTTTTCCTCTGCGTTTCGCCCCCCACATGCGCCTTTCTTATTTCTTTTTTCGGCTGCCCGTTTTGGCCTGGGGTTCATGCGTTTTCTTTCTCTTCTGCTGAAGCTTGCACTTCCCCTTTTTTCCCGGTTTTTCCAAGAGCAGGTCGGTCGCCGGTTTTTTCTTGTTTCACAACTTGTTGTCCACCCCTTTTTTGACTGACGCAGCCCCCTCTTCGTTCTTTTTTGAGGCCTGCCTTTGCGCGCCGTGCTTTTTTTTTCATCCCGTCGCCTTTCCGTTTTTTTTTTTTCCATTTTTTTTCGGTGACTTTCTGTAGCCTTCCTCACAAAGTTCTTTCATGGGATCCTTTACCCTGCGGTTTTAGACAATTCTTCCCTGGGGATTGAAAAGGGTGGAGTGGTTTTTTGGACCCCAGGCTCCCCTCGAGCACATGGAGATTTTCCCTTTTTTTTTTCGCTACACGAGGCCGTTTTGTCTTCGCGTTTTCCCGTGAACTCTACTGGGCTCCAGGTTCGGCCCCCGGGCGGATGTTTTGTGTTTTGATGGTTTTTGTTTTCATGAAGGAAACCCTCGGTTGGACTTTCCTACGCGTTTTTTTTTTTTATTTCATATCGATCTTGCTTTTTTTCCTTTCCCTTGCGCTTTGGTATCCTTCTTTGACCCCGCGCTCCGGCCTTTAAGTGTGGGTCTTGGGCGCTTTTTTCCTTATTCGGCTGGTCCCCACGGTTTTTTCCTTCTTTTTTCGGTGCCGATGGCTTTCCTTTTTCTCACGATAGTGTCGCTTTCTTTTTCTTTTTTTTTGTAACCCTCCTGACGGTCCCTTTTTACCCTTCTTTTTTTCTCTTGCTTGGCGTTTCCCTCTGCTTTCGCTGTTGGCCAATCGATCATTTTCTTTATTTCGAATTCTGGGGATCACGACCGGCGTTTGGTTTTTTTTTTTCCAATCGGACCACTTACCTTTCATCATGAATCTGAGTCTTTTAGCTTTCCCAGCCCCGTTGGCGATTTTGCCTTTCCGGCTCAGTGCTCCATATATCCTCCTTTGGCTTCCATCGTAATTTTTTTTCTTTCCTAAACCTCAGAGCCACTCTTCCCGAGAGTTTTAACATGGAAACATGGTTTGGGAAAGGTGTCCCCCCCTTTACAACTCATGACTTTGTCCTTGGAAAATGGCCCTGGCGCGGGTACTTCAGAGTCTGCCTTTTCGAGTTCACTCACGATCCCCCCCCCACGACGTTTCCGGGACGGAACTCTCTTTTTGGACCTTTTTCCCTTTGGCTGTTCGGATTTTTTTTTTGCTTTTTCTGATAGGAGCCGAGCCCGGCGGTCTTCCCCCCCCACTTTCCTGTGATTCTTCTCGTCGCAATCTGCAGCGAGTCCTTCCGGTGCTCCCCTTCTTCGTGGTACCTCGTTTGCCCATCCTTTCTCCCTACTTCCTTGACCTTTGAACAATCCCGCTCCTTTTTGCCGACAAACTGGCACTTGCTTAGATTCACTTTAGGCACATTTTTTCCCACGCGTTGCTAGGGCCCTATTTTTTCCTCCCCGGGGCATCGGCCAATTTTGGGTCTTTTTTCCATCCCTTTGTTGCGTTTTTGACCCGACCCCGTGTCCACCCTCTTCTTTGTCAGTTCTTTTTGCCTTTTCGTGCTCGTTCCGTGCGGGGCGACCCTCCGGTTTTCCTCCCGTATGCTCTAATCTCTCTCTTTCTTTTTTTTGTTGAGCGAGATGCGATCGCTTTCTTCCATGCGTTGTCTTGTTCGTCTATTTTGAGGAGCTGAGGCGCGTTTCAACCTTTCTTTTCTTCTTTTTTCTTTAACTGGGAACACAATGTTCTGGCCCCTTTTTCCCCCGTGGCCTCCGGTTTTTATTTTCTTTTACTTGTTGATCTACCGGGCCCCCCGTATGCGACACATAGTGGACCGCTGCCTTTTTCCCTTGACTTAGAGAATTTGTTCCATTTCCTTTTTTAGTTGCTGAGGTTAGCGATGGGATGTGTTTTAGTCCTTATAAGGCCTCCGGATTTTGTCAGAACGGGATCCCAGCTGATGAATGATGGAGTTCGCACCCTGGCCCATTCTCGATTTCCCTTTTTTCTTTGAATATTTTCCTGAGCGCACGTTCGTTTTTTCCTCCTATTGGATGGCCCCGAGTTCCTTCCTCCTTTGCCTTTACAAGCTGTAAGTCGCCTTTGAGGCTTACGCCACTTCGTGATGCCGCTGGTTTCTGGGCGATGAGGATTTGCCTCGTCCTATGAGACTGCCTTTCGACCTCCTGTACGTTTGCAGGGACTTCATTGCCTTTTCCGTTTCCCAAAGGTCCCAACCCCCCGGAGTTTTTCATGGGCTACTCCTTCTCCCTAAGGTTTTCGCGTTCTGTCGTCTGATTCCCACCCGGTGTTCTGATTACTCTCTGTGAAGCGTCGAATACAGCCTTTTTTTTCTCCTTCTTTTTCATACTGACGACGTAGGGCTCCCCCTTGAGTTTTTCAGTTGTGCCGACTCACTCTGCTCTTTACTCTTTTGCTGCGAGGGCCACCCCCATTTCTTTTGGTTTCCTTCAGGTGGCACCAGTTTTCTTCTTACCGCTGCTGTTCTTGTCTGAGGCGTTCGGTTTTCCAGAGACACGCGCTTTTCTCTCTTCTGGATATCAGACAACCGGTAGTCCACCCTGAGGTCCAGGGCAGTGTCAACCTTTGCCCCGTGCGCCCCAGGCCAAGGCCAAGTTTTTTTTTTTTTTGGCAGCTTTACCCCCCCGATCAAGCCCCCCCTCTAATAGTTACGTTTTTTTTCCAATTTTCACGAAGAATGGCCCTCTGACTTTATCTTTGCAGTGCAAGACCCTAGCAGCCCCTTTACGCCTGGAGAGTGACCTTTTCTTATTTTCACAAGAGGACTGTGGTGCCATTTTTCTTCTCGCCGCTTCTCCCCTTGAGTGGCGCGTTTGACACCTAGTTCCCCTTTTGCCACGATCTTCGTGCAAATCCGTTAAGGCCCTTCGTTTTTCCGTGTTCGTCGCCGCGTTTTTTTTTCCCATTTCGATTCCCCGACACAACGCCCTTTTTTCTTATCTTGACGTCGTGCATACTTCCGCTCCTCCAACAATACGGGCTGACACTCTTTTCTTGTTTCCACGCTTTTTTTTTTTCTTTCACCCCCTTTTGGCGACCCTCCTGCTTTGGCCGTACCCTGACGGGCTGTTCTCCCCCCCTGTGCTAATTTTGCCCGCGCTCGAGATCATGAACGTTCCGGTCCTCTTTGCGCCCCCTTCCGAACGACGCCTGCGACCAAGTTACGGAGCCCACTTTCGCGCTGTGTTTTTCATACTCCTCCGTTGTTTAGTGCGATATGCGCCCACGTTCTCAATTGGCGCAGATTTTTGTTTTCTACCAGTGGCGTTGTTTCCGTTTTTTTTACCTTTTTCGTTTTTCCTGTTTTCGTCATAGTTTCTTGCTTTTTTTGTTTAGCCTTGAGCCTGCAAAGAGTAGACCCATTCTCTCGCTGGTGATGCGTGCGACGTCCCCCCAATCTGTTGTTTTACTTTTTCGGTTTCCTTTTTGAGTTTTGCGCATGCGATAATCCGTCCTTTTTCCCCCTTTTGGCCCCTTTCGTGTCTCTTTACTTTTTTTTCATCGCTTCCTGCAATCCAAACACGACTTTGGGACCTTGCACGTTGGGCAGACTAGGTCTTTGACCTTTTTTCTTGCTGATGGGAATATTTGGCCCCCCCTTTTTGAACACCTCGATTTCTTAACCTGGAGAGTGCGGTCTTTGACCCCCCGCTATTTACCGGGGGAATAGACGTCTTTCCGTTAAACTCTCCTGTTCGTCCTTTGCGTCCGCCTTTGCCTTTCGTTAGCTGAAATGCAGTCCCTTTTGGGCCGGATTCCGCGTGGGCGGTCCTTTCAGTTTTGCGAGCCTCCGCGGGTTCTTCGAGGACATCGCTTCGTTTCCTTTTTTGAAGGTTTTTTATTTTTCGCCAGTTTGGGGCCCCTTCTTCCCTCGACTAGGCAGTCCGGTTTCCATGGAATTTTGAGATGAGGGTGGCCCTCGATTTTGTTTTTCTCCCCAGTGCGGGGTTACCTCCCCTGGAACTCCGCAGACCAGCAGCGTTCCTTTTCCCTTCTGCGGGCAACCTCGCTAGCGTTTTTTTCCCCTCTGGATAGCCGCTCGGCGGTTGGTAACGCGAGCATGTAGCACCCCCGAACAGAGTTCGTTTTTACAATCATGAAGTCCCTCCCTTGGATTCCCCCTGGTTCTATCATGATTCGTTAAGTCCGCGGTAGTACCCCTAATGGTCTCATCTTCGACACAGCGGTTCCCCAGATTCGGTGTCCCCTAAGTGGCTACAAAAATGCCCCGGAATCCTTTTTACTTCTTGTTGGGAAATGGTGTTTTACCGATTGCATCTCTGAGCAGGGAAAAGGGGCCCCCTTTGAGTTTTAGTCCTTTGAACTTTCATCTCACTCATTCCCCCCATGACACTTCGCCCGTTGATGAGGCAGAAAGAAGTGGTTGAATTTTCTTGGAGTCTATTAGGCTCTGTCCCTTCATTTTTGCTTTCCCTTCGAAAATTTTGCCGGCGCTTCTAGGTCTCCCCAAGGTCCGGTTCTCCTGTCTTTTTTGTGACTTTAAGCAATCTGAAGCGTTAGCAGGTGGAGTCACGCGACTCCAAGGTCCTCCGTCCTCTTCCTTGAAGGCATTGGACCATCCAGGCTCTTTCCGTCGTCTGGACGCAAACGGACTGCCCTTCCTCTTCTTTCCAGGCTTCACGCGGGGCGCCTCGACCAGGGAAGTTCTCGTATCTTTACCTACCCCACTTTGCCCCTGCAACGGATTTTTTGGAGGCCCCCACCCTTTTTTTGAAGGTTTTTTAACCACTCAGGCCGCTTAGGGCGTTCGCGTCACTCCGTTTTATTTCCCACACACCCACCAGCTCTG
>Ga0179593_1380055_pt1 | contig 13157 bp, 11 predicted proteins | sample CZODoug2_1_08_16_FD_185931 | JGI IMG/M metagenome (GOLD analysis project Ga0179593, IMG submission 185931) | Vadose zone soil fungal communities from Angelo Coast Range Reserve, California, USA - CZODoug2_1_08_16fungal (PacBio error correction) | ecosystem: Environmental > Terrestrial > Soil >... | reverse complement strand
CATTCCTGCCAAGTTCTTTTCCTCGTTATTACCCTCGTTTTTCCGTTATCCTATCTGCCAACCCCCTCCTTTCTCAACCGCAGGGTCGTTTCCACGCGCCCCTGCTTCTCGTAGTCTAAGATTTAACTTCTTTCCTTTCACATGTAGCGAGGAACCTTCGCCCCGGCCTCAGGGCCTATTGCTCAGCCAGTATTGTATTGCACAGATCTCCCGGTTTCTCTGTCTTGAAGACCGCGGACACCGAACTGAATTCCATTGCGCTTTTCGCCGTCAAGCCGAGGAGTTCCGTCCCCGAGTTCACTGCGTACACTTCCCCCTTTTGTCCGATCGCTCCCTTGCGCAAGCTCCTTCTGAGCCTTTATAGCTTTCTGTTTATGATCTGGGCCCTTAACCTATTGTTATTCCCCTTTTCTCGTGCAGTCGAAGGTTTTGCCCGTTGAGAGCCCGCATCGCCCCCCGCTGGCTTTGCTCTCTATTCGGTTTTAGTGTACGTGCTATCCTGCCTGAACCTTTTACGAATTTTTTTCACCCCCTTTCGCGATTAGTCCGTTACTTCCCTTCCCCATCCCCGCTTACCTATGCTTCCTGTCATTGAGGCTCTTTCGTGGCCATTATTAATTTTTTTTTATCTTATTTTTTTTCTTTTTTGGCCCCCGTTTTTGTGTGTTTTCCAGTTATAAGATTACCTTGCTTAGAGATCACCTTTTTCTATCCCGATTTTTTCTTTTCCCTGAAAACCCAACTCTGCGCATAGCCAGCTTTTCGCGACCTTTTTCGGCCGGTATTCTTGATAGTTCCTTACTTACTGTCAAACAATTTTTTTTTCACTCCCTGTTTTTATAACCTTTCCCTTCGTTTTGTATTCCTTCAACTTGTCTGCTTGTGTCATTCTCGAATGAGGTTAATTGTACCTGCAGGTTTGTTCCTAGTGCTTATACGCACGACCCTTCCTCGGAGATAGAAACTTCTTCTTTTTTTTATGCCCTTCATTTCTCCACGAGCTTACCCTAAATCTGGATTTCCATCCTTACAGAGCATTCACCTTGCAATGTACTTTGAGTTCCTTCCTTGTCCGTTTGCGGTATTCGTTTTCCTTGCTGAGTCACACACTTCACTTTAATCCGTCATTCTAGTTTTCAAACCCCTGGGACGCCCCCCTTATCCGGTACGTCAAAGCCCCTTTACATAAACTCCTGTTAAGAATTGTTCCAACTCCTCCCCGTGCTGTTTCGCGATCACACAGGTACCTTTAAGTTCCTTAAAAACGTCCCCCCACCCCCACCCCAATTGTTAATGGCGCTACCTACCCGTTCCCTCGCTGTGCTCGGCCCGTGAAGCACCTCCTCCACCTAAGACGACGATACCTCACCTGTTTTCAGGATTTTCCTACACCAGCACTTGTCTCTGGTCCGTATTTCCTTCTATTTCTCCCCTTTTTGCCGGACATGTTCCATCATTTTTTTGTGCATCTCTCCCCCCCCACTCGGAACCCCCCAAAGCTTCCTGTCCTTTTAGTCCTCTTATCGCTATCGCCACCCGACCTACGCCTGTATCCCCCCGAGACGGTTGCCCCTGGTATAGTTTTTCTCGTTTCGAGCCGAGAGATTGATTCCCACCCTTTTATGGGAGACAAAGGCGGTTTCTGTTCCCGTTTTATTCCGTGAACTTCACCCCACCCCCAACATGTTCGGGGGGCTTTCTGGCGACCTACCCCCCGTGCCGCATTCACTCTTCTTGTTCCATTTTGTTCGTTACATCCCCCTTTGTTTTCTGCTCGGGCGTAACTATTCAAAGTGCCTTGGCCGCCCCTGGTTTTCAGCAAAAAAAAGTAACCCCTTCCGTTCTTTGAATATCATCCCCCCCCACTATGCCGGTCTCTCTGGTGCGTGCCATATTCCCTTTTCCATTAATGGACCCCAATGTTTCCTTAGACCGTTTTCTAAGTGTGCGGTCCCAGGCGCCACCCCCGTGCCCCGGTTCTCCTTATTTAACTCAACTCGATTATGCACTTGAAGGTTCCCCCTTTCGTCCCTCGCCGGTTCTTTGATTTTAAGAGACCCCGATACCCCTAGCACCGCAGGGTTTTGATGTCCCAGTGTTTCTGCTCAAGTAATTCCTTGTTCCTGCTTCCCTTTAATGTTCTTTACTTTTGTTTTTTTTTTTTATGTTTCACTTTGATCTTGGGGTCACTCATCCCTTTTTCACACTCCTTAAAGTTCCCCAATTCCCAGTACTTGCAAGCCTTGTTTCTCCCGACCTACGTTTTATCGCATCCGACCCCTATTTTTTCGGGTTCTTTAGCCAGAGGACATCATTCCTCCCTCCACACCTGGACTGTCCCGCCTTTAGTGAGGTCAGAGCTCTCACTCACCGGAGGCTAATGCCTGTTACGGCAGTGTCATTCTAGTCTCAAACTCTCCCAACCCTCCCTTACTTTCATGCTGACTCCAGTTTTTTCCACAATTGCTATGGTGGGTCGACCCAAGCATTATCCGTCGGTGATTTTGATTGCCTAAGACTTTCCCAAATGTGTTCCCCGGTTGTCTTTTTTATGGTTACGAGTACATTGCCGCTGTCGTCCCCCGCACTAATTTCTTTCTTTGATCTAGTACCATCGGCTCGGCGTCAGTTATCCCTCTCCAAGGACTTTCGTCGTCTTGGAGACCAACTTTCCGCTGTTTTTTTTTTTTTTTTTTTTTGTAACCCCTGACTTTTTCCCGATTTCCCGCCCGTCTTTTACACTCGCTCTCTCTTTTTTCCCCCTTTTTTCCTTTTTTTTTGTTTCTCGTGGTTCCCAAATCCGTCTCCACCCGTACTTATTGGTCCTCTTAATGGTTTTCCCAACGGCGACTCAAAATTTTTCCCTGCCGATTGGATACATGAGCGACCTTTTCCTGTTTTGTAAAAGCAAACTGGAACATTGAGCTTTAAATCTTCAAAGTTTCTCACACGCGAACCGGCCACCATGGGGCTTCTGATGGGCCTTGACATTACACCCCATAAATACTTTTTGTCCCCTCTCAGGTTTGGTATCCAATTGGTCTCTTTGTCTCGCCCGTAATATTTTCTCTGTGCGTATGAGTTTTTTTCCAGACTAAGGACTACTCCTCCCCTGACTTCTTTCCGCATTATTGCTCACCATCCTTTCCATGGGTGTTCTATTCCTTCCCTTTGTAATACTCCTGTAGCTTCCTTAGGCTCTTACACTCAAAAAACTTTTTCACTTGACCCCCCAAAGTTTCTTTGCATTCCTTTTTCGATGCGGTAGGCTTTTCGGGATAACCCAATTCCAACGGCCATAAGAACATAACACACCCCCCACTGTTACACCTTCACAATTCACAAGCCCATCATGCCCAAACCCTTCAGAAACATGAAGACTTCCCTTGTTATAGGCCTGCTTTGATTCTTTGTTTTTCCGGCACCTTACTGAAGACGCACCCCCTGCCAGTCCACTTCCATGTAACCTGTCTCGTGATCAGAATTTTGCTTATAATCCTCCCGAAAGTGCTGGCTCTTATCAACTGGACAGGACTGCCCCATTTCACCCCCCAAATTGTTGAGGATTCACCTGTCAAGGTCGTTCCTTTTTCAAGAACAATTGCGCCCCCTCTGTCTACTTTTTTGCCCAGCTCCCTACACTGGACCATTGAGTGGGTTCCCCCAATGGTCGAAGACCAGATCTCCTGACCCACGGTAGCGGGGTTTGCTTTTTTTACCATGCCCTAACCCGAAACTCCAGGGTGTAAGTCGACCCCCCCCCTCACACTCGGTATCTCCCTCCGCGGGCTCCTCCCCCTCTCTGACCTTTGGGCTGTTTTTTTTACGGCGCACTTTTCTCCCCAACCGAGCCCACCCGCCCATTTTGATTTTGCCTTTCAACCCTGATTCAAACTCATAACCCCCCTTCTTTTTTTTCTCCCCCATGGCCCGGAGGCCCGCCTCCCCCCATTGTAGCTCCCTCGATAGGAACTTAGACCTGTTTGCTTTGTTTTCCTGCGCATCTTTTCCTCTAGTTCGTTATGGGTTCCGATGCTCTCTGACGAATAAGAGACCGTGCGATTTTTTTTTTTTAGTGGTCGCGGTCGCTAACAAAAGCGGGAGAACTTTTCCGACTTTGGATACCCCTGATCCTTACTTTTCTTTTTCCCCCCAGTCCTGAGGGACTTTTTTTCTGAACGTGCTCCCAAGGCCTCGTTTCGTCTTTGTCCATTTCTTCCCCGTTCATGCCCCCCCCGATGCCAGAGTGCTTCTCATACAATTTTTTGACAGTTTATTCTTTGACATTTACACTTCCCCCTCTTGACACTGAAACCCCCCCGGAAGCTTCAATGTTTGTTACCCTTAATAGTCCTCTCGACAACCCCCTCTATATTTGGAATTCCCCCTTATATTGCCCAGTAAAACAAGTTTGGGGCCGCGGGGACCTAGGTAAGGTGCGTAGTTTTACTTCGGCGCCCAATCTTCCTGCTGCAGTTCCGAAAATGACCGCAGGGGCGCTTGTCGATTCTAGGAGCCTGAATCCCACTACAAGGATCTGAGTGTGAGATGCAAGCTCTCAGTGCATGGCGCTCCCTCCTCACATTTCCTGTCACTGTGTAACAGAGTGGGCGAGACGGGTAGTCTCTCTGTTAACAGTGCCCAGTCACATGTTGTAACCCGGCTTCCCTTCATCCACTCTTCCTTGATATTCCCCAAAACGTTATCGAGGTTCCCCCCCGTTCTCCCGTCCCGAGTCACATGAGGAGGTTCACTTCCCCCCTCGTTGGTTTGGCGCGCATTTCTTTTTTTCAGGTGCATTGACCTACGTCAGAATCATCCCCTCGATTAGTTGATTTTGGAGACTCCTCCTTCTTTTTTTCACAGAGAAGAATACCTTGGACACATTAACCCGATCGACTAGACCAATCGACTACTCTTCAATCACTAGTTTTCGTAAAGTCTCTGCATGAGATCAATCGCCATCTGACCCTCGCCGGAAGAGTTTCGGTCTCCATACCATTTGTCTCCACGGTCCATGGTGTAACCGTTTCAACAGGTTCTCGCAGACTCCAACCTTCAGAGCATAGCTTTTCATTTCCCCTTTAGTAAGAGGTCTCGAGGACTTTCCGCCCGCTTTCCGCCCTTTGCAAGCCTGGCGTTCTCCGGACCAAAGTGATGAGCCTCTTTTCGTCCCAGTTCCGACCTCTATCTGCCGTGTTGAGTAGTCTTTGGAACCTCCGTCCTTCGACTTGAAATCCGTTAACTCCCTGTCTCCGAACCTAGGACAATCCAAGGTTTGCGTCAGCAGAATTTCCCCCCTTCTAACGAGAACCGACGCCAGGGCGAATCTTGAGTTACTCCTTTAGATCCCCTCTCCCACCCCTTGCGAAATAATTTCTGCTCGCCGGTTCCGGCGCCGCCCGGACAGGCGTCAGGAACAAACTCTCCCGACGAGGTCTACCCCCCCTTATTTTTCGGTTTTCCGCCGCCGCTTCCCCCCTTTTTTCTAGATGTCCTGAAAGAAAAATGCTGCGCATCTGACTCAATCGGTGACGCTTTTCCCCATCTATATAGATTCCTCCTTTCACCTGTTTTTTGTTTGTCTGAGATAGTGTAACCGATATTATTCTTTCCGCTTGCTCATCCTGGTATTTCCTCTCAGAACCCGGCCTTTTTTGCCCCCTGTATTCCCAATCGAAACTTCTCTTGTCTAATAGTCCTCTCCATCACATGAATACCTTTTCCAATATCCCACTCTCCTGGTACGCCCCGGCCGACAATATTTTGCTTCTTTGTCCTTACGATATAGGTAGTACCCCAATATATAGTCCTGAACGCCTTGAATTTAAACCATGGATCTCCAATCTGTGTCGACTTCTTTTCGCTGGTCGGTTAAGGCTAGCGTAATCCGGCTCTAAACCTTTATCAGTAGATGCCCTTCGAACAGCTCGCCTCATTCTTCTCCCGCTATGCGTTCCCTTAACCCTATGACTCTTTTCCATGTCCCAATAGGACATGGCCTGCCGGGCTCTAGTCAGATTCTAACTACGCCTGTTTCGCCTCCAGATGCTATTCTGCGTCTTCACTGGTACTGAATGCGCAGCCTGTGGACGAAATCGCTCTACAACACCCTTTGAGCTCTTTTATCGAACATAGATGCTCACCTTTTACCAATTACGGAGGCATTCATCCTGTCCCCCCAGATCGATGACTCTGCCCTTTATTCCTTTCTTTTTGTTTTCCTGCTTTGTACCCTTTTGTCTTCGCTTTTCTGATACGAATCCTTGCCCCCTAGTCTTCTGTCCTTATGTCGCCCCCCTGGCTTTATGACACCAAGTTCTCTGACCTTGGCAGATTTGGTGCAAGGTTCTCCCGTAGCTTAAGGCGCTCGAGCCCACTGGCCGTGCTCTTATCTTCCGCTTTTGATTATGAGGCGGTTCCCGCGGAAGACTTTTTACGCTCTTCAGGTGCACCCCTTTCGAAGTTATTTTTGAAGGCACCGTCCAAGATTTCGCCTATCAATCTTATGCCCCCCTCAGTCAGCCTCACCGGCGCCCCTCTCCGCCTCGCAGCGATTTTTTCAATGCGCCACTTGCGTGAAGGCATGTGCGTTCCCTGGCTGTGCGGAGAGCAGTGCGCGCACCCCACGGCTCCCCGGCCCGTCCGCTTAACCCCCCCCACAACCGGTTGGGGTCCCGTGCAAACCTTTCCGTCCCCCCCCAAAAACAAACCCAACACCACAAAAACCCCCCTCAACCAAACAACCCCCCATCCCAGCACATCACCAAAACAAACCAAACACCCACACCCACCACAAAAAACCAAACACCCACCCCACCAAAAAAAACACCGGTCTCTCCTGCTTTTTCTCAAAGATAATAACCTGAAGCCTCAAGGTTCTTTTGCTAAAATTCAATGAGGTCATTGTATCAATGTCCTCTCCTTTTTTCCCAAGGTAACCAAACAACATTTTTTAAATTTAGTCAAGCCCACATTGCAATCTTTTGCATGCCAGGACCAAGAAACCTAATCCCCAAATGAGTTGGTCCTTGATTTCAGTCTTTCATGCTTCTCCGTCTCGTTAGTCATTTCGGTGCATTTTTTTCCATACCTCTTTTTGTAGGCGTCCTTATAAATTTCCAAACTGATCATTCATAGTCGATTCAGAGCCTCACAGAACTCAAGACTGCGAGTTCTGCAATCTTTCTCCCCCTTTTTCTTAGTGACTTAGTCTTAGAGCCGCTTGGTTTTCCCCCCACTCCCCGGCCCGAACCAAATGCACTAGGGTCGTCTTTTCTTTTTACATTCCCGACCATCAAAATGTATCCCTTTGGCGTTGTGAGCAAGAGGAACCGTGAACCTGTAACTCCTCGGCTCATTGTTTTATACAAACTTTTTCCGGTGTTTCGCTGGCAGAGCCCACTCCTACTCCTCGTAGCCGTGGCCTCCAAATTCAAATTTTCCAGTTTCGGTATTTCCACAAAGTCCTAGCTTTTCTCCCGGTTGCTTGACTAGTCAGTCTCCAGGGACCCCGTCTCCAATTGGTTCTCTGTCCTCTTCCCAGTGTGCTTCAAGGATCTCCAACTCCGTGCCTGTCCCAGACTACCCCTTCACCCGAGACAGCCATTTGACGGGTACATTTCTGCGGGCTTATGCGGCGTTTTATTTCAGAATACACCCCTGCGCAAAAGCAGGCTTTTCGTGGATATCCGGACTGTTTTTTTTTCTAAGGGTTTCGATTTTGCATGTGATTCTTTCTTTTGGGGGTTTTCTTGTTCTCTCGTAGTTAATGTTTCCAGGACTGAGACCTGTTTTAACCACACCACTTGCCTCTTGAATGAAAGTTTGCACCGATGCTTTGTATCAGAGAAAGTCACTTGTTCGTAGTTGTCCTCTAATTAACCTCACTTCCCCTGGGCCATGTCCGTTTTTTTTTTCCTCTCCGTCGATGTCCCTCCCGCTGTGTCAGACTTGAGCACATTAGGGGAGTTTTTCAGTAGAACCATCGCACAATGCGTTTCCTCGTCTGCTCGTCACAGTTGCATCCAAATTTTCTGGGGTGACCCACCAGATCCTTGGCTCCCGTGTGGAATGTCCAGCCCGATGAAATGTAGGTGGCAGATTTGCAAGAGACACTGTGCCGACTGCACGTCCACGCGTTTCCTTGTGGACCTACTTCCTTTTTTCACTTCAGGAGTCTCCCTAGAATGTGCCGGAATTTCTCTTCCGAAGCCTAAACACAATTTAAAGTGTCACTGACTTTACCCTTGAAGATTAGGTGTACAACTCCTTTCGTTGATCCGCCGTTTGTTGTTTTGATCTCGATTTTTCCAACAGTCGTCCCCCCCCGTTCATTTTTTTCCATAACGGTTTTGTTCCAAAACGGCTAGACGAACCTAACGTAAAGGTCGCGGGATGGTACGACGAATGGCCCTCCGTGAGGGCCTCCCACTCATGGACAATGCTGCCCTTTTGACTGTGAACCAGTCGCTACCATAAATTGTTCTTCTGGTGTCCCTCTTCCCCCCATATTCTTTTGTCAACCTCCATTTTTGCTATAAACTGTCGTCTCTTCGCCTGGTGTACGCTCTCTTAACTTCCCCATGTACCTGCTACTCCTCAAACTCGGGTCGCAAGTCTCCCTCAGCACCGGAGTGCACTTGCGAGTGAGATTGTAGCGGCTCACTAAGCCCTCCCAACCCGTAGCTTGTCTTTATCCGAACAAATCAATCGTTTCCCCCCCCCCCAAACTATGGCCTCGGTAACCAGTTTCTTTGCCTGATTTTCCCACCGGTAGAGTTCTCCCGTCCACCTTACTCCCAAACCCAACACCAAGCATGTCCCCTCCCTTTAACCTCTCACCACTAAGTTCAAAAAAGCAGCGTCCTCTCACCCTGTTTCCTAGCTCTTTGCGGCCGTGTTTATTAGGCACTCCTCCCGGGAGGCACTCCCGCACATCACTTCAATTGTCACGGGTACGTGCGTTCTCAGTAATAGTGCTGCACCTTGCCACCACGTTTCTAACTTCTGCCAGCGACACAATCTTTAGCCTTCCCCGGTAGGAGGGACTTCGTCGCCCGTGTCCACCCGCTCTGCTCTTTTCAAATAATATTCCCTACCAAGCTTGGGTTGAGTTACAACTTCCCCTCCGAAAACAGGCCCTTTTCCGAGGGGTCTTCCGGTAACTAGCTTGTAGTGAAACGTTTCTTAGTGCTCCGACCAAAAAGAACCATCAGTTCTTGGGGGACAGGCGGCCGCGCTTCTGCCCCCGTTGGGACCGGTTAGTTGGTGGTTGCAATGACTTCACGCCCGAACCCGCCCAGCTTTGTTAGCCCCAGTTTTTGTGGTTTTTTTTTGAACTCGTCTACTACGGTTGCACTAGAAAGGGCTTTGATAGGCCCGCAGCTAGTTTTTTGCGTATGCCATGACGACGAAGAGGACCTGCATTTTCAGTTGGGCGAGAGTGCGCCCCTACAACAGCTGGATTACCCCAATTTCCCCTCAATTGTAAGACGATGTCCCGAAAGGAGGCTGACGGACCCCCCCTGGTGGCTTTTTTGCATGTTTTTTTCTTGGGCCGGCGTACACACGTCCCTCTGATATGGTCGTCCGCCAGGAGAAACCTTTTTGCCGATTTTTCGTATAGAAGTGACAATGTACACTGCTGAATTTTAGGACGACCCCACCAGAATTGCTTCAGTTTGCCCAAATAAGCGGGTTAGAAAAATCAGAATGCTTGTTATGACCCATTTCTGCACGGAACCCATTCTGTTTGTGTGCAGCATAGGTATTCATTGCCGTCTCTGTTATTGCGCGCTATCTCCTGAGTCAACTGTTAACCCGCAACTTGCAATTTCACTTTCTATTGCGCGCCTCTCTTCTCTTGTCTGAAGAGTCGAGGTCTCTTTTACATCATTTATGCTGAATGATTCAACTCACCTTTGGCGAGGCGATCTTTTCCGGCCCACTGTTCCTCTTTCCACTGAGCCGTCGGATCCTTTTACGCCCTCGAAGTCCCCAGCAGTGAAATCGTGAACCGCCCAACGAATCGGGCGATCGCTGCACATTTGTTCGAGACTCGTGCGCCCCCTCTAGGAGACCTGTCGTTTCTCTATTCCAATCCCACACTGCTGACTTGGAGATTTTTTTTTTTCGGTTCCACGCATCTTCTCCTTCCTGCAGTGGCCCGATTCTTCTCCACTCTCCTTTCTTAACGTACTCCCCCCCAGTTTTTTCAACATTAACAAGAAGCTTACCCCCAATCTCATTTCAATCCCTCGGTACCCATGTACATGTGTAGCCTCGTAACGCGGGAATGGAAGTAGCTGGCCTAGTTAAGAGCTGAACGAAGCGGCAGACCTAAAGTTTGTTTCAACTTATTGTCAATTCTGCGCAGGAGCGTCACCCCCGAAGCCGACGCCATAGAGAGGGACAGGGCGAATCGGGTACTATTTGGTCTCTCGCAGCACGGTCAAGCCCATTTAAGAGGTCTGTCGAGAAAACGAGAGGTAAAAATTGATTGGTCTCAAGTACGTCCCTCTCTCATGAATCTATAGAGTTCTCTTCCCTCTTTCTTTTGAAAGTTCAGTCGATCACGGAACGTCAATTCTTCCGCTGACCTAACCTCCTTCGGAAATCGTGGGAAATCCTTTCGTCACAGTTTTTTTCCCTCTCATTACTACTGTTTTTCAACTTGTATACTACCTGGAGCTATGTCTCTCCAACTTCCCACCGCGGCCAATCATTCCGTCAAGGAGTGCCCCCTTCTGCCACTTGGTCTCATTCACACATATTCTCTACTATTTTTAGAACATCTCATTTTCCAAGGTTGGCGACGAAAGCTTCAAAGGCCAGTTGCAGACCGATGTCAATAATCATCAATTTTCTTTAATCAATGAGAAGCTTTTTAAAACCATTCAACTTTCATCCTCTAGTGGGTTTTTTTGATCTCTATTTGGTTTAAAAGGGCTTCGATTGGGATCATAACTCTACGGACACTGCCTTTGAAAGGTCATTCTCCCGGAGAAAATGGCTCTGTTAGACATAGTATCTACTCTGTTCCACTTCTCAGATAAATGCGCGCCGGACATTCACGCGCGTCAAATTGATGTGCAGGTATATTTTATGATCGCGAACGATCCCAGGTAGTCACGTCAAGTTTGTAATCTTAACTTATTTAATAAACGCAGTAATGCGCGACGCCCCGTATTAGAGTGTCCGTCCTTTTCAGTACTTCTTTCACGTGGATTCGCCTATCTCTTTTACTTCTTTTTCCCCCATAGAAGAGCCTCTATCCTTCTTCTAGCGGGACTTCACAATTGATCCACAATTTCAGACGACATTCAGGCAATGTACTCTTCTCTGAGCATCCTCGAATTGACTCCCTGTTCCCCTCCCTCCTCCTCTCTTCTTTAGTTAATTTGACTCTCATGAGAAGAACCTTTTGTGACTACAAACCCCTTTTCTCCTTTCTGGACGCCGTAACTTAGGCAAAACCCTGCACTTTACGTATTGTTTTATAATTCATTTCTTACTACTTGCGTTTCCATTTATATTTTGAGTTCCTGTGAGGAACCCACCCAGTGTTTTTTCTCTTCTCTTTTCTGCCCTCGTCCCCTGAAGGACTTTCTGTCTCTTCTGAGGCTTTCCACAAACAAACGTGTTCGCAGCCCTCGTGGTGCAGCTTGATAGAGAAAGACATTCTTCGCCGGGATCTTTATAGGAATTGCTCTGAGAACAAATTGGGCGATATACTCTAAGGTTCCCGATTTAGTTATTGATTCGAAATCACTGCGCCTGTGCCCTGCATAAGCAATGAGGTCTCCAAGGCTTCGCTATCTAGTGGTACATGACGAAAACTCAGGACTAGATTTCCTCCAATCTCCTCATTCATCTTTCATCTCTTCTCACTGCTCTCAGATTGGCTTCCTCTCATTCTTACTCAATTTCCCTTGAATAATTGTTCTCAAGGATAGGCTACCATTGAGCATAACCACAGATGCACCTTACTACCTTCGAACTGGCACCCAAACCGGGATTTGCCGTCACGATAAGTTTCAGCAACGGTCCTTCTCTAAACGCGCTTAGGATTCCTGAATCCTGTTTAAGGGGTGTCTGGAGTTAACCATCACGCTTTGAATTTTCCCAATGCGACCCACTACCCCCTTTCACACCCCCACATTTTACTTCTTAGAAACCTCTGACCACCTGTTTTCTCGGTGCGTTTCCTACATTCAACGACTAAATCGCTTTGTCGCTCTTCTCAGATAAGTGTCACGGATACACTGATTCACCTTTTTCCAACAGTGTATTTCTTTCCTCGCCAACCTTTCAACTCGTCATTCTTTTCTATCTTTCTTAATCTAATAGAACCATTCCGACGTAGAAGTCTATTTTTCTCATTTATCGAACACCCTTCATAGACCTCCTAGGATTTGTCTGTGCACTATTTATATCAACCCTCCCTGGAACAACATGAGGGGGTTTCACGTCCAAGTTTCCATGGACCAACCCCCAACTTTGTCTTGGGTTGGAGGTATTTGAAATCTTTCCCTCCCTGCTACCTCCGCGGTTAGGTGTGGTTCGGACAACTAGGTGCGGGGAGGTCGTGATTGTCCCCCTGCCTTCTGCGATGTTGGCGTCGCCGTGGAAGCAACCACCGAACATTTTCAAGGTAGGGAGTAGGTCTTTTCACCCCATAGCGGATCGGGGTCTAACGGGGGAGGACGACTGCAGTCCCGGGGAAGGCTCCCCCCAATTTGATTAGTGGTGATTGTCTCCTGGTTTCGGACTGTGTCTCGAACGTTGGCCGGGCTTGCGCCTGAACGCCCAACCCTACTTCAGCAATTTTTATGTTCTGCGTTCTTCTTGTGCTGTTACTCTATTAAACCTCCGCCCAAGTAGCGGCAACAGCGGCTTGACCTGCGGCTGATGTTTTTTTTAAATTTCTGCTTTTTCATTTTCTTCTTTTCTTTTTTTTTTTTCTGGTTCAGTCGTTCCTGTTCCGTCCGAGTTTTCCCATTAATTACCAAATCGTTCCTCATTGAAGACTTTTGTCTGTTTACTCTCTCCTACAAAACCGCTACGTGGGGCTTAGTGTCGCTCTTGCAGAAAGACATTTGCTCCTACTTCCCGGTTTTTCATCCGTTGATGATCTACGCGTGCCTAATAGATTC
>Ga0179593_1301545_pt1 | contig 13157 bp, 23 predicted proteins | sample CZODoug2_1_08_16_FD_185931 | JGI IMG/M metagenome (GOLD analysis project Ga0179593, IMG submission 185931) | Vadose zone soil fungal communities from Angelo Coast Range Reserve, California, USA - CZODoug2_1_08_16fungal (PacBio error correction) | ecosystem: Environmental > Terrestrial > Soil >... | reverse complement strand
TTTTTTCGAACCTTGCATTTTTTTCCTCTAATGTCTTTGTGATTGATGCTTCCTTTCCTCGCCTTCCAGAAGAGTCTTTTTCTCACCTGGCCTCTACGTCTTACCACTTCCACAACACGTGACGATTTTTTCCCATCCCCCCCCCCCCACTGGTTCTTTCTTCCCTCTCTTTCCCCCCCTATCTGAGGCTGTTTCGCGATTGCTGCTGGAAACGCGCGAGAGTCTTCATCGTCTTCCAGCGCCTCCCTCGTTTTGGTTGGTCTACAAACTTGTCCCCTGAGTGAATTCCCCATCTGGTATCCCCCTTGAATTTGACCCCAGCGTCCCTGGATCTTTTCTCTGACCGTCTGCTGAGTGTACTTAATTACCCCCTCTGCGATAACCACAGGATCGTTTTCCCCCACTCTTAGATGCTTTTCCTCCCCTAGATGGCTTTTTACACGCGCAAATCTCTCTTTCTTTGACTCCGACGCTGACCTCATCAAATCCCCCCCCCCCCCCCCACCACCCCCCCCCTACAGAAGGTTTTCCAATTTCTTTACGAGCATATTTCCCCACCATTGTTATGGAGTTTAATGGAGAGCTGTTGTTTCCTCCAACGCGTTTCCTTTTCCTTTTTCTATTGCAATCACGTTGTTTATCCTTGGAATTGGCTCTTCTATTCCCCTCTAGCTGACGTTTTCAGATTTTTGATAACTTCTCAGGCTTTTTCCCCCCTTTGATGCACCCTACGTCTTACTTTTTTTGAAAAGGGAGTCGGTGCGCTCCTTTTTTTCCTCAACCAAGCCCCCCCTTTACGCTACCAGCAATTTTTCGAACTAGGTTTTTTTCCCATGGCGGACGCTTCCTGGTTTTTTAGAGAACTCTCTTAGTCCGTCAAACGTGCATCGGCCGAAATTCCTTCCCCCCTTTCTGCGCCGAGCTTCTTTTCAACTCTTTTAAGACTCGACCACTTTGCCTCGGCGTTCTTTTGAGAGCTTCCCCCTTTTCCTGTTTTGAAGCGAGGCGAGTGCTTTTTATGTCTGTCACTGGTTATTTTGTTCTTCCGTTTTGGAATACTATGAGGGAGGTCATCTCGTTCCCCGATCCTCCTTTCCTTCTATTTTGACTAATACTTCCTTGTTGTTTTTGAGCCTGATCCAGTTCCTACCTCGCGCTGCAACCCCCCTCTCCTTAACCCGCCGCTTTTCCACCGGATTGCACAGAAATCCCCACTCCTCCCATCACGGTATACGCACTTCTCCGCCTCTCACCATCGGAAACGGCAGAAGTAACCATCAACGTCCGGAAATAGTTTAGAGAGTACCCCTTCACCCGAATGCCCCCTATCAGACTCTCTTTCCTCTTGGCAGGATGCCCCCCGTGACGCTAATTAGTAGCCCCCTTCACATCTCCTTAACAAAGCAGCGTCGTGTTCCCCCACCCTCTGTCCTGCACAACAATGTTGCGAGTCCCGTAAGGGAGGAGGGCATGACCCCGGTATCTCCCCAACTCAACTCCCCCCCCCAAAAGATAAAGCCAGTTGCGGTTAGTCTTTTCCTTTTTCTTTTGCCCTAACCGCCCGGACCCGTCTGATCCCTTTTTTCATCGCTCTCCAGTTTTAAGGATCCGATGCCTTTCGGCAGTCCCCTTAGATGGCGCCGGGTGATTAAAACCGCCCCTTTTTCCTTCCGCACCGAACATTCCCCTCCCTTTAATCCTCTTTTTCTCCGTCGGGCAGTTGATGTAGCTTTTCTTGAGTCTTAAATTCCCCCTTTTGTCTTCTTCCAAGCGTCTTCTTGTTCAAGCGCCCAGCGATGTGGCCCCAGTCCTCGTTTGTTATCTCTTTTCTTCCTCCTTTCGTTCGCAACGGAACCTTAAACAGCTTCCTCAGAAGCTATGGTCGTTCCGGTCATCCAGTGCTTCAATTTCCTCTCAGTTTTTCGCCCGCAATCCTTTTTTTTTTCCTCTTCTTCTCCTAGCTCTCGTTCCAGACGCCCCCCGCCCCTGAAAAAGACCCGAGATCTTGCATCTCTCGACGCTACCCCCCATTTTCTGCTGAACCCGAATCGTCAGCTTTTTTTTTTTAGGTTTTCTTCCTCCCTTCCTTTCGAACTCCAGCAGCGAGTCGTCCCAATGTCATGAAAGGTCCCCGACTCAATTTCACCGTTTTTCAAAAAGACCATGATCTCCCCTCCAACTTCCTTTTTTCAGACGCGAATACTCTTCGCCCCGTCATCTCCTAAACTGATTCACGACGAGGCAGCTCGACTGGAAGCCCCGTGTCGTCTCGCCAAATCGGCAACTCTTACTTTTCTCCCGGTACTCATTCCTTTAGGCGATCCCACCTTTTCTCTCTTCCTCCCCCCGACTTTGAGAATCGGCCATTCATTCGAGGACCTTTTTTTTTTTCTTAAGTCCTATTTGACCTTCGTGATGGATCTCATCCCAGCCATTTGTTTCCCGCGTTCTTTCCTTCCCTCTGATCTTTTTCCGGGTGGCGTCCTTAAGCGACGTACCCGATACCCCCCTTTCTTTCTTTTCCGTCCAGGAAATGGTTTTTTCCCTCTTCTTCACCCAACCCAAAGAGCATTGAAACCACTTTAGCCCCTTTCGAGTTCCTTTTCTTCTTCCCTAGTCCAAGTTCCTATATCTTTCCACAAAGAGGTATAAACCCCCTTTCCCGAATTCCTTCCCACCACCCATGGGCGCGTTCCCCCCTTTTTTCACGACCTCTTCCCTTTGTTCCCTTCGGTTTTGCGCTATCACCCCAGACTTCATACCTATTCCCCCCCCCAAACACCCTACCGGTTGCCACCTTCCTCCAACACTTGAATTTCAACTGCGATTTATCTTACTTCAAGAGCTCCTCAATTGCTTAACGACAATTTGTCCAGCCCCATGCTCTTGAGGATTACTGTAAATTTGATTTGTTTTAGGAACCCACAAGGAATCTTGCTCCCTCGACACACGATAGTCAATCTTCTTCACATCTTTTCTTTTTTTATTACTTTCTCCACCCCCCCATTCAGACACTGTTGCAAAAAGTATTTATCGCTCTCTTTAGATGACTTGGACCTCTCTTTTTCGTTTGTCACGTGATGATTGATCGACATACGGTCTCGTTGCTCCTCAACTCAAACCCTTCCTTCGATCTGCAGCTTTCTTTTGCCTATTTCTTTAAAAAGACCTCCCTTCTTAACCCCCTCCCCGACCTCGCAGGTCCGTGCTGTCTGCCGTCTTTTTTAGGAAGGAAATCATTTTAGAATTTTGGACGTGCTGACCCCAGACCCTTTTTCAGGTATTTCCCCCTCCTTGTCACATAAAATGTATTAATGCCGAGTGTGAAGACCCCCTTCGAGCTATTCCTTCCTTGTGCGGGGGTGTAGTTTTTGGTGTTGATAGGTGACGTTTTTCATTTTCCCACTGCACTTCACGATCGGTTCCCTGTTCAGTCCTCTTCTCCTTCTTTGTTGGAAACTCTGGTGTTTGAGATTGAGGCAAACGCCCAATTTTTTTCTTAACGACGGCTCTTACCGACCCAGCTCTCGAACGGACTTCCTTTCTTCCTTTTCCCCTTTTTTTGTGTGAGAGAATTCCGTAAGGCGCGCGCTTTTGCGCGTTCCTTCACTGGTCAGTTCTTTCCCTCCCACTCCCATATTCAATCCTCTTCCTTGATTATCGGGTCCCTTCAAAATACCTACCATCTAGTTAATGCTTGCGTATGACAGATCCAGCTTTTTGACCGCCCTGTCCTTCCTCCCCCTTCGATGTTAAATTTTCTTTTCCATCTTCAGGATACATGTTCTCGAGCAACTTTTTCTTTGCGCCTTTTTGGTCCCTCGGAAGAGCCCCGTTTCAACTCCATGCCGTTACATTTCCTTTCGAAAATACTTGCAGAGACACATGAATGTCTTCTTATGTTTGAATTGCAGACTTGACGGGCTGTTTCCGCGGAGGTCCCCCCTTTTTTGCCTATTCTGAGGCCCTCCTTTTTTTCTTTTTCACGGAGCTGCATTCTATTCGTTCCCATGCCTCTTCCTCACTGACCTCTTTCCCTGGCGCCCACCCTTCGTCGCTTTTACTTAAAAGTTTTTCGCTTTTTTTCATCTAACCACTAATCGGCGATTAAAATTGTACAGAAGTTCTATTGGCTTGCTGGTCCCCGCAATTTTTCTCCAACTTAGTCTTTTTTCTGTTCCTTCTAAAACCCCCCCAACTCAAACGTCCTGCTTCCGCATCTGCATTTTTATTGCTGGACCCCCTCTTTTTTTAACCAAACCACCCCAACTTGGCAACTCGATTTGTGAGTTTGACGAAAATCGCCCTTTTGGTGTTCCCAATGGTTTTTTCCGGGTTTTTTCCTTTTTGATTTTTAGTTTAGTTGAATCGGGGATTAACTTCTTGTGTTGAGTTCCTCCCCCCCCCTTTCCCTTCATCTTCTATTAAGAACTGGCCAACTTGTTCCCGCTACTTGTGAAGTCGAGAGAATTTTTACCCTCCCCCGTTTTTTTGAACGGCTACGAACTTGGCGTATCCGTTCATGCCTTACCCCCTCTTCAAGGAGCGGTTGTTCACTTTAGATTGGTTGTTTGAATAGTTCCAATTTCGCTTTGCGATTCGGTTTTTCCTTTTTCCCGACGCTGCCGTATTGCACGACACCGCACGGCGGGTCTTTCATCGACTTTTTTCTGTTCTCAAACCATCCGCGACTTGCTCCTTAGAAACAAACTTCCCTCTACTCCTTTTTTTCCTATTTTCCTCTGTCTGTGGAAAAAGAGTTCAGCTCGACAATTTTGCTTTCCTCCCCCCGGCCTCATGTAGAATGTTACGCATATGAGGAGGCTGTGGTTTCCCCCCCACTTTCGGGCTCCTTCCCTCTCTTCCCCTTTCTGTTTGTGACTTCTTGTTAGAGAACTAAACGGTTGTTTTTTTTTCCCGTTTCATTCGTTCTAAATGCCTTTAGGGTTCTTTCGCCTTTTTCTTATGATTGTCAGGCAGTTTCGCCTCCCTCCTCTGAATATGTTCTCCCCCCCTTCATTTTCCTTCGGCCAAACTCCCCCCAATTGTTTCCCGATTTGCTTTCAACCCCACACTTTTTTTTGCTAAGCGCTGCCAACGATCGCGGCTTGTCTCCCTCTTTTTCTCGGAAACGTGTGATCGCCGAGAGGAGCTGAGGGCTTCTCCTCTTTGTCGTTTTTTTTCCCTTTTTGTTTTAAGCCATCTGGAACCCGTCTTGGAAAGTAACCCTTAATCGCTCCTGATCTCCTTTACTCCTCGGAATTCCATTAAGTTTTTTTTTCCCGGATCTTCACATCGCTTTTTCTTTTTCTTGTTTTTTTTGTTTGAAGAACTACCTCTATTTTAACTTTCCAATTAAGTTGGTTTTTTTTCCTACTCTTCGTTTTCAGAAATCCTCAACGCCCGCCTTCGGCAAAGTGGCTTCTCTTTATATTAAATCCTCTTCTGGATGGACTGAGCTGGTGGTTTAAATCAAAGAGGCAATGGTCTACTTTTCTCTCTTTGCCCCTCACGGAGCAGGCTTGATGGAACTTAGTGAGGTCAAAGTTCAGTGGACGGTGAGCGCCCCTGAGTTCCCTCTTCCTTTAACCCCCTAAACTGGATTATATGGTTTGAATTTGAGTTCTTTGTGCGCTCCTGTTTATCTTTCCACATCATTAAGAAGCCCCCTTGCGCAAATCTTGTTTTTACGTCTACGCTTATTTAGGATTTTGCTTCCTCCGAATTAGACAGTTTTTCCCCTTCCTCCTTTTAGAAACTCTAAGTATCCTTGGCTTCCTCGATTCGTGCACTATTTCTCGCTCCCTCTCGCAGGAGCTTGTTCTGTTGCGCTCAGGTCCTTTCCGATTTTGCATCGGGGAGAGTTGCGTCTCCTTTTGCGGAAAGGGTCATTGTCCGTTGAATCTCTGCGGGTTCATGACATTTTTTTAGTTGCACCTGAGACTATCCTTTATCCCCTTCTTTTCCCTCCTCTTTTTTGTTTTTCCTACGATCCGGGAATAGTTGAAGAGCGGCACTCGTATTCCCGGAAACTCCTTCTCACCTTTGAGAACCTCCTCACAGTCCACGACCCCCCCCTTAGACCCCGCAGACGTTTTTGCAGCACCCCTCGGGAAGCCGTTTACCACAAACGGCCTGGCGAATTTTTTTTTCGCGTTTCCCATCGGATTTCTCCTCTTCCCGCCTTTACTCTAAATTCTATTTTTCTCCGTTCAGGCCCTTTCCTTATCTCCGCGGACCTTTTCAGGTCCACACCCCAAGCCTTCTCGGAAACACCCGATGCGGCAAAATGTTGCTTCCTTTTCATGGATTCCTGCCTATCACCCGTTCGAGAACCCAATCCTCGTTCACAAACAATTACCTCCCTTTGTTTTTTAAGCAGTGGCACGTAGGGCCGAGAAAGTGCGAATCTCCCCTCCTCCCCTCCCCTTTCTCCCCCCTACGCCTCTTACAGCCCGTTCTCCCCATTGAAGCTAGAATGCTCTCGCTTTTTAAAAGCTCGCTCATCCTTCCTCCCCGACAAATTTGAATCTCGGTATTTCCATCTTTAAGCCTTCTTTCCCTTTTTCTTCAATGCGTAGGCTTAGTCACCAAATTTGCTTTTGAGTCTTATTTTTCCTCTCTTTTCTTTTAAACCGCGCCCTTCTGTGTCAGACTAAGTGGTATCCCGACCCCCGGCCTTTTACTCTTCCCTGCAGGAATGCAACGAGCGCCCGATGATGTTTATCCCGGCGGTTTAATGGGTTTTCACTGCCTATTCCTTACGCTGACACCCATAGATTCGCTTTCCTCCTTCATTTTCTGTCGCTCCTTCCCCCTCTGAAGCAATCGCGAAACCTGAGACGTGGAAGACTGTAGACTCCTCCCCCCCCTTGGAGTACTGTGAAGAAATGTACATCTAGTTTTTTCTTTTGCTCGTCTCATGCCGTTAGAACGACAGCATTTCTGGTCCTGCCACTCCCCTTTCTCCCATCACCCTCGACGACTCCGCGTTCCGAAAATTCCTGTTTCTCCTCGATTACTTAAGCATTTTGCGTTCCCTCACCTTTTACTTTCACCACTTGAAGAAGGCCGTCGCCTCTTCGACTCCGATTTATTCTCCCCCCACCTCCTCCAGGCAATATGCCTTCTAAGTACATTCTGCCTTCTTCCTTCCCCCAATTGACTTTTACCTTTCTATTTCTTACCTTTCCACACATATTGATTGGAGTAGTTGATTTTTGAGCGGCCCCCCCTCTTCCCTCTTCTTTGGATTTTTCCGCCATCAAGAATTTTATTCAAAGAGGCTATTTCCAGCTCGCTTCCTTTCGTGCTTTTGAATACTCATTCCTCTCTCTTCCACCACCCGCACCAGAGGAGGCTGCAGTCATTTCCAAACAGTCCCCCCTTTCCCCCCATGAATGTTCCTTTAGGTCATTAGAATTTATGAACTCGAACCTTTTCTCTTTTTTTCCAAAGTTTTTTTACCCTTAGATCGTGACTTCACGGGCGCGGACTCAAGTTTTTTCCAGTCTTTTTTAAGATTCCTTTCCTTTTTTTGCGCGCTCACCCTATTTATCCCCCCCGCGGAACACAGGCCATTCATTTTCCCTTGTCTCTTTTATCGAGAACTCCAATGCGTCTTTTTCCAACTCAATTGTCCATCCCCCTTTTTCCCCTCGCCTTTAAGTACCTTGATTTGTTGTTTCCCTTTACCCGAAAAGCCTCTTTAGCGTTCCGCACGCATCGAAGCTCTTCACATTTCTCCCTCTCATAGTTTTATGACTTTTTGGAATCCCAACCCTCCTCTTCTCAAAGTACTGTCTTTTTTTTCCTCTGTCCTATAGGGTCCTTTCGTAGCTGTACGAATAGAATGTCCTCTCCAGGTCGCTCCCCCTCCCCCCACCTTTCCTTCTTTTATCTTTTTGCCATCTCTTTCCCCTCTCTCCCTTTTGCAATTCACCCCCTAATGCCGGTGCTTGTTCGCTGCCGTATTTTCTTTCCCTCCTTCCTGCATGTGCTGGATCCTTACGAATTGACCCTCCCCCCTGCGACCTTCCTCCCCCTCATGCTCTACATTTTGAACAATTACTCCGTTTTGAACAACCAATTTAACAATTCTAGTTTTATTTTCCCCAATTGGCCTCCTTCTCCCTCTATTCATCGCCGTTAAACCCCCTATATAGGAAGTATTTTAGACAGTCCTTTTCTCCCCCAGGCGTCTGTCTTGACCCTTTTTGTTGATTTCGGCAACGCATAACCCTTCCGCTCTGAACTCGGCGGTTCCCCCTCCCCTCTCTTGCGCCTTCAGTTGACTCTCTCTCCTTTAATCCTAATTTTGTTTTCTCTCTCTTCTTAGTCGCGTTTTTTGCGCCGATTTTCTGAACAGTTTTCCATCACTTTTCAGTTTATTTGCCCCGCCAATCTCCCCAGCTCCGCATATCTCTGACTCTGCGGTTCCTTCAAATCCCGCCGTGAAGTGCTTCCGATCTATCCCTTTTTGACCGCAATTTGGTCCCCCCGCCAGCTAGACTGTCCCCTTCTCTCAGGACTCCAATTTCATTATCGAGCAAGTTGCCGTGCTTGCCTGTCTTTCTTTTTCCCCCCGGAGGAAGCGCCTTTTACCTTACCATGATTCCATTCGGTCCCCCTTGCCCACGCAGCGACAAGCCTTTTTGGACTTTCGTCATGTATTTCCCTCTGGCGGGCTTTTCAAGAGCGCTGCAAAATTTTTGCAGATCGTTCTTCCCCTTTCCTCCTCTCCGGAGCGAGCAGGCTTGGCAAGCAGCTTCCTAAAATTCCTTCATTTTGCCCAGGCGCCCGCGCGCGCGCTCCCTTTCCAAAGTTTCCCCCTCGGTGGGTTTCAAAATTAGACACACCTTTATCTGGAAATGTGTCTCTCCTTCCGATGAGTTCTTGGCGCCCCAGGTGGGCGACACGCTTACCCTGTTGTCTTTTTTCTGTTACCACACCACAACTAGGTACGGTCATACTCCGAGATGTTTATTTTTTTTTTTTTTGTTTTACAAGTGTGCTTCCTCTTTGCGAAGAGCTTTCTGATACGAAAATCCCTTTGAACAACCTGTGGCTGACGGCCTATTTTTGGTGTTTGAATTCTCCCCTCTGTGTTTTTTTTTTTCGGCACCCCTCCCCCTTCCCTCTTATGAAGACCTGTAACCCCCTTGCTTCCGAGAAATGCTGAAGTATCTCTCCCTTTTACGATCGTTTTTCCAGCTACCACTTTTCCGAGTTTGCATCATTTTAGTAATTCCCCTCATTTCTTCCTTGAGAGGGTTTCCTGGATTTGTGTTCGTTAAGAGTCACTGATTGAGCCCCGTGCTTCGGTTTTCTAGAATTCCAGTATGTCCTTCCGCCTTTTTCTAGGATGGGAATCTACCTGGCTTGGTATGCTCTTGCTTTTGCAGGCCCCCCCCCCCCCTCTTTCCTCTCCTTAGCAAAAACTACCCCGCCTTTGCTACCCAGATTTCTGGCAATATTAGAACCTTCTCTGGGCCAAGAGCAGACGATCAATGGGGATCTTAAGAATAATGCCCGATAAAGTTAAGATTGAACGTATTCGGTTGAGAACTAAACTCGCGGTTTTTTCCCTCCTTTTCCTTCTAGGCGGCAGGCTCGGTGCTGTGACTGAGATGTTAGATCACGCCATCTATTCTTGTTCCGACGAGTATTGCGTCGAACTGACCGGGCGGTGATTCGTCACTATTTCGAGTTGATTTCTGTCCGTCCTGGAACTACTCCTTTCCCTACGGCACGCTTCTTGCTGTTCGACCATGAATGAGAAGTGTGAGCCCCACCCCCCACCCCATCGACGATGCTTTAACTTGCAACACACCTTTATTTCTCTCTTCCCCACAACGATTTTTTTTTTTTTTCTAGATTGTTTCCCCCTCCCTCTCCTCTTTTCAGTAGCTAAGGTCCCTTTCGTTACCCCCTTCTTTCTGCCCCCTGATTCCCTGAGTCCCCAAGATTTCTTCCCGCCCTTCCCCTTTTCCCATCCGAGTTCTGATCTTTCTATTCTCGTTTTTCTTTTTCCTAAATTCCTTCTTCCCCCTTTAGCGGGCCACATCGCGCTGGTGACGCAATACTCAGCTGGCTCCTCCCGAGCAAGCCGTTGTTTTTGACTGACTCCGAAGAATGCCCCCAACTGCTTTTCCGGTCCCCTCTGTTAGAAGCTATATCCATTGTCTGTCTTCAGGCGCGGTCCCCTCGTTTGGGACACATCCAGCTTTCCATGGTCCTTTTTCAGCGCTTCAATTTCCAATTTCTACCGGAGATGGACCGATTTGTTTAGAGCCAAGCGTGATCCTTAGTCTGAGTTCCTTCGCGGCCCCTGACGTCACCAGGATGCAAACTCCACCCGGGATTTTTGTGTAATTTTTGCTGGTGCTTTGTTTTTGACCTTTTGATCTGCACTGCCCCTAAATGAAGTCTTCCCTCCCACAACCCTTTGGGTGGTTTCCCCTCCCCTTTTTTTAGAGACTCTGTTCTGGAGATGCCGCAGCAAGTCCCCGACGTATACGCGTAAAACGTGATCCTTCCCCCATCGAAGTGGCTTCCCTTCTTCGATTAGTGCACGATTTTTACGGCCCCCCAAGATTCGCCAGCGATTTATTTTTTCTCTTTACTTTCTGTTTGCAGCTGATTTTTCGTTCTCCGTTATTTTTTCGTTGAACGGGGATTGCTTTTTCTACGGGTTTGATACGCTGGGGTTAACTGTCTAGGAGTGAACGTCAGATCCTCTTCCAGGATATTTTTTTTTTTTTTCCCACACGTGTGGTTGTGAGCCTATCAGGGAATGCTCTCAGTCTGAACCTCCGATACCCTTTCCCCGCCCCCCTCTCCCCCCCTTCTGACGCAACCCGTTCCGCCATCCGGCGCCTCACTCGCCTCCGACTGACCACAAATCTTGACAGGCCGCCTCCATTCCCCTACTTTCTTGTGTCTTTGCCCGTGTAACCCATTTCCCTCCTCTCCCCGGCCTCCTGAATTTCGCACTTAGATTTTAGACGTCGTAAATTTCTTTCCCTTTTAGTTCCCCATCCCAGCACAGGCTCGTCGACGTCCCTGCCCCAACATGCTTTTTGCAACAGTTTTAAAGATTCATGGGATGTTTCTGGCTCCCCCCCGGTCGTAGCACCAGCAGGACCAAAAATATAACCCCGTCTTTTTTCAGCCGTTTGCCTCCTTTCCCCTAAATTTAAAGTTAATACCGATACTCCCTCCCTCCCTTTTATCCCTCGCCTCTTACCAGATCTATCGATTTGCCGCGCGACCAAGTCGAAATAAGAGGGGATTTTACCCCCATCTCCTTGCAGACCCATCTACTCCTCAGGTCCGAAAGATTTTTTCCTCCGTGTGGGTAGTTGATGATTTACTTCTGTAGTTTTCCCTCCCCCCCCTTTGCTGCGTGACGCCATAGTCTTTCACAAGCGGACTCTTCTGCTTTTTTGCCAGATTTTCTTTTTCTTCCCTCCTTAATCATAAGAGCTACCGGAACTTGGAATAGAAAAGATTCCTTCTCTTGGTACGTTAACGGCCTTTTCACCCCCCTCTGGCTTCATCCGATTTGTTTTCGCCCGCCAAACTCGCTGAGCTGCTTCGATCTGCATAGTAGAGAGTTTCCGCCTCCCCCTCTTTTCCACCTCCCGACTTTGGACGAGCTTCCTCCCCCCCGTTGGAGATGAAAGTCAAATAGTCAGCGGTTGCTTTGGATCTCTCATGCCCTTCCCTACCGCCTAGCACCGCGTCGTATGCTTCATGCCCCTGCACGTACCCCCCCCCTCTCATTTTTTCATGAGCTACACTCCCCCCCAATTCCCAGTTTTACACTCCACCCCCTCACCCCTGTATAACACAGCAGCCACCCCAAGAAGCCTTTTTTCTGACGGGACGTTCGTTCCCCTCCTCTCTTTATTCGCACCGCCTCGTCAAATGGTTATCCTTGACAATTTCCCTTTTATCTTTAGTGCGATTCCCCATTGATCGTAGCTTTGACTCTTCCAACGACGATTGGGTCTTTCCCCTCAAACTCTTCTCCTTCCTTTAGTTTTTTGGAAGGATGACTTTTTTTTTTCTTTCCCCTTCCCCCGCAAGAAGCATTGACAAGCGGTTGTATTGCCCCAGCTCCGATCCCGCCGTCTTTGGCGTCATTTAAGCCAGAGCGTCTCTTTGAACCACCCGCAGCGGCGCTTTCCCCTTTCTCCTTTTTTTACGACAACAACCAAGCTCCGAAAACAGCCTCTCCTTTTCCCTTGATCCTCCTTTTGCCCTGGAGCCAAGTTCGTAGCGCAAACGAGGTGTCCATTCGTGATTCACCCTCCCGTGGCGTCTTGAAGTTTTACAAATTTTTCCCTCCTCTTTCCTTTGCCAGTTGTGTGTTGAGCCGACACCCCATCTTTCTCTCTTCCCAATACCCCCCAAGCTTGCCCCCGTCAGACAGGAATTCCTATCTTATAGACAAGCCCCTCTCTTTCTCCCCCCTTTTTTTCCCCGCAATGTTTCCATTACCCTCGAGGCTCTTCCTTACCTTGTATTTGTTGTTCCTAAACCTTGCCAAATGACCTTTTTTTTCACGCTCCCCGCCACGCATATTCTCTTCTTCACATTTCGCCTCCGATTTTTTTAGTTCCTTTCCCTCCCCCCCCATCCGCGTCCCCTTTTTTCCAAAGTAAGATCACCAGCTCGCCTTTTGAGCTCACTGGCCCCGCTCAGTTCGTCGCTTCTTGCGTTGACCTAGCATGACGATCCTGTGCTCCGCAACCTACTTTTTTCATTTACTTTTCTGCTTCTCTTGACGCCTCTTGCCAAACAAGCCCGGAAATTCGTGCCAAATTCCCCCCCCCCCCCTCTGCTCATGCGGTGTTTTACTTATGCATGACATCCTTGGCCCTACGTGTCGGAACTGGTCCTTCTTTTCCCTCCTACCTCCCTTGAGAAGGCACGCACCCTCACTCTCGCCCAGGAAAAATGTATTCCTGACGATTCCACGACATCCCGTCGAGATCTTGAACCAATTCGGTGCGAGCTGATCTACCTCCACCCTTGACCGCCCTCTCCCCTCATATTCCTTTCTTTCCTTCTTTCTCAGGACTGCTTGCCACTTTTCCTCTCGTGCACGCAACTCCTAAAATTTCCAGGAGAGGCTGTGGAACAAGCCC
>Ga0179593_1606402_pt1 | contig 13158 bp, 15 predicted proteins | sample CZODoug2_1_08_16_FD_185931 | JGI IMG/M metagenome (GOLD analysis project Ga0179593, IMG submission 185931) | Vadose zone soil fungal communities from Angelo Coast Range Reserve, California, USA - CZODoug2_1_08_16fungal (PacBio error correction) | ecosystem: Environmental > Terrestrial > Soil >... | reverse complement strand
CTCTTTTTCGTAATACCTCAAAGGGGGTCTCGTTTCCTGGGTTCGTACAAAACTTCTTTTTTGACCTTCAAGTGTACCTTCTGGCCTATCAGTAAAGTTTTCTCCAAATGTCCAGGTTGATGTCCCAGTTGTTCACCCGCTGATAGAACACTCTGGATTTTCATTCAACTTGTTAAGTACTGGCTACGTTTTTTGGAGGGCCCCCGGTGCCCGTTTTTGTCTCGTTTTAATCTTGTTGCGGGTACCCGTTCTTTGTGTTTTCCAACCCCTAAAGATGAACCCCCCACGTTTTCCCTTTGCAACTCTACCCGAAGAACCGGCTGATAGTGGATGATCCCCCCTTCTTAGGGTCAACCCGCTCTCCTTTTTGACCTCCCGACCGCTTACTGCGAGCATTTTTTGACCCCCCCCCTCTTTCTCCAAAACCAAGTTCCGTGGTTCCGATCGGTTTCCCCCGACCCACGTGTGCCCACTTCCTGTAGAGGACAATTAAGTCTCCTGGTTACCTGCCCTTTTTGGTGGGGTTCCGGAACACTCCTGAGCTAGAATAGGAAACCCCGGACCTCTGTACTGTTCAAACCAATTTCTGAAGAAATGCGCTGCCCACTTAAAGCTTCCACCATTTTCTCGTTGTCTTTTTTTTTTCAAGTCCTTTTATCGTCTCTATGGACGACACAGTTCTTAAAGAATTGGTAATCGCACTTCCCTTCCGTTCGATGAAGCCTTTTCCAGACTGGCTCAAGGAATCTTTTTTCCCCCCCCTTTTTTGAGATCCCCGCTATTCCTGCTAGCCTAATTGAATGAGGGCGGATGACTTGCTCCTTCTGGATTTCCGGGGCAGTGTTGACCTCCTTGTTGAAGTCGATTTTGGTTCCCCTGGCGTCTTCCCCGATGTGTTCGTGTCACCGGATGCGCTTTGGTCTCGACCCCCCTTTCCCCCAACAGGTGTATGCGCCTTCCTTCACGTCCGGCGATCTACGGTGGGTGAATCCCCAATTTACCCTGAAAGGAAGTTTTTCCGCACGATCGCCTCTGTCTTTGGACTGTCGTCCCGAAAGTCGCGTCCTTTTCCTTGATCCCAAGCACCCGGTAAGTGAAAATCGACTCTTCTTGCGGGCGTTGCAGTGGTGGCTTTTTCCCCTTGGCCGGATTCTCCCCACAGATCAATTGGCGAGCCCGCGACCGGTCTACTCCCTTCAATGATTTTTCCGGACCCACCTCCCTCAGCAAGGTCCGTTTTTGCACCTCACCACTTTTTCCTAGCAAGGTGATTGGGCCAATTAGTGTGTTTCTTGTTGAGTGGCTCATGTTTTGTGAGCCTTCGTTTTTCCCCCCCCTGATGCTTGCACCGTGTTGAAGTTGGTTGTCCCCATCTCACCCTTCTATTGACTTTATCCTTAACTCAGATGTTGGACGCTTGCCTGTCCCTGGCTTCCCCCCTTTTCAACATCTGGCTCGAACCCCCTAACAACGTTTTTTTTTTTTTTTCCTAGCCTAAAGCTTTTCCTTTCGTAAAGCGGTATCCCCCAAGTTTCTAAGATTTTGAGTTGCTCTGCAGTGAGGATCGCCGAAAAGACCTCCCTGTCCCTATTTTACCTCGAGTTGGGCCGGTCACGCCGTCCTTTTCGCGACCGTTCCGTTCTCGGGCAAAGTCTCCTCGTCCCCCCACAATTCCTTGTCGCGGACTGCTGATTTGCTGAATTTTCTGGCATGTAGGGGGTTGTGCTCTCTTCAGGAGGCCACCCTCTCCTCCTTTTCTTGACCGTCCCCATCCCCCGGCTATCTGGCAAAACACCTTCCCACCCGTCCATCGCCGGACCTTCTCCTCCTTCTCTTGACCTTCCGCTTTCCGGGGGGCGTCGATTTAGGGATAACCGCCGGCATTTCTTTTTGCGACCCCCCTCATCCTTGAGACTAACCCTTTCTTATTACCGGTTGGTTTTTGCATTAGTCAGGCCGGTCATATGCCTTCCCCCCCCCCTCTGAAATCTCCCTTGCCTTCCTTCAGCCTAAACCAAACAATTCACATTTCCAAGGAACTCTGTTACTGTCATATGATGACCGCAGCTCCAGTGGAATAATTGTCCGATATACGCTTCGATTTAATGCGTATGAACCTTCTGTCATTAGTTTAAATTCGACTTGTTTTCTTTGGCATTGTGGAGCCCGGTCGCTCGGCCGCCTGTTAAGATCCCCTTCTTTCTGATTACGTTTGTTTTGGGGGAGTTGTTTGTCATTTTTTCTTCAGCAATTTTTCTGATCCCCTTGAGTCTCCCCATCTCTCCTACACGGCGCTCCGGGGCGGGACTTCTCAAGGTTCCTCCCAGACGCTGCTCAGGAGGTATTTTTCGTTTACGACCCCCCAAGCCTTCGCCCCCGGCCGACCGCCCATTTTTCCCCCCCCGTAACACACAATTTTTCTTTGTAAATCGCAGCTAGTTGGCCTCTCTCCGTGGTGAACCCACTGGCAATGGCAGGGTCCTCGATTTTTTTCGCTGCATCTGACTCATCGGTCCCCATTACCCCAGGAGGGAGCAGATACGGAAGGCACGGTGAACGTTACGGTGTCTGTGCTTCGCCCCCGGCCTGATTTTTTTTTTTACGGTTCTCATTGCGTTACATGGCCTCTCCCCCTGTTTCAACCCGGCCGCCCCTCCCGCGCCCGCCTCGCCCTCTTCCAGCGAGTGGTCACTCCACCGTTGGGATCGTTCCCCAGTTCTTCTTGGGCGCTCGCCTGGCTTGAAACTCGCTACTGCCCCTTCTTGTCTAAGCGCCCTGTTCCTTGGTTTTTTCCCAGTCACGACGTATTCTTGAGCCATACTTTCTACCTGCTGGCGTTATGAACGAAATTGAACAACACATGGGGGCTGGGGATTTTTATCGTGTGTGTTATCGAAGCATTTTCCGTGGGGACCGGTGGCGAGCTGACCGCCTGACGGTTTATGTAGCCCCAGAGGGAGTAACCTTAGCTCGAACCCACCCTAACATGGAGAGATTGATTCACCAAGGGATTCTTCTTTTTGTCGGCCTCTTTATTTGAGTTTTTTTTTTTCTTTCTTCACAAGGTAGTTGGAAAATTTCCCTAATTTTCTTACTCGTCAGGTGCCACTTTTACATCGGGTCATTCTTTTAGCTTCCTAGCTTCGCTTTCTTGACTGCTTGGCGGATTGTCTTCCTCCCCCCGCGGACACCCTCTCTCTTGTTTTGTACATCATCCCTTTTTTTCTCTTTTTTAATCTATAATCACTCTGTTTGTTGTTTTTCTCTCTTTTTACCAACCATTCTTGCTTCCCATTTAGCGTCGTCCTCGCAATCGTCCCCCTTCGTCCTTCCCCTTGATCCGCCCTTGCACGAAGATGTTCATCTAAAATCTTCTTTTGGGCAGCCCCGTCATCGTCCCTTTTTCAGGTGGGTCCTTTCTTACTACCCTGTGGGCCGCCGACCTGGCTTATATTACCCAACCCCGAGCGCTCCCCACTTCTTACTGTGGGCTGACCTCATTTCTCCCCTCCCCCCCCCTTTAGGTTGGTCTGTCGATTCCGCTCACGTTCCGGCCGTTTCCCTGTACGGTTTTTCCCCATAGCAACAGCTTCCTGCCTAGTCGACTAACCCCCTCCCCCCCCTTTTTCTTTCAAAATCTTCGCCGGCCACTTGCGCAATCGCTAATCTGCCTTGTTTTCCCTTCCCTTTTTTGAGGACCCCCCCCCCCCCCTTTTACTACCCTCATTACTTGGGCCCCTCATAATCCTTCTTCACAAAAAGGCACGTTTAGTCTTCCTTCTCTCCCGCCTCAATCCTTCGTCTTCCGGGTTTGAGTCTCCTGACCCACCCCCCTTTCCATGGGCCTCTTCTACATTTTGGGTTTATGTACACATTGAATGGAGACACATTGCGAGATTTGCACTGAGGTTTTGGCTTGGTAGTCGCGTTTAAAAATCGACGGGTCCTCCCTTCCCTAATTTTGGCCTGACGCCCCTTCAAAGTTTCCACAATCCGGGCCGAGGCACTTTAGGCGCCTCGTTTTTTTTGCTTTTCTTCCTTGGAGTGAGTCCCCGCTCTCTTAGACGGCTGGGGGACTAATGGAATTTTTTTCTTTCTTTTTTTCTTCCCCCCGCCATGCCACCCTTCGTCCTTTCCGTCCCCCAATGCGTTGCTAACGCTGTGAAAGTATCCCGACTCGGTCAAGGCTTGTTTTTGTTTCCCCACCTCATTCCCTTGGTTTCCAGACGGCGTCTGGACACCTGCTCAATTGCACGGTCAACCCCCTGTGGTCTTGTTCTCTCATGGCTTTCGGTTTCAGGTACACCCTTCCACTTTCTGTATGTGGACCGTTTCCCCTTCCCATCGAGGATTCGAATTCTCTGTTTGCACGGTTGACCGAGCTTACTCCCCTTTTCCGTTCCCCCCTGCCTAGACCTCCGAAGGACACGCCATCGAAAGGGGACGCTCCCTTTGAACATAGGCCACCTTATCCTTCCCACAACCCATTGCTCCCCTACCCCTCCGGGTGCTCTCTTTCTGGCAGAACTCCAAACTATTTTTCCTCCCCTTTTCAATGTTTTCTTTTCTTTTTTGGTGGACCCCTTCCCCTCCCCCCATTTGGCCTTCTTGTTCTTGTTGATTTCCACGAGTCCCGGGGCTTTTGCTTTTGTGGGAATGCCATCTTTTTTCTCCCTCCCATCGCATCTTCTACAATCCCCATCCCGTAACTTTTTTTTTTTTTTAGTAAGGAAGTCCTCCGCCGGTTCAAATTCGAACTGATTTTCCCACTCAGGATTGTAGTGGCTGGATGTTTCCTGTTTTTTGGCAATGCTCATATGAGGATGGACCTTCCGTTTGTCGAGCTGCTGTGTCTCCTATCTTTGCGCAAAACATGTCTGCAGTTCTCTAGCCCCCGACCCCCTTGACCGGTCCAATCTGATTCAACTTTCCCCCCGCCCGGGCCAGTAACGGGGTGCCGCAATCCTCGCGCAACATACGCTTCATGGCTGTTTTGTCCCTTCCCTCCCCCTCAGCGCTCGTTTCGTCCCCCCTCAGCTTTAATCTCAAGGGATGCTCCCCTCCCGGGTCGAGTGCTCTCGAGTTCCGGATTTTTTTGCTTTTTTATTAACCGTCCCCACTTCGTTGCCGAGTCCACCTCGGGAATGTCCGTCCTGTGTCCAAATTAAAATTCCGTGGAACTTTTCCTCAAAATTTCCCCCCCCTTTGTTCTGAAGTCTTTTTCTATTTAGGGCGATTTCTAACAAATCCTCAGCCTTCAACTACAACCCCCCTCACTTTCCCTCATTTCCCCGTTTATGGTTTTTCTTTTCTTTAGTGTCCCTGGCCGGTGATGTTGTTGTAAAGGCAAGTTCGAGCGATTAGGTGCTTTCTTTCTCGAGAATTTTTATCTTTCTTTTTTGTGGCGCCCCGGCACCCCCTGCCTTTCTGGTCGCAACCCGCCGCCCCAGTCCCCCCTTTATGAGTCGATTCACAGTCCTTTGCAAAAGTTTGTCTATTAGAACTGTCGACCCTTCGCTTCCGTTGTGGGCCTGCCTTTAGTTTTTTCAATTCCGTTGGGCCTGGACTCGTCCCCCCGGGCCCGGGGTCCAGGTCGAGCCCCCAACCTGTTGACTGCCGTCGTAGAGCCATCCGTCTATCCCCCTTTACAGTCTCCCCCCCCTGAAATTTCAGCGACTTTCTCCAATCTTCCGGCCCCAGACGACGCCGGCTCTTGGACTGGAGTCATTCTTCCCCTTTCTCGAAAGGCAGTTCGTTTTTTGGGGGGGGGTGTTTGTCGTTTCTCCGGTCTCGGTATCCGCAAAGCGTCAGGGGCGAGCGGCCCCCTTTACGAGGAACTGGCCCTCTCTTTTTTTGCCCCCCTTTTTTTTTCCCGTTTCGGGCTCGGCCCTCGGATCAAGGACCCCTTGAACTCTCGAAGGCCGCGCCACGTTTTCCTTTTGGTCTGCGTTGGTCAGGCGCGTCGTCCAGTCGTCTTTGGTCTATGTTCAGGCCGATGTACTGTTTTCTCGTTGAGGGTTCCCTGGCCCTTTCAAATGTCAAGGGTGCAACCCTTTCAATCTTGGGGGCATTTGCCGGCCGCCTTCTTTAATTGGGTCGTACAATTCAAACCTTCAATCCCCTGAAATTTTTGCAATTCCGCATGATTGATCCGAAAGTTCGATGTTCCCGAGGTTTTTCTACAAGAGAGCTACTTTGTCCCCCCCCTCTCTCGTCATTCGTTCCGGTGAGGAGGTTACTTTGATCACTCAGTTTCGATGTCCTGTTTTTTCGGACAGTTTTCCCCCATGCGCTTGCCATGTTTTCGCAACAACCCTCCCCTCCTCCCCCGTTTTTTCTAGACAGAACAGGCCCCCCCCTTTTTGAATTCTTAACTTTTTTTTCAGCGCGGTCCTTTCCTTTGGATACTCCTTTCACAAACCCCCCATTCCTATTCCTCGCACGTCTTGTTCGATCGGCTTTCTTTTCTATTTTTCAATGGGGAGTTTACTTTTTGCAGGTCCCTTTCCCCAACTATTTTTGCTCGACCGAGCCTCTCTTCCCTGTTTGAAGGATTAGGACACAGGGTCCCAACGCTCCCTCTCTTTCTTTTCCCCCTCATAATGGCTTGTTTGGAGATCGGTCTTTTCCTTTCCCCTCATTTCCTGCACAGGCAGCTTCCGGCTAGTCTCCCGTTGAGGGACGGCAAGTCGACCTCCAACACTCCTCGCCCCCCCCGGTCTTTCCCAAGTTTTTTTGTCGAATCCCATAGGATTTTTTTTTGTTTTTCTTTCTTCAATCATCCTTCCCACTTGTGCGCGATTCCAGGTCATCACCAGTCCCTCTCCCCTATGAAAGGTTGGTAGTCTTCTTAGGCGTGGTCCTCTTTTCCTATTTTCGGTTCAAAACGTTGTTTTTTCCCTAACCAACCCCCTACCTCCTTACCAAGGAGGCTATCCCCTGCGGCGTCTGATGACTTTTAGCCTATGTTTTCCAAACCTTTCTATTTCTTTTTGAACTCGACTCGTCCCCTTCGTCCTCTTCTTTTTCCGAGCTTGCTGGGCCAACATTCGAGTCTGAATGGATCTCCCCCCTCTCCCTGCCGTTTCAGGGACCCTCGCAGACTAAGCCCCCAGGTTGGCCTTTGTGGAGCCGTGGATAAAAGCGATCCTTTGAACTTTCTCTGTAGGTTGACACCCCCCTTTCCCTCTTCAGTGAAGAATAGCGGCAACCCCCCAGTTTTTTTCCCCCCCCAAGGCGACGTTCTCTTTTCATTAGATAATCGCGGTTCTGTTTTTTTTCCTGGATCCTGACCCCCGTCCCCCCCGTGACCCCTTTTTTCGAATCCTGCATCCGGTCCCTTCTTGATCTCTCTGGCGTGCAGGACGCTTCGGCGTTCCCTCCGCGAGCCGTCCGTGTGTTTTTTTCCGACGAAAGTTTTTGACGCTCGGGGCGTGCTTGGATTCGGGTTAAGGGAGGCTTTGTTCCGAACGCTGTGGTTTCGCCGTCCACGATGGTCCGTTTCCCAACGCTTCAAGGTTGCGCCTTGCTCTTTTTCCCGGCCCACAGGCTCTGATCGTTCCCAGCACTTTACTCCTCCCTTTTGCAACCGTTCAGTTTCGTTTTCCTGTCGCAGCCCGTGCTGCCTTTGCGGACTCCCCAGCCCCTTCCTCAATCGACTCTTCGTTTTTTTCTTCTGGTCTTTCCTCCAGGTGGTTTCCATTCCTTCTTCTTTTGCCGGCGCCACCCCACGACTCTTTGCACGCCGACAGTGGTCCCGGCCGACCCCCCCCTTTTTCCAGAAAGTTTCCCCCAAAAGGCAGTTTCACTCCCCCCCCCCCAAATTTTTCCCCCCCACATTTTTGAGCCGAATTAGGGTAGGGGATTCTCCCCTTCTGAATTGTGTTGGAGAATTACGACTATGCTTCTTCATTCCACGGTTGGAATTTGGTTTCCCCTGATTCCCTTTCTTCTTCTTTGTCCGCGTACTAAAGTGTACTCTCCGGGAACGTATTCTCCACCCCCCCCCCCCCTGTTGTTGGGGTCAGAAACGTCGGGCCATCGAACTCGACTTGCTGGCGGACTGGTCATTAGCTAGATGCTGTTTTGTCTTCTTTTAGGCGAGAGTGTTTATGATGACGGAGTAAAATCCCGAAATTTTTTTCCCTATTACGCGGACCAAGCGGTAGGGGGCTGCCCGGTTCCTTTTCTTCCTCTTCCGGTTCCCGTTTTAAATCCCCGTGGATTTTATTATCCTCCTCTTTTTTGTTTCGGGAACTTACCTCTTTTTGCGCGCCCCAGATTTTCTCTTTCCCATGCGTTCGAGCCTTGAGGACGGTTTCTCCTTCTCGGCTCTTGCAAAATGGGCCCGCCCGCCACGCCCCCAATTCTCCCCTGTCAGCGTCGTAGTTGCCCCTGGCTGATTTTGTACGCTTCGATTAGGCCCTTTCGCCCTACTTGCTTCGACAAGATGGCTTTCGCGACTCGTCCCCCCCGGGGTTTCCTCTCATAATTCCGGTTTCCGAGCGTGGCCCCCTTTTCCCTGCAAGTATTTTTTTTCCCTTTTTCTCTGTCCAGGTTGAGTCCAACCCTAAAACATTTTCAATTGTGTTTCGCTTTTCGTTTCCGCAATAGACCCCCCCCCTTGGGGGACTTGCAAGTTTTCTCTTTCATGAGGTGTCCTCCCGGCCGTATTTTTTTGAGTTTAAATTTCGGTGATTGTTACGTATGGCAGGTACTTTTGACGATCCTCAGATTCCCCCGATTTCCCATGCCCCGTGTCACCCCCCATCGAGAGTTTTAACCTCTTCGAGCCATGAGACGCGCGGTTTTCCCCCCTGATCCGTTCTCCCCAACCTGAGGTCTTTGAATCCAACACACCCTTCTTGACGCCCTTCACGACTTGCTCGTTCCCTGACTTTCTAAAATCGCCGTAGTTTTTTTTTCTTCGTTTTTGACACATCCCTTCCCCATCCGTCGGGCTTATCCCCTCCCGTTTTTCTGCGCTCCTTTTTATCTGCCCCCTCGCGCCTTCTCTTTTACTCGGTTCCTTGTTGGTTTCTTGCTGCCCCCTTTTTTTGCCGTGAGTGTTCCTTTGGCCATGTTCCTTCTGTCCTAAAACGGCCTCCACCCCACCCCCAGCGTACCGCATTTTCGTTTCGCAAGGGCTGAGTTTTTTCACAGCCCCCCCCCATGTTCGCTCAGGTAGGCCTTTCGTGCAGCGTCCCAAAAGCGTCGACCCCCTTTCATGAGTCCCCTTATGCCATGTCCCGGTGTTGTTCTCTTCATGCATATGGCTCGTCATTTGAGGGGTCCGTTTTTTCCTTTGCCATCAGGGATACCCCCCCACATTCCCTTTTGATCTGGCGTTTCCATCGCGGTTGGAATTTGGCCCCTTTTTCCCCGCTTTTTCCGATTTCCCTGGTGGCTCTTCCGGGCCACGCTTGTTCGGCCCAGACCACCACTAGGTCCTTTTTGATCCCCTGAGTCGCGCGCTAAAGTGCATGTCCTTTTGGATTCATCCAGCCCCGTTTGCGATTTTCTTCTGCTTGATTTCATTTCTTTTCTGTGTCGGGCGGCCCTTTTTTCGTAATTTGCCCCATTTTTTTCCTCTGCCGGGCCCCCTCTCGGCGCTTTCGAGATCCGCTTCAGCTTTTCGACACGCTTCGCTGGGCCTTGCTATTTCCTCCCCTCGCCATTTCCATTTTTCCGCGCTCTTTGGTTTGTCTTATTTTTTTGTTGGGAGAGAGATCTTCATTCACAAGTTTTAATTTTTGCTTTCTTACCCCCTACTCAGGCGACAACGTCTTCCAGCTTTCACCTGGATCCTGAGAATCCCTCTTTAATCGAAAGGGCTACTTGAAGGCCGTTCTTCCTTGACCTTAAGAGCGCGGGTAACACCCCTGCCCCCCCTTACACTTTTCTTCCGACCTTTTTCACTTATTACTGGGTTGACAATCAACCCTCCCCAACATTTTTACCTCCACCATCGCTCCCCCCCTCTTTCACAGCATCTCTTTAGCGGTTTTGTCTTTCCCTCCCTGATCCCTCTTTTCCTTCACGGCCTTCCGGGGGTCCTACATAGCCCCAAGCGTTTTGCGTGGTTGCGGATTTGGAGCGCCCCCCCTTTTTCTCTGGTCAAAACTGTTCTCAGGCCCCGTCTTCAAAATTTTGTTGAGAGTGCTCCCCCTTGACAAATGTTCCTCCCTTTCCGTGCTTTTTCCCTATTAAAAACTTCCTCATGAATTTTCCTTATTCCGGCTTTTTTCCCGAGAAACCCCGCCTCATTGTGATTCTAGAGTCCCTTCCACTTAGCCTTTTGTGCGAGCTGTGCCTACCCCTGCTACTCCAACGGGTTTTTACCCCCGGCCAGGGCGACGACCCTTCCGTCTCGGATGCGGTTTTCTTTTGAGTGCGTTAAGCTCCGTGACCCCTCCTGTGTGTGATCAGTCCATGTTTGAAGGTGTCCCCCCCAGGACCCTTTTCAACGACGTTCATCCGGCCTTCCCCCGATGGCGAACCGCCCCGACCAAGATTTTTGGCTTCTCGCGATAGTTCCCTAATTGTTGCGCTCGGGCGGCTACTACCCCCGAGCCGGCCTGTAGCCACTCTTTCCACGACGCCGATCCGGCGCTTTCCCCCAAAAGGGCCTTCCTTAGGGAATGCAAGTCCGGACCTTGGTCGTCCACGCACCCGGTCTCCCTTCCTTCCCTTTTGAAAATGATTCGAACCCCCGTTTTCTTTCTTTTAGGTGCGTCACGGCCTCGTTCTGGCTCTCTCATTTTTTTTTTTAACAATCCCCTGGGCCGATCTGGGACCGAGTCTTCGTTTACCCCAGCGAGGCTAGCCCCGTCCTTCTGCGCCGTGCGCGGGACGCATAAGTCATGACCTCAGACCCGGCCAAATTTCTTTTCCGGTCCACGCCCAACCCTCTGGATGGCTCCCCCTTTGACTTTGGACCCTTTTTTTATGGACTTTTTTCATACGCCTCGGTGTCTTTCTTCTTCGCGAAATCCTTCTTTGACCTTGGACATGTTAGTGTTTTTTGTTCTTCCTTTCCGGGGCCTCTGACCCCCTTTTGACCTGCCCGGCCAGTCAACATTTTTTCAACGGGCTGAGCTATGCTCCATGTCTGACGATTATTACGCGTCCGCTTTGTCGTCAGTGAATTCTTTTTCCGTTCCCACTTCTTTTTCATACCCAGGACAGGGTCCTCCGGCGGATCTAGCCAACTGTACGAGGGAAATAGTGGAGGGCTGGTTCTCTCGTTTTGCACCTTTTGACATGATTCCTCCCGAGAGATTTTCCCATTTTTCCCTCGGGGGAGCTCTGATCCCTGTGTCTCTCCTCTTCCTTTTCAAACACATTTCCTGCCCGCCCAGGCGCTCGAGCAGTCCCTCGCCCGGTTCCTCTGCTCCCGCCCGTTTACCCCCGGCTTTTTGTGCCGACGGCTGTGCCGCATCCTCGCGGGCCAGTCCCTTAATGGAGGTTTCTCTCCTCGCGGAATCCCCCTGTCCCCCTTCCGCAGCTCAGGATGCTTGGACCGGCCTCCCCCCCCCCCCCCCCCCCCCCCCCCCAGCGAGTCGCTGGGTCGGCTATTTTTGTTCGCTCGTCTTGTATCCCCCCTTTTTACTTTTTTTGTTGTGCATCCGTTTACATCACCCCTCGACTTAGTACTGGATAAAGATTTTTTTCCACCCCCCTAGTGATTTTGAAAATTCTTCCCAATTCAAAGTGGTTGAAGTGAGCCCTTCAGTTGTCGGCTCTCTTAAAAACCACTTCTTTTTTTTCCTTAGCTTGGACAATACACCTTTTTTCTTCTTCAGTGATAATGAGGGTTAACTGGTGCCGAGGTCGAGTAAAAAGGCTCTTGATCCGCTCCCGTGTAGGAACGGTCGGAAGTTATTTTCTCGGGCTCCTGATTTCTTGGGGTTTGGTTTTTACTGCCTCCTTTCTTCTGCGGCCGTTTCCTTCCCCCCCCCCCCCTTGAAGGACCCGCGCCAATGCCTCTGGTTTTTCTTTCCACAGTCCTTGCTTTTTTTTTTTCCTTGCTTCCCCACCTGTTTCTTTCGCCAGGCGTGACCCCCCCTTGTCTCACGCACCTCTCATCGGCCCTTTCGTTGGTCACAGAAACACACTTTTCAAGACACCATCACAAAACCCCGAGCGGGTCTCCACCTTCTACCTCTTTGTAGCGAAGCAGGAAGGCCCTCTTGAGTCTTATATCACTTTTTTTTCATTTTTGTCGGGTGCCAGTTCCAGCGACCTTTTCCCGCCTCCTTCTCTCCCGGTTTTGCGCGCAGGCCGCTGCGTTTCTTTCTCGGCTCTTGCAAGGGCGGGCAGCGGCATTTAACCCCCCAAACTAGCCCTGAATACTATCCTCTTTGCCAGACCCTCCTTCCCCCATTTTCCCCCCCACTCCCCTTTTTTTCTTACGTACCTTTTGGCTCCGCCACCGTTCCTTTTGATCTTTCCCTCTCTTGAACCGTTTTTGCTGTTTGATTCCCGTCTCGTGACGTTCGGCTTTTCCTTTCTTGACGCGACCTGGCCCGTTTAACAATCCTCCTTTCTCGGCCGCTTCTTCCGCTTTCTCTTGCCCATCCCCCTTTTCGGCTTCAGTTTGGATTTCCCCCGCGGCTGTCTCGGCTTCCGTGTGGGCCTTTCCTGCAAAAGGTTTTGTTCCCACCCTGGGTTGGGCTTCGGCTTAGGCGTGTTTCCTTGTGGTCTTTTTCCAAAACCGGCTTCCCTTTCTAAAAGCTCTTTAGATGGCTCCTTCCCTTTCTCTCCCCCCCGAGAGGTGGTGTGACCCCCCCCGATCTTTATTTTTTCCCCTTTAGCCGCAGTTGTTTGGATTTTCTTCTCCGCATGCCGGTGTAGTTCTGGGTTGACCACTTCCTCGTGGACTTTTTTCGCTTTCCCCTTCGTTCCCCCAGGGGCGCCGCAGCCACCCCGTCTAGGCTGGACGTTAAACCGGTTTTTTTCCCCTTATGGACATGAGAGCCTTCCGTCGCCGGCGTGCAGGCTGGCTTGGCTCAGTGACCTTCCCCTATTCGCACGGCTCGAAAGGGGTTGGCGATTCCGCCGGGGTCTTCTTCCTTGCTTGGCCCCTTGCCGCAACGCTTTGATAGACCTGGCTTCCTCTCTCCTGTGCTCTGATTCGTCCAGGGCCCCTATGGAAAA
>Ga0179593_1586408_pt1 | contig 13158 bp, 18 predicted proteins | sample CZODoug2_1_08_16_FD_185931 | JGI IMG/M metagenome (GOLD analysis project Ga0179593, IMG submission 185931) | Vadose zone soil fungal communities from Angelo Coast Range Reserve, California, USA - CZODoug2_1_08_16fungal (PacBio error correction) | ecosystem: Environmental > Terrestrial > Soil >... | reverse complement strand
AAAGTTTCTCCCGAGGCCCTTTTTTCCGATCCCCTTCGAAAATCAAGTAATGGGGGAACTCTGAGCATCCCCCTCTCCCTACATGCTCACATGCTCCCTGAAATCGCATCTCTCCAACCCTTTTTCTCACGTATCCCCCCTGGTCACCTCTTTCCTCTGCCCCTCCACTCTGAGAGAATGAATCACCTGAATACCACCTCTTTTCCCGGTGTGGACGCATCCCGAAACTTCTACATCGCTTTTTAAGGCTCGGTTTATCTCTCCCTGGTCTCGTGGCTGAAACAAAAGAGACGGCTGTCTCCCTTTTCTTTTCTCGCCCAATCTCCTTCCTTCTACCAACTTCTTCTAAGAGCGAGTCCCTGTGCCTCAACTGAACTTCTCCCTACCCCTTAAGACAATTAGGAGCTCCCATTTGCCATGCGTGAGACTTTTGAAGAACGTTCCTCTGTTCTCCCCCTCTCTCCACCCCTCTCATACGCCGATTTCGGAAAGGCGGATTTCACTACCCCCGGAGGAGTTCGCCGAATCTTCGCGACCCTTCGGTTGCCGCCACGTCAAGAGTCCATCCACCCCCCCTTCTTTATGTCTCTTCCGATCGTCTTCGACCGCGGACGGTAAGAGGTTTTTTTTCTAATAACAATTGCCAAAGCTAGATAGGGCTCAACTAGTCCCCCCCTCCCTCTCCTTCTTCCTCACCCCCCTCCTAGACTTAGTCCTTCTCTTATCAACGTCCGTTCTCCCCCCTCCACCTCTCCTCCTGAGAGCTGCGCCTTTCAGATATGCCGGTCGTCCCCACACCTCTTTCAGTTTGACGCTCCATCCGTCTCCTCTTTCATTTCCCGGCTATTCTTTCTCTTATTGGTCTTGTGAAGTCACGATCTGTGAAGTTTCTTGATGATGGCCATATATCTCGCCCCCCCCCCTTCCCCGCCTTCGCGCTTCTCCCCCTTCTGGCCGGCCCTAGCGATCGCCCTCCCCTCCCTCTCACCGGCTCCCTTTCTTTTGTGCCAAGCTCAGCGATGCCCTGTGCTTCAAAACCCTTCCCCCTCTCTCTTCTAACTAGCCCTTCGAACTTATGGTTCCACACACCATTTAGATAGAAGATCGATTTCCCTTTTCCCCCCATTTCTCTTCCCCCCCCCCCGCTCGTAAACCGGCTATACAACATCTGAACTTTCTTTTCCCTGGAGGGAGTAGCGGGCGGGTAATACGTACGCCCACTTTTCCCCCTTCTCCTTCCACTTTTATAATCTACTTCTGGAAATATTACCCCCCGAACCCGGGAAGATGATCTGTGTTACGAGAGAGAGTTCCTCTTCCTTCCGGGAAAGCCGCCTGTGGTCGATTCCTGTAGCAGGATTTACTCCCCTGTTACCTTCAAAAAAACTGAGGAGTTGAGGCCCAAGATTACTCTTTTTCTCACACCGGTGAAGCCTTTTTTTCCCCCGACCCTCTTTATTCCCTTATAATAGAGCTCTTCTCCGATCCCTCCAAGAGTGAGGAATTTCCAATAGAAGGACCCACCCCTGCCCCCGCGCGGTTTTAATCAACGCGTTCTTCAGCCGCCCATAGGACACATGCCCCGCTCGGTCCCCCCTCTTCTCCTCTGTCCGTCTGCCCTTTCTTCATGACTGAGAATTCAAGATCATTTTCCCCCATCCCCGCGGTCTTATGTTGGTCTTGTAACCCGTATCTTCACGGGTCCAGTGGCTAGGGAGAAGAGTTTTGGAAGAGGTGAGTCCTCAATTCCTTCTTCTCCCTCCGGACGCCCTTACGGTTACTGAGACTTCGATTTTTTTTTTTTTTTCGGTCCCCCCGACCGCGTTCGTTCTCACATCGTTACTATCTCCGCACACCCTTCTTCTTTCCCCGGTCTCTCCTTCAAGAGACCCACCCTCTTTAAAGCAAACCTATCTACGAGGTTCCTCCCCAGTAGTCCGCCCACAACCCCCCGCCGTCATATGGCCGCGTCCTTCTCGCGCCAATCCCTTCCCTTCCCTCCCTCTCCGGGCGTGTTGATGGCTGTCACTGTTAGTAGAGAGGCGAGCATCACCCAGGACGTCCTTATGGCCCCGACCCTGTCTCTCGTCCTCTTCCCCGAAAACCTCCAGAAACAACCCCTCTCCGCTTTCCCTTTTTTCTTTTTTTCCAGGATCCTCACCTCAGTCCTTGAGTTCTCCTCAATGCGTACAGAGAAGGATCCCTCTATCGCTCGATCGTTATGTCTCCGTTGAGGTCCCCTGTTGTTGTCGCTCCACTCCGGTGTCAAAGGCTCCCCTTTTTTCCTGCTCAGTTTTTCTTTTGTTTCAGCTATAGACAATTAGGGCCGCGTCCCATTTCCCTTAGGGTACTCCCCCCCTCTTGGACCCGACGGGGCGGATAACTCCTGGTTGCGCCTAAAGGATTACCATCACCCCCTAGAAGGAAGGAGATTTCGGTCTCCCCCCCCCCTTTCCTCCCCTTTTTTTTTGAGATAGATTATTGGAGAGAAGCCAGAAGGTCGCTTGAGTTTTTTTTCTGTACTCCGCCCTTCTTTATGCCCGCTTTTGCCCTTGTCCCTCCCCCCCGGAACTTTGTACCGCCCGATCAGTAATGAACAACACTTGCCACTCCTCTTTCTTTCCCCTTCCCCAACCGATCTCCGATCTGTTGATAACACAACGTTTCCCTCCGGAAGAGTCCCGATCGATAGAGATTTTCTCTTTGCCTTGCTCTTGCAGAGTCCTCCGTCGATCCCCACAGGAAGGATGTTGTCTCAGGAGCTCGCTCTTTTTCCTTTCTTCTGAAGGTGGTTCTCTTTGAAGAGTTACCGAATAGATGAATCCCAGGAGCCGTCTCTTCCTTTTTTTTCCTTTTTCCGGGATCGCTCATAATAAGTAATTCTCCTCCGAAACGTAAAAGGCAGTAGTGACGGTAGAAAATATTTGAGCATTTTTTTTTCTCTTTTTCCCTCCATCGGATATGTGAGGGGTTCCCTCTTCCTTGGATTCTTTTTAATCGTCCTCTTCCTGTTATGTGACCCTCTGTCCTAAGAGAAGTGTCGAACGGGCAAGGAGAGACTGTGGGGTCCTCCTTTTCCCTTCGGACTCTCTTTTCCTACTCCGGGTATAAAAGATAGAGGCCCTTTTTTCGCGCCTGAATTCTCTTATCCTCTGCCCTAAGTCCGCTTCAGGCTCTGAACCTAGTGACCGCCTGCCTCGGACCACGGTTCCTTGAAGAATCTTTTCCACCGAAAAGAGCTCCCTTGCGTGTCTTCCCTCCCCTCCTCGGACTCTCCTTTATCAGGCCCTCTCAAAGACGTAGGATCGACTCCCCCCGTTCATGTAGGGGCGTCCATTGATTCCTGATCTGGACAGACCTAGTTGAGATCCTAGAGGGTGCCCTCTTCCCCCCTCTTCTTATGGTTGATTTCTTCTTCCTCTCAGCGAATATAGGACAGTTTAGGGATCTTCCCTTGAGTGATCGCTCACAATAGATTGTATGTCCTTACAAGCCTGCCGTTTCTTTAGGAATTTAAGATGCTTCCTGTCCCTTTTTCCACCCACCCTCCTTCTCGCCTTTTTCTCTTTCACTAGAGATACTCTCTCCCGATCTCGTCGGTCCGTTGTTCGTGTTCTAGAGGTACCAGCAGATTCCCCCACCTTTTTTCCCTATGGTCTCTCTGCGCTGAGGAGCATGCAGAAATCTCCTCAATCACTTCGAACGAGATCCCAGATCTGGGTCGGAATATCGCGTTGAAGACGCCTCCTCTTCTTGCAAATTTCCGCTTGCGGAGGCTGTGGCCGAGTTGGTTTTAGAAGGTGGTTTATACACTCTGATTTCTCCTCGCCTTTTTTGAAGTCTTTCTCCCTATACGCACTGCTTAGATGTTCAACCACAGGATAGCTATGTTGAATCGCTTCCCGATGTCTGATCTGGTTAGCCCCCACCCCCCCCCCCCCCCCCCCCCCCCCCCCCCCCCCCCCCCCCCCCCCCACCCCCCCCCCCACCCACCCACAAAAACCCCCCCCCCCCCACAAACCAACCCCCCCCCCCCCCCCCACCCACCCCCCCAAAAACCCCCCCCCCCCCCCCCCCCCCCCCCCCCCCCCCCCCCACCAATAAAAGGCGCCACGTCCTTTTTCCTATTGTGGTGATTCCATCCTCGCTTGGTGGGGAGGTGAGCAACCCCAATACCTTCTCCCTCCCTCGCTGGCTTCTTCGAAATAAAGATAATGGCCTCTTACTTTTTTTTTATTCCCTTTTCTGATCGTCCTTTGCGGGATGATACCGCACTTAACTGATTCTTTTACGGGACGTTCTCCCTCCCCTTACACGACCCGCGCTTTATAAGGGCGGTTCCTCGGTAGTATCCCGATCCGTGGATAGATCACGTCTCAGTAGAGCCTTTAGTAGACTCCCATATCACTCTTTCTCCTGGCGTTCTCAGATCGTGTTCTTCTTGCAATCACCCTCAAGCCTCTGCCCTCCCGCCTTCGAAGCTCGAAAAAGAAATGCAGCGAGTTTTTCCTCTCCACTCAGCTTCCATTCTAGGCCAAAGACCGTGGCCCCCGAGATGAGGTTCCCTCTCGCCTTCGGGTGCGAAAAATAAGCACGTCCGTCCCTCTTCCCCTTTTTCATCCTTGCCAGCGAAGGGGGTGGTTCATTATGTCCCTATCATGGAGATCCCACCAATTGCTTACTTTCCTTTAGGCGAAGGAGTTCAGGAGCAGCTGAGACCCTTTCCATCCGCCTTCTTATTTTAGCTGCATAGGCCGTTCCCACCCTTCCCTGTAGATTTTTGGTATGTGAGCCGCCCGCCTCTTGCTCTTTTCTTCCAGTCTCCTTCCTTCCTTTTTTAGCAGGGTCGGATTCTCCCTGGAAACGCGAGTTTTTCCTCAGTTCGTTGGTTTCTTTATGCGCTCTAAGTCTTAGGGGAAAAATTCGTAGTTGATTTCTCCCTTGGAGCCCCCTTTGTAAACGCGAGGAGTTCAGGTTGCCTTTTCATTGGATCTCTTCTGCGATCTCAGAGCCACACCTCTTCTTTGAGCGTTTCCTGGGGATGCCCCACCCGACTCTCCATTTTCTCTCCCCGCCCCCTCTGGTATCCCCCCCAGAGCCATTAGAACCATACTTCAGCGCTTCCAGATTTGCTTCCCCCCCCCTCCGGTTTTTTCATTTGTGGTCGATTGGCCTTCTATCCGACCTCCCAGAGAATCTTCTACAGTTCGGGGACAGTCTGCTTTCGATAGCGTTCGTACCCCCCCGGAGCTTTGATCCTATTTTAATATCGGTTGGTTTGTTATAGCTCCATCATGTTGTACCCCTCCCCGAATTCTCGCAGCTTCCCCCTCCTCTGTCCTAACTTATACCCAGGTAGGATAGAGTAATCCCTTTTCTTCCCCCCTCCCCCATCCTTGGTCGCCCCATAATAGGTCCGATCTGCCCTTTTTCGTCTTTTCTTTTTCGGCTCGAATAAATCTGGAAAACCTTTGCAGATCTCTTCCCTTTCCCCCAGATCCACTAGAACTTCCCTAACAGGGCGTTCTCACCCCCCAGACTCCCTTCTCACCCTTGCTAGGGAACCTCCTCTAGTGTAAACCTCTTCCACCGATCCAGAAAAATTAGGGCTGTTTAAAAAGTCCATTAGGCTCATTTCCCCCCCACAACTACCTTCAGAACTTCCTCGTTAGGGGTCCTCTACGACAACCATCCCCAGTCTTAAGGATACGCATAGAAATTTTTTTCGGTCCATCCCAAAAGCCGGAGGACTGAAGCTTCGCTCCAATCCCCAGTCATGGCTACCCATGGCTCTCCCCTCTGCCGAAGAATGCACCCCCTAAGAAATAAATTCAGCTCTCGCGCCTCTCGCCCTCTCTTGACCCTAAGTCATGAATGCTTGAGAAAGTCTGACCCGATCCCTGAACGTCAGATGTTTTTTTCCTTCGGAGTCTTTTAGCCCCTGCACATCGAGAGTCTGAGACCCTGCCGATCTTCCTTCTACAAGCTTTTTTTGGCCATTCACTAGACAGTCTCCGCCTTCCTACCCACCCCCTTTCACGATGTTTCGTCGCCCCTTTCGTCTTGCGTGCTTATCTTCATGAATTTTATGGTATTGCTTACAAAGCTTCCCCCCATACTGTACCTCCCCATGATGCCTGCGTCCTCCTCGTTAGAAGCCCCTGACATAGCCCTCTTGCCCCCCCACTGCTTTTCCTTTACTACCCCGACTGCAAGACGGAGAATCCTCAGGTCTTCGTTTCTATGCAGGGCTTAACCACCGTCTTCCCCCGCCTTCTCCCTTTCTTCTTACAGCCCATAAATAAAGTTCAGATAATACTCTTTTTACCTTCCCCTTAGGTTTCGGCTATTATTTTGGTCCCTGAGTTAGTGTTTAGACTTGGAATCTCTGATGAGGGTCGGTGATGCTTTCCAGCCCCCTTCCCTTCAGCCTCCCCCCCCAACATACACGCACTTCTTCTATGTTACCCCCCCGGAGGCCGTCTGAAGTAGTTTTGAATTTCTGAAAAGGCATCCCCTCCCCCTGAGCCCTGCCCTTTCCGTGAGCCTAAAAAGCTCCTTTTTCTGCTCTTTTCGCTCCCCGATCCCCCCACAACGTGCTCCTGCATCTCTCCCCCTTTTAGAACCCTCTCAGGAGAAATTAGCCATCCCCCTTATCCCCCTCCCTGCCGCCCTTTTCCTGTCAGTTAAATTCCTTATTCGATTCCTGTCACCCGTAGCCCTACGAGCGGCCCCCCCCCCCTCCTTCTGTTGGGCCGGGCTTTTTCCTTTAGATCGCCGATATATCTGCCCCCTGGGAGCGCTCGGGACTTGCTTCCGATTTTCCCTTCAAACGTTCCGAGTCCCCCTCCTTTCCTGTGCCTTTTCAGACAAAGTGAACCCTGCCGTTCTTGAGCTTCCGTCTCCCGGTGCCTTCCTGGACGAACAACCTCGACCCCCGCCTTTTCCCCGGCTTTGATGACCTCAGTTTCCTCCTTGCCGGAACCCCCGCAAGGTAAGCTTCCCAGACCTCTATTCACAGGCCTCTTCTTAATCCCTGGGAGTCCCTCCTCCCATCACCCTCGTTGGCCTTGCACAAGGCCCCCACTGCCCTTCGGCGTGCTAAAGCGTTCCATCAAAGCAACTTTCTTCCCTACATTCCCTTCTTTTCTTTCCCGAGGACGACGTGTTAGATCCTTCTGCCCACGGTTGTCCTTATTTCATGTCCACCCCCTCAGTTCTTTTCTGTCGAGGTGAAAAGCCATTCCCTTGGTGATCCTCCCTTCCTTTCCCCCTGTTGCTCTCCGTCCCCTTCGAAGGCAGGAGATCAGCTCCTTCCGCGCGCGGCTTGCTCATCTCCCTTTTTCCCCCTCTTGCTTTCGGCTACAAGAGTATAATCTGCGTCCCCTTCTTTCCCTCCCTGGGCCCTTAGCGCGGAGAGAGATGAAGGTCCAACCCCCCCTACCTTGACGAGGTGACGATCAGTCTTATATTCCAGCGCGCATCTTCCGCTGCCGTGTTTCCCCGCGCCTTCGAGACCAGATGAATCCCTTCTTTTCTGTCGGTTGCTTTCCTCTTTTTTCGTCTCTTGCGAGACTGGAAATCGTCCGTCCCGGCTCCGACCCTTCCTGATGGTCTCTTTCTCTGAAATCGTCCCCGAAACACCTCTAAGTCCAAGCTCCCCTGTCGAAGCTCTCCTCCCTCGTCCTTTGCCTTTCCCTATGCTTCACGGAGAAAGAGCCTTTTCTCTCCTTCCTGAGGTCGTCTCGTCTTTAAACCCAGTTTCTCTTTTCCCCGCTCGTCCTAGTGTCGGGTCCTTCACGCAGAGGGAATTTCCTTTTGCTATGCTCCCTTTTCTTTTGCCGAACGTAAGGATGGACTCACGTCAGTTGTGGAACCGCGGGTCGGTCCCTCGGGTCGCCGGCAGGCCCCAATGCCCTCCCTTTTCGGGCTGCGGCGTCCTCCTATATAATCTTTATAATGGTGTTTCTAGGTTATCTATCTCCTCTTGATGGCCGTTTGTTCTTTTTTTTTCTGATTGTCCGGCGACTAGTTTCTTCCTAAAAGAGGTTTGCCCTGGTGTATAAATCGGCCACCGTTGCCTTCCCCCGGAAGAGGTCTTTAGTGCCTAATTAAGAAAGTCTGTCCGCTTTCCCTCTCTAGTGATGACAATCCACCTTTAATTCAGGTTGAAATTTCTCCTCCTCTCTTCCGAGTCTTTCCTCCCTCTCCCTTTTCTCTTTCTCTTGAAGGTGCGAAGCGAAGACCCTTGACGTCTTGTCGCGCGACCCCTTACTTTGTTTTTTTAGGAGCGAAGGGTGGTTCTTCAGGTTGCGAGGAAGAGCTTCGAGTCCCTTCTTTCTCTTCCGTATGCTTTTTCCCTTTTTTTTTTTTGTTTGTTGTCCCCCCCTTCTAGACTATCCGTTTTGTCTCATACTATCCGCAGCTGATCTCCCTATAACTCTCCCTTTGTCTTGCGCATGTGCGAGGGGACTGCCGGGCTAGCCTTTTTGATCTTAACTCCTTCTCGTACACCTCTTTCTCTTTTGTCATTACTGCCCCCCCTGAGAGAACCGCACCCTTCCCCTTCTCTCTCGCTGGGGTATCGCCAGTCGAGTTTTTCCCTCTGACGCTGGCGGTGGAATCCCGCCCCGGCAAGTACGAGAGAGCGCGGACCTGTTCCTTCCTCTTTCTTGGCTGCCCCTCTTCTCCTTTTTTCTACCTACCGTGCCTTTTCCTCATCTGGGTTCCCTTCCCATATCTCCCTTTTTTTGAACCCTGAATCCTCAATCTTTCCTCCGTGTGAGCAGGCGTTGCTCTCAAGCTAGTAGCCTTCTTAAGAATAGCATGTGTTTCCCCCCCTTCCCCTGTGCCCATTTTCTTGATTCTCTTGAAAAAGGTGCGCGTTGCATAGGTTTTTGGATTGAATCCCAACGAGTTTTGATGGGATCGTCTGCCTCTAAGACCGAGTCCTGAGCGCTTTACTCTTTTCCTATGCTTTTCTCCCGTGAAACTGTTCATTAGTGTCCTTCTCCAAGTCCGCTTTTCTAGCCACGTTTTCGCCCTCCCCTTCCCCGTTCCCCGTCCACCCGACTTTTTTCTTTTCTTCCCGGCCCTTCTTCCGCGCCCGCAGATCGATGCGGGTTCGTGTTATCCGCTTCCTCGCATTGAGATTCTCCAGCTTTCCTATGATTTGATCCTTTTCTCGAGTTCGCCAAGAAAGAGCCCTCAGCCTCCCCCTCTTAGGGGGAATTCGTGGTTTACGCCGCTAAGAAGATGGCCTGCAGGGGCTTTTTGAGGCGATTTCGATTTTTATCCCTTTTCACCTTTCGTGCATTTTCTCCGAGCCGAGGCTCTCTTTTGTCCTCGGAGAGATCAGAAGACTCTCTGATTTTGTCCCCCCCGTCTCTATTTCGTCCCGCTTTGTAGATCCTTGTTTTCCCATTCGACTAATTTTCCTCTTCAATTGCCTCTGAGGCGGTATGGAGGCGTGGTTGGTGCTCCCCCCTCATCACCGACCCAGAAATCCTCTTCTTTCGATGCAAAACCCCCCCCCCCCCCCCCTTCCGACCCTCCCTACCCTCTCGCTTCCTTTGATGATGGGAAGGATTTGTCGCTTATTGAACTGCTCTGGCCGGTAATAAGTGTACTCCGGGCGAGAGCCAGTGCATTTCTTTCTTAGGGCCCCCTTCTTCATACGAAGCACGGCGTGGGTTCGATCCTTCCCCTATTCGAGGTCTGAGAGCTTGAGCAGGGTGTCCTCCTGGAGTCGCATCTAGCTTTTTCGGCCCATCCCCCAACAATACTGAAAGATATCGGCTCGCCTCCTCCCCCTTCCTATCAGCGAGTTGGGGATCTCGCTTGCCTTTTTTTTCCTGTCCCCCGTCGTTTCTCAGCAGATCTAGTCCACTCTAGGAATCGTTGAACATCCTCCCCGGCGTCGTCGATTTTTTTTTCTTTTTGGCTCCTTCCGGGCTCGGGCGTACGGTATCGCGCTGGGCATGGAGCCCTCCGTTTCTGAGGGGCCTTTCGCGGTTTTCGTTCCCTTTCTTGGCTCTCATTGTCTCCCGTACGGAGATTGGCGCTATTATGTTAAGCCCCTGGTTTTCTCTCCTTCCCTCCTTCCGTATATTCCCCTCCTACTCCTGGAGTACTGGCGTCCACCGGGAACACCTCTGGGTCTCAGGGTTGGTGATATGCGCTCGCACGTTTTTCCTCCCCCCCCACGGGGCACCGCACTGATGCGGGTGATAATTGACTTGTAAAAGAGACTCTGGGATTCCTCTCCTTCTGCTTTTCGTAGTAGGAGATACCGGGTTCCCCTTGTGAGGTTCTTTTGTTTCCCTCCTGTGTGCCCGTTCTCCACCTGGGTAGACTTTCAAAGCGTCCTCTCCTAACCCCCCCCCCCATGGACCCCCTCTCCCTCCCATGTACATTCTATTCAAGCTGGTGCTCCCCCGTACGTGGGATGAAGACTAGTTTCTAACGTGATCGACCTCGCGGGTACTTTTCGTCTGTTGACAGTGCCTTCCCTCTTCCCTGGTCTGTTGGGGTATATATCGATTTTTCCATAGTTTGTTTGTTGTGTCTATCCCCCGACATCTGTTCCCACTTCCCTATATTCGCGAACTCTGCCCCCCAGTATCCTTCCTCCCCTTTTCCTTTAGGGTTTCCTGCGACGGTCTTCAGAAAGTCTGTCCCCTCCCCACCGTTGGTTCCTTCCCCTCCATTCCCCCGGGTTTCTATGAAGTACTTTTGTTTTCTAAGAGCCCTGTTCGAATAATCTCCGGCTTCCCTTTGAGTCTTCTCCCTGCGGTTCCATACAGTCAACCTTCCTCCCTGGTGTCTACCCTTGAGTATCACTCAAGACGACATTCCACCTTCCCCGAAATGCATGCCGCTCTATTTTTCCCCGTGGCTCCCTTCTAAAAGCACTTGGTGCCCCGCTTACCTTCGCGCGTTCTCTCACAAAAGGACCTGAATCAATCCCTTGAGCCGGGGTACCAGATCGAAACCCCCCCTTCCTGCCTTTTGATCTTTCTCTTTCGACGGTTGCTTCCCTCCCCCAAAACTGCTAACTTCTTTCTTCCTGAAGGACTTCCCATACTTTGCACAATTTCTCTAAGAGGGAAGGCGGCCGTTCAAACCCCCCAACACGAGGATCTCCCCTTGCCCCGCTCCTCTTCCCCCCCTCCGCCCGGACTTCGCTCCCCGTCTGAGCAAACCATCTGAAGATGGGCACGGTTTTGCTCCCCGCACATTGCGAGTCGTTCCCTGCTCGGCGGTCCTCCACTGGATCTCTTGCCCCTCGACCCTTTCCCAGCCGTCATGTCCCAAGCGGATGTACTTTCGCGCGGCTGCCGGCTCTTGACGTTCAGGAGGCTTTATGGTTATTGCCGCCCAATCAAAAGCTTGGGCCGTCCCTTCTCCTCTTCTCTTCCTCTCTTTTTCGCCTTTCCCTCGGACTCCCGACTTTGCGTGATCTACCCTGGGGCTCGGTTCCCCCGCTTTTTTCTTTCCTCAGTTCTGTGCCCTTTCGCTTTCCTTTAGTTTAAAAAGTCTTTTCCATCCCTTTCCAGTCCCTCCTCTCCCGTTTATCCCCGGCTGAGATTTTCACTGGAGGAGGCTCGTAGGTTCTCCGTGTCCTCAAGAAGTCCCGCTTGCTTGGTAGGTCTGGAGCCCCCCCCTCTCCCCATCCCCCTCCCCCCGCTTCTTGTTATCACAGGAGGAAGAGAACTTCTAATGTTTACGCCCCCATTTTCCCATCGACAGCGAGCCCGGTATCCCCTCCGTCTTTTTCCCAGTCTTCCCCAGAGAGCTGACTCGGCTCTTCCACAACCTTTCCGCTCGATAACTTAGAAATCGGTCGACCCTTCTTGTCACAACACATTCGGCTTTTCGCCCGCCCTCTTCCACTTTCCCTCTTGAGTAACAGGATTATGCGGTCTGCCCTCGTCCTGGAGGGCTTCTGAGGGTTTTCCTCCTCCCTCCGTCTATCTACTCAATGGAATGATACCAACTTGATTCCTTTCGATTGAAAACTCGGAATCCTCTATATGCGCGCTGTGAGCTCTTGAGACTCTAAGGAAATCCGGTTGTTTTATTCCGTCCCGCCAGAGGTGACGAATGTAAGACAAGTCTCCCGGCACCCTTTTAGGGAGTTGACCTAGAAGATTCCCCGGTTGCGACACCCGTCCTTTCCAGATTTTTTCCCCCCTCAACCTACGCCGATCCTTTATCTCTGATGAGAGGGCCGCATTTAACCTCAACATCGTTTCCTAAATCGCCCCCACTTTTACAATGCCCCCTCCTCCCGTCTTCACTCTCCGTTATGATCTAAACCTCCCCATTTCCGCCCCCCCGACAGACCCATTCTTCACGATTCCTTAGCTGATGGTAGATGCACTTTTCCTTTTCTCAGGAGGAAGAATTCCGTTCTTTCCCATCTTGCTTCTTTTTCCCTCGTTGTGACCGGCTGAATGAGAGTCCTTCTAATTGTGTCCCGATTCTTTGACTTAAGGCGGAGAGCCGTTTTTCCTTCGGACTTCCTCCGACGAGAGGTGATGCGTCCGGAAACCCTTCCCCTATAGCCTCGTCACCAGCGAAGTCCGCCGGGACCGGTTTCGGTGTCTCGCCTAGTCCCGCACCCTCTCGACGATTTGTTGGCCGTAAAGTAGTCTACCCCCGCTTCCTTCCTCGTGGTCACAGATTCCCTGAGCCCTCTGAGTGAGACCGAGTTTTCATTGCTTTTTTTTCGGATGAGAACCGGCTTCGAGATTTCCTAGCACGTTTCCCCCCCCCCCACCAACGCCTCCTCGGTTTGCTCCCTTGTAAGACCTATTCGTCATTCCCCCTGCCCCCCCTCGAACGCCCGCTTCCAGTTTTCTCCGCGCGAGAAGAAAAGTGTGCGGTCTCGGCTCTCTCCCCTTAACTTAGTTCACCGAATTACGAGTCGACGGCTCGTCCTCCTTCGCTTCTTTCCGATTTCAAACAGACTCCTCGTCTTTTCGACCGCAGGCTTTCTTCCTTTCATGCGTTCTAATGCGGGAATGCTACATGTCGGGGTCCTGTCAACTTTTCTTTTCCACGCCCGTCGTTGGACCCGCTGGTTGGGGAGGATAACGTGGTGTTTTCCGGCTACACCTTCTGTTTGGCAGGGAGGCTTGCGCATTCTTCTAC
>Ga0179593_1400854_pt1 | contig 13158 bp, 20 predicted proteins | sample CZODoug2_1_08_16_FD_185931 | JGI IMG/M metagenome (GOLD analysis project Ga0179593, IMG submission 185931) | Vadose zone soil fungal communities from Angelo Coast Range Reserve, California, USA - CZODoug2_1_08_16fungal (PacBio error correction) | ecosystem: Environmental > Terrestrial > Soil >... | reverse complement strand
CCATCTCTTTCCCCCCCACCCAACACGAACAAAACCCACACCCCAACACAGACCCCCCCCACGAGACCCCCCCCCCCCCCCCCAAATTTAGCCACGTCGGCGCTGCCCCGCCCTTCCAATTCCACGAACCAACGTCACCATAACCCTCCCTCCCAAACCCCCCCCGCTCCACGCCCCCCCCCCAAAAAGTCCCCCGTAAACGCCCTCCTGGCGCACCACACAACCTCCCACAGAACGAAAGATGTCCCCCGTTTTTCGTGGCAGCCCAACCCCCCCTTTCGGCGCCCTTTTCCCTTCTCCGCCCCCCCGGCAAACCCCTTTGGTAAAGCCCTTTGCCCCTTGAACTTTCCCAAAAACTTTTCTTGCCCCCTCAAAAACTCTCCCCCATTCCCTCTTTTGCCCCCCCCCACACCCGCCAGCTGCCCCCCGCTCATTTACGCTATTCGGGTTCTCTCATGGTCCCCTTTTTTTTTCCCCCCCCCCCCGCATTCACTCTAAGTTCCCTTGTTCACTTAAATTGTAGTCCCTCCGGACTATTAAGTCCTTCTTTGCCCATTTTCTTTCGCTCGACACCCTACCTCCCGCGCCCTGTGCCCCAAACTCACTTCAGCTGCTCGTCGCCCCACCCCCCTTTTTTTCCCCCCACGCCCATACTCGTATCAACACCTTGCCCAGCCCGTTCTTTGAACTGCCCGCTCGTTTTCCCTTCCGCTTCACCGCCCTCTTTTCCCTTAGCCGCAGTCCCTGTTGGATCCTCCTCCGACTTTGTTCAATCCCCTCACCCTCTAATGTTACTCTACGCGTTTTAGAAAGGTACGGCACTCCTCCCCTTCCGTGTTATAAAAACAATCCTACCTCCCCTCTCCCTGAGACCCCCCCCCCCTTGCTTTCTTCCTTTTCCTCCCCTTACGCGAAGGCCTTGCCGAAATTGGCTTCCCCCCCCAACCCCCTCTCCTTTCCAGGCCCGGTCTGAGTCATCATTCGCTCCCGGTACCCCCTCACCCCCCCCCAGCCGCCGTCCTCCTCCACTCCCTATACTCCCTGTCCTTTTGCTTGCCCTAAAATACTCAAACGTTTCTCCCCTGCCCCCCTTTCCCCTTCTTTTTTTTTGTGAAGCGTAATCACCCACGTAACTCCCGGCTCTTCCCCTCCTACGACCCCCCCGCCTTCCCTCAACTTCGTGCACTCTTCTTCGCCTCCCTCGCCTCCGCCAGCGCGCACAGCTTACATTTTTTTCAATCCTTTTTCCGTTCCTGTTAAGGCCCGCCGCGTCTAGAAGTTCTCTTTTATAACACTAATCCAACTTTCCCTTGTCCTTCGTAGACCCCCTGCCGTCCGCCCATTACCCCCTGAAACGGCTTCAACCCTAGCTATTCGAAGGGTATTCTTTTCATCACGTATTCCTGAAATCCCAGGCGACATCTGACCCCTTGTCCCTTCATTTTTCGATCAAAGTAGTTTTCCCCCTCCCTCCCCCTGCCCCTCCCCAGTTACCCTCCTCCTGCCTGACCTCCCCTTCCTCGGATGCAGCTTACCACGCACCTACAGCCAGCTCTTCCCCTGAGATTGTTCCACCCTTAATAGAAAACCCCAAACCCTTTTTCCCGTCCAACCGCCTTTAATCTTCTCCCCCCATACCCCTCTACTGACCATCGTCCGAGTTCTTTCCCCCGCCAGGCCCTCTTTCTCTCACACCCTACTCCCGTCTAGCAACACTCCTGCCTTCCTGGCGACTTCTCTTTATACGAAATCCAGCTTTCGACTTAATGACCCGCCGTCTTCCTCGTTATTACACTGCCTCTGTCCTTCTTTAGCCAACAAAGATGCCCTTTCCTGTTCTCTTCTTCAGTAATCCTCCTCCTCGACCCGCCCCCCCCCCCCCCCTCCCCTTCGCGTCAGTTCTGTCGTGAAACGCATCAGCCAAACCCCTTCCGACGCCGCGCCCACAGGTAAACGACTGCTTCCCTCCCTCTCAACCCACGAACCCCATTCTGCCGCTTCTCCCCTCCCAGCCCGCATCCTGCACGATCGTGTCCTTCTTCCCAATGCAGTTTCCCCCCCTCACGACAGATAAGAAATACTGGCACTTAAGAAGAAGTTCCCCGCTTCCCGCCCCAGCTCGTTACGAATTTCCCTCTTGATCTGTTCAGCCTTTTTTCCAAATTAGCCATCTCCCCCGTGTAGGTCCCAAATTTAACGGCGATTGAAACGGATCCGCGTTGATTTTATTTTTTCAAACTTCCTTTCTCAGAACATTCTTTCAGGCAGTCCTTTCAATAGAGCTTCGCCCTTTCCTCACTCGCAGTTGTATATTTCCTTCGTCTTTCCCTCCTCAATCTTCCAACCGCATGCATGCCTCTCGCGCCTCCGTCAGCCCGCGCGCACAGCGCTCCGCGAAACTCCAACTGCCTCTTCCCCCCTGCCAGCCTCCTCCCATCTCTCACTTTTGTCGGCATTCTCCTAAGACCGCTTTTCTTCCCCCTTAACAATTCGTCCGTCTTTTCCCCTCTATCCCATACATTCGACATGTAGCCCCCCGCTTTGAGTTTCCCAGCGTATCAACCTCTCTCTTCTTTTCCCTAATAATCCGTTGTGTTGTTTCTCTATCGTTTTCTAGTTGACCGGGATGGGTCAGACCCGCTACTTACCCTGCATTGCGTCCTTTTATTGCACTTCTTTAATTCGGACAGCCCCCAATTTTTTTTCCGTTACAAGTCTGCTGCTGCTCAGCTCGAGCGATTTGCGCCTTCTTTGGTTTTACTTGCCGTGCTCTACGTCATTTTTCTTTTCGCTCCTGATGCTGCGGCGCGAGGAGGTTGCCTGCGGTTTTGCCCTAAGTACGCCATGACTATCCGCGGCGTGAAGCTGGCCCCCCCCTGTTCAGATGACTCCAAGCGTGACGTTTCGGAATGTTCTTTGCAAAACATTTTTACCTTTGTCTAAGCCCTTCGGCGCAGGCCCTTGCCTTGTCGTCAATGCGTGGCTCCCGACCTCGGCCTTTGCGGCTTTTGTGGTTCCGAGGACGCTGCTTCCAACCTTTTCTGAAAGTCTTTGGGACTTCTCCGAGCTTCCTTCCGCTTTCTCTGCTTCTGGTACTTCCTTGAGGTCTTTTCACAGGTCCCTTAATCTTTTTTTGTACTTTGAATGTGTAAGATCAGGAACCTTGACCTCTGGCTTTTCCCCCCCATTCGAATTCCGATGATGACGAACGAGGGAAGTACTTTTCCTTCCTTGCCTATTCTTCCCATTCATTTCCGGGTGGCGTGGCCTGCGGCTTTTCGGCCCTTTTCTGTTCCCCTGTACGCCGAAGGTTTTCGGCTTGGTCGATTACATGATCCTCATGATTTTGTTGCGAGGTTCCTCCCTTCTTGTCAATCGTCCGGTTTTTAGCCGCTTACTGAGTGACATAGGTTCCTGACCTTGCTTTTAGAGGCGAGGGATTCTCCCTGTAGGAGCTTTGTTTGATCGAGAAGATTTTGATCGCTAGCCCCTCCTGACCACCTTTAGGGGGAATACCTGTCGTGATTCAGTATAGGTATTCTTTCACCGACGTTTTTTTGAGTGCTCTCGTGCCGTCCAAAGTTGTTTGGCTTCTTTTTCTTTTTAACTTCGTCTGGTTAGTATGGACTGGATACTCCTTCTCTTTTGCCGGTATGCCATCCCTATGACTGATCTTTCGCTGCTGCGTTTGTGAATGTGCCGGTGAGAGTTAAAAGACGTTCTGACGCTGATTTTCCTTGCCAGTCTTGACCCTGTTCTTTGTTTTGATGACGATGGATTTAATCTCTCACGACTGAAGTGTCTTCCCAAGGCCCGCCCTCTTCTAATTTCAGGAGACTGGCCGTCCCTGGGGCCTGCATCGGCGTTCCTGAGAATTTCCTAAGTCGCGAATGAAAGGATGCGTTTCCTGAGAAGGCGCGGAACCTCTCTTGGTATTGTCTGAGACCCTTTCCTGAGCGCGGTTCCTTACTTACCTTGAACATGCCTTTCCCCCTTGGTCAGCTGACCTCAAACCCCGTTGGGCGCGGGAGGATTCCTATGGATCGGGGCGACTTCGTTCCCCTGATATTTTGGCCCGTTGTTTATCGACGCGTTGATTCTTTTTGGGGACTGGAGTAAGTTATTATGTCATCTTTTTGTTTGCCTTTACCTGGGCTTTCTTCTTCTTGCTTTTTGCCGGTCGACGAACTCCATTCTTCGGTAGTCTCCTTCGGCGTGTACGTGGGCGCTGTTTTGCGGCTCTTTGCGACCTCCACGGTTCGTTCGGGCGAGTGTTGGAACCTGATCATCCTATTCGTTTACGTCCCTGCATTCCTTTTCTTTCTTGAACTTCGTCCTGGGAGACTTTGCGCGGGTCTTTTATGCGGAACTTTTTTCCTTTTTTTCTTCGGTTCGCCTTGAACAGAGAAGAGGATTTCCTCTCTGATGAGTTTACCAGCTGTTTTTGTTCTTTTTTATCCCAGGCGGAGTCGCTCCCCAGCTGCCGGCTGACGTTGCTGCTTGACCAATTTCTTCTTGGGCTTTCTTCTATTAGCGATGCGGTCCTTTTTGGTTTCTCGATTCTTGGGCCAAGGTTCCTTCAGAAGGAGGTTCTTGGACCCAGTGGTGTGCGTCTGGCGAGTGATGCTTGCTTGGCGGTTTTCGTGGAGTTTTCCGGTCCCCCCTTTTTTTCCGAAGTGAATTTTTTGTCCGGGCTGCGCCGTTGCAGCAAGTTTCCCTGCTTATTCATGATCTCCCCCCTAATCTATGAACTTTATAGTCTCCGTGATAGGATGTGTCTTTGGTAAGTAAAGGGAGTCATTGCTCCTCCCCCTTGAGACCTCATTCGCGTCCGATCCGGATTTTTTTCGCCGCGTGGTAGATTGTTTTTTCTTTTTTTTCTTTACTTTTACAAAAGTTTTTGGTCCTCCCCAGTTACTCATGAATTTTGGATTCCCAAGTTTTTGCCTTGTGTCTGTGAGGTATAAGTTAATGCGATTTGATTTTTCCTTTTTTTTTGGATTGTCCCCTTATGGCTATTGTCTTGGGTGTTTTTACTCTGGGGATTTTGGCGATCTTTGACTTTGGGAATTTTGGGCGGGTTGCTTTTGATTCGATGTTGACTTTGGCCTTTTTTGTTTGTTTCATTCCTTTTTCGGGAGCGCCCGCAGTTCTTTTTTTGGCCTTTAGTTTTTGTACCCTTCTGGTTTCTGTGGATTTGTTGGCTGCTTTTTCTTTTTAAAGGATCTTTCCCTCCTCTTTTGTTGTTTTTCTCCTCTCCCGCTGTCCCCAATTCCAAAAACCCCCCCCAATCCCCAACCACTCTCCGACCCCTCCCCCCCCCCTACTGCAACGTCCTTTTTCGACATGAAACCCCCCCCCGGCTTAAGACGGCCACACAAAAACTTCCCTCCCAGAAAACCCGCTATCCCCCTGCCGCACCCCCCCCTCCACCTCAACGCCCCATCCCCCTGCACACCCCCACCCATCCTCACCTTCCCTTCGGCGATGTGTTTCTCCCCCCCCTCAAACTTCCTTTGCTCCCCTGAACGTCTCGCCCCCACATGCAATTTAATCCAAAATTCCGACACACCCCCCGTTTCCCGTAAACTGTCTCCACCCCTTTGTATGCCCAAACCTCCCCAACCCCCCCTTCCCGTAAATGCGCAAAACAATTCCCCAGCGCCGCTCATTTACTCCACCCTATGAGTCATTTCACTTTTCTGATGGGCCCTTGGCCCCCAACCAGCCCTCTCCCTTTTTTCAGTCTATTTCTGCCTTCAAGTTGAAGCGCTTTCTTCCGACCGTCACACTGCGCCATACCGCTCCCGTACAAATTTCTCCCTCACTTGAACCCTCAACGCCCCCCAGAATCTTAATCCTCATAACCTCCCACCCCCACCCACTGACCATATTACACGGATGCCGCCCTTGAGCCCACAAGAATTCCCCCTATACCAATCCCTCCCTATCTGCTGCACGCCATCCCCATGAGCATCTGTCAGCCGAACTCTCCCTGGCTCCGCGACCCGGTGACTGAATGACCATTCCCCTCAACCGAGTAATCCTACCGCCATTTTAGAATATCAGTTTCATCTGCCGTTTTGTCTCCACCTTTCTCCATTAACGGCCACCGTCCCCCCCACTCCGATCGGCCTTTCGCGATGCAGGGACGCCCGATATTGTTGTTTACACACACTACGGGGCGCCAGCTCAGCTTTTTTTCCGCGCCCCCGTTTGTACAAAATCCCCACCAGCCGCCGTCCTCTACAATCCCTTTCTTCCTCTCCTTCTTCGACGGTGTGCGGCCCCAACTTCACCCCTCAATCCCCGTTTTTTATACGTTTTGTCACCCCTGAAACCCGTGCTGGCCGCGTCTCAACGTAAATCCTTCTTCCCCCCCTTACAACTTGTCGCCTCCCAACCTGCCTGCCGCACAGAAATTAACTGGAAAGATTCTGCCCTCCATATTCCTCCGCCACACCTAGAGCCAACGCTCCTTTTTTAATCGTTTGCCGGGCCCTAAGAGCGTCATATAGCCCCCGCTCGCACATCCCTCCCCAAATCGCCCCTTATTAGTAATACCCACTCCTTTGCGCTGAATCCCCACTTTCGTCCCCTCTGCCTTTCGCCACTCCGGCTCGTTGGATTGTCATCACCCCCAACACACGAAGACTTTCATATCCTTGAAACGTCCATCATTTTCCCAACGTAGTTTTAACCAATCCCCTTTCTCCCGGATCCAGCACCGCCATTCCCCTGCGAAATCTCTATTGGATGCAGCGGCCCTTCACTACCCTCGCACTTTTAGCCCGTTTCACCTCCCTTCTCGTCCTTTTTTTTACCCCGCTACGCCAACCACACTTGTACTCCCTAGCTTGCTGGTACTTTGTTTTTAACCTTAGTAGCGTCTCTTTTTAAGCTCGGTATTAAACTCCGCAAGTCTGGTCAGTTTGATCTTCCCCCCTTTTTTCACCCTTTGTTCTGAGAGCGACGGCCCACCACCGCCCGAATGGCAACATCCTTAACTCGCCAATCGCGACTGGCATTTCCATAGTTTTACGAGTCCCGTGGCCCCCCATCCTTTCAGCTTTCCCCCCTGCCCTTCGATCCAGAATCTCTTGCTTCTCTCTGCTCCTTCTCCACCCGTATCCCATTTCTTCCATGACGTCGAAAAGCTAGAAACAAACTTTTTCCACCATCGCTCCGCGTCCCCACCTGTCCTGATGGTCCCCTCATCTGAACCACCCCCCCTCCCCCCATTTTGATGTCTTTCCATCCTCAGGCAACTTTCCCGCCTATTCGTGTCCGGCTCTTTAAAAACAGGCTCCAAACACCCTCCCGACCCCTCCGGCACGGAACCCTGCCTTCCCATTTTACGCAGATACGTCCCCATTTTCCTTTTTTCCGCAGTGTCTCTTTCCCCGCCGCGCAATACCCCCGCCCAACATTCGCTTACCAACAAGCATCTTCGCCCTTTGCTCCTTTTCCGTCGTTATTTTACCTATTTTTTTATCTAAACACCGCGGCTTTGAGCTTTAGTTCCCTAAGGATTTAACCCCTAATCATTTCCCGTTTTTTCGTAATCGAAATCTCCCCACTCGCCCCAAAAGAATCCCCCCGCCAGGCTTCCGCATAAGCCAGAGTCGACCCACCCCTCGACAAACGTAAATCAACGGACCGTCCAGTCTTCAACCGCCCCCAGCGCAAATCGATCCCTCCCTGATCTTCGTGCAATGGTTTTTTCCGCCAATCCCCTCCCTCTTGCGTCAATTAGACAATCACTCGCCCTCTCACGTAACCCCCTCTCGTCACGCCCTCCCTTATCCAATCCTCTTTTCATCATTCCTACGTTTTTTGGCTCTTTGATCCTTGGTTTGGTTTTCTGTCAAAAGAATTCGCGCGTTCTTTTTTCTGCAGGAGAGAATTGATTTCCTGACTTTTCTACGCACCTCTCTGGCCGTGACGTTTACGAACAATTCTTTTCTGAGATGCAGACTAGAGTCTACTTTGCTGCTGAGGGCTTTTTGGTCCCGAGCAGAGGCAGTGAGATTTCCCTCCGTTCCTCCTGTCTCTCTTCCTCCCCTTCGCGAGTTTGAATGCGGTCCGAGGCCCATTTTGTGATTTACGGGACCTACCTTGACGACCAACTTTTGGGTTGATGAGACAATGGCTAAGTGCAGCCGACGAGCCTTTTCACTTAGTGCTTTCCGTCCCCCTATTTTCGCCCACGCGCCTGCCGCCTTTCTCCCAATGCGCTCGGATTGCGTTTTTCCGGTCACGCGGAAGGTGGCGGCCTTTACTTTTGTGCCGTTCGACGCTGCTTAACAGATCCAGTGTGGACGACGCTTTGCTGCCTCCGGTTCAGGCTCTTCTTCTGAGGTTCCAAGTGCCTCGGTTTCGTGATAGGTGAGGCAGCCTTTTTTTTTTTACCTGCATGTTCGAACTTTTCCACGAATTCTTTGCAGTTCCCTGGCTCCCTTCTGACTTTAATCTCTTCAAAGGTTTGCGTGCTCTCCCTTTACCGGTGGCGCTGGGATGTTAACATTTTGTTTTATTCTTTTCCGGAATTCCCGTTGAAGGTTGAACGGCTTTTCGATTTTAACCGCTCGACGCAGCCCAAGATTATGGATGCTCTTTCTCGTTTCCGTTCCCCAATAAGGACCGTTGAAGAACGTGAGCTTTTTAACGAGGCGGTCCGGAATATTCTCTATTTTCTTCGGTCTGCGCAGGCGGAGCGCGAGTTTGGCTGGGCACTTTTATTTGTAGCAGTCCTGACCGATTGCGCGTGGAAACCGGACTTAAGTCTCGTTCTTCCCCCCCCTCCCCCCCCCTGGACTTGCGCGGCCGAACACCTGCACCCTTTTTTTTAGCATCCCTTCCTCTTTTTTTCGCAGGTGTCCCCAGCGATCTTCTCACCTGATGCCCGAGCTTACGAGAGATCTTTCGATGCTTCGGTGTTTTTTCTTTTAGGAGGTTGACTGGGTGTTTTTTTTGATTGGAAACGACGTCTTTGTCTGAGGGAAGTGGCCTCATCTGAATCGCTGTTCTTTCTGGTTATCTTTTTTGAACTCTGAGATGACATCCGGCGTCGCTCCGGTTCCCCTGGCTAGCGCTACTTCTAGGAGTTTCCCGATTTACCTTCTACTTCTCGGGTATTAGTTCGCCGGCGTTACTATTTGCGGTATGTGCTGGAAGACTCCCTGCTTTTTCTAGACTCTGACCGCCCAGTTCTTACAGAAGTGGAGCTTCTGCCCCCTGAAGTGACCCTCAGCCAGTGGACTTCGCGATGGTTCGTGTCCTTTCACCGGTCCTTGTCCCGCGTTTTTTAGCGACGCGGATTTTTTAACTTGGGAGTTACGTGACTCCTCTCCCGCACGAAGTCTGGCCCTTTTATCCCCCCGGGGATGGAGGCTTGTTTGCCATCCCCTACGTCCAATGAAGCCCGATGAGGAGGATCGGTTATTTTTATGGTTTATGGTGGCGCGGACGACGCTGCGATGGCACGGGAAGTGTCCCCTTTTTTCTTGCTTTTCCCAGCTCGGCTTCGTGGACGTCCCTGTACCAGCGTTATGGTGCCAGTAAATTCTCATAGCTCGTTGTCGGTGACGGTTCTGGCCCGATGGCTGGCCCTTGTTACCACAGGACCGGTATGAGACGGGGACCCTCGTACAGCTGCGGATTCTGTCTTCCGGCGGCTGATTTTACGGCGGCCGTCTTTGCTCCACAGCGTTTTGCTATCGACTTACCATTGGTCCTGGTCGTCCGATGCGCGGGCAGGCGATCCCTTTGTGCGCAAGGTTCCTTCCTCCTTTTCTTTGACCTTTTGTGGGCTCTTCGTCTGGAGAGGCTTGTTTTTCGTTTTTTTCCCCGGCGCTACTGAGAAGAATTTGCGAGCGGTAGTCGCTTTGACGTTGTCTGAAGGTCTCTTCCTGTCGGGCCAAGATTGAACTCCCTTTATGTGATATGGCTGTGTGGGCCGAAAGGGCATCCATTGCTCTAAGTGACCCCATTAGGAATTTCTTTTCCATAGGGCAGTTCGCTTTTCTGGGCTTTTTGATTTTTTCAGTGATTTGAAACAGTTTTTGGACCAGTTGAAATTGACATGGATTTTTCATTCCCCCCCTTTTTTTGCAGGGTGGGAGATCGTTCATGCGCCCGATTTTTGCTTTTTTTTTGTTTTTCAATTACTGAATGTCCGGTTTCTGGGGGTTTGGGTGGAGGTTGGCGATCCTGGATGCGTTTCCGTTGGGATTTTTGCTGCTAGCTTTTTTTTTCTTTCTTTATGTTGATTTGCTTCGGATTCGGGGGCGGTTCTCCGCAGTCTTTTGTTTCTTTAGTCCCCTTTCTGTGTTTTTTTTTTGATGCGTTTTTGGGTTTCCAGGACAGAGGATTATCTCTTTTTTCCCCCTGTTTTTGTCGAGATCCGCCCACTTTTCAAACACATCCACCACACACTCCACCCACACCGACTGTTCCCCCTTCCAAAATATGCCTGTCGGTGCTCCCTCCTTGACCCTCAACCCCACAAAGTCCCCATCAAGTCAAAAAATGACGAAAGGAAACCACAAATCCCCGTCACCCCGCAATCCCTTCGAGTCCAAATTTCCCCAATAGCAAACAGAATCCAACGCCATCCGGTACCCCCCCCCCGCATGTGCAGACCCCCCCCACCCCCCGCATTCATTCAGGATAATCCCCCCCCCCCCCCCTCTAACATTGTTAATCCCCCCCAAATTCCAAATCCCCAGTGCAAGGTACATGAGACACAAAAACTTTAACCCAAAAAGAAAACCTACCCCCAAGCCCCCCTCTAAACTTTCCCGAGACCTGCTCCTCCTCGGCTTGCGTGCCCCCCCCTTTGGCTCTGGTCGCCTCCCCCCTAGATTCCTCTCTTTTGTTCTTGGCAAGGAACGTACAGGATTTGAGACCTGGCTGCAAGTCTAACATCCGCCTCCCCCACTTCTTCGTTAACGGCCCTGACACTCTCACCCCGTATGCCGAGCCGCCAGCCACCCACGCCATACTACTGAGCCGCACCTTGCGATATTTTGTCTGATTTCTCTTTCCTGCTCCTCCCTCGTCCCCCCTTCAGCCGTTTCCGCACCGCAGGGTGTTTCCCAGCCGCGCCGGTTCGTTTTTTTTTACCCCCCCCGCCACTGCCGGTTAAACCCTAGCGCTTTTACTACCTTTTCTGCTCATATCCCGTGTATCACCCCCTTTTACGCCCATCGCCTTAGCACAGTCTCACCAAACTCCTTTCGTTTACTCCCTCCGTCCCACCGCGTAAGGCAGTGACTCTTTTTCTCCCTCGTTTCACCAACCAATACCTTACCCTGTTGCCGAGAAGTCATTTTCCTCGCCCCCTATCCCCCCCGTCCCCCCCAGCCGCCCCCCTCCTCCCCCCCCCCCTCCCTTTTATCATTCTTTCTTTTTTTTCCACCTCCCCCCCTACATTCCCGGTTCTGTTGAAACGTTAAAACTCAGCCTTTTGTAGCGAATCAACGTACTCCCCTTTCCAACCTCTTCCAAAACGCGGCTCCTGATTCCGTAAACTATTAGCCCGTATCCGCCCCCTCCCTAACCTTATCACCAGACTCTTTTCGGTGTTCTTCAAATTCCGGCAGGTTTTTTAGAAGTTCAGCCATATTTCGAAGGTAGTATTCCTCCATCCCGCCCAGCATGGCTCCTTCGTCCGCATCACCATCCTTCTTTTTACCGGAATTAAAGCGATCCAACGAACCCCTCAGAGGACACCAAGAAAAGGAGTTTTGTTGACGCTCGTCGATGGGAGGCCTCTCCGGAGGAAAATCTGACCCGACCATCCCTCTACAGCGCGAGTCGGGCAGACATCTCAAGCCGACGCAAAGGCCACTAGCTCTTTTTTGGGCCCCAGCAACGCTCAACGGTCGGGAAGCCCCATGCGTAGGTGCGCGGAAAGCTTTTCTAGGCGGTCAGGGCCTAGACCTACCAGCCGCTTTGCGGGACGCACCCCGTGTCGCGTTCGGGGCCCACAGAGGCACTTCACCCACCACGTGCCATTCAATTCGTTCCCCTTGAAGCAGTCCCCTCTTCCTTTCGTGTAAATTTAATTGTCTTCCCTTTCTCCATTTTTATGTCAGTTTTCGTGTGTTTGTCGCTCAACCTCTCTCCCTGATAGAGCCCCAGGCCTACACTCCCTGCCTCATTCTTCCTCCGCTCTCGACAGAGCGACGCTTTCGGCCCTCCCCCTCTTGCTGCATTATTCCCCAGCCGCCTGCTTCCCCACCGCGCCAAGAAGCATCCAGCAAGAGTACCCTCATTTTTTCGACCTTGAGAAGGAATTTCAAGCAGTCCCCCACTACCCCCACAGCGATAAGGTAAGTGGACGGCAAGGCCGACTCCCACACCAGAAGCCCCCCCACAAAGGGACCCCACCCCAATTCGATAACCGAAACCATTGGAGGAAACAGTTATTCCCGGGAAGATCCCCTTCCAAATCCGACAATTCTGTGTTAAGCTGCAGTCAGGACCGGCTATACCCTAAGTGACCGAGTGTACGGGCGTGTGCGAGTGCCACCAGTCCTGGCAAACAAAGTTCTCCTGCAAACCCCTCGAAAATTAGCTATTCCTTCCAGAGAAGCATCCAGATCGAACCCCTCCTCTTTTTTTTTTCAAAGTCGAGACGGTCCAAAGACATTAGCCCCTCCTTCCCTATAGCACCCTGCTTAGCTCCGTCATTAACTCTCAGAAAATGCTCTCGTTCGGCCCCCCCCCCCCCAAACCCGCTGTAATCAACCTCTTCTCTTGATATATAACTGAGCCATCGGTTTTTCCGGCATCAATCTTTTCCCTCCCCCCTTGTAAGCTTACAGCCCCCCGTTTCCTCTTCGTAACACATACTCCCCCTCATTTCCCACTATCGAGACTCGCCTCCCGGTCACATCAGACCATGAACCCCTTCTTTGAAATAAACACTAGACTCCGGATTTCACAAACAAGCAGTCCCTTTTCCCCCCCCTTCCTCCCGTCGTCTGCCATATAATCAATTTGATTAGTACATTCCCCCGCCTCCTCCTTTCCGTTCCCGGCCCCCCCCCCCCCCCCCCCCCCCCCCCCGGAGTTTCCCCCTTTTTGCATCCAATCGCAATGAGAAACGGATGTAACCGTCTTCCAGGTAAATTCTACATGCCATTATCC
>Ga0179593_1644627_pt1 | contig 13159 bp, 12 predicted proteins | sample CZODoug2_1_08_16_FD_185931 | JGI IMG/M metagenome (GOLD analysis project Ga0179593, IMG submission 185931) | Vadose zone soil fungal communities from Angelo Coast Range Reserve, California, USA - CZODoug2_1_08_16fungal (PacBio error correction) | ecosystem: Environmental > Terrestrial > Soil >... | reverse complement strand
TTGTCACACGTTCTCTTTTTTTTCCTATCTGCCGTTTTTCGACTTCAAAAACAATCTCATATCTTTTTCCGTCAGCTAAGACATCCCTCGAGAGATGTCTTCGCTCTGCTGTTTTCTTCTCGGAGATGTCTAAGACCCTTTTTTTTTAATTGAAGGTCCTGTTGAAGTAGAAATTACCCTCCCCCTCCTTACCGACCCCCCCTTTTCCCGCGTTGCGATTCTTATCCCCCCCCAAACAGCGCGGAATGGGCCTCTTCTGTCGACGATTTTTCCCTTTTTCTAGTCTGCCAAAATTACAGCATGGATTGTGATCTCCCTTCCCTTTTTCATAGCCGCGTCTTTTCTTTTCTTGGCATTCCTTCTCACATTCCGTCTCCGCGCCGCCATCTGCCGAATAGAGTGTGCTCCCCTCAGACCCCCTTTCCCTTTTTATTTTTTTTTCGTCACGTACGAATTTCCCCCTTTCGGCTCTGATACTTTTTTGGTCTTTGACAATTCCTTTCTTTTTTCTTCGAATACCGCCTGGCGAGGCACGCGCTTTTCTTTAAAGGCTTTCCTTTCTATGGTCGGGCGTTGAAGGGAATTTTGCCTCCCGTCCCCTGAGGTAATGCCCCCCCTTTTTCGAAGGACCATATTTCCTTTATTATATTTGATATCACATTTCTTTGGCCCTCTCGACCAGTAATATGTCAAGAGAGGAAAAAGATGACCAAGACCTTCCCTCCTTTGCTTGCCTCAACAATTTATGCCAGTTCGACGCCCCCTTTCCCCTTTCGGATCCCGACCGCGCCTTTTTTCTTAATTTTGAGGGTGTCCCTTCCCACCCGTCAACCAAATTACACTAAGCTTTTTCTCCTACCAGAAAGAAAGATTTGCTTCTTTTTATCTCTTAGTGCGCTCCCAGCCTAAAGTCTCTTTTCCTTTCCTGACTAATACCTTGGGTCCCCCTCCCTTCGTTACATGCAGAGCGAGCCCTCTCTTTCCCCCAAGGTTTACTTTCTTTTTTTTTTTTGGGAGTTGTCCTCGACTTCGCATGCTTTCTCCGCTGAAATCCTCGAGATACGAGACGTCTTTCTTCCCGAAATGTTTTCCCCCTTTCGATCGTCTACATTCTTCTATTTCGCGTCCTCTTCCCCTCGCGCAAAAAGAGCGGCAGAGTTGATTTCCTTCTTCAAAAGTATTCCGCCTCCCAATTTGCCAGCAAGCGCCGACCTCACTTTTTCACGCTGAGTCGTCTCGAAGGTAGAGAGCTCCCTTCCCCTTGCGCCCCCCTTTTACCCCTCTGCCATTTTCCCACAGGATAGCGAGCCGAGACAGCCTCTTTCTGTCGAGCCTCTTCCCCCCCCTCCCCAACCATTCCTTCTTATGAGTGCGAGCGGGGGATATTTCCCTGGTCTTTTTCTTTTCGGGGCTCATTGCTTGAGGATCGGTTTGGCTTTTTAGAACCCCCCTTTCGTTCCAAATTAACTCCCTTCCCTCTACGCCCCCTCCTTTCTATAATGACAGTTGGCGTTTTTTGTTCCCCGGACTTTACATCTCCTCCCATTTATCCGTAAGTTGAAAAGGAGACTCGTGAAAACCCGCCTCCTACGTTTGAGTCCAAGGGGAAGAACCTCCAGAGGGGTAGGAGTCGACGTAACACGGGAAACGCTCCTGAGATCAGATTTGTCAATCCCTGTCTCTTCCCACGAGTGGCACTAAACCCCCGATTCAGCCCACCGGCTCGTCGGTCGACGTTCGACGGTCTTTTCCCGCCCCCCCCCCTGTGCCGGCAAACAATGCCTTTCTTTTTTTTCCCCTCTCACCCCCCAGCGCAGTACACCCTCCGATGATGTTCTGCACTCCCTGTCGTGTTGTTTGTCTTGCGAGCTTGGATTTCCCCCCCCCCACGGCGCGCGCGTTCAGCGTCCTCTCGAGGCTCCCCCCCTCTCTTTCCCCGCATTCTTTGCGTCGTTTTTCTCCCAATATCGATGCTCTTTTTCTTTTTTTCGACAACCTTTTCTTTCCCCTAAGGTACGCTGCGTTCCCCCCTGGTCGAACTCAACGGTGGCAGGTCCCCCAAGTTCCTTTTTTTTTTTCTTATTGATATCTCTCTTTTCCCCTTTTTCGTGAGATTCTTTTCCACAAATAATGTTTTTTGCTGATTGACCCTCCCCCTCGAATTGGTGAACGCAAGCGTACCTTCTCCCCCCCTGACCACTCTCTTTTCGCAGGTGCGTGTCCCCCGCTCATTCCTTCTGTAAGGCCGCCTCTCCCCCAGTAGGTCCTTTTTTCCCCCCTCCCTCACTAGTAATATGTCGCGGAACATCTCTTTGTCGTGTTCTCGCGCAAGTCTGCGCCCCGCCCTTTGCAGAAAGCTCGTACAGACCCAAGATCCCCCTAACGACCTCCCCTTTCCCTAGCATGGGTTTTAGCGAACGTAAGCCTCTGCCCAGGAAAGATGGTTTTTCCCTCCTGCTTTCTCCTTTCAGCCCGGCCCCCAAAAGAAAGAGTTCACCCCTGGAAGTGTCTACTTGGGGACTCGGCATCTACAGATTGAAGCGTACCCCCCCGGTTCGTATTTGAACCCCAATATCAGAAGGACTTTGTCAGTTCGGGAAAACTCCAAAAGATAAAGAGCCTTCAGGGCTGAGGTTCCCTCCCGAGGTGCCCTGCGTACTTTCCCATATTAGAGAAAGTAAATGGTCAGAGGTCCCCACTCTTAAGGATTTCCCACGAGGCGTCAGGTTGCGTTCCCCGAAAGTCGAAGCAGTAGCAGGCCTCTTTTTGCAACCCCCCAGATATTCCCCATTTTCTCATCTCACACACTAAGACCTTTCTATCGCCCCTTCGGCACTTACAATCCCTTTTGTTTTTGGCTCCAAATTTCTGTTCTAAATAGTCTTGACTTCTTGCGAGTCGTCGATTCCTTTCATGTTCAATGGCAGCGTTCCCCCCCCTTTCTACTAAAATCATTTCGCTTTCACAGCGACGACTCTCCTCATAAACTTTTTCGCGCATGCTTCGAAAATTTGCGGTCCCCCCTTTCGTGTGATCGTCATACGGCCGTTTTGCAGGCTCTCTTTTTTGACGCTTTTAAGTATAGTTTTTTTTTTTCTTGCTTTGGGGACGCTTCTGTGCGCGATGAGGATACATACTTCGTATTGCAGCTTTACCTTTCTAACATTTGGACAGGAAGAAGCTTTCCCTCACTCTTTTTAAATTTCGGAGATATCTTGACCATGCTCTGCCGTTTAGGAAGAAAGCTATATCTGCGGCCCCGCAACGGCTGCTCTCTTACCAGAATCTAGCTTTTGGCTTTTCTTGATGTTCTTAGAAGATATGGTAGATAGATTTTACTGATCTTCGCGGTCGGTATTTGGCTGCAGTTGAGAATCTTACCCATTGTTGGGACCTCCCACCCGGACGGGAACCAGCGTCCCAAAAGTGAACCATAATTTTAATTTCCACAATGGGGGGTCAATTTTTTTTTTTTGTTTTTGCTTTTCCCTGTGCGCCTCCCCTTGCCCCCCCCACGGGAATTAATGACCCCGTCAATATTCCTTGTCCCCTCCCTTTTTTTTTCAGACATCCGTGATACAGCCTCCTTCCTGTCCTTTCCTGTGTATCGCGTTCCCTCGGCGTCTCGACGCTACACAGCAGGCGGTTTTGTGGTCCTGGCTTCATGGGGAAAGCTGGCGTCTTCGTTTAATTTCTACACAAGCTCCTAGTGATGTATGACCGGCCACCTGCCACACCGTATGGCTTTTCTTGTGTGTTTTTCTTTCTCCTTCATGCTGTGACCGACCGCGGCGATCTCCCCTTGTGTTGTATATGACCCTCTCCTTAATGGTGTTTCCACTATTTTGGCAACGGCGACCCGCAGCGCGTTCTAGCCCATGGACCCACTATGGATCCTCGCTCGGGGAGTAGATTATTCCTTTCTTCACCTTCTGAGTAATCTCCTCGCTTTGCGCGCGGGCCTGCTCTGATGTCCCGAAGAAGGACTCTTCCTTCTCTTCTTTTTTTTTATGATTTTTTTTTTCGGTAGGAGATGGGCCTTATCGTAGATGTTTTCCCTCCCTCCCTCTCACACGATGAAGGTGCTTCTCCCTCACCCACTTCCACCTCGTCATGACGTAACTCTCCCCGAGCGTCTTCCTTCCCCCTCCCCCCCCCCCCCATTGAAGTCCCTGTCATCGCGGCGCAAATCACCTTTGGTATGCTTTTTCCCCCCATGACAGACTGATTTTTTACACTGACGCCCTATTGGACTTTTTTTTTTGAAGCTGACACCACATATTGACTCCCTCCCTTTCCTTTCAGCGTTCTTTTTTTTTTTTTGGCCACCCTGTGTTATCGAAAATAACGCACACAACTTGTTTTTTGTATGTTTTTCTTTTTTTTTTTTCTTCTTTTTTTTGGTGATTTGTACGTGTGAAAATATTAAACGTTTTTTTTTTTCTTCAGCCTCCCGGCGAATTCGGAGCTTTCTATTTTCGGCATGTCCATGTGCGCGGACGGTTACCGTTTTTCCTTTTTTTTTTCCCCCCCCAATTCCCCTCCCTGTTCCCAATTAATCGTTTGATCCGGTTCATTTTTATGATATCAATTTAAAATTTCCCCCCTCAATTGGATGAATCGACGTTCCTCTTTCCCATCTCCCCCCCCTGCACAACTTCGAACCGCCCATGGCAGTCCCCGCGCACCCTCCAATCTGACGCGACCCCCCCCATCCGTCGAAGGCAACACCCCCCCCTTACGATTTCTCTGCCCCGCAACATATGCTGGCCGTATCTAGCTCTCGCCCCCTAAATTATGCTCGAATAATGGTACTTTTCTGCCCTGTTTCTTTTCTTTTTGTGAGTGAGAGACACGATATCTTTCCCCATTAATTCATTTTTGAGATTGCCCCCCACCCCCCCCCCCCCCCACGTTTTTCCCTTTTTTTTTTTTTTCTGCACCCCAGTTTTTCTCCCCCCCCCCCCCCCCCCCCCAACCCCCCACTAGTTTTTCCTGCCTTCGAAAGTACTTGAACCCTCCCCTTTCTTCATGAATTCCCCCTTCCTGCCGACAATCGAGACCCCCTGGCTATTTTCTCTCCCCACGCACCCTTCTCACTATTTGGCTGCCCAGCAATGGCAGAGCGCTTACGCCACCATTTTCCTTTCCCCCCTTGTAGTCACTCCGCCCATTTTTCCGACGCAATGTAGCGTGGGCCCTCCTTCGCGAGACGTATTGGAGCGCTTCTTTGTCTCTCCCTCGTAGGAATGTATTTAATTTGCTGCCACCCCTTTTTCGGTCTGCCAGAACATTTTAGCATGACCCCTAGCGTCCCTTTCCCTCAACCATCCTCTAGATTGTAATTTGTTCAAACTCGTCCCCCCCCATTCATTTCCTCCGTGTCGAGCGGTGCGATATTTTGATCCCCAGTGCGCGAGGAGTGGTCCGAGAGGGGAACCCTTTTTGGGCTCAGTGGACCTCCGATATGGTGCGACTCTTGTGACGCGTGTTAGACTTAGTCCTCCAACTTTTCCTATGCCATACGCAATGTTCGCCCCCTCGTCTATCCGGAGTCATGCCCCGAACCTCCATGACGAGGTCTTCTTCCCCCTACCAACCAGGGCCTACTTGGCATGGACGACCTCGGTCTTCCCTCGGTGCACTGCTTTACCGTCAACGAGGGGACGAGAACCCACTCCCTTGTCCTTCCTCGGTTTTCATGCAAACTGCGTGGGCTCCCCCTTTTCCCCGCCGCAACTCACCCTGAAACACGGGCTTTTTCCGTTTCGACGTCTAGACGGTGTTTTTTCTCCCCACCTCCCCTTTTTGTTTTCCTAGGCTTCCTGTCGGACGCTCACCCATGCTTCCCCCCGGATGAGCGTGGCCCCTATGGCCACGCGGATGCATTTTCCGACGCTCTTCTTTTCTCCTCTAGCTTCCCGCCCCCGACGCTGGCTGTCCGCGTAAATGATCGATATCCCTTGCCCTCTTACGAGATTCCCTTCCTTTCACCAATTTTTCAGCGGCGGGTCGGCGGTTCCCCCCCAATCAATTCTCACATGGAGCTGGTGCCACGCAGCACTTCCCTCCTTCCCTGGACACGCGCGTCACCACACATGGTCGAACTCCTTTCTTTCCCCAAGGTACTTCTGACTTCCAGCGATGGACATCTCTCCTTCCCCGTTGTTGTTGTTGGATCCATCAGATGCTCCCTCCCTCATCCTTCTTTCCCGGCCCCTTGTGTTAGACCTTTTTTTTTGAACGCCCCTCCCCCTTCCGACCAGAAGTATCTTTTTTTTCCTCCTTTTTTTCGGCGCGTTTTTTACGCCCGCTACCTTCCCCCTCACGCACCATCGTGACACACCCTTCGTTTTGGACCCCTCCCTCTTTTTCGACGATTCTAATTCAGGGCTCGGTCTTCCTTATCCCTACCGCGTATTCTGGTTTGTGCACCCTAGCCCCTTTTCCCCCCCCACCCCCCAATTTTTCGGTCACCTAGGACCGCAGGCCGGCCTTTCAATGCCAATTTCTCCTCTTCCCCTCCTTTTCGGCGGCATGGTTGCTCAGCTCTGTAGCTTCTTCCCCCGTATTAGGAGTCCCTCGCAGCGTGCGCGCGCCGTCGAGTACCGTTTATCACACCCAACTCTCCTTTTCCCTTCTTGCTCTGTGTGAGTCTTCTTCTTTCGCTGATAGTGCCGGGTCTCGAAAACTCCGCCGACCATCTTCCCCTCTCTAGTAGTCTTGTATACCAGTCGACAACTGATCCCCTTGTTTCGCACGCCATTGCTGGAGGTCCTTGCCGCGGGGGTCGGTGGCTCTTTTTGCTTGACTGGCCGACCTGCCTCCAATCCTTTTTCTCTCCTTTCCTTGATACCCACCATTCGTCTTGTCTGATGATATTCAACCGGTCTTCTTTGCTCAGGCTCCCCGCCCCCAAATTTGTCGACTTTTTTTCGCCTCCCCCCCCTTTTTTTCCCGCCACTGCCTTAAGTTGTCACTTTAAAATTTCCCCCTCCCGCCATTGGCAACCCCTCTTCTCCCTTTTATGGCCCGCCGGGCCTTCCCTGTCTTTTTTTCTATTTTATTTCAAAAAATTGCGGTCCTCCTCTCTTTGGGCCTTCCCTTCGCCTTTCGCGGCCCCGCTAGCCCGTCGCTTCCTTAAAATGTTCTCCTTTGTTTCTCCCCCTTTTTACTGTTTCTGACGCTACCGGCGCCTCGCTTCCTGCCAACCTTAGCGCTGGCTCGCCCCCCCCTAGCGCTTTCGTGGCCAAACTTTAAATTTTTCTTCCCCCTTTACACCATCATGTTGTTGCCTCGCTGTCTGCAGCGCTGCGGGTGTCGCCCCCAGCCTTCTTGTGTTGTTTTTTTGGCGACTCCATGTCCCTTCCTGTTGAACCCCACATCCGTTACCTTTTCTTCCCTTTTGTTCTGCTGATACTCATTGTGCCTCGGTAATACTTTCGCCCCTATCTACCCCTCCACTCCCATGACGTCGAACCATTCCGGATCGTTGTCTCGCTCAAACACGCCCCCGTTTCCATGGTCCTGTTTCGGACGCCAATACTTTCAGATCCGTCCAGTAACCCGGCTTTGATAGGATAGCCCAGCATATCTTCCTCTGGCCTCCCGTTCTGCTATATTTTTCGCTAGAGTCAGGATTTCGTGTCCTTCCTTGCACGCCTGTCTTTATTTCTCGATTATGTGCGTTCGTACACTTTCCTCTGTAGATCACGTTTTTTCCGGACGTGTCACTCTCCCCCCTTCCCTTAAGAATTAATTCTGTGTCCATAAAAAATGAACTGCCCCCCCCACTGGTTCCCGCGTCTTTTTAACCCCCGTATTTTGACCGTCCATGGCAATCACGCCCCGCCATTTTAATCGCTGCCCTCCTTGCGAAATGGCAACTAATTTTTCCACGATCCCCTCTCCCCTAGAGCTCTACTTTTCGCCGCCTCGGCCAGGTTTCTTGCTGCGACCTCTCCAGCTCTAAATTCCATTCTCAGTTTTCCGCTGGCGTCTCCTTCCTTTTTTTTTGGCGACCGTGCTGATGTCCTTTTTTGCACCCCTCCTCGCTCCCCCGTGCGGGACTTCGCTTCTTTTTCTCCACGGCGACTCTTCTTCTCTTCCTTGGCGAAGGATGGCGCCGCCCTCCTGTTTTGCAATCTTTGGTATACGAGCGGAGCCTGGTCGGCTCCCCTCCTCTCCTTCATTCTCTGTTGGTTTGTAAGATCTATCGCTCGTTCCCTTTCTTTTTCCCCCCTCCGAGTTCCTTTAGCAACCCGGGCCTTTCGCCTTTTGCTCGGGCTTGACACAATCGAATTCAGCAGCCTCCATCCTCCCCCTCCCATTTTGACAACTCCTGTTTTTTGAGAGTTGAGAGATCCCTGTGAATTTCCGTTGCCCTTTTCCCTCTTTCTCTTCCGTAACGATAGACTCTGCGTTCCCCCGGCAGTCCAGACCCTCCTGCAGTCTCCTCTTTTTTACGCTACGAAACCTGACCCCTTGTAATCGAGTTCACGAACCGAGCCTATTCCCGCCCCCCCTCGCGGATTCCCCCCCTTTCGTCCATCGCTGACGTCTCGTCCTTCCGCCTGCATGTTGAATCACCATAACTTTATTGGCAACCCAACCCATTACAGCCTTGTATGGTGTGGCTCCTGATCACTGATCTCTTTTTTCAGTGGCTCCAGTCTTTTTGCATGATTCTGAAATAGACTCATCTCACGCCCCTTTCTCTTTTCGGATGACCCCTCAGTCAGCTCCTCGCCGGTGACCTCTTGTTAGAGCCTCTACTTGCGCTCTCTCTTGAAATATGTAACCTGGCCCGTTTTTTCCCTTCTTTCCCCACGTGCACAGCAGTCGACTTACCCCAATTCTTCGAACTTTCAAAAATCGCTTGCCGGAGCCCATGGGCGGACTCCTTTTCCCGGGTTTTCTGCATTGCACGAACTGGTCTTCTAGGCATGGAATTCACTCGTTTGAAGTTCCTATCCAAATATGTCCCCCTCTTTTTTGCAACGCATTTGTTAGCTATCGAAGATGTCCTAGGAGGAATCTAGACCCCTTTCTGCTGCCAGTTCGACCGCCCTTGCAGCCCTGGAGGTACTCCCCTTTCGTCCATGAAGAACAATTCCCACTTCATCCCCTTCTTTAGTCTCCTCCCATGGGTCGGCACCATTCCGACGGCGGGATCTCTCCCATTTCCTCTGAGAGATCTCCCCGCGCGAGGGCTGCAGCGAAGTCCCCAGCCCCTTATTTGGCGTCCGACGAAGGGACTTCTTGCAACCTTGCGCCCCTTTTTTCCCCTACTCTAGCCGAACTGTGCCCGTTTCCTTTTTCCGGGCCCGGTTGCTTCTGCCCCTTTAAAATGCATAATGGACCCCAGACTAGACCCTTATGAAATCGCTCGCTTCCAATGTCCTTCACCTTCCCCCATTTTACTGGATTTTAATCTTTCATTCTACATGCATGTCTATGTGCTTATTCCCCCCCCCCCCGATTGTTTTTGCAACAACTCCCTTGTACCGGCACTCCCCAACCCCCTCCCCCCCGAAGGTTTTGATTACAAAGTTTTTTCATCCCTGTGAACTTTTCCTACTCCCAATTTTGCCCGCCCACCTGCAGTGTATACTCCCCCTGAGACGATATTTATTTGTTTTTGTGGGCGTAAAATCGTTGCAATAGGTGACTTCTGTTTATCCATTTGCTCCACACCCTGACCCCCGGTTTAAAACACTCTCAGCGACTTTTCTTTCCCTCTCCAGAGCCGATCACTCCGGAACTTACTGACTAGCAGACAATTTTTCCCCCCCCAAGCCCCCCCACATTACAGGCTGATTTTCCTCCCTTATATTTTTTGGCAATAGGGGAGGATGTTCAGGAAGCCTTGTGCCCCCCTAACTTGTTTGACTCGAGATCACCGGCCAAACTTCTTCCTCCAGAGATACAAATGCGTCCACTCACAAACACGCCCCTTAGAACGGCCCACTATCACTCCCCGTAGTTTTCAGGCCAATGGACGAGTCCTCCTCCCATCGACCTTGAGCTTTCACCTCCCCGCCCGCAAATTCCCACCTTTTCTCTCAGAAGGGAGCCTCGGTTGTCTCTAGGAGCGGTCGCCCGGTCTTGCCCGGGAGAGAGGCCAGTCTACCTCCCCGTCACTAAATCCCTGGATGCACCTCCCTTTCTTGTGTCCGGCACTCGTTTCCACCCTCCTCCCTTGACAATGGGCATCTTGGTTCCCCCCGTCACTTTTCCTCATAATCATTTCTCCCCTCGGCTGCATGGCAGATCCCACCCTTTCTCGGTCACTTACTATACGCCTCCCCCCTGCCTCCTGTTCTGTCGATTGCCGCATTCTGGCCCCCTCCTTGTCACCCTTTCCCTTATCTTTTTCCCTATTTCTCGCTGTTCCGCGAATTTCCACTTTTCCCTGAGCGCCCCTACGCTGTGAGATCTCGTCACCCTCCCTACTTTGCAGCACTTATTGTTATTCAGAACTGCGACCAGTAAGCACCCCCACCCCGATTCCCCCGGGTCATTCTTCTTTCCAGCTTTCGCAGAATCTTGGCACTAACTCTACTTCGTCGCGTTTGATGCCCACCCTCTGGGTGGAACCCCCGAACAACAAGGTCTGATACGTGTGTCCTTTTCTTTTTCCTTGCCCCTCGATGGACATCTCTCCCCCTCCTCCTCCGTTGTTGTTAAGCCCCATCGCCTCCCCTTCTTTCTCTGGCCAAGCGGTTGCGGATGCCTTCCGATTTGGTACATCGAAGAATATTAACGCCCTTTCTCGACGGCGGCACCGTCCCCGGTAAGATGCCAGAATTTCGTGCGACGCCGGAGCTGATTTCCCACCCACAGACGAGATTGTAGCCGCCCTTTCCCCTTTCGAGGTCCTTTTCCTTGGCAAGAATACGCTCTCTGCGATCGAGGCTAACAGCGCTCTTCATTACGCGCGCAAGAATCGCCTCCTTTCCCCCCCCTTTTCCTCACCCCAGTTTATCTACCTGCAGCCGACTGTCCCAGTGCCAGAGTACGTCCCTTACATCCCCCCCAGAGCGCCATTTTTCGTGACATTTCATGGTTCGCGAGTGATTTTTTCCTCCTCCTGTACTTTGCCCCCATCGGTTTCGCGCGACCCGGATCTTTTATTTTCCTCTCACAACCAAAGCCCGTTTGTTCCCTTTTTTTGTCGGCGTGAGGCATTCGTTTTTCGGCCCCGTGGAGTTTTTGTGGGTGTCTAGTCGACTTTGCTTTTTGCTACACACCGCACTTCCCTTGCGGCCACTCCGTAGCGCGTACTCTCCTTGCTCCTTGCAACCAGTCCGATATACCCCCTTCGGTTCCGGTTTGTTTGTACCCGCATTTCAGCCCCCCGAGGGCGGGAAAATGGGAGAAGATGATGGTACCTCCCCTTCGCGGTCAGTGCCCTTCTTCAATTCTGAGAACTTGATGGTGCTCCTGCCGCATTCCGTCCTTCTTTATTTTTCGAGATGAAATGGCAAGTTATCCGCCTAGCGCCTTCCGGTAGAAATCCACCCCCCCCACTTTGCATGCATATGACGAGGCGTCGCTTTGTTTTCCCACCTCCATCATCGCCGCGATTTGAAGATGTATCGAACTGGGACCTACTCCTCCCTACTTATCTCGAGTGCCAACCTTCCTTGATCGACTGAGACCATAAGATCCAATACCACTCCCCTTTACCTTTGAGCCAACTATCACTCAGGACGAGGAAGGAATGTGCCACCCTAAAGCAGATATTTCTTGAATTCCCCCCCCCCCGCGGCTCGATACTCGTCTGGGGACTTATGCACTTGTTTAGTGCGCTTGAGCAAATGGATACGACTACGACTCGGCTCCTCGCGAGTTTTGTTTGGGGCCCCCCATCTTCTACGTGGTCAGCTTGAATGGAGATTTCCCGATTTTTCTTTTTCCCCCCCTTAGCGTACGTGATCCCTCCTTCCTACCTGGATTCAGCCTCTGCGTCTGCTTTTTTTTAACCATGAATCAACAGATACTTTTCCACGTATTTCATTTTTAGGAAGTTTCATCCCACTGACTGCTTCTCTAAAATTGTGCTCCCGATTCAGCCGTGGCGAATCCGTAATTGATACCTCTTCGACCTCTCGGCGATTTTGAATTGTTCGTATCTGCAAGGCTACATGCGAGCGCCGGCAACTGCCCCCTTTCCTGGGAAAAAGTTATCCATAGCGATTGACAGTGTCCTTCTGCTCCTCCCCCCGCCTGGACTTCCTTGTCCGCAACTTAGATATCAGTCCCAGTCCCCCTTTTGGTATGGTCGTTCTAAAATACTAGATGTGAGCTACGAAGAAGTCCCACTTGCTTCCCCCTCAATCTGGTCATTAGGGCTCCTTACTCTTTAATGTTGCCTTCTTTCAATGGGTTCGCGCCTTCTTTCGTCCTTTTTCTTTCCCTTTCATCGTGACATCCCCGCGCCTTTGTTGAGGGCTTTGCGATTTTTACTCAGCGGTTTCCTATTAACATAGTGCCTGGGTACGGTTCTATTACTCCCAACCTTTCCCTTTCCCCCTTTCACGTCTGCACCCTCCTGCCCCTTCCCCCCACGAGGAATTATGACCCAGGTCCTTTGTTTATGCCAATCCCTGGCCTCCCTATCGCTTCCTTCCCGGTTGTCCCACCCATCGAAGCCGAATTAGCGTCCCCCCAGCCCTGGCTGCTCACACGAATACAGCGGCGGTTTATTCACATTTCCCGCTTCACCTGCGCTGTAGACGAAGGGCCTTTTCTCTCCCCGCAAGTGCCTATGCTGTAGAGAACTGAGCCCATTTTGGATTGCTCGCGGCAGATTCTTCTCCTTTTTTCACGATGTCGAGCATGTTACATACGGCTCCCGACCCCCGAGTCGACCAGACCCTGGCGCCTTCTTTTACCCCCCTCCCAAGGCTGTTTTTTAACTGGCGACCTCCACCGGCTTGTCTTTTTCTCCCCGATCGTTGACCCATGTTCCCCTGGCCATTCCTTCGAAATTAGTTATCCGCATCCCCTCTCCTTTCCCGGTTCTATTACCGTCATCTAGATTCGCCAAGTTCGACTGCGTTTCCACCATTTCTCCGAGCAGTTGGCTCTCCTTTCGCATTAAGGCCTCTCCCTCTCAGTGAGTCAGCCGGCCCGCCGCAGCGAAGGTAGATAG
>Ga0179593_1383831_pt1 | contig 13159 bp, 18 predicted proteins | sample CZODoug2_1_08_16_FD_185931 | JGI IMG/M metagenome (GOLD analysis project Ga0179593, IMG submission 185931) | Vadose zone soil fungal communities from Angelo Coast Range Reserve, California, USA - CZODoug2_1_08_16fungal (PacBio error correction) | ecosystem: Environmental > Terrestrial > Soil >... | reverse complement strand
GGAAGCTTTATTGTAAGTACCGCGTACACCTCTTCTTCTCCCGGCACGCTGGCTTTCTGACGTTTTTCCCCGTAAGCCCCGTAGACCTGTTCCTTCCCCTCTTTCCCGAGTCTTTTGAGCGCCTCACCGCCCTCTGTTATTCGACGCGGAGATAGGTCCTTAATGAGGAGCAGCTGGAGTTGGCATGTGTCTGTAGGTCCACAAGCCGCCCTTTTGATCTCCCCGATGTTTTTCTTTCTTATGACAATTCTTTCCCCCGTAGTTCTTTGAAACTCATCCCCTTATCTTTCATCGGCTTCATTTCTATTTCCTCCCCGCTGCTCACGCGGGTGCTCCCCTGGTTGTGAATGATCAAGAGAAAAAACACCTCCAAACTTTCAGGCCTCTTTCTGCCTGTTATTCCGACTGTCCCATTCCCTCCCCCCCCCCAAATCTTATCCTTCTCATATCGCCGATTTCCTCTCTTCTTTCCGAGTTCGGCTTTTAGTGTCCCCCAGTTGGATTTTTGGGGAATAGGCCCCTCACTTGTAAGGGGTGGGACCGGACCGGGTTCCCGACCTTTGCTTTATTCGATGTTGACCATCCCTTTGGTCCGGATTAGGGTTGATGGCGCTCCCTGTCGCCCTCTTCTTATGGTTTGCGCGCGGCTCGGCCCCGGATGGGAATCTGGATCTGTGTGGAAAAGCCTGCTATAACGGGTTTCCCTTCATGAACGGTTCTTTCCCCACCTTCCTTTACCCTCCTTGATCTTCCGGCGAATGTAGTTTCCTGTTCTTTTACCTTGGTTTTGTGCGCAAGGATTATATTTAAAATCTCACGCATGCGTCCTCCCCAAGTCAGAGGTCCGCGGCCCTATACTTTTTTTAGTCTTGTGAATTTTTTCTGTTTCCTTCCTCCTTGGGGGAACCCATTCTCTTCCCCCCCTTTCATACCCCACACGGCTTGTGCCCCCCAGGGCGGGCACCGAGTGTCGTGAATTTCCTGCTGCTCAATTATGTTTTCCGAATCCTTGCACGATCTTTGCCCTCTCCTTGAACGCCGAACCCCTTTTTCACTGTGTTTTCTGCATTGCTTTCACGCACACATAAGAAGGTTCTGGAATTAGGACTTCACAGACTTTTTTTACTCCCAACCTTTTGCGCTTCGACCCGCGCTTCCTTTAGGGAACTTTTCTTCCTCTCACTGTCCTGCACCAACGTAAAATGAGAATCCACCCCCCTATTGTGAAGGAAAAGCGGTCACACTTGCTACGGTCCTTCAGGATGGGGTCTACTTGCCTCTTTTTTCCTGTCTAGCCCCAATTCCGTCTGGTTTACGTATTGTGTCCGTCCGTGCCCTTCTTCCGGGTTCTTCTGCCTGCCCCAAATTGAGGCGATAAAGCCTCGTCATTTCCTGAACTTCCCCCTTAAACATTTGGGTCCGCTCTTTCCCCGCGCATTTCCCTTGCAATTCTTGGCCGCTTATACTAGATTTCCATTACTCCCCCCCCCATTCCTCTTTCTCATGATCGAGAACCTCAACGTTCCCGGTCTTTCCTGGAAATTTCATATTTTTTTTCAGGGATAAAAGAAGGATTTCTTGCGCTTCTCTTCACCCTTCGAATTCGAGCATTCCTTTTGACCTCTGAACTCTTCCCTCCTTTTCTTGGCTATCGTCCTTTTCCCTCCCCATTGGCCGCCATGTCTCCTGCAACTCGCCTGGAAATCTTAAAATGGTTTTGTTAGGAAGGGACGTAGGCAAAAAGTTCGTTCCTCAATTGCTCCCCATCCGTCGCCTACCCGGTGTTGGGGATTGTCTAGGACCTTCTTAATTTCATTTCCCCTTTTCTTTTTCCCTCCCTTTTTTTGATTTTGCTGCTGTTTTCCTTTTTGCGAGGTCGAGTGCCCGTTGAGTTTGATTCTTTCCGTTTCTGTCGCTTGCAGAAGCTCGACTTTTGCCAAATGAGCGGCCGGCATTGGCTCAAAGACATCGGCCTTTTGAAACCTCCCCTTCATTTTTTCCCCTCCTTTTTTTTTTCTAGGCTCTTCCCATATTGGCGTGGCGCCTCTGGTCCCGTTGAGCAATTGATAAGGGGGGTGGGCAGCTCAGGGTGGTACGCGTTCTTTCTACGAACCCCTCTTCCCCTTCCTCCCCCCCGTTCCCTTTTTTTTCCCTCTTTGGGTTCCTTCCGCTCGCTTCTCACAAATTACTCTCATTCACTCTCCTCCCTCTCTTTTTCCCCCCCTTCGTGAAAGAAGTAAGAAGGTAACTAAGAGCCCCCCCAAAGTTTATGCGACGCTTGGTCCTTTTTCTTATTCCTCACGGTTTGCCAGAATCCCCCTTACTTTTTCCCCTCTTCCCTCCCGATGATGCTGTTTTTCCACCATGGCGGACCGCCTGTGTGGAGGTACTGTCGTTCCAAGAATCTAATCTCCTTTCTTCGCTCCCGGCGGACCTATCCATTCAGTCAATGGTGTCATCTCACCTCTCTTTCCTTCTGTACAGGTCGCTCCCCCTTCCATAAAGTCCCGGTTGGGGTAGTTTCTCTATCTTGGATGACAATTCCTTTTCTGTCTTTCCCCCTATACGATAACTTACCAATCTTTCCCTCCTCAAAGCTTTTTCCGCTTCCCCCCACCCTTTTGCACGAGGAATTCCGGATGGGATAGCATCTTTGGGGTTTCCCAGGGCCTTCTCGCCCTTTTCATCTTGGCGATTGTTTTTTGGGGTTTTGTTTGCCCCTTTCGTCATTCTCCCCCCTTTTCCCCCTTCTTGATAATCAGTTCAACTCCCTCGCTCGAAGTACGACCCACCAGCAGGGATTTGACAGCATACTTGTGATGTTCCTCCGGCTTTCTTCACTTGTTTTCTATTTTTTATGATTCGTCCAATGGCCCTTTTTTCCTCCACTTACACCTTTTCAAGCCGCCGCAGCTATTAGCAACCCTGGAATAGTGCGTAACAAAAAAGCGTTCCGTCGCTTTCCCCTTCCCCGGCACCCCTTTTTCCCGTAGTTAGGACTTCCTTTTTTTGGACCCCCAATGCGAACCACCTTCCTTTTTCATTTTTTTCGATCTTCTGCCAACGAGGGTGTGTTTCCCAGACATAAGTGATAAGGCATTAATTCCCCCCCCGAGATATCCAAGCCCTGGCCCAAGCCGTTGGTTCTGTCTACTGCCCTTGAGTCCGCGTGTATGCCCTTGCGAGTCCCTCTCCCCCTCTCTTTCTCTCCAGATATCGACGTCGCCTCTTGATTTTTAAGCAGGCCTGTGTAGAGGTGGAAAATAGTGCTCCCCCTAACGCACCATGACAAGCCCTCAAAGTCTCGCCCCCCCTCTTCTTTTTCTTTCTGGTCCACGTGGAATGGTGGCATCCGGGGAGAACGTTCAATTGTCGGAAAAACACCCCACCCGCCGTTTTGATAGTTTGTTTTCCCATGTCTCTTGACCCTGCAGCCCCAACATTTCCCTCCGTTGCCCTGGGCTTGCGGCGTCCACCCTCGCTGCTCCTTTTCGACAGATGAGAATAACCCATGCAGGCCCCGCTGGCCCCAGATAGTCCCTTTTCCACGGTTTCTGCAACTTTTTCCTTTCGCCACAACCCCCATGAACGGATTTTCCCGCCCTCCCAGAACCCCAGCCACCACGTATTTGCCCCCTTTTCTCAAAAGAATGAGTAATAGTCGGGCCGTCTCTTCCGAGATTGCTGGCTCCAGGATTTTGCTATGTTAGGACCCCTCCTTTTCTCTCTTCCTCAAAGTGGTCGGTCCTAGCCTTTTTGATTCTTCGCTTTCAATCATTCAAGTTTGCAGCCCCTTGTGCAAGAATATTGTTCTTTGCGTCCAAGAGGAAATCAGCCCACTCTGCAGATTCTTGTCTTTCTCCAACGCCCCCCTCTTCCCGCTTTGTCCATCCCTTCCCTCCCTCGCTCCAATGCGCACCACTTCCTTTTTGTCCCCGCAGTTTTTTTTAGCAGTACGTTTTTTTTTTATGTTCGGCCTAATTCCATCAAGATCCCAACGCCGCGTCTCAGCAGTGGCTTAGGCTCTTTTGTCTTTTCCCCCCTGAAACTTTTGACGTTCCCCGCTCTTTTTTTGATTACCTGGTTCTACGGGTCTTCGGATAGGCCCCCTCCTTTCCTCATCTTTTTAATTTCCCTTTTGTCGGCGGTCCTGAAAGACTACCATCGTATCTATTTTTTCCAGTTTGTTTGTTTTTTTCAGTATGGAAGTCTTCTCCTACTTCTATTTTCCCTCCCGTCCACCTCCTTCTTTTTGGGATCCGGAAGCCCCCCCCCTCCCTTCCCCGTCCCGGATTAACTGGTTGTGCGTTTGATCCCAATCCGACTCCAACCTTTGTATTCGAAGATTGAGGGTTTAGGGTTTTAAGTGAATGAGACGAACCGGCCTTTTTGCCCTGGCTTCTTGCTTGTCCCAATTCCGTTTTTTCACGATGCTCTGGATCACTGTTGACCCTTCCCCTATCTTTTTTAGACTCCCTTTTTTTATTCGCATGCGTCTCCCATTCATATTCTTCCCGACGTTTTCGTTGAATGAAATTTTAAGGGTTGAAAAGGTGAATTATCTGCAAAGTAAACTACCCCCAGGCGTTCCGCCCTTCCGTCTTGCGTCCCCCCTTCTCCTTTTCCGTCAACAATGGACATGGTTCTCCCTTTTTCCCCCCAACCCACCTTTGCCCTCTCTCTTTGCGCTCTGCCCCCGAGAGGAGTGCTAGAGGACGGTGTGAGGGCCAAAAGTTTGCTTTCGGGTGAGGAGGAACCGTTCCTTTTTTTCGCCGGCCGGGGAAGACCGTGTTAATGACCGTGCGCTCTTTTTTTTCCCCCATCTTGTTTCAGGATTTGTTATTGCCTACCCTTCCGAAGATTCTTTTGATGGGTAGCGCAGCCTAGGATTCCTTCTCGGATGGTCATACTTTTTATCTTTTCCCCCCCTCGCATGCTCTTCTTCCAGTTTTCCGACTTCTTCCCTTTCGCACTTGCGCCCCCTTCTACCCCGCAAGGCTTGGTTTCATGGTGAGATCGTTTTGATCATTGGGCTTCTGTTTTCGACCGCGAATATTTCCCCCCCTCGACACGTTTAACCCAATTTAGATTTCTCGCGAACATCCTTTGACCGTTTTTTTTTTTTTAGTTTCTTTTCCTCTCCCGTTTTTTTGTTTTCCCCCTGGGGGGGGTTGCCCCCGTCCTAAGTGGAAAGCAGAACAAGGTGGGCAGGGCTTGGATATCGCTTGGTCCTTCTTTTCTCTCCCCGTCTTTCTTTTCCGGCACCGCCCCAGTTTCGCCTCTCACGTCTTTTACACACCTTTTTCCTGTGTGTCGGATTCCCACTGGCAAATCCTAAGACGGATCCTTGTCTTGGTCCTTGCCCCTCCGGTCGGACCTGCTTTTTTTTTACTCCCTTATTCCTTTTTTAGCGAGTTTTCCTTTTTGCATGGTCATGCCGTTCCCCTTTTTTTCCCCTTACTCATTTTCCTCTCCCCCCCACTGAGTGCAGAACTTTAATAACAAGGGAAAGGTCAATAATGAGGGGGCTCTTCGAGCGATGGTCTGAAGGCTCTTAAATCCAATGCCCGTGGGACTTCCTCCGGCACCCCCCTCCTCCCACCTGTTTTTCGGCGTGCATGCTTCCAAATTTTCTCTTCCCCATCGTCTTTCCTTCCTCCCTGGCGTCCCGTGGGACGAGTCTTCTGAAATGCATTTTTCGATTCCCCACTGATGGTACTCTTCCTATTCCCTCGAACAAGGGCTCTTTCATATCCTCGAGCCCTTCCCCCCCTCACCTGTCTTTTATGAAATTTTTCATTCCTTCTCCTTGACCCCCCCCTCCGGCTAAGGCTTGAGCTTAAGGAGATGCCTTCGCCATTTACGGTTAGTCGTTTTTTAAGCGCTCGTATTTTTCCTTTTGAGATTCCAGTACCGCCCCTTGCCGCCCATGTTTGCGCCGTCCCCCTTCTCTTGGCTCTTTTTTTCCCACATTTTTTCCTTTCGCGCATTCGCAGAGCAAATCTTTGAACACCGTTTTTTTTCAGGTGATCCGGACTTTTTGGACTCTTCTTTTCACTGGTCTTTTCTTTTCTTTGCCCTCTTCTTGGTACTCCCAGCTTCGCGTCCCCTCCCCCTCTGCTCATTTTTCTTTTTCAGCTTGTTTCCTCTGCGAGTCTCTTGACGGCAAAATGTCTTGCCTTAATAAATGGACAGTGACGCATGCTTCCTAATATAGACAATATGTGCACATACAGTCCTTCCTCTCCTTTGGTTTTTGATCTTAAGATCACCTATGTTTTCCCTCCTTCTCCGCTTTCCCTTTTGTGCGGCCTTTTCTCGGTCCTCTTGTGGTGTCCCTAGTCTGTTTCGCTCCCCCCTTTCCCTCTTGGACCATAGGAAAAGAGAACTCCCCCTGGCACTGATGCGTCTTCAAACAGCGCCTCCAATTTCCCGACGACTTATGGCATCCACTTTCCCCAGTGAAACTCTTCCCTCTTTTTCTTCTCCGTTTTTTCCCCCCCCACCCCGGATTTGATATGGAGGCATTTGGGGATAAAGGTTTCTCAGACTCCGGCCGTATTCCCAGCTTTCCCCATTTTGCTCCTCTTCTGGCTGCCCACAGGGAGGCTTTCCCCCTTTTTTGCCGGTCATGTACTTCAGATCCAGAGATCGAGCGTTCCGCTTTCAGCGGATGACCTTTGGCCTTTCTGTTATGTGCTCTCCCCCTCTTTTCCACTCTTTCCTGCCCCCCTTTCGCATGAAGGAAGTCCATTACATGAAAAGAAAGGTTTCTTAGTTCTCGATCATTATGGGCCCTCCCCTTGTCCTCTCTGGCCCGATACGATTTCCGTCTCACTCCTTTGTTCCTTTTTACAATTCCTTCGAATCCCTGAATCTTCACACTTTCTCCATGACTTTCCTGAAATGATGTTAGGGTCCTGGATCGGCCTCTTTTTTTGGACCTTTTCTTGCTCTCCTTCAGCCTTTTTCTGATTTGGTGCAGTCGTCATTATCACTGTTTCTTGTTCCCCCCTTATTTTCCCCCATCGCTCGATTTCTCCCCACCAGCATGTGTCCCTAGAAATTGTTATTGCGTGATTCTTAAAGACTTGTTTTTTTGATTTTGATTCGCACATGGCTCCGATTTGTTTTGCTGCCAGCTTCGGTTCTACCGTTAAGTCAAGACCTCGGTGGTTCAGATAGCTCCCCCGTTTTGTTGTCAAACCCCCGCCGGTCCGCTTTAGGGCATTTCCCCCCCCCCCCCCTGCCCCCCCCAACGGTTGAATAAGGAGGAGGAAGTGTACATTGAGGCAAATGCCGACCCCCCTGAAAAGTTTCATAGGCGTTCGCGTCTTTAACGTCTGGTTTTTCGCTTCAAGACCCCGTTATTCCCTGATCTCCCACCCCGTGGATTCTCCATTGCCCCCTTTTTTTCCATCGTTTTAGTGCAGGGGGGGGGAAACACAAAGTTGGTGGGTGTTTTTTTTTTTTTTTTTTTTTTTTTTTTTTTTTTTGGTGTTGTTTTTTGTATCCTTTCCTTGCTCGTCCCAAAATCCATTCCACGTATCGACCTATAGTTTTCGCCCTCCTCTTTGATTTTTCTCCCCCGAAGGTTTCTTGGTATTCGAGTGAGCACAGAACACAAAAACCCCGCCCCATTCATCCCGCCGAAGTCTCGTGACCATGCTGTCCGCCGTATTTTTCCCTTTGCGCGGGTACCGTTCGTTGGCTTTTGCGCCGTTCATGACTGTGTCCGGCAAAAAAAAAAACCCCGAGCGTGGATAGCATTCCCTATTTTGCCCTTTTTTTGCATGTCCACACATCTGGACTTCTTTTCCCTCCCCCGCCGCGTTTTCTTCGTGCGTTCCCCCCCTCCTCCTCCTCGTCGGAGAATTTCTCGCCATAAAAAAGCTCTGAAACACACAACCCTTGGTACCAGATCGTCCACCCTTCCCTTCCCCGGTTCCTCCTGTTCTGCGCCCACAATGGCCCGGATTATACCAAAAATACCGTTGATCTGCACCGCATCGAGCAAAATCTTCGGGCCAGACGGTTTATCTTTCCGGTTCCCTCTTTTTTTTTGTCCTTCGGCCCCCCCGTAATTTTCGCAGGTCCTTCCCCCTTTTTTTTTGTGTTAATAGGTTTTTTTTTTCTGCCTCCTCCCCAGGTGGCCCTTAGTGAAGAATTGCTGCGCGGTTGCGCCAATATGAATGAATCCTCACATGCGGCGCTGCCGTGTTGGGATTATACCCCCCTCGATCGGCTCGCTTCCGCAACGGTTAATCCCCCCCCGCTTCTCCCCCACGGCGGCTTTTTTTTACCAGCCGGTTCCTCAGGCCCGCAAGTATGTTGTCCTTTACAAAAGCCGATAAAAAAGACGCGTTCCTCCCTTTCAAGCGGGTGGTGAGGCGCTTGTCGTCCCGCCCCGCCAGTGCACGGTCCGATGGCTTTCCCCTTCTCCCTGTTTTAAGGCCAGAGCCCCCGCTCCGCTTTTTTATACAATAGCGTTTCCGCGTCAAGTACAAGCCTCTTCATTTTATCATCTTCCTCTCAGTGGTTGGTGTTGCGTCTAGCTTAAGATGTTTGTACGTACTTTTTTCACCCGTTCTTCCTCTTCCGCTTCTCTGAGTGCTTCCTCTCCCTTCCCCTTAGAACTTTTCCACTCCTTTTTGCCTCTTCCGTTTTTTTTTACGCGCCTCCTCCTTTTTCTTCCGACTCTTGTTGAATCTTTCCTTGTGAGGACCAAAGGAGGAGTTGGAATTTTGAGCCTTTGCTTTTCCACAAGCCCCTCGGTTGCTCATCGATGGTCTTCTTGGATTCCTTTTCTCCCTGCGGATTTTTCGTTGAGATTTTCCCCCTCACGGTCTTCTTTCTCCTTTTCTTCTTTCATCTTTGGACGCACCTTTTGAAGCTCAATTCCGCTGGTGTTGCAACGGTAATGATAAATGTCTCCCCAACCGAAATAATCCCCTGTATCCCCCCGGCCTGTTCTTCCCCTTTCGGCCTTCTACACTTTCCGGTCCTTTCCACCCCCCCCCCCATTTTCCGGCCGCCAATCTTTCTTTCCCTCTCTTAGTTGCACGGGCTGAAGAGGAAAAAGTTTGTTCTGGGGAGGCTGCAAATTGTGATGGTTGGCGCTTTCTGTGCCAGAAAGTGTGCGGACCCGTGGGACGATTTGTGAAGAGGTTGGTTCCGGTTTTTCTAATTTCCCCCCCCTTCTTCATCGTTTCTCCGCCTAGATCCTTCTTTTGTAACGCCGCTCCGTCCGTCTGCTTGAGAGGCCGGGCAGTCTTTTTTCTACCATTCTTCACAGCTACCTTCATACGGGTCGTTTCCGCAATTTCGGTCTCCACTTGCGACACCTTTCCCCTTTACCGCCAGTGGCTACTTCCCTGACGTGATTTGTCGAGAAGGAGGGCTTGAGGTTGCTTTATGTTTAGCACGTTCCAGAGGGCACCGCGACACTGCCTCTTCAAGCCAATCTCCCTAGTTCTTCGCCACAATCTTTGGTCTCGGGACGTGGATGGGATTGGTACTTCTTCGGGCCCCTATCTCCCCCTTATTTCGCCCGCCCCCCCCTTCTTTGTCAAATTTGCTAGATAGAGGAAATGAAGGAATGATACTTAGGTTTGGCCGAATCCTCCCTGCTCCCTTGCCATCGACGCTCAACGCTCTGCACCAGTTGTCACTGTTTTCGTGCCTTTCCCCCTTTCTACTATTCCCCCTCCCTTTTGGCCTTTTGGCATTGCCTACCTCTTCCCGCTGGGTTTTGAACTCTATCCTTGGGAGAGCGACCCGTCTGATGCCTGGTCACTTTATGCCTTACTACTGGCAGAAAAACCGTAAGAAATGTGCTAACTCCACCTTTTTCTTCCCGCCCTCCGCCTTGGTCATTCCCAGGGAACGGCAATCCTGATGGGTTCACTTCGAGAGTTTTTCCTTTGAAGGGTCCCTGCCAAGCACACATGCCCCGTTCGTAATCCGACTTTTCTATCTTCAAAAGTTTGCCCTTCGATCTCCCCCCTCTTCCCCCCCCCAGCTGCCCTCCAGTAAGGAGGAAACCCGCAAATGCGAAAAGATTGTGGCCTTCGTATTTTCTTCCTTTTTTTCGCTGCAACGGCTGTACCGTGAGACTTATGGCAGCCATCCCCTTTGCCGATGTCATCATGATCTCGACCCCCTACCTCCCCCCCTTTCCCTTTCTGGTAAAATTTTAATGACGGTTGAAGGTAAATACAAGCAGGACCCCACTCTCGTTGATCTACCAGGTTCGCCTGCCTTGGCAATTAGCTTGATTTTTTTTTGTTTGACAGCTACTCTTTTCCTGCAGGTTCCTTTTTTTCCGCACCCCCCCGTGAGGCCTGCAATTCGAAGAATATAGCTGTTGCCCAGATTGATGACCCTGGACCTTGGCTTCTCGCCCACAAACCGTGGCCGCGACCAAGTTTCATCGTCGCTTTTTTTTGTTTCTTTTCTCCCTTCCCAGGATTCTTCCTTTTCCTTCTTACTTATTCAGCATGTAGAGATGAATTGCCCTTATGTTCGGTTAAGACGTGACGAGAGTTCCCCCCCTCCCCTTTTGCCCCTTTCCGATTTTTCCGTTAAGGTTTCCTCATGCCCCAAGCTCGACGGAAGTCCTATCTGCCTTCCCCTATTGGTTCCCACCCCTTTTCCCTCCTTGACCTCGACACCTATGTGAAGATAGTCTCATTTCCTCCTAGTTTTTGAGTTTTTCGAGCCAATATGGTCGCTTTTCTTCCTTTGCGATGATGGCGCTCTTGCCCTCTATTTTGTCCCGTCGAGCTTCTTTCCCCTCCCTCTATTCCGCGACCCCAATGAGGAAAGAGCGTTTGGACTCTACGCTGCTTCCCCCTCCCCCCTCCGACTCATCTACTCCTCCCGGCGTTTCCTTTCACATTTGAAAGACGTTAAGGATACAAAGCGAACAACACTTTATCCTGACCGATTGGAGGCATTGCTGGTCAAACGTTTTTTTCTAGCCCGGCCGATGTCCGTATGTCCCCCTTCTCTATGCTGTCGAACATTGGCGGTACCTCTCTCCCGCCCCCTCCCTCCCCTATCAGTCCCTCATCACCCCTCTGTTCCTCATCGAGCCTCTATTCTTCTCCCTCTCCATCTCCCTCCCCAGTCCATTTTTCTTCCCTTCTTACCCCTCTCTATTAATTCTCTTATCTCCTCTCACCCCACCCCCCTGTTCCCTTCCGCTCCCGTTTTCTTATCTCCCCCACACGCTCATACACGTTCTCCTGCCCCTCTTCGCACCTTTCCCCTCTCCTCCCCTCTGTCTCTCTTCTCCCCACCTCTATCCTCATTTTTCTTCCCCTTCTCTTCTACCTGGGCCGATGTTTCATCTTCCACAGGCGACTGTCCGAAACATGTCCCCTTCCCCTCATGTGGCGTTTTCCTTCCCTCCTCCCTTCTCTCTCGATTGCGTTTTTTGTTCCTCTCACGCAGGTTTACTGATAAGGGAAGGTAGGTTGAAGCTCAACCTTGAGTCCTCCTGCTGTCTTTTCGCCTGCCTCCAATTTCCACCCCCAGACTTTTCGTAGTTCTCTATCGCCGGTCCAATATCGGCCCTTTCCGATCCCCTCCAGTATCAGCTTACACAATACTTCGCACAATTCATTTTCTCCTCCCCTCATCTTCCCCCCCCATCTCTCCATGACGGTAAGTGTGACATGGACGGATGGCCTTGGACAATCTGGGTGGCTAGGTCGTCGAATTCCTTGTGGCGATATTTTGATCCTTCCACCGGTCCACTTCGGTTTTCCCCTTGCCTTCCCCCTCCGTAGCAACCACCCTGCAGGATGTGCCGTAGCCCTGTTATTCATCTTTTCTTCTTCACGCAGTGGGTGTTTTTGATTCTGCACATGTCCCTCTTTTTTTTGCCGAGTCGGTTCATAACGTTAATTCGGCGGTCTCTCGCTCCCCCTTACTTTTTCAAAACCCCTCTTTCCGTCCCTGTCGTTTTCATCAAAAGGCCAATTTACCTCTCTTCCTTGCCATTCTTTAATTCCGACCCCCCCCCCTGGTTACTTCCGCGTCGATTTCCCCTCGCTCTTTGGTTTTCTTCCCTTCCCCCTCCATACTTTCTCAGGCATTCACCACCCGGATATCCAACTCCCTTTTTTAAACCTCCGTTGTTCGGGCTCCCCCCAATGCCACTTGATTCCTTTTGTCCCTCCTTGCGTTTTGTTTCCATTTCTCTTCTCTCTTCTCCTCTCCTTCTTCTCTTGTTTTCCCTCTTTTTCTCCTGTTTTTTGACCTATTAGCGTGCGCAAAGTAAGTTGCCCATGATCAAGAAGACTTTTTCTGCACCCAGATCGCCGCCGTCTTCATTTCGGTTTCCCTTTAATGTCTCCGGGCTGCGCCGTCTCAGCCCGGAAAATCCTTTTTTTGCCTCCCTGTCGCTCTTTCCCCTCCCCTCAAACATCTGTCCACTCTAAGCCCGTCCCTCCTGAGCTTGTGACCCATCCGCGCTCGTGCGGCCTATTTCTCGTCCCCCCCGAATCCGGACAAACTATGGCTTATTCCCTTTTTCCTCCCCCCGGTCTTCCCCCCCTTTTCCCCTGGTCGCCCAAACCAAATGCCCTGTGGCCCCCCTCCATCCCAGACCCAACAAACGTGGTCGCACGCCTCGATTCCCCCCTTTTCGTTCAGAGCGGTCGATCTCGTGTTGCATTTTGAGGAAACCCCCTTTTCCATTGTTCCTCCGTTCGCCTGCAGACCTGTCTGCAGAAGGCCTGGGTTGGTTATGTTATTGCGATGGACTAATCAACCTTTGTTTTCAGAACAAGAGTGAGATTTTTCGTCTTTTTCCTTCCTCCCTGAATGAATCCGCAATTTTCCCCCTTTCTGGGTGAGATCTAGTCTAGCTCTCTTCCTAAAGGTGTGCCCCCCCCCCTTCTTTATCCTGATGTATCCCCCCACTTGAGGCTTTTTGACAAGCAGGCGCGAACTGCAAGCTTTGCCTGTTCTCTCCTCCTTTCTCCGGATCCAAAGCCTATTCCCCAGCAGGGGCTGTTCGCTTGCTCCCCCTCCCTCACTTTCTCGCGTACCTCTCTTAGTTTCCCTTTCCTTGGTTCCTTCTATTCCCCTCCTTTTTTAGCAATCTTTCGGGAGGAAAAATACTTGAAGGTACGTACAAGTTCCTTCA
>Ga0179593_1360687_pt1 | contig 13159 bp, 16 predicted proteins | sample CZODoug2_1_08_16_FD_185931 | JGI IMG/M metagenome (GOLD analysis project Ga0179593, IMG submission 185931) | Vadose zone soil fungal communities from Angelo Coast Range Reserve, California, USA - CZODoug2_1_08_16fungal (PacBio error correction) | ecosystem: Environmental > Terrestrial > Soil >... | reverse complement strand
GAGGGCGCTGGAGCTTGCCAGGCGGAAGTCACCCACCACTGTTTATTCTTTTTTCGACAACATCCCTGATTAACCACTTTCACCAGGCCAGCACCCTCTTCCTCCAACTTGCGTCGTTCTTTTTCATTCTGCAGTACGGTCTCCTGATAAACTCGATCGTGTGCCCAAGACATTCCCGCTCAACCCTCCTTTGATGCCCCTTTTCCCTTGCAGTTGTCCCACAATATGATAGGTCTTCCTCAGGGACCCTTCCGGTTGTTCTCCGGTCCCTTTGCGGCAGGAATCTCCTTCTTTCTTTCTCGTTTTGACGAAGTCTTCTTTTTCCACGGGGAGCCGTGATCTTTGAGTGTTTTTTCTTTCCCCTGACAGGCCTTATTTGACTTGCGTGTCACGGTGTCGGTGTTCGAAATTCCTTCTAGCTCTCCTTTTCGTCACCCTTCCATGCGAGAGCACTCTCACTTTTGTCTTTTCCTACGGTGGTCTCTTCCTCTTGCGCTGGTTCTTCCCCTTTTTTTTTTTTTTGGTTGCCCTATCCGTCTGACGATTTTTCATTCACGTGGCAATGGCCTGCTATACCCTCACTTGCTGCCTATGCCGGACGTTTATCCGACTCCCCGCCCTTTTTTCCGATTGTTCTTTTACTTCTCGCCTCCCCCCCGGCCGCGAGTCCGGTCTTCGTTCCCCTTGCACACTGACCTTTTTTTTAAGGTATCCTGAGCCAGCACGGGCGATACCGCCCATGCATTCCCTAGCAGGGAGGAACGCATGACAATTCTCTTTTTCGCGTATCTTCTTCCCCGCTGAGATATCAAGGCCGTTTCTTGCTTTCCGAAGAACTCCTCCCAATCCTTTTTTTTCCACAGTTTGATTTGTTTTTTTTGATTTTTTGGAGGCTTTGCCCACGTGTGAGGGCCGGTTCGTCGGGTTGCGTCGCCCCTGAAAGTCCTTTCCCCATCGATGCAATAATCTTGGCACTCGGATCGTTCTATAGCCGGTCCCTCTTCCGAGTCCATTGTGACTGCATCTCCCCTTTTTCTATTTCGGACAACCTTTGCGCCCAGCGACCCCCCTCTTCTTTTCTGAGAATTCCCTTTTGCTTTGCGCTTCTCCTGAAACGTGCCGACTTTTTCTTGCACAGTGGCCCCACCCTGGGTTTCCGTACAACAGCGTCGTCCCCTTTAAGGCCCTTTTTTTTTTTCGTCCGGTTTCGTTCGCTTTCGTCTTCCTTTTTTTCAATTTTTTTTTGATTTTTCTCATCGCGCCAGCGCTTTTATTTTTTTTTGGGCGTGTTGGGACGACGGGTCAATCTCCTTTGAGCTTTTGGACGCAGTTTTTCGTCCGCAGGGCGATTGCAGGATTGCCGCGCAATCCACCTACTTTAGTTGCAGTCCTTTCTTCCATAGTAGTTCCACCTCCTTTTTTGTCGTGCCAAACCCATACCCCCCTGGATCTTCATCCCGTTAAATTTTTTGATTGCAAAGGCCTGATGTTGCCGCTAAGTTGCATTTGCCCCATATCCTCTTTGCCGAGTTTTTTCTTAATTAGTTATAAATTTTTTTGTGAGGGTCCCCCTTTAGGGAGCCCATTTGCCCTTTTTTGAGAAGCGATGTCCGTTTCGTTTGCGATACCCCGCAACTAGGACTCCCCCTTTTAAGGATCGACCCCCCCCGCTTTTTCCATCATCGATTCAAGCTACTTTTCCTTTCCTAGAGCGTTTTTTCTGCTTCTATCTTAAGACTTAGTCCTCTGGAATCCTTTCCCCTTTCGCAGTTGGATCATGAATATCTTTTCCTCCCCTTTAAGATTTACGGCGAGTTTTCCTTTTGTGCGCCTTTGAGTTGGCGATCTGACGCATGCGCCCGCGCTTTTCACGCGTATTACATTCGTGGAATTCCTGTCGATTGCCAGCCGCCTCCTTGTTTCTTCTTTTCCCCTTTCTTGGGTCCAAGTCCTCTCCTTTCCGTGATCTGCTGAGGGGAGCATTTTGACTCTAAACTCATCTTAGTCTCTTCCCTCCGGTTGTTTAGAGATCCTACGATGAGTTAGATTTTCCGTCCCTCCCCTTTCCAGGCGTAACTTTATCTTCCTTACCATACGCGGTACCCCCTTTTTTTCTGCGTAAAAAATGTGCTGGCATGACAGTTCCTTCCATTTAGAAGGACCTTCTGCTACCTGTGCCGAGGCGCTGAGTCTGGTCTCCCCCCTTTCCCTTGCAAAACGCCCCTGCTCATTTGATATATAACGAGTAATTTGTTGTACTTATGGGCCTCCGATTTCCCAACCAGTCTTCTTCCCGTGGCTACAGTGATTTTTTTTTTCCCCTTTGCTGCCCCTTTCTTTATACTAAACCCTCGTTTTTCGCTCGCCTGATCGGTCGCGGGGCTCCTTTCTCTTTACTACACCTCTTTGGGCTGGGAGACATTTCCCCCCGTTTCGACTCCTCGTTCCTACTTTCGATGGTATGGACAGCGCCCCTAATCTACATCGCGGCGATCAATTTCCCTCCCCCTTTCCCTCAAGTTGCCCCTCCCGGTTTAGACGACCCTTGCTAATTTCGATCTGTCCCCAAACAGCAGCGGCTTTTGACGCGATTATTTCCTGAAACACACGCCTATTAAAAAGAGTCTTTTTCATCATTTTCACTGGATTTTCCTCCCCAGGAGTGCCGCGCTTCAACTCACTTCCTTACCCCTAAAAGAGGGTGGGATCCCCTTTTCTCTGGCCTGCGGACGCACCGTTCGTCATGCAGATTTTCCCTTTTTCCTCCCCAACCAACCCCTCCCTCTGCCCCGCCGCATCCCAAGCCTTGACGCCTTCGTCCTATTTTTCCTGCTACGTTTTTCCACCCTATCTTACGAAAAATGGGGCCTTCCAGATTTTGCTTTCTTTTTTTTTTTTGTACAGACAGTCCCTATTTTGTTCTGTAAGCAAATGCTGCCAGGTCAGTACGTCCGGAGCTACGCAACCTCTTTTTGCTTTTTTTCCCACGTCGTATCGTTATTCGGGTTCCCCTTAAGGTTCCCTCCCTTGCCTTTTCAGTACCGCGCGACTGGGATCTATTTTCTCCCCTCTGTGTTTCCGCTCTTCTATTTTCCCTTACCCCTCCTCCCTTATGTATTTCGAATTCCCGAATGGGATGAAGATTCCTCGGATCCCCCTTTTTTTCTCAGCTAAACACTTGGGCAAGGCGCAATCCACAAACAGCCCGGGTCCCTTTCCTTTTGCGTCGTCTGCTCGTCTTTCCTCAGATATATGCTGTTGCCCCTAACCCCTTTCCCTATTCTCTTCTTTTACTTCCTTGGCCCCTTCATGGAATGCCCGGGGTTGTACCTCCTTTTCGTGCGTTCAGCCTTTCTAGACTTCCGTTGTTGGTCCATGTCCTGCTTTTCACGAACGGCCGCGGTTTGTTGGCCCGTCGGCCCCCCCTTTTCTTTTGATGGACCTCGCCTTCATGCTGCCCTTGCACAGTCCTCATGAGGGCCTAATTCTTTCCCTTTAAAGAGCAGTTCCTTCACGTTGCAAGCGAGTTCGACTGCGCTTCGATTTCCCCCCCCCCGGCAAGGAAGCGCCAACTATTGGCGAAGACCTTCCTTTTTTATCCGCTGCTTTTCGTGGCGATCTATCCCACTCCCTTTTTTATCGCCGTCAAATCCTTCCCCTTTACTGCCCCGCCAAACTCCTTCAGAGACTCGCCCTTTTTTTTCCCCCACTCGCCGTCGCCGAGGCCGATGCCGCTATCTTTTTTCCTGAGCTCCCCTTCCTTCACCTCCTTATACCCTCCGCTGTTGAGGCCCCCCAAAGCTGTTCAAGGGTGCGCAGGGCCTCAGCCGCTTTTCCCTAGGGGTCTCGATCTTTTCTTTCCTTTTCAAACCGAAGATGGAGCCGCTAGTCCGCGTAAATGCCTGCTTTTTTGTAGCGAACTGATTCCTTTTCCGTTGGCCTTTTACCCTCTCTATTTTTTCTTCTCTTTTGTTCTTGACGGACCCCCCCCCTCCCCTTAATTTTGGCTTCCTAGTTTTTTTACGCTTTGAGCGGCCCATCTCTCCTCAATCCGTTTTTTTTGTTGTCTTTTTCCTTTTTTTTATTCTGCGCTTGAACTGCGTAAGTGCTCCCACTGTTTTAGGTAGGTCGCAAGAAACACGGACTCCAATATGACTGGCAACGGCCAGCAAAGCTCACCTTTCATTTCCCTTCTTGAGTTTTTTCTGTTTACTATCGCTCTCTCTGTCTGGCGCCTCTAAATCGGATCGTGGCCCAATCTCCCGCTGGCCAAAGGCTTCCTGATGTCTGCGCTGTGAGTTTCTCCCCAAATTGAGAGTTCAGATTCATGCCCCGTCTTGAAGGTCAGTTGACCCCCGGTTTGCCTCCCCTAGATTCATCTTGCGGATTCCTCATGTTTTGTCTAAGTCGCAGTATGTCTTAATACAAGTTTCGCCTGTTTTTGGCTCCTTTCAGTCCAGTTCTTCCTTGTGGCTCTTGGATGGAAAGTGGCGTTTTCCCCGCTTGATTGATCTCGATCGACTCGACTCACCTCCCCCTTCCCCCCTCAATGGCCAGTCTCGTTACCAATGACTGTTTCGCTTAAGAAGGGCGCGTTTTTTTTTCTCCTCCTGACTTTAGCAGTATGCTCGCTCACCCCCCAAGTGACCGTTCCTCTTCCCAATAAGGAGCTGGCCCCTCATCTTCCGTGCACTTCCTCCTGATTCGTCTCGTCCAGTAAATTGTTGGCCGACCTTTAGTGTTCGCGCCCCCAAAAGACCTCTTCCATGTTCGTTGATTCCCCTTCACAGGTTACAACCTGCTGAGGCTCGTGGAATCGTAACGGAGCCTGGATCCCTCTCAGAAAAGCCTTTCCTCTCCGTGGAGTTCAACGCATGACCAATCATTATCGCTTTCCTTGGTTGTTCTCCCTGAGTCTCGAGTTAGTGGTGTTGTTTTTGACTCAAGCAAGTTACACCGTTCACGTGAGCTGTGTTTCTGGTCTGCCTAGTGTGCGGTCGTCGAGTCCTGGCGACGGATCTCGGGAATTAATCCCCCTCGTTTCACCCTTTGCTTTAGGTTTCGAGATTTTTTTGCTTTACCCTGTTGCGGAAACGATTCCGCGTACCTGACCTAAGAACTTTTTCCCCCCCTTTGTTCGTTCCGCGCCAGGCGATCTCCTCGCTCCTGGATGCGCAGTTTAGTCTTGCTGGCTTTGCTGCGCGGTTCGGCCTCAAGAAGTGCTGAAAGGGCCTGTCGGTTTCCGAACCGCGTCGTCAACCGCTGGAAGGTCTTTTTTTTTTTTTCCTTTTTCTCGTTTCGTTCTGTCCGAGCTGAACAGGAATTACTTCATCTCATTGGTCTCTTCAGATGATTTCTTTTTGTTTTTCTTGTGCGGCGACACCCCTGGTTCGCCCAAATCGCTGGTCGTTTTGTACCCTCCCTTAATTTCGTAGGTCCAGTATGGCTTGCGCATTTCCCACACGCTGTTTTGTTTTAAGGTCCGATATCTAGGGTCAATCTTTTTTTATCTTTCCAAATCCAGTGGCCAAGCGGAAGTCCGCGATTGATTTTTCCCCTTTTTTTTTAGGCATATCGCGCGGCAATAGCGCTGTGGTTTGTCCTTCCCCTTCCCTTCGGCATGGTGGCGTCGGGAGCCATTCCCCTTTGTCCTTGCTCGCCTTCGTATTCTTCGGAGGTCTTTCCCCCCCCCGATATCACCCTCCCATCGTCGCCTACACTGTGGAACAGATCTTTGCACCCCCCCAACAGTCTTTGGCCTAAGATTCCTTCCCGAGAGTCGTCGATTAGCTCCGTCTTTTCTTTTATAACGTCTGTCGCCGCTTTTCCTCTGGATACGAGCATTGACCCCCCTTTTTGCATGCCAATTGACTTTCTGACGTTTAATGTTTCTCTGGCCCTGTGAGTTGGACGATCATCCCCATAGCCCCTTCCTTTCTATAAGCGGTCTTCTCCAGGTTCGCATCGTCGATGCCAGCGCTTACCCTGCGGGTAGTATGTTCGTCGCACGGTACCCCTTTTTCCTTTTTTTCGCCCCCCCGTGACAAATCTACAGTCTACTCTTTCCCCCCCCTACTCTTTTTTGAGATCCTCCTCTGAGTTTAGCATTACGGAATGCGAACTACGTTTTCTATACCTTTTCGTCTGGGACTTGGCCCATTCCGCCACGGCGCGGTTTTTTTCTGTTGCATGACAATCTTAGAAGACCGTCCTTTCGGGAGTTCAGATTCCTGTGCTCTCCGCCTCACATTGCGCTCAAATCCCCACGCCCGGAGAGATCTGTTCTAAAAGCAGTTTTGTTCCTCCGACACCGTCCCGTGATCCTATTTCCTTTTTCCAGGCTAGTTGGACTCTGCAGATCTTTTTACTTCGACTCCCCCCACCTAAGGTTCTGCCATTTTTCGATGTAATCTGATCCGGCTAACCAGTCCTTTGTGTGCTACTTGGCATGTTTTTCCCCCGATGTTGAGAGGCTTCTATCCCTGGGTGGATAGCGACCGAACGTCGACTCTCCGAGGCACCGGACTCCTTTGAATTTGTCCCCGTTTCCCTCCACTATAACTCTTTCCCCTTCCTATCTCTTTCCAACAGGAATTCGCCGCCCTTAGCTTACTTCTTCTTTCTTTGCAACAATCAACGGTCGCGGGGAATATCCAGCTTGGCCCGATTTTCCCTCCCAAACGATTCCCATCCCTGTACCACCCTCCATGTTTTTTGACGTCTTTGCCGCACTTTTTCCTTGCTCCTGGCGTTTTGTCGAACCCGTTTTAACCCCAGACCAGCCCCCCCCATTAATTCGCGCTGGCGATGTCGCACAACCTGTTCTGAACGTAAGTTTTCTCTCCTGGCTCCGGCCAGACTCCTCCGACCCTATCTTTTCAACAAAAGCGGGCCTTCCTTGTTGCAATACGCTGTTGCGTTCACGTTTTTTCCCCTTTCCTATCTTGCCCCTGAGGTTCCACGGCAGTTCCGCCTGACGCCTCTCCACGACGCCACCGCCTTCTGCCTCCTATCGCTGGCGCGAGCCTTTTTCCCGGTTTTTTCAGAAATTCTTCTGGTCTTTCCCTCTTGGTTGGTGTCTATTTGGTGTTCTGCGATCCCCGATTACGATTTTTACCGGACCTCCTCCCGGCTGTCTTTAGCGATTGGATGATCTTTATATGACCCCTTTTCCGGACGAGTTAAGCCACACCTGGGCATATAAGCTTGCAATCCAACAGCCTCCGTTTTCCATTTCCTGTCTTGCCGTCGTCGCCTCCCCACCCAAACCACCCCGAGATCCCTCGCGTGGGACGCACCCCCCCATCTTAACTGCTGTGAGATGATTTCAGGCTCTTTCGCCGGACCCATGGTTGTTTTGGATTTTACCTCCGGGCCAGTTTCTTCGAGCTTAACTTCCCTTTTCTTTTTCCCCGGGGAAGAACGGAGCTTTTTAGCTCCCGATTCTCCCTCCCGCTTCTACTATGGCGACGCTTCGTGAATTAACTGGAGGATTTGGTCCTTCTTTTCCTGAGGGCCAGCGTACCTTGTACAAAGAGCAAGGCCTTTCAGTTTTGTTCGCTTTCGCTTCATTCCTGGCTCTTCCCAGTCGCGCCCCCCCCGATTCTGCCTGAGCGCCCCAACTTCTGGCGGACCCGACAACGTAGAGATTTTTCTCGTCTTTTTTTCTCTTGCGCGAAGCCTCGATCAACCGCTCCTCCCCCCTCTCCCCTTCCGCCCTTCCTTCCTTCCGTGCCTTTTCAGTCTCCCCAATTTCTTTAAGACATACGCGCCTTTTCTGTCAACAAACTGCTTATGACTTAGCGATGCCGCTATTCCAGGTCCTTTTGAGCCACCTTCTTCCCTCTTTTAACTTCCCTCTTCATGGTCTTCCCACTTTCTTGAGCAGGGCATCAGCCTTTCAGGTTGAGCTGTGAAGGTGTGCCCCCCGATCGAGATCGCGCCCATCAGAGAGCTCTTCCGGTTCCACCCTGAGCCCTCCTTTCTTTCTTTGTGACTTCAGAAAATTATTTTAAGTCGTGGAAAGAGTCATTGGTGCGTCTTTTTGTAGCGAAAGAACGAACCCCCTTGTGGGATTCCGCGGCGCAAGCTCTACGCCTAGAATTCTTTCATACTCTCCGTTTTTTGAGGAGTCTTTGGCGCGCTTGCCCCATTTCCCCCGGGTGTGATTTTCTTTCTTTCGCCCCCCATCGACTCACCGATGCTATGAACCGGCCAAGCATCAACATCCTCACTGTGATCTCCACCTCAGGATTTTAGTGTCCTTTTTTCCCATATCCTTATCTCTGCCTTTTTGATCACACGATCGTGGCCATCCCCTTTTAAAATGGCTGATCGCTTGCCTATTTTCCCTTGATAGGTAAGAGTACACTTCTTGAAGTCCTGTTGGATATAGTACCTTCCCCCCCTCTTTTCATCTGCCCCATCGTCGGTTCCCTGAGTTTGCTCAAGGAGATTCTTTCTTCCTCACGGGTCGCAGTCTCCTTCGTTGGCTCGAGTCCCGTTCTCTGAAGTGCCGCTGGCGTGGCTTGTGTTGAAGCGTGATGATCTTCTCTCAATTCGCTCCCTCTCTATTTACGTTCGACGTCCTCCCATGCCTGGGGGCCCTCTTCCGTTTCCCTCTTTGGTCGTCCATTCATAGCAGTATGACTCGCTACTTTCCCCTTAAAGGCCTTTTGCTCTTTACCCCAGGAGATCCTCATGCGGACGTTGTGTTATCCTCTACGGATTGCGTTCCTCGTCGGACAAGTCCAGGGCCTTTTTTTTTATCTTCTCTCCTTTCTCCCCCTGCTTTTCTTCCCTTTTCCTCGCCTTCTTTCCCCCTTTTTTCCCTCCTTCCCCCCTCTTCTCCCCTCCCCTTACCTCTCTCTTTTTTTCCCCCCCCCCTCTTCCTGTTTTTTTTTTTTTCCTCCTTTTTCTTTCTTTATTTCCTCCCCCCCCCTTCTTCTCCCCCTTTCTTCCTTCCTTCCTTTTCCCTTCCCTCTTTTTTTCTCTTCCCCATTCTTCCCTCCTTCTTTTTCCCTTTCCCTTCTTACTTTTTTTTTTTCTTTTCCTTCCCTTCCTTTCTCCCTTCCCTCACCTCCCCCCCCCCTCTTTCCCCCCCTCTTCCTCCCCACTTTCCCCGCTTTTATCTCTTTCCCCCCTCTCCCTTTTTTCCCCCCCTTTCCCCCCTCCCCCCCCCCTTTCCTTTTCCCTTCCCCCCCTCTTTCTTTTCCTCCCCCTCTTTTCTTTTTTCCTCCCACCCCTCCTCTCCCCTCCCTCCCCCCTCCCCTCCCTTTCCCCCCCCCTCTCCCCCTCCCTTTTTTTTTTCCTTCCCCCTTTTTTTTTTTCCCCTTCCTGTTCCCTTTCTCCCCTTTCCCCCCCCCCCCCTCTTCCCCCTCTCTTTTTTCTTCTTCCTTTTCTTTTTTCCTCTCCCCCCTTCTCCCCTTTTTCTCCCCTCCCCCCCCCAACCCTCTTTTCTTCCCCCCCCTCTCCCTTTTCTCCCCTTTCCCTTCCCCCCTCTTCCTCCTTCCTTTTCCCCCTTTTCTCCCCCCCTTTTTTTTTTCTTTTTTCCCTTCCCCCCTTCTCTTTCTTCCCTCCCTTTTTTCCCCCCCCCCCCTTTTCCCCCCCCCTTTTCCTTTTTTTCTCTTTTTTTTTTATTTCTTCTTTTCTCCCTTCCCCCCCCTACTCCCCCCCACAACATTTGGCCGACTTCGTTTCCTTACTCCAAGCGGTTCTTTCGATTGCCTTTCCCCTATGAAGGCTCGCCTCCTCATTTGAACGCACTTATCTTCTACTCTTCCCTCCCTGGCTTCCTATAGAGGGCAGCTGAACCCTTCCTTTTCCCTCCCTGCTTCCGTCTGGTAGTTCGGCAGCTCTTTTGACGCCGTGGTGCTTAGTCAAGACGACCTTTCCTCCCTTTGTTTAGCTGTTGTGGGCTTTTGCCCCCAGTGTGGGCGGGTTTCGATTCTCTTGCGGAGCTTTTATTTCTTATCTTAATCCCATATTCGCTTAAATACATCCTTTGTTTCTTCTTTCCAATTTCGTCTCCCCCCCCCCCGGTCTCTAGTCACTGTTGCTTGAAATAATCACAATGTTCGAGCGTACCTCCCCTTTGAAGCTTTCAAACCGTGGGCGTATTTTTCCTTTTCTCCTTCGCATAACATATCCCTCGTTTTAGCGCGTTTGCTGCGTTGTCCCTTTTAGGCTTCCTTGAACCGGCTTCCCCGGCTTTTCTCCGGCCCACATGCGTGACCGCCCAACGCGATCGTCCACCGGTTTTAAGGCCTCTTGTTTCGTGTGCTCTTCTATCTGTTCTCGGCCCGACGTTTAATTCTCATGTCCGAGAGCATATCGCCCTCCCCCCGATTTATTTTGTTTTTGGTGTGTGGAGCCCTTTTCGACAAAATCTCCGTCTCGGCCTTGCCGCACGCAGGGCTTCGCACTTGGGTTTTTTTTCCCTTCCCTCCTTCCCCGTCTCCCCCCCTTTCTTGGTTAAGTGAGTTGATCCCTGAGGTCTGTTCTAATCTTTCCTCCAATGGCGTACTTCCCGAACTCTGGATTTTACAACATAGTCTTGATCCTTCCCCATCGCGGAGACCTTCCTTCTCTTGACCGGTACTGGCCCTTCATTGACTTTAGTTCCGGTGAGGGACTCATTCCCTTTTCTTTCCGATCGCCTACCATTCGGTGCGACCCCCCGCTGTTCCATCCCGCTCCCCCGCCCCCGAATCCTTTTTTTTTTGACACTGTGGCCATTCGCCCAAAGAGGGTTCTTTGATCAGATCCAGCTCATCCTATGAATTGAGCGCTTTCGATTGTCTGAGCTTTCTCACCGTCTCTCGTCCGTTTTTTTTTCCCTGGAGACCGCTTTTTTTTATCTCTCCTCGTTCTCCCCCTGATACGTTCTTTCTCTCTTACTTGATCTTTTATTGTTCCTCCCCCCTTGTCTTTGGCGACAGGCGGGCCCAGTTGCAATCCGCCGGTCTCTACAGTTTTCTTATGCAGGCCTCCTTCTTTTTTTCTTGAGGAGCCCCTTCTTTCGCTCCGTAAGCGGGACTTTTCTTTTCGGGGTTCCCCCCCGTGAAAACTTCCCACCCTCCCTTCTTCTCTCCTCTTTCCTCTCTGTTTGATTTCCGATACTCTATGAGGTTTTTTCTCTTCCCCTCCGACCCCTCCTCGTCTCCCGCTTACCTTTTCTGGACCCCAACCCATAAGGTTCCCTCACCGTAAACAAAGGCGCGGTTTTTTGACCCCCCTCCCCCCTGATTCCCGCACAGCCCCTGCGGCATACCCTTTGCCCGGCGTTCGATTTGCAGATCGATCGCCCACTACCTTTCCTCCCAACTGAAACGGCGGAATATCATTTTTTTATGAAAAGACGGCTTGAACTCGATTCACCCACCCATGTTCCGTTCCTCCCCCCCCTGCCACGACGTTTGCCTGCCTCTTCATCTCCCCTCCCCCGGCGAATCTTCCTTTTTTTTCTGCTTGAATATGTCTCTTCCTCGCCACGATTTTTTGGTGGAGATTAACCTTATGGCCCCAGTTTTTTCGACTTGTTCTTTTTATCGCGTGGATGGGACGCGCGCCTCATTTTACTACGGGGTTTTTTCACTTCCCTCCCCCCTTTTTCCTGCTCACTCACCCACTAATTCCTACGTGACATTTACTCTAAAACGTTTTTTTGAGTCTGCCGCAACATCCCTGCTTCTTGACCCCCCTAACGACTGTTTTTTCCCCTGCCATTGTCTTGCCACCACCCCAAAAGGAGTTTGTCATCTCCACTTCCACTTTCCCCCAAACGCTTGGGGATCAGAGGGCCATCCTGGCCCTCTCCGGCTGCAACTTGCTTTTCGCAAAAATCTCCCTTCTCTTTTTTTGTCGACCCTTTTTTCCGCCACCCAACAAAATAAATCGCGACTCAGAGGCTCCCCAGGCTTTTTAACTTCTTTTACTCCTTCCCGGCCAGACCCCGTCCAAGCAGCAGCCCACCTCCCCCTTTTATTCCTGCATTTGCCCTCCTCCTTTTTGCGTCACGCAGCTTGTCCACTTTCAGGCAAGGAGGTCAGTTTTCCTTACTCCGCCTCCCCACACCTGCTCACATTTCGCTATCGTTATCGCATGGCTTAGACTAGAGGAAAGTTTTTCCCTCCTTTTCATCCGCCTCGGTCCCGAGTGGTGTGAATTCCCTCCCTCTGTGCCGCTCTCCCCTCCTCTCCCCTCCCTCTTCTGTTCTTGTCATTAATCACTCCCTTATCTTCGGATTTTTTTTTCCCCATCCCTCCTTGTTCCCCAAGAATACTTGCCCAAGCCGCCCCCCCCCCCCAGCGTACCTTGCTTTAACTGCGTATGACTTTTTCAAGACACCCCTTTCTGTCTTTTAATCTTTTGTGACCGAATATCCGGTCCCCCTCTTGCTGGAAAGATTTTTTTTCTCCCTACTTTTTCGGCGCTCCCGGTCAGCCCGGTCCATTTCCCTCTCCCGTTTGGAACAATTTCCCTCTCCGCGCGAACTCCCCGCTGCTTGGAGGAGCCCTAATCAAGTCGGCCCAACCCCCCTGTCTTCTTCCTTTTATCTTGTCACCTTGGCTGAGGGCCCGCGCTTCTGTACTTTCCCAGCGGCCCTTCCCTTTCTTTGTCGACGTTTCGCCATCAGTCGAAAAAAGCGTCAGGAAGCGCCCCACTCTTTTTTGCAGAACCGTCGGCTTGCCCTCCTCTAGACGCTGGCATTTGCGCGAAGAGTCTCTTTTTTAAAGCGTACCCCTTCTCCTCCCCCTCACATACTTAAGACCTTGCCCTCGCCAACTTGAGACACATTGCATGTAGTCCATTACGGCCTTTTGCTCTCCTTATTCCTTCCGTGCCTCTATTGCCAACGGTACTCGAGTCCCTCGGGGGGTTTTTTCCCCCCCCTGTTTTCCTCCTTAAGAGTACACTATCTTGGTTGAGGGGACAACTCGCCTTGGTGCCGGTTGCCATCTTTAGGTCTTTACTCTATTTTTACTTTTCTCTCCTTCAGCCCCTCATCTCCGTCGTTTTTACCGGCACAATACGCTGGTTTTTCGCGAAAAGGATGCCAGTTGATGCTGGCCTGTTGCAGAATCAGATTGTTTCTTTTGTTCTTGCGCCTCGAATAACCCCTTTTTTTTTTCTTCTCCGCTGGCTTCCAAGTGCGATG
>Ga0179593_1312107_pt1 | contig 13159 bp, 14 predicted proteins | sample CZODoug2_1_08_16_FD_185931 | JGI IMG/M metagenome (GOLD analysis project Ga0179593, IMG submission 185931) | Vadose zone soil fungal communities from Angelo Coast Range Reserve, California, USA - CZODoug2_1_08_16fungal (PacBio error correction) | ecosystem: Environmental > Terrestrial > Soil >... | reverse complement strand
TTCCTTCCTGGGATTTTCCATTCAGTCACCAAACAATCGGCGTTTGTTTCAGCCGCTCGGTGTCTGAGCTATGCGTTATAGCCTGCGTCCACTCCCACAACCGACAATGACTGTCTTTTATGTCCCGGCGACGCCGTAATCTGGCCGTCGGTTCCCTCTGTCGTGTGTCCTCCTGCCCCATCCCTTCAGAACCTGCGTGTCCTCTCATAGTAGCCCCTTTTTTTTTTTCGTAACACTAGATAATGTAATCTTTTTCTTCTCTATTTTGTTTTTACGCCTTCCCGCCCTAATCGTTTTCTATAGGGTTATCAGTTTTTCCCTTGCGGTAAAGAGATCCCTCCTTTAAAGTGGTCTCCTTCTTTTTCCTCGTTAATCCTGTTTCGCCTATGAGGCACTTCTTTTCCAGCCGAAGACGAGTTTTTTTTCCGTTTCGGCGTCTTGCTGTCCCTTCCCACCTTGTATTCTTCTTCTCATCGATTCCTTCGCCGCTCCACGTCATTGCGTTTCCTTTCGCATCCTAAGAGTGCCAGAGCCGAGTCGCGGAATTTGATCTCTAATCAGGGTCCCCCTCTCTTACGTGCTACCGTTGCTTATTTTTTTTCCCCCCCCCCAGATTGCGCGGGATTCCCAAGGACCTCTCCCCTTTTGTCCCCCTCTGATCAACCCTCTCTTGATTCTAAGGCGGAGAGCGGAAGGTTTCTTCGCCTTTTGAGCTCTGGTCGGTTCCCTCGCTCTTCTTCAATCACTGGGTTCCCTCCCCACACACCTTACGATGTCCCAGGGCCTGGCAGGGTGAGATCTAGTCAGCCTTTTGGCGTACCTAGGAGCTTTCCTAATCCGGGCTTTTCGGTATTTTTTTGATTCCCTTTTTCTAACCAGTCTCTTGTACTTTGCCTGCTTGGTGTTTATTCTCCCCTCCTATTAGAAGCCCAATTTTCCCGACCCGCGACCTCAAGGTTGCTTTCCCCATTGCCACCCGGCGGGGTTTGGCGAAGTGTTTTTTGATTTTTTTTGATTTTTGCGATCACCTATACGATAAAAGGTAAACTCTCTGACGCTGCGGCTGTGTTACCCCCTGGCATGCTGCTCCTCGATACAAACGTTGTTCTTCTACTTTTTCCTTCCTGTATTTTCCCAATTCATGTGGGGGCCCGTCGCGGGCACGAGTCTTCGGACTGCATTTCCCCCTCTCTCTCATTTCTCTCCCGGTAATCGCAAGGTTTCGACCGCGACCTACCCACAGCTTTCCTATGCATTTCCGAAATTAAGAAGTACCGCGAGCGCTTTCTCCGAGTTTTTTCCTGGCGTTTTTCTCTCTTCTTTGGGCCCTTTACTCTCCCCTGCGAGGGGCGATATTCGATCTCTTTCGCTTCTGAACAATCTTTGCACGGATTTTTTCCCCGCACATTCTTCTTTGACCTGTGAAGCACGAGTCCAGTCCCCTCTTAGGGCTTCCCCTAGTCATAGGACGGCATGAAAAGGTTCGCTCATTTTATTAATCGATTGTCCTGGAAGTGTTTTCTTTTCGTCTTGCCTTTTTGATGGTCCGAAAGTTTTTTTTCGCGTGCTCGCCCTTGCGATCCCCTTCGGCTTTTGCGATTACCATTTTTCTGCCTTCAAGCTTCCGTTTGGGCAGTCGTGAAGTGTTTGGAAAGTCCCTGTGCACGACGAAAGTATCAGCCTGCATTCTTTCATTACCGATCTTTCTGGTTTTCAGTGGGGTCTCGTTCCCCTCCACTCGGCAGAGATCCCACACAACTCCTGAACCACCTTGTGCCCCCTTCTCTGTTGAGTACCTGAGTCCACCCAAATCCCCCCCCCTTGCTTCTTCTTCCGCTCTCAGAAGGATTGTTAGCTTTGGGATACAGACCACGGTTCCAGGGATGATTCCCTCCCTTGCCTGCCCCCGGTCTATTGTCGTGTGATTTTCCAATTGTTTTTTCCGCCCTTGGTTCGTTTCTCGGTTTCTCTTCCATGAGGACTTTTTTTCCCTTTGCCTGGTGTGGGTTCGGCGAATCTTTCCCATCCTAATCGGTCCTCTTTTGCTGGTGGCTTCTCTTTATACTTGATGGAGATTATTTTTGCTTTTTGGTCGGCTTCACCCTTCCCTGGCTACCTTGTTCCCGCGAGAGTCTGGTTGTTTGATGGCGGGACTGGACAAGCCACTTGCCATCTCCTATTGATCTCTCTCTTTTCCTTCCCATACGTTGGGTTTTTTTCCTCTTTCTTCCTTTCATATTCCCAAGTAGTGAGTGTAATTTGCAGCCCTCCTTTTGTCAAGGTTACAGCCCGCTTTGCGTTACATCAGTTTGCTCCCTGGAAGTGAAGTCTCAGACTCCCCAGAGCATTACTCCCAGTTTAAGGATAGACACTTTCTCTGCCCTCCTCTCTGCCCCATTCAGCTTGTCTTTTTTTATATGGACGTAGAGATTCGTTTCACCACACCATTTCTTCCGAGGAAGGCCCCCGTCTCTTCTTCCATGTATCCTTCCTACCCCGTTTTCCCTTCTGATCGGACCCAGCCCGCCGTAGTACAATTCTCTATTCCTCCCTTTTCTGCCGAAAGGTGAGCCTTGACCCACATGGCCAGGCCGTTTTCTGTAGCACCCTTCTTCCCCAATCCTCTTCCTCCATACTTTTGCTACCGTGGTTTACTTTTTAACGGCACTTTTTCCCGACAGATACGCGTTGCCTCTGGGGTTTTCGCGTTGTGGCTCCGTCGGCGGCTGTTTCCTCTCCTACATCAACACTCAAGGCTTCACTTTCTGAATGGACCCCTGGCAGTTCCGCCGGTTGACTTTGGCTATCTTTTGTGGGAGGTCCCTCTTTATAATCCCGGCACCTTTCTTAAACTGTCCCCGCTGATTTCATTTTCTTACTTTACTTCTTCTACGCACAGTTGAAAGTTCTCTTTTGGCCAAGGTGAGCCGCTCCCCCTTAGGCAAAGCCATCTTTGCAGCCGCCAAAGCAACACGTAAAGTCCCTCCCTTCCGATTGATCCTTAGACTTGGAACCCCCGTTTTGCATCTAAGTTCATTCCCTTTCCTTATCCCTCCTAAGTCGAGCCTTATCGTCCGCTCTCCAGGGGCCCCCAGAAACTTTTTTTTCAAAACTGCCTTGCGATTCATGACTCGACTTCCACCCGTCGAAGATCCTTCCTTTGACATTCTTGCTTCTCCCTTGCTTGCCCGCAAAGATCTTGCCTTTCGGCCTCTCTTCCATCCTTCTGTACTCCCCTTTCTTTTTAATTTCCTCGGCAATCCTCTTCCTCGTCGTGTTCTTTAAACTAAAAGTTTTTTTTTCGATTCTCGCAACAATTGGATCTGACACTTATCTCGATTTTGCGTCAAGTTCTCGTAGCGACCCTTTTTCAGATTGTTTCTCCCCCGGACGTGTAGTTCCCCCCCCGCCTGCGCCAGCGAGATGCGACGGTCAACCGTTGTTTCTTCTTCCCTTAGTCCCAGTCCCCCCGTCCTCCCACTCTTTTCTTCATTTTGGATAAGCTTTTGACTCTCCCCCTAACCCCCCCCCCCCTTCCTTTCGTCACCAGCCGAAACTCTTTCGTTTTTTCCCATTTCCCCCCCCCTTCTTCCGACCCAGGCCCTTTTCGCCATAGTAGTTTCAGGTTCTTTATTTCCTGACATCATCTTGCACCACCCCCTTGCTTTTCCGTTAATGGGGGGGCTAAAAATAACCATCTATCCGTCTTTAGAAGATCTCCTGCACCTCTTCTTTCCCACTGGTCGTCCCCCTTTCCTTCGAAAATCCCCTGGGATTTTCTTGACTTTCTTATTTTTCCCATGAACTAATGAACCTGCGCCCGCCGACCGGGCAAAGCTTTCACATCTTCTCCCCTTACTAGTTTTGTCTTTTTTTACCTTTGATGTGTGGCCTCCCTCTCCCTTGCAGTTCTTTTTTTTCCACAGCACCTTCTCCCGGCACCTGGCGTATTTTACACCTCTTCTTCCTTTTCCGCGCATCGGCTTTTGTTATTTTTTCTTTAAGAAGTCCCCCCTTATTTGTTTTTTTTTTGCGCCAACTGATGATTTCCAAGTTTCTCTATATTTGTGGAGTGTCCCGTTTTATAACAGCTCTCCTTCCCCCAACTTGCCCGGTTCTTTCTTCTCCCCTGGCAGTGGCCGAAGGCTATGGCTACTCGTTTCCTCTACCCCTCTGAACGAGTTTTTTCGTCACTCAGCGGCCAACGATCCCAGAACTTTTCCCCCTTTTCCTTCGGACTCTTTCCTTAACGACGAAGCGTTCCGCTACTTTATTCTTATTCCTTCCACTTCATGCTTCTTCTCTCTTTGGACACTTTCTAGATATTCATATCCCTTCGTTTTTTTGAAGCTATTACGTGTCTCTCTCCTTTAAAAGATTTTTCCTTTTCCCCTTTGGTTTTGGCGGGTCGACAGGGCACATGATCTCCCGACCCGTCGCTTTCCTTTTTCTTTTTCCCCCAGTCCCGCCTCGTTTTTTTTTGTTTTTTTTTTTTGCAATAGGTCCCCTGGAGCCCTTTTGCTTCCAGTAAAAGCCTTCTATTTTTGAGGGATGAGTCTTTCCCAATTTTTCCTCAATTCTTTTCGGCTTTTCTCGATATTCTGTTCACTTGAGCAGCGATCTTTTCCCCCCCGCTTCTTTTCTTTACCAGAATCGATGACCCTCCTCTTCTCTTTGCTGGTCCCTTCTGTGTAGTAGGTAATATTTTAACTGTTTCTTTTCTTCTCTGGTTCTTCCCTTTTTCCGTCAACTCTTTGCTGACTTCTTCATGTAGAATGAGTTATTGTTTCGCCGATGCCTTTTGCTTGAGTATTTCCTTTTCCTCTCCCCCCTTTTTCTCCCTATGCTGTTTTTCCGCCATTCTTTTGTTTTCACACTGAACTTTTCTACCCCCTTTTCTCCATTCCTTCTCCCATTTTGAGGCACGGTTGCCTGGCGCATATAGCACCTTTTGTCGTGATGACCCATCCTTTTTAGCGCCTTACTCTTTCTCCCCCCCCAATTTTGCTTCTCGTGGTTTTTTTTTCTTTTAGAGTAATCCGTTTCGTCCCCTCGCTCTTTCCTGCGAAGCCAAACTTTCCTCACTTATCTTTGGCAAAGGGGCAGCAGGACACTCGCGAGGTCAGTTTTCCAAGCAGATTGCCTTCCCTTCTTAGGTTACGAATTTGTTTTACTTTTTCCTCTGAAGACCATAGGCACACCCCCTTTGTATACGACACCCCTTTTTTGACGATTCGCAATTGCTTTTTGCGGCCCCCCCCTTCCATCCCCCCTTCACCTCTGACCCCCCCTTTTGACTGGTCCATATGAATACCCCGAATTTCTTTTGGTCCCCTCAACAAGAGAAGTGTCTGGGCAGCGATTTCTTGTTCTTCCCTGATGATCTTCCCCGATATTTTTGATTTGCATTAATTTGACCCCTCGAGTTTTTCGCCTTTTAAGCATGAAGTGGGACTCCTCCATCGCTAAACCTCTTTTTTGCCCGCAGCAAGGTATCAATGCTACTTTCCCGGGTCCCTCCTTACAAAACCCCCCTTGCTAGTTGTCACCTCCCCGCGAAGCTCGGGTTTAGGAGCTTCTCTCTATTTTTTCTGTCAAAATCCAAGACTTTCCGAGCTTCTCAGATATTTAGGTCCCCCTTTTTGTTGCTTTCTTCTTCCCTTCCCTTACGGGTACCCTCACGAAGAAAGGTCTTTTTCTCCTAATATTTTTCATTAGAGCCTGCTTTATATTGATCTCTCAATCCCTCCTCCTTTTCTGTAGTTTGGTTTTGCCGAATCTGCTTTTTCAACGATTTGACCCTGGTTTCTTTAGTAACGTCCCGTTTTTTTTCTTCCGGACCCCATTCCTTGTTTTTTTTCCCTTCCGGCTTCCTCAAGGTGAAGTTTCTTATCTGCTTTTTCGCCCTTTTCCACTCCCAAAAATGGTCTGTTTTTTCTGAGTCTTTGAAACGTTTTTTTTTCTCTCCGCCCCCCACTCTCCAGTGTGTCAATCCGAAGAGCCCTCCGTGCCCCTTTTTTTTTCTTGCGGAAACTTGATCTCTACACTGAGGGTTCCCCTCACCCTTAGATTGCCCCGTTTAGCTCTGTTGCCCCCCCTCATTTTTCTTTCTTCCACCTTCCTCAAGGACCAAAGGAATTCGCTGATCACACGTCTGATTGTCCCTTTTGTCGCGTGTCAGGGGCGATTCTGATTTTTTAGCGTTTTCGGCGGTTCCCTCCTTCTTTTCCTCCAACCACCGTTTCCCCTTGACTTTTCTGGGGAGCGAGGAAGTAGCGCTTCTCCTCCCTTTCCCCTCGCTGGGACCGGAGCGTCATAAACGGAATTTCTCACGGGTCTTGGTCATTTTTCCCCCCCGCATATCTTCTTTTCCCCTCTTTAATTTGTTTTTGATTTTCGTTGAAGACCCATCAGGGAGACAGCCCAACTGTGCAACCTGACCTCCGCAAGTTCTAAGGTGCATTTAGTATTTTCCCATTGACATTGTCCTGGCTGCAGACGGGTGAAGGGTTGTTTTCGCACGACAGTCTCAACGTGCCAGATTACGCCCTTGTTTGCTGTGTGCGGGGCCTCAGTATTCGCTCGACCAACCTGCTTTTCGCAGCTCTCGGTTTTGATTTTTTTCCCTACAGATACTTCCTGTGGGGAATTTCTTGTCCTTACTCGTCTAGGCCGATGGACGGATCCCTCTCCTCGCACAGTTCTCTTCCGCCAAGGTGTTGTTCTGCTTTTTCTTTTTTGATCCATACGTCTGCAAGTACTGCGGTCCATTTATTCCCCTTCCTTCTCCGAATGAGGGAATTTGTTCTGAAGTGCTCCTCTGATCTCTTCTGCATTTCCCCCCGCCGTCGATTCCCGCGGGACTACTTTTTTATCCTCTTTTGTTTCACATAGACCCTTCATAAAGTTTCCAGCAAATTTCTGCCCCCTTTGTCTCACAAGCGATACACAGCTCGCGGTAATGAAGCGAACTTTTCCTTGAATTCCCTCATTGCCACACCGTGTTTTAGCCATCAGCCTCGGCGATGTTCATGCTCACGGGTGGCTTGTTTTCTCCACATGGTTCTTTTAACAGTTTTTCTTTCCGAGGCGTTTTGCCGGCAATTTTTTCACGTCTTTGAACCCCTCAGCAGGATTCTCGGTCCTTGTGCCCGTGCTTGTAGTTTTTTTTTTGGGACAACGGGCCCCCACCCCCACTGGCTTACCCAGTTGACACCATGGTCTTTCCTTTTGCATGCTCCTTTTTCCTTTATTTTCCTCTTTCGGGGAACCACCGCCATATTCTTCTCCACACCAATCGTACAAAAAGCAACGGGCATTGCCCCCCCCTTCCTTTCTTTTGCCGTCAAACTTTACCCCCCCCCTTTAAAGCTTTTTCGATATTAAGAATTATTTGGTAGTCGCCTTTACGCTTTTTCCTTTTTTCCTGCATCCCTCCCCTTCCCCGCGTTAGATTTTGACTAGAGTTTTTCCCTCTTGCGGCTGAACTTGGGTTCGTTCGATCCGTGTCTCTGACAGTCTTCCGAGGCGGTTGGATCAATTGCTGGGTGTGGTAGGCTCGCTGCAAATACCAACTCTGGTATCCGGGATTTCTGTTTTTGGTTATCCGTATATTATGATCTTCTTCTTTTTTTTTGTTAGCGCCCCTCATGCGCACCGTTTTAGCCGCCTAGCTGGTGTTTATTTTTAGGTCGTCGACCCTAGCCCTCTCTTTTCCACTATTTAGGTTTTTTTTTTTCTTACCTGCGTGTTGTTGTTCGAGATCCTCGGACCTGCAGTTTCGTGCATCTTTGAAATCCCCGGCGTTCCAACAACCTTGGGTGCGGCGGCGAACGACTTGTCCATGGCAGGTGTTTACCTCGACATCCCCCTGTATCAATTACCATCAGACTACGGACTATCGAAAAATGACCTGATCATCCTTCCATTGGTCACTCTCCGATTTTCTTTCTTATGTTAGCATACCGAGACCATTTTCACGTAACCCCCCCCCCCCCCCCCCGAGTCCCGATTTTTTTTTTTGCAGATTTCCCGAACACGAACCTGGTCTCTGCTTTTTTTCCAGCCCCTTTTTTTCATGGTGTCCAGGTCTTGTCCCACATGGAAATACACTCTCCCTTTTTGTTGCTCACATCCACCTTCGGGCACTCTCCGCATGCTTTAAGACTTTTGGTTTTTTTAATTTGAATCCGTTCACAAAGACTTGCCCGTTGCTCAGTGGGTTTCCTCTTGGTGTTTTCGTTTTCGGACGCGTCTCCCTTAAATATCCCCCGCTTCCAGTCTGAATGACCCTCATTTCTTTTGCGTTTTTTCTCTTGTGGCTTTGCCCCCCCCCAGCACCCTCCCACAGAATTGACGTACCCCCAACCCCGGTCCTTCTCTCCTTCACTTTTCATCGCCCCCCGCCGTCTACCTTTCTTTACTCCCTGACGACGACTGGGCCCCCCATCCAGCCCCTCAGAGCCAAGCCCCGCATACGTTCCCCGTCCACCCCCCTATTAGTACTCTCTGCTTAACTTGTTTTTTTTAATAGCTTCAATGATCTTCTCCAGCCCTCGATTTCCCTTTGCTTCCCCGTTTCCACCTAAACGGGAACTCCTTTTCCCTCTTTGCTCTGCGATTTCTACGCCTTATTTTTTTTTTCGCTGCGTGCGGGCCGGCCCGACCCCCGATCTCCCTCGTCGCCAGCACGATTCCCTCGGAGGCGCTCGCTTCTTCTTAATTTCCCCTTCCTCTTAGGCGGTGAGGTATACCCCCCCCCGTTGCTTGCACAGTCTGGAGATCCCCCGATGTCCAAGTGCTCCTATCTGGTTGCCTCGAATTGTTTACGTGTTTTAAAAAGCGCTCTCTAGTATCCTACCACTTGTAGTTTATTTTTTCGGGCCCAAGCCCGAAACAGCAGGTGGCTGTGACGTCATACGAATGTGATCTCAAACCTTCGCTCCCCCCCTTCCGGTTTCCAAGCCGCCGATGTCATGGTACCAGCCGCCCACTGAAGTCGTTTCGTTGTCATTTGGCTTTTTCTTATCCAATTTCCTTCCCCCCCAAGCTATCGGCACGTACTCAATTTTGACAAAGATTTAGATCCAGTGATTATTGACTCCGCACTCCGTCTGCCGATGATAATTTTATTCCTCTCCCCAAATCCCCCCGGGATTATTCCCTTTCCCGATGCTGCCCCCTCTACCCATCAAGCTCTCTTTAGGGCACCTTCCCCCCTAAGTCAAATCGTTACCTAGTTTGGCTTGTTTCCCCCCCCCCTTACCCGTGAGGTGTGGACCATATCTGAACAGCATAGGGACCCCTTTTTAGCTTCCAGGTTTCCCGCGCCCGTTTTTAACCCCACCGCTTGTTACACTCCCTCGAACTATTTTAGGCTTTCGCTGAAGACAGTTCCGAGCCTGCGGTTGGCTTGAACTTCTACCCTGAAGACTCTCCCTTTCCCCCCCCCCAACACTCTCTTTCCATTCGGGCACTTGTTTGCTTCGCTCTCTAGGACTTCTTCTTTCTACGCCTGGGACAAGTGTATTATTTCCCCCCCTTCCCAGCTGTGACAAACTCTCCAGCTCCTGTCCCCCCTTTTTGATTATTTCGTTTTTTTGGTACTATCACTCTCTTCGACTTGGGTGCTTTAGTAGAGGAGGACTTACATGCGTCTCGATGTCGGGAGGACACCCGTGCTTCTGTTGCTAGAAAAGTTCACCCTCACCTCTCCAGACCGGTCACTCGGTAAAGGCCCTTTTCTCCTCTTTCTGGTTTTTGAAGGTCTTCCAGGTCGCGACACGATTCACTTGAACCGTGGTTTCTGGGTTCAATACCCCTCATATTTGCTTTTGTGAGTCCCTCCCGAGGCAGGATCCCTCTACTTTAGAAAAGATGTGTTCTTGTTTTGCCCCCCCTTGCTTTCCTCACAAATTCTTGCTGTCTTCGAGATAGGTCATCGCTCCTTTTTCGACGACTTGCGACAGCTTTCTCTGCGTGATTTTCCAATATTTCTTTGTCGTAGTCCATAGTCCTTTCTTTCTTCGATGGGATTTCACGCTGGGATTTTTTCAGTTAGCTGAGATGATTCCTTTCCTTTCTCCGAAATTTAGTCGCGAATACACCCCTTTTCCCCCTGACGAGTTACCTGATTGTTCAGTAGTCGATACCTCCCCTCCCCCCTTGTTTCTTGCAAAGGATTACATTCGATTCGTTTTCTCAGTTCTTTTTGCGTGGTTCCCCCCCCCGCTTCAGACCTCGCCCTCCTTCTTCTCTTGTCTCCTCTCTTTTGAGAGATTCCCGGGTCCCGTCTAGTGTTCCCGCGTCCTACCGTAGCCCCATCGCTTGCTACTGAAAACCTCCTACTCCCTGTTTCCTTGCCTTGGGCAATGTGATTCGTAGTTCTCGCCATACTGCCCACCAAAGCCTTTTTTACGCCTGCAGTGGTCTCGCGAAAGGCATTTGCCACAAGCATCTCTCCTACACCCACATTGGCAGTAGTTATTCCCCCTTTCATGCGGTTAGTTCTTTCAACCACCCTTGATCATTAATGACTCCGTGTCCTGTCAACGCCTTACAAACTACGATACCAACCCACGCTGTAGAATTGTTGTTCTGATGGGAGTGCGAAGTATTTTTTTCGTTTGGACGTTCCTCTAGAAGCGTCCCTCTTTTTACTGTTGGCACGTTCGCTCCTTCACCTCGCTTTGAAGAAACCATTTTTTTTCTTCAATGGTCTACCGAGATTTGGTTCCACAGACTCCACACTCGGAGGGATTTCAAACCCCTCCCGCGATCCTGGGTATTCTGCGTTGTTATACTTCCGTTCCCCCTACAAAGGTCAGACTCATGTCTGCATTCGTCATTGGTTTTTTTTGCTTGTTCCCGTTGTATATTAGACTAATACATCCCGGTTTCATTTAAGAGGCCTGCAGTTCTCCTTCCCCCTAATAGTACCTTTTCCCTCCTTCTTCTTCTGCCTTTGTGAAACTCCGTCCTCACCGAGTAGTGTTGTAGGGTTTGTTTCGACCGTCTTTGAACTGATCTAGCCCCCCCCTACTTTCCCTAGGTAGACTCCCCCTCCTAGTAATACATTCTTCGGAATTTCCGCCTGACGCCTGCCTTTTTGGTCTCTCATGATCTTCCCCTGTGAGAATAAGAGTACCTCCACGGAGCTCCCTGCGCTTGATCGTCTATGTCTGCCCAATGCTTCTTGTTTCAGGCTCCCTCCTCCGCTTTCCCCCTTCTCGACTGAGCGGAATGGATCCTCAAGTTTTGCTCTTCGTGATTAACCCCCCCTTTTTCCTTTCTTTAAAAATAACGCTGGCGGTTTTGAGGTCTGCCGTGCCCCCCCCCTTCCGGTAGCTGCTCAACGTTTCAGCGGGGCTTTTTTGAGTTACGTTGGTTGCGTTTCTATGTCGGAATTACGATTCTTTCTTGGCTCCTTTTTCGGGAGTACCGCACCTTTTCTACTCCAGGTGGATGGCACTGTTTCGAGTTGAATTTCGTAGCTGGTCCTCTCTTAACTCCAGCTTTCAGGTTCGTTTATAACTCCCTTTTTCACCTATCCGGTCTTTTGGTGGACAGTTTTTTCCCCTTTGATCGTTTTTTGCCTCATAATGCTTGGTTTGTTAGTCCAGCGCCTTTAGACGCCAATGCCCCGATGCCCTCCTCCCTTCCATGCGGCTTTGTACATTCCCCACTATCTTCCTTTTTTTAGGGTGAAGGGTTTTTTGCGAGTTTTTTTCTCTACCTTCTTCTTCCCTGTAATCTCAGAAAATGCTGTTCCGTGTTTCCTCAGATTCGTACTACAATGTTCGTCTCTCTCTGAGCGCTCTTTCCCCCTTGTTTACGTTCTGTGGTTCTCCAACTCTCGGGCCGCTCTTACGGGGCACTCTTCCCTCTTCGCATCTATACGATATCGAGTTCATAGAACAGTGTGGTCCTTCACCCGCTTCCTTGGGATTCCTCACCTCCTCGAGCCTTGCCGCTTAAATCCAGCCGCCAGCGATCTATTGCCCCTCATGACTTTGAATTTTTCTAATTCGGCGAGTATCTTCTTCGGCCTCCCCACGTCTGAGATTGCCCATTGATCTGAAGCTGATTAGTTTCTGCCCCTCGCCCGTCATCTGCTGTTCACTCCCCACATTGTCATGGCCTTTGGCATACCGATGCCCAACCTCCCTGGTCTGGAAGACGCAATTTTCATTTCACTGGCTCAACAGTTGGTTGTGATTCAGCTTCCTTCGAATCGTTCCTCTTTGTCCTGTTTTCCGGTTTCCGGAGGCTTCCGAACCGGAGGGGCCGCATTTTTCACGTCGACTTTTTTTTTCTCCCTCAACCTTACCCCCTGCTTTCCCGTCCATCATTCCTTTCGCCTCCTTGGGCACAGGGACGTGCCTGTATTTTTTTCTTTGAAACGGGGGAACGCCACGCCGCTTTTTCCAGACTGCCACCTTGTTGGAAATGAGGTCTTTCCCTTTCTGGCTTTTTTTTTTGGCTCTGGTGATCTCACCTAAGTCTCCCCCCTCTCCACCTGAGCAATTTTTAGTTTTGTGACGTATTCCGTAACAATTTCCCCACCCGGTAGTGCCAGGCCGGGTTGTTTAGTCCCGAATGATGGGATGGTTCCAAGCGGCCGATTTGTTCCATGTTTTTTAGCCCCTTCCGCGCTCAAGAGACTGATGCGAGATGTCGCATACTTGATCTTCTAAAGGTTTTCTTTCTATCCTTAGGCTCTCTGGATCCTGATATTGGTGGTTTTCTTCTTCGATGGGTTTTTTCTCTTTAATCTCCTTGACATTAACTGATTGGTCTCGTCTATGCACTCTCTTGATCTGAAGGCTTCACTAGACCGCTCTATTTCTGTTCTCTTATGGGGTCTTGCGGCTTCACCGGCTTTCTCCCCTTCTTTTCTCGACGAGCTTTTTCCTTTCCTTTCGTCTTCTTGTCGGCTCCGAGGACCAAGTACTTGTTCTCGGGATCTATATATTTTTTCCTCATAAGCGTTGTGTTTTTGTCGACGGAGACCGAGAAGATTCCATTCTCTTCGTTGTTTGTAATAGACCCCTTCGTCTAGTACCACGCAAAAAGTGCATGGCTCAAACAGAAGTTGCCCTCCATGGCCCTTTTTTTTCCCATACGACCGCATCGACAGCTGCACCTAATAGTCCTTCTC
>Ga0179593_1304781_pt1 | contig 13159 bp, 16 predicted proteins | sample CZODoug2_1_08_16_FD_185931 | JGI IMG/M metagenome (GOLD analysis project Ga0179593, IMG submission 185931) | Vadose zone soil fungal communities from Angelo Coast Range Reserve, California, USA - CZODoug2_1_08_16fungal (PacBio error correction) | ecosystem: Environmental > Terrestrial > Soil >... | reverse complement strand
TGTTTTATTCCGTGCCTCACCCCCTTTTCCGGCCGTCCCCTCTCGAGTGTCCTCTTGTCTGGGAGTCAAACGGGTGCCGTGTTTTGAGTTCTTATTCCCCCCCCCCCTTGCCAGAGTACCAAGTTAGTATTCGCCTCCGCTGGTCCCCCCCGTCCCTGCGTGGTGGCATTGGTGCCTTTCTTGGATTTAAACCGCCGGGGAACGTTATTTTTATACCCTCTTCCAGGTCCTTTTCTTGCCACCGTGCCGGTTTTTTTTTTTTTTCCACTGCCAACAGACAAAACGTCCCCTCTGCAGAACGTCGTAGTCCCCGCCTTTCCTCTATTCAGGTTTTCCCCCCCTTATCTTTCTCCTTTATCAGTAAGTGTAATTTTTGTGTTTTTTTCCACGCCACCTGGGAGGGCGGGGTTCCCTTCTAAAAGAAGTTCCAAACTTTTGTTTTTGCCCCCGGTCGACTTTACACCCCTCCGTGAGGACACAGGTTCCCCTGGATGGGGAGCAACCCCGGGGTTTTTTTGCAGGAGACGCTTCCCTCCCACTTCCCCCCCACGCAGCCCCCGGCTTTTCCACTTCTAGGCGCGAAAGCTCACCCTTTCTTCGTCTTTGCCGTTACACCACGAACCCCCTTTCACCTTTCTCTACCCTTCTGTCTCGAAGGCAAATTTGTTCGTGGAAAGATTTTGTCCCCCCTCTCATCCGACCGCTTTGGCTAGGATTTTCCCAGTTTTTTTTTTTTTTTCCCGCGACGTACCGTGCCCCGAAAGTTTGTACCATGAATTATTGTCCATCCTTTGACCCCCCCCAGTCAAGGCCCGAAGCCTTTTCATTTAGGGTCCCCCTGTTGCCTCTGAAACGTGGTTAGTTTTTTTTGACTGGTTTGGTATACCTCCCATGTTTGTAGTCCCTCGTCTTAAAAACTTTTAACTTTTTCCCCCCGTAGTAGTTATCTCTCCCGTCCGTTTTAGCCACTTTTCACAGGAGGTAGTTTCAGAGGTTTCCCCTTTTTCCCGGCTTCTCCGTTTGGTCTGGTTGATCCGTCGGTCTTCTCCAATCCTGATGGCCAATCAGTTCTTGATTTTAACGTTTCTTCGTCCCAGGATTTTTTTTTTCAGGTGGAACGCATTGTGAGGCGTACCTTCTCTAACCGGTCCCCCCCCCTTTCTGAAACCGATTTTTCCCGTCCGTGACGATGTTAGCTTGCACTATCAATCCGCGTTCTTTCAGGACTTTAGGTCCGGCCTGTTACTTTCCCTTTCCCCCTGCGCCCATCTTATCCCCTTCACGCAGGTACTTCCACTTTTTTCTTAGGGTGGGGACGGTTTTGATCCCCCTTGAGGACCTTTTCTGAGTCCTTCCGTCGTTTTTTGGCGAGGTCTAAGGGACAACTTTTTTTACTCTTTTTTTTTAGGAGGGACAGGGTGTCCCTGTTTTTTTTTTTTTTTATACCTGGCAGATTCCCCTCTGGCCCTGATTTTTTTACGTTTTAAGAGAGTCTGACTGACTCCAATCTCGGCCCGGACCCCCCCCCACCCCACCAACTTCTGAGGACTCCCCTCTTACTCCGTTTAACAAACCGCAGTAACCTTCCTCGTCTGGGACCCACCCTTCCCCGTCTTAACGAGTGCTCCCCCCCATTGAAAGCACTTAACCCGCCTCTTCCCGCCCTTCACAGTGATTTTCTCGTTCCATTAGGTGTGAAGTTGACCCCCAGTTTTTCACAGAGTCAATGACCCATTTTTCTTTTGTGTCTATCCCCTGTGGGGGGCCCCCAGAGTTTGGACTTCGGTTAGTGGTCTCCCTCCCCTCTACCCAGCCCTTCGTCTTTCCCCTCCCCCCCCCTGCCAATTTCGTACCTTCTTTCCTGGACCGAGACCCTCCTTTTAAGTGCTGCCCAGGTCCCCTGCTTCCCACCCTCTTTGCAGAAGTCCTCTGACCAGAGCCCGAATGAACCTGGTGAAATTTTTTCCCCCGAGAGCAATTTCAGTCCTCCTTTTCCTCTCCCAGCTGTCCGATGCTTTTTTACTCTTCTCTCTTAGAAAAAGTTGGAAAGTTCCATCCAGTTTCCTTAAATTCTCTTGTTTTTGACCCCTGTCGCCTTCAGCCGATGAGCGTCACCGGTGGCCCCTGCCCCGTTTTCCTTCCTCCGAGAAACACCCAGACCCATTCCCAACAGAAGATGTTCTTTTCCGTGGCCGGTTTTACTTCTTCATTTCATTCCTACTTTCTCTGGAGTTTCCCAACAGTCCCCTCCGTTGTCCCTCCGAAAAAGAAACCCTGCAAGTTTTCCCCCCGTGTCCCACCCCTTGAGTCCTTTCTTTTTCCCCCTCCACTATGCTCTGTGAACCCCCCCCCAAAGGAGGAATACCGGGTCCTATCTTGTCTGGAGCTTTGGAGTACCCCTTCATTAAAAAGGGATTTCCGTAATTTTTTTTTTTTTTTTTCACCCCATACATTTCTTTGTGAGGGTCCCCGACGTTACCATGGTTGCTTCACCAATAAACTCTTTGCACCTCTCTTCCCACAGCGTAAACGTTCACCCCTTGGAACGATGTGCCTGGCCAGCCATGACTCGGGCCAAGACAGAGGGTCCCAACCCCACCTACCATACCCTTTCCAGCCGACAGCGTCCCCTCCTTTCGATTCATTTTAGAGGAACAGGGATGTCAAACCCGACTGCCCTCCCTTTTTCGATCTTCTGTAAAAGCGTTTTATCTATCTTTTCCCTCAATGTTTTTTTTTTTTATTGATTAGATACCAGATCGTGTGAAGACTCTCCTTCCCAGGGAATTTTTGGCCCCAGTAAAATTTAAGGCCTTCTCTCCGTGTCGTTGCTTCGAGATGCCTTGACCTTGGCCTTTTCTCGGGGTTGATCTATTTTTTTTTTTTTTTTTTTTTTTTGGGAAGAAGATGCCCCCGGTGTGTTCTTACAACTGGTCCACAATCTTTCTTTGGGGTTGATGAAGTGAGGATGTTTCGTATCTCTTTTCCAACCCATTGGTTCTGTGATTCCCAACCATGGCCAGTAGGGAACGCTAAACCCTACCTTTTTCTTTTCTTTGAGAGGATCTGTTGTTTTGAGCCTTTTTCATCAGTGTGGTTGATCAACAATCAAAAGTCACAGTCCTCCCCTGGTTTTTAGTTTTTCCCCACGGATTGCTGTAAACAACAGGACCACTCCTGTGTTGGAAATGAAACTTCCTTTTTTTGATTTCTTCGGGGGTTCTCGTCCCCCTCTCCTACTTTCTTCTCCCCGCGTCGAAATATTCTTAATCAAAATTTTTCCCCCCCTCCCGGCTTTCCCAGTGACCTTAGATTTTTTCCTGGCTGTGTGTTTTTTTTCTTCCCTGTGCCATCGGCGGCCCCCCCACATTTTTCGGCAATAGTTCTTTTTTGGCCTGGTCTTTTTTCCTTGAACCGACACCAATCAGTTTTGATTCTTCACCCTGGGCTGCCCTGTCCCCCGTTCCTGTCGGGGATTCTTTCTCTTACAACTAGGAAGTCTGTTTTTTGTCTTTCCCGGCACTTCCCAAGCCCTCATCGTTCCCCAAGAACCCGAGTATTGAATATTCGCCGTTTCTTCTCTTTTCACCTTTCTGCTTCTCCATTGATTGGCCCTCTCCTGATTGCCTGTCCCCTTTTTGTTTTACGCGTTACGCCGTGGCCTAATAGGATGTGCTGATGTCTTTCTCTCGCTTTCTAATCCTCCACTCTTCCCCTTTTTACTACAAAATTGGTCATTCATTTATCTGATTGTGGAGGGCCCTCCCTTGACAGAAGGATCCCTTTAGTTGAAGGAGTGATTATCTGTCCTTCTTCTGGTATGTTTCCCTCCTCCGTTTCCCCCCCTTTTCACCTTTTAGAAGGCTGTTTCCCTCTTTTCCTCGTTAGGCATTCCCGATGCTGTCTTTGGTCCGTGGTGAGCGGCTTTTCTCGTGAAAGCGGCTTCCAAAAGTGGGACCCGCTTGCCCTTTTTTTTTTTGCCTTCGGGTACCTTCCCCTGAAAGGTACATCCATTTTTTCACCCGTAGTGCAGATTTCTGTACCCTCCCTCCCCCACTTAGAATCCCTTACCTTCGGCCTCAGGGATTTTTCAAATTTAACCCCCCCCCCCACCAAACTCACCGGCCCCTTATTTCCTTCTTATGGGTACTCTCTGTTTCAATGCCCGTTAAATTGCCATTTTTTGAATTCTCAATTACCTTTCCACCGGGGCTCTATCTCAATTGACCATAGGCCCCCCCCCTGAGTTTTTCACCCTCTCTCTAAAATTACTCAGATTTTGCCAGACGTTATCCTTTCCTACGAGATGGCCGACGTTTTTTCCTGCCCAGCCTTACCCTGGTGGGAAGGTAGTTTCTTTCTCTGAGACCCCCTCGAGGTGTGGTCCACAGCACCCATGTGTTTTTTCAGCTCCCTGTGATTCTTGCTCCCTTGAATTTTTTTCAGCCCAGACTTGTTCCTTTTGATTTTTCCTCCACCTTCGTCAGGCTCCTCCCCGGCTCTCCCCTGAACCCTTTAAGGTCCTTTTTTCCCCTTTCCGCTTGAGGTATGTTCACACCACGTCCACAGAACCCCACTTTCTATCCACTTCCTGCTTCACTCCACCTTTCTCTTGCCTGTGTTCTGTTCCGTGACTCCGATGCTGAATTTTTTCTTTGGGTTCCCCCCTGTTCGGCCAGACTCTTTGGCGGACTGCGGGGCCCCCTTCTGCCCTAGTTATTGGTTAACATAAGCGTTTTCCCCCATCCTCAAAACCCAAATTAATGACCTGGGACGTTTCCTTCCAGCTGGTCCCCCCCTTACAGGGGGGTTTTCCTTTTCCCTCCTTTGAGTTCCTCCTTACGGGCGTTTTTTTTTTTTTCCAAGGTGAGAGCGTTCTTTCTTCGGTTGAACTTAAATAAGTTTACTGATCCCGGCCATGACCCCTGGTTTGGCACCTGCCCCCTGGCTCATGGCCAAACTTTTTGCGGGAAATGAGGTCGGTGTTAATTCGCTCCACCCCAGTTTTCCTGAATTTTGTTCTTTTTTCTGCCTAAAGGCACCCCCCCCCTTTTCCTTCCCCAACCCCCCGCGATACATTTTCCCAGGACTGACCATCCTGTCCCCCCTTCTCTATTCTTCGCTAAAGACGTGTTCTGAAAGTCATACTTTGGTCCACTTGGGTGAAGTTGCCACCACCGTATCGCGTGGTTTTGTTTTGTTTACCTGTGGTCCCCTTCCAATTGGAGGGTATGAGGTTAGGTTTTGCTTTTGCGACGTCCCCCGGTTCCTTCAAGTGACTCTCTCCCCCCGCCCATTCCTCCCCATTTTTTCTCGGCGTTGAATATCACTGCCCCTTTTTTGTCAAGACCCCAATCCTTGTATCTTCGTTTTCCCCTTCCTCAAGGAGAGGGCGTGTCCCTCTCCCCCCCACCCGATCCCCTCTTTTTTTTTTCCTCCCTCTCTTGTTTTTGTGATGTTTAGGAGCCTTCTTTTTTCTCCCCTGTGTACCCAGAAACCCCCCTGTGTCCCTTTCAAGAGATTCTGTTTTTCTTCTTGGTCAACCGTGGAAGTTCTTTTTCCCACAACTCCCTCGTTCCCAGTCTAGATACTTTCCCCAGCTCTGCCCCTTTCGTGCAGGCGCTCAGGCCGCCGTGCCTGCAACAATCTTGGCCAGTTTGTGATTCGCACCTCGAGCTGTGTGAAAAAGGTCCCCTCACCACACCGGTTCCTTTTTAATCCCCCTCTTCTGTCCTAAAATATGCATAAGGTCCATTACTTCGACGTAGAAGCTTTTTCACCCTGCGTGTGAAAGCCTTTCCCTTTCTCCCTTTACCCACATTCCTTTCGCCCCCACGTGGTGCCTTTTTTCCCCACTCTAAAAAGACCCCCTCTTTTTTAAGAGACAACCACAGGGGGTTTTCCCCCCCGTCGTGAGAGGTCTCCACCCTTGGGTTGTGCCCGTTTTTGCCTCTCCTTTCTTGTCACCACCCCAGCGACGAGCTTTTTTTTCCACTCCTACGTGGAAAGATCCCCTAGGGTGGGACTGCCCCCGTCCAATTTCCCCTTTATTACCAGTAGGGGGTTTTGGTTTCCGCTCGTTGGAAGGGTTTCTCGGGACCTTTTCTTTTTTTGACCCCCCGTCTCTTCCGCCGAGGGACTTCAGTATTCTTGCCAGTTCCCCCCCCCCGACCCGAACAAAGTGCCAATCACCTTCATCATCGAAGGTAAGATTCCCCCCTCCGACGTGAGGACGTGGTCATGTCAGAATTCTTTCCTTTTAAAACTGGGGTAGTCGTTTTTGAACCCTTTTTTCTTCCAACTAATTTTCTCCCCCCCTAAACCCTCCCTCCGGCATTTCTACTGTCGAGCTCTTACGCGCCGCCTCTTTTTTTTCTTCCACTTTGGACCCCCTTTCAGTGTCTGGGACGTTCGGTTTCACCTTCGGGATATGAGAAGTGGGGTCCTAGGGAGGTCCAGAGGTGAACTCCCCCCCCGCTCCCCTTTTTCGTTCCTTTTGTCGTTTCTTCAAACTCTTCTGTTCCTCCGTATATTTAGCTTAACCTCGCCTAAGGAAGTATTTTGACGCTGGCGTTCCCACGGCCGGAAGATGTCTCGTTCCCTTACTTTTCTTCAAGCAGGTTTTTGCCAAGTCACTTATTTCCAGTTTTTTAACGGGCGTTGCATCGAGGAGTGTCTTTGCCTCTCCTTTTCGTCGGTTAGTGGTTTGTTTTGCGATTTGTGATCTTCCCCCCTTCTTCTTCCCTCTTCCCTCTCTCTTTGTGTTGAGATTTCCATGGCCCATTTTGGTCATAAGTTCTTGGTCTTTTACTGGGCTGTGACCTTTCAGTCCCGCAAAGTTTCGGGGTCCGGATTTGAGCCCCCTCCGATGGACTCCTCGTACCAGCGTTTTTCCTAGCCAAGCCCTATGCATCACTTTAGCAAGAAAAGCGTTCAGTTTAGACTCCCCCCCCCTGACGACGGGACACCCTTCCCCCTTCCTCAACCCACATTTTTTGACCTCAGGGAACTAATTCTTTTCCCCTTGACCTACCGTTCTGGCTCGTGTTAAAAGGATTTTTGTCCTTCCCACTCAAGCTATTCAAAATTTAGTCCCAGGGAAGAGGGATTCATCATGATCCATTCTTGCGAACACTCCCTTTTTTTTCCCCCAGCGAAAAGATCCCTTCCCCCTGAGCAAGCGTAAGTTTTGTGGCCCTCCCGAGGAGGACAGCCAACTTTGGTTCCCCCCCACGGTTCCAGCAGCTGCGACACGTCCTCTTCCTTCCTTGTTGACCCCAAGTGATTCCATCTTAGTTTGGTTAATTTCAAGGCCGAATCTCCCAGTCTTTCCCCCGAAGGTGGTATTTAAAGTTTTCCGGCCTTTCCATTGTGTGCCCAGTTTTCCAGCGTTGAATTCCTCTCTGTGAGTTAAACTTCAGCCACAGGAATCCTGCCAGTACTCCCTTTGTAGTCCGAGCGTTCAGTATGAGCACACCCCCCTCAGGTAACCCAATCTCTCCCTTAGGTACCGTGGCATTGTCTTTCTCGCTTTAGCATGCTTTTCAGAACTCCTGGGGGTGACCCTCCCCCCCATGACCATCACCCTGAAAGGTCGTTTGCCCCAAATTTTTTTTTTTGGAGATTTCACCGCCCATCGACTGCGGGGTGTTCCCCAAACAGATAAAGTCTTTTTTGTTCTTTTGCTTCTCTGAAAAAGATTGCTGCCCAAGTGCTTTCAGCCGCCAGACCCAGACAGTCATTTTCTTTGTGGAGGGTCCCCCGTGGTCCTTCCCTGTGGACACAAAATCCCTGGTTTTCCCCCCAGCGTATTTCCCCCTCGGTTTTCTTTTCACAGCTCCCTTCCTCCGATCTGTGGAATTAAGTTCCCTTGGTTCAAGAGCTGGACAACTACCCAGGCCCACCCTGAACCCTCCCTGGACAACTAGATCAGCAGGTCACCCTGGACGATTACCTTTTTTTCTTTTCTGCCGGTTCCCCCCCCTTATTCCTTTCACTGGGATTATATTCACCCTCGGATATATTCTTTTCCCCCCATACTCCCCCTCCTTTTTTTTTTGAGGTGATTCCCCGATGTTCATCACCATAGCCCTGTGCATTTGCCTTCTTTTTCCCCCCTGCCCGTCTAAACATGATAGGAGGACTTTTTCGTTTTCTTTCTTCTTGTAATGATTGGTTTTCCCGTTTTTTCTAGTTGCTTCCTCCCTTGATGAACCCCGGAAAATCTTCCGGGGTTTTAGTCCTTTTTACTGTGGATTTTATCGGTAGGTCCCACCAGGTTCCCCGGTTGCACTTTTTTCTTCGGTCAATCTTTTTGCCAAAACATCCCTTCTTCTGTGATAGGGACCGCCGAGAGTTTCCTCCTTCTGTTTTTTTTGTTTTTTTCCCACCCCAAAAGAACGACTGCCCTGGATTTCGGTTTTCCAAACCTTTTTTTTCGCGTCTAGGTAAAGGATACTCCGTGAGGTTTTCCCTGCCCTTTCTGTTTTTTGCTTGTCTGGGGCTTTTTCACCTTGCTGTTTTTTCTGGTGCTTTCGCCCTTCTTTTCTTAATAAAGGCCCCCCCCCAACCGCCCCCCCCCTCCCCCCCCCCCCGGTACAAGAGATTTTTAATGTGTGGGTTCTTTGGCCTGTCCCGCTTTCGGTCGCAAAATTTTTCTCCTTTTTTGCATGAAGGAGTGACAACGCCACAACAGTCCCGATTAATCGTTCCAACCCTTGGCTGTTTGCACCATTTGTCCACGCTTTCGCTGCTGATCACAAAATATTCCAAAAGCTGTTTCCCTGAGTCTGGCGGTACTTGCAAAGGCCCCTCCCCCTTCTCAACCTGGGTTACCCCCCCCTTCCTCCTCTGGTCTGTGGGTCCCTCTTTTGGACCAATTTCTTTTTTGTTCTCCCTTTTGATGGAGGACAACTTCGTATAGGGCATGCACTGATTTTTTTACAAGGTTTTCCCTGGTCCCTCCTGTCCCCTTCCTTTGCTTGGTTCCTCGCTGCTTATTTCTCCTTCCCCGTCTTTATTTTTATAACCGGGTCCTTTTTCTTTGATGGAACGGCAACCGTAAATGTTTCCCCCCCCGACTTGAGCCTATTCAGTTTTTCGTTTCATACCTCTTCCCTTGTTCAGGATTTTCGCCGGACTCTTTCCCCTTGACTTCTCTGGTATTTGTTTTTTCCAAGCTTTTCTTTCACCTGATATAGTTGTGTGGCCCGGGTTCGGCGGGCCTTTTCTTGGCCATCTCGCTTTGCTGTTACAACTCTGAATGGTTCCCTCTTTTCTTCTTCCGCGTACCATCCGGTCCTTCCTCCCCGCCGTTTCATGTATTTGTGTGAACTAGACACCCCCACCTCGATTTTTTACGACCCCCGGCCTTTTTAAAAGTTCCACCCACCCCCTTTCGAAAGAATGAATGCGTGTCCCCCTTTGGCAGTATCTCTTCACGACCTTTCCGGCCTGGAACCCATTTTGACAACTGTCCTTTTCTCTCGAAAGAGAGGTGATTTAGGTTTCCGACAGCATTACTTTTTCTAGCTCCCGTTTTTACTCTGTCCGGTGATCGATAGCGACCTCTCTTGAAGGAAGCCCACCTTCCTTCCCCCCCCCTTCTGATTTGCCGAGCTGTAAAGCCTCTAGCCTCTCCCCTTTTTCTCCGCTTCTGGTCAACTTTCCCCTCCGGAAGTGGTCCTGGTTTGTGAGACCTTTTCAGAAAGGAGGTGGCTGCCCTACTGATTCCACGTCCCCTTGTTCCGTTCAGTTGACCTTTTCCAGCCTGGGTTTTTCCAAACCCAAAATTCACCCTCCCCCCCACTTCGAACTTGAACTGTCCCGATACCGGCACTTTCCGGGAGTTGGTGTGATCGTTTCCCTCCTGTGGATTGACGTTGGCTGTGACTTTTCTTTTCCTTGATTTCTTATCTGTCGTAAGAAGAAGTACTCAGTCATTCCACCTGAGGCTCTGGGGGACCCCCTTTTAGGCGTTCCAATCTTTGGCTCACAAAATTAAATTGACCAGTGACGTTTTTGACTTCTTCCACTAGGCCCTTTTGCCTTTTTTCCGGGTTTTGTTTTCCCCTGCCCCCACCGGCCTCTCCTTGCTGCAGCCTTTTCTTCTTGACAAGAGCGAGTGTAGTTTTTCGCAAGAGTGGCTCCCTTCAACGAACCCAAGTTTGTGCCGGGCGCACCCCTTTTCCCCACATGGTGTTTTTTGCATCTTCGTGTTCACTTGGTGTTTTGTGTGTTAAATCTTTCTCCTCCCTCCAGTCCCCCCGTTTTTCGAAAAATGACCTTTTTCCTTCCCCCCTTTTAAAGGACCCCCGCTGACACACCACCACTCGTACACTCCTATACGGGAAGACCCATTCCTGTTCACCGGGATAGAGGAGGTCTCAATAGTCCGTATTCTTCGAAGCTTCCTTTGTGGTTCCGGTCCCCACGTTCCCCCCTCTTTACTCCCCTTATGTGTGGTTATTTCCTTCCTCTTCGTATGTCGGTTAGACTTTTTTCCGCCGGGAAAGAACCCTTTTCAGTCGCTGCGAATCTTCATTTTTGTTCTTCTTAACTTTTCTATCCGACCCTTTTTGAAACAGTCCCGCTCAGCTTTTCCTTTCGTTTCCGTTCAAGACCACCTGGGGTCGTCCTTCTAAAAAAAAACAAGTTCATATATCATTCTACATCCTTCCCTTTTTGTTTTTTTCTTACTGTCTCTCTCTTTGGTTTTTTGCCCTCTTTGACGTCCCCCTCTATGAACCTTCAACTCCGTCGATTGTCGTTTTTTCAAGGGTGATTTCTCTTTTTTTCCCCACGTAGTCAAACAGGGCGTGGTTGATCATTTCCCTCTCGGCCACGTCTTTCCTGCTTCAACTCCTCCCCTGCCAGCACCCCCCTCTGTTCCATTTCACTTCCTCTCACCCGCCGAGAAGGTGTGTTTTTGACCCGACTCCCCACTTTCTTCTTCGAAAGTGCCTGTCTTTCAGCTCCCTTTCCCTGATCGGGAAAGGTATTTTCCCCCGACTGTGGTTCCTGCCTTGTGTGCAACCTTTTCCGGTGGCCTCCGCTGTACCCTCCTTGTTCTAAACCCCCCCTTATGTCGGCAGAGACGGACCCCAATTTGACCTCGTGAGTCCCCCCTTTTTTCCAGTAGTTTTTTTAGACCCCAGGGTTCTTTCCTTTCTAGCCTCTTTTCCCTTACAACATAAAGCCTAGGCTGACGGTCAAGACGTGGAGTCCCCGTGCGGGTCAGTTTAAAACCAGAAAACCTTTCCATTTCTCTCACCAGTCGCTCCTTTACTTGTTTATGCATTTAATCATCTTCCCCCCCCGCGGGCGTCCTCCTCTTTCTTCTTTTTTCCCTGGTCATGTTGTTGCCCCGCTAGTGCTACCTTTTCCACCCGCCCGGTCCTATGTCCGCACACCTCCCGCCTTAGAAGTTTCATTTATAAGGAAGGTTGTCCCCCCCCCCTCCCCAGGTTTGGTAGTTAGGTGACGTTGGGTCAACTCCCCTGATGGGATGCACAGGAAAACGCGCGGACATGGTAATTGTCTGAGCTTTTAGCGAAGTGGTTGTGTCCCTTTTTTCTTCCACTGTCTCGAATTTAAAGGTTAAGGTTGATTCTCTTTCCCCGTACATTGCTTATCCGGGAGCCGCTATCAGGGGCTTCCATTCGACTTCCCACTCCTTTATGCTTTTTTTTTGGTGTCGGTCTCTCCATTCTATAGGCGATATATTCTTCTTAAAAGTAAGAGCATCATATCTAGTGCCCCTCAGTTTCAGTTTCTTCGCGTCCCTCCTCTAGTGAAGAAGTTTGCCACAGTAAGTAGGCTTTCCTGGTGTCCGTAAGTTTTTTTTTCGTTTATTATCGCCTTCCGTAGTTCAGGAATTGCTGTGCGTGTTCGTTTTTTTTGGGGACCTTGTTACCCCTTCTGAGTACTTACCTCTCCCGGTGTGTTATTAGGTCCGAAATAGTCCTCTTTTCGAGGTTTTCCAATTTCTTTAACACCCTTCGTGACTGATCTTGAATTTGCTCCCCTCGCCGATCTGAGCGCCCCCCAATATCGACTTTGCCCGCACTATGCACCATCCTCTGTTCCTCAACAACCATCTACCCGCGGTCCCCCTATTCCCTGGTTTCCGGAGGATCTTCTCACCCCCAGTGGCAGTTGCCAAGTGAACATCTTCTTCAAGAAAGTTTGTAAATCCCGTCTCCCTCAAGTGCTTTGCCTTACCCTCCATCCTCCCCATGCCTTTGTGTAGGTTTAAAGGAAGAGTTGGCCCCTAGTTCTCGCCTAACCTTCCTGTCAGGCCTCGTCCCTTGTCACCTGCTCCAATGAGTCCGGGCCCTAAATTCCGTCTAGGCCCCTCCATTTGGTGCGTCACCAAGATGGTTGAAAGCCCCGCGAGGACCCCCTGTTCCTTTTCTTCGTGGTTGCCAGTGACTTTGCCATGGTTTTGGCTAAGACCCGATAGACCCCCCTCATCGACTGTTGCTTTTTTTTTCCGATTGTTTTTACACGGGGTGACCATTGGAAAGAACCAGCTGTACTCTTTTTCCAGAGATTTGAGTCCTCGCGGTTGATCCAGTCCAGTCGGCCTCCCCTTTGGTCTGCCGAATTTCCTCTTTATTGAATTCTACACCGCCCCAGGCCCGTGTTACCAAGAGTTCTGGTCCTTTCTGCCTTTTGTCTTGAAGATCCTAGTTGCCCTCTTCACCAAAGTCACCGTAGTTTGCCGCCCCAGCCCACAGAAACAGTTTTGAATGGCAGGTTCCCACCCGTACTTAGGTTGGTCAGGAACGCCAATCTCCTTGTCTGAACCAAACTCGATCGTTAGGCTTCCTATTAGATTGGTTCAAAAGATGGCTGCCCAGCTCGTGCCTGGTACGGAAACTTCCCCCCCCAATCAGTTAGTTTTTGGGGGGACCCCCTTTCTCCTCCTTTTTTATCACCCAACGGGTTGAAAACCCCCTCTCTCAAACCCCAAATCTTACCCACCCCCTTGCAGAAGAGTCCATCGTGGTTTCTCAGCCATTTTTTTTTTTTTTCTGACCAAAACCTTCCCACACCAGAAAAGAATTTTACTCGCATCCTGTCCTCACTGACAGGAGTATCATGTTTTTTCTCTTCCGTGACAGTCTTGGCAATTGTTTGGCGATGTTGAAAGGGT
>Ga0179593_1301832_pt1 | contig 13159 bp, 19 predicted proteins | sample CZODoug2_1_08_16_FD_185931 | JGI IMG/M metagenome (GOLD analysis project Ga0179593, IMG submission 185931) | Vadose zone soil fungal communities from Angelo Coast Range Reserve, California, USA - CZODoug2_1_08_16fungal (PacBio error correction) | ecosystem: Environmental > Terrestrial > Soil >... | reverse complement strand
ACCACCGTCGCCCCATTTAATCCCCCAAATTAGACGGTCACAGAGACTGGTTTTTCTTTGTCGGTGTAGGTTGTCAGAGGTCAGTTAATTTAGCTCCCCTCACCTGCTTACACCCAGTTCGTGACGGCATCTTGTTTTTGTCTCCCAACTGAGTATTAGAGTCTTGGTGGCAGCTAGCTAGTAGCCACCTTTCCGTTTCGGAGACAGATAGATAACTTTCGCAATAGAGCTTGCCTCATAAGTGTTCCTGTTTTCCTATCGCACACCGGTTTTTCTCGAAGTCGACGACACGTGTCAACAATTCTTTTTAAAGTCACAGCCGCTGTCCTTGCGGAGATTCTTCCGCTTTTTCGGCAGTGCGACCAGCCCCTTCTCCCTCTAACTGCCCCATTTTCTTTCACCCCCACACCTAACGTAAACATGCTGAAGCGGCTCCATGCACAACCAGCGCGCGGCCCGAAACGTGAGGCCCCCACGCCACTCCCGCTCTGCGCGTTGGCGTCCTGCTGGCTCTTCAACGGGCTTATGCTGGCGATTTTGCCACTTGGTAAAACCTCTCGCCCCCCAAACTGACCGGCACCGGACATGTGCTTGCACCCTGGTTGATGTCATATGTAGGCGATGACCCGCCAGGCTCAAACCGCTCTCCTTCCCCTTCCACCACCACGAAAAAGGTTTTAGGAATTCCAATTTTTGTCCCGCCAGACGCTGGCTCGCTTTGCACTTAACTCAGCCGCTCTTTCCCCTTCAGTCGATAGACTCACCCCGGCTGCCTGGTTCACCCAGTGGCACCCGCTTTTTTCGGATTGAATCCCCAGGTAGCGGGCCACCTTGAGCAACATGCTTGCTCGTCTCCAGCACGATCATCCGCTCCCTCCCCGTTTGAACTCACGGTCGAACCGCCCGTCGGCTTTCGTCCATGGCACATCCTTATATGCCCGCCTCTTGGGCGGAACTCAAACGGGGCCTCCCGTCAGATCTGGGGATTGATGGGTGATAGTTTATGGAGTGCTCCGCGGCGGCGCATCCCCTCCTGTGTGACGTGACGACACTCCCCCGGCCTCCAGTTTTTTCCGGAAGTCCTTCGTCATTTTGACACGTTTTTTTCATTGTCAGGACCCGCGGGGCTCTTCCCTTAGGGTTCGGGGTCTGATATTCGTCGCCCACCACCGTGCGCAGGTTCAACCCATTCTTGTTTTGCGTTCTCACGATTTGTGATCCACCCCCTTGTCCGCCCGTTTAACATTTCTACTTTGTGCGGCCTACTTTTCGGAATTGTTGGTCGGATTCCACGACACGGCCGTCGCGGTGAATATGACAAAGCATTTCGGCCAGACTTAGGGTCTCAAGGGGCGTCTGACTCACCTCGAGCTGAGAATGTCCCCTCGACGGCACCCACCAATTGAACCAACCCGCAACAAACTTCACGGATTAGCCCTCCAGCCCCCCCCGCCTGGAGGAAGTCTGATCGGTGCAGAAACGCTTGATCAAACTTTTCCTCTCCTGGGTGTTCAAATTTCACCCCCTTGTATTGAAAGGGCCCTCCCCCCACAGTGGGCACAACCTTGTGACCAGCCTGCTCACCTCCAGTGCTGTGGTGGGCTGAAAGTGTGTGGTTAGCTGTGGCTGTTTCTTCATAAACCTCTTGTCGCCCGTCATATTGGGTTTCAACACCACCGGGGCGCCGGTTACGCCTTGAAGGGAGATCCAGACGACCATTCAGCATTCATGACACATTTTGGGTATTGCCGTTGTATGCCGAGGACCAAGACCCTCCCCCCTTTTGACGTCCCGTTGTTGCTTCTGCAGACGGGGTGCTGATTTTAGTTAGACGGCCGCCTCCCCCGGACTCGACCGCTTTCTGCACACGACGTTTGTTATTCCCAATTTGTGGTACATGGGTGCTTTTTTCTTACCCTCCGTCGGCGTCGTATTTTTCTTGTCTTGGCTGCGGGATCGATCTTTTCGCAGTGCCAAGGGTTTCCTTTTAAGAAAGCTGCCTCGGCGGTTGTCCACTGCCCCTTTCATGACCCTGAAGTTGTCTTATCGAAAAACGTGCAGGCGGCAGTAGAGCTCCCCTAGATGGTGGCTACCCAACCAACGGTTCCATCTCCCCAAATGACCATCCTGTTAAAGGGGAGCTCTTAGGTTGGTAATTTTTTCATGGTATCTATACGACCCCCCCCTCGGGTGCTGTTCCCGTCAGTTTTAGGAAAAAGGGTCACCCCGTCAACTCGCCACCGAGTTTGCCCCCCCCGGCATTTGAAAGCGCTCGTATCAAGTTGCTCCAGAGCTTGAGGTCGGTAGGGGAGAAATCCCTCGGAAGTCGTCGTGATCCTCTAGTGTCGGTGGCCGGCCACCCTTTCCTCGACCTTTTTTTTAGTCACCGTTGGCGACGTAACTGTGCAGATGGCGTAGTCTGCGCCTACGACATAAGTAGACCGTAACGCCCTTTGATCACGGTCGGATCCCCCCGCGAGACGTGGATCTCGGTTCTGAGCGGTTTCTGTTGCGCGGTTCCTTCCACAGCGGGAAATCCTTCGCGGGTCCCGTCCGATGACCGGTTCACTATTCCTGACTCAGGGAAGCCGGCGGTTCCGTACGGTCCACTAGACGGGAATATGTTTTTTCCCTGCAGCGGTGGGACCTCTTGCGCTCCGCTGGTTGCTCGAGTTAGCCCCCCCGAGCCACCATGGCTTTTCGCCGCCGTTCTGGGTTCCGAGTGCCCGGTGGAGACGCCGTTTTGGAGGACATCGTGTGTAAGTAGGTGACTTGTTCGACGTGGCATGTCGTACTCTTTCCTCCTCCGCAGTTTTTTGTTGTTTATCTTCCTATGACGAAGACACGTCGGCGCCGTCAACTTTCGCCAACGAGGTTTGTTTTCTTTTTTGCTTACCGTGCCCTGTAAAACAGAACCGGCGGTCCGGCGTTTAATGGTGGCGGACTTTTGGAAATCTTACTCGAGCACCACGGACGGAGCTCACGAGGGTCCACGCGTGGCATCTTACCGAATTTACCCCTTAGTGGTGGCCCGGTTGACGTCCACGCTCGGATTCGATTCGGGCCGGTACCTAGGTCACGACGGGAACCCGCTCGTTACCCCCATTTGGGACATCTTCAGCAAAGTTTAAAGTCAAGTACCACGTCGGGGCTTCGTCGACCCTTTAAGGCAACTGGGTAACGGTTCGACTTGGGAGCTTAATGGCGCAATGAATCCGCCATCTGTTAAAAGTGGCAGACCGTCGCCACAGTTTTGGGGTCGATGGGCAGGGATCTGGTTTTCATGGCAGATCACATTTGGCATGCTGGAGATATTCGCCCGGCGGAGAACCGGCGCGCTCTTGCACCCCCCTTCTTATCTAGGAGGCACCCTGTTGGTTGGTATATGGGTTGCAGCAGTTCATTGTGACCGGTTTCGGGACGTTTTTTTGTTTCCCCTCGAGGTTTTGGACTTCGCGGAACCGTCCAGCTTTCCCAAATCGCAGCTCGAACACCTCGCGATGTGTAAGGGTGGGCGGGATGGAACTTCTCCCCCACTCCTAATGAGAGGTTGATCGGGGGACTCGACGTTCGCTTTATTGTTCGCGAAGGAGTACCCCCCTTCTGGTCTGCAAAATTGAGGACCCTCTTCGGACCAGATGTTGTCGGGCTCTTTTCCACCCCCGGCTGACTGCCCCACAGCGTATTCCGGTTAAGCCCTTTCACCCCCCCCACGTTTTCAACTACTGGGAGATTCTTTCGTGCACCAACGTCCATATCCCAAAGTGTTGAGAACACCCGCTTTGGCAGGCGCAGCGGTAGGGCTGCGTCCCGAGTCTAGCTTCAACAAGCAACTTTTCCTTAGACATCAACATCAATTGTCGTTTAGGTCCTTCGTCCGCGGCCAGACAACGGGCTTTCCCCCACTGTTTTAGGATCGGGAAGCTGGTCGGATGTGCGCCCCTCAGGCCCGTCTTACCATTCCCCTGTGGAGTCCCCCCCAATGCAGGCGCTGGAATCGCCCCTTGGTAACAGACAACCTCCTTCAAACAACTGATCCCACCACGGTTTAGGTTTTTTCTTTTGCGCTGGGCACGTTAGCAACTGGGTGGTGTTCTTTCCTCCCTTTTAAACGTCGGACCTGGCCCGAACAAAGGCGATCGCGTACTGGGTTGATCACGATGGAGAACAGTACAGCTACGGCCCCACGGAGTTGTGAATTCTTGACCTAAGAAGTGCAGGTTTTTTCTTCTGAGTTCTTTGTTTTGGGCCCTTGCGAGGGTTAGGAACTTTTCATTTCGCGGTAGTACCTTCTTAACGCAACCTGGAGACCTCAATCTGGGCGGCGCGAGCACTTTTCGGATTATGACGAGACGTTTTTGATATTGGAATTTTTTTTCCTGCCCCCCCTTCCGTCAAGGAGCGCAACCGGTTGAAACAGTGACCCCTGCGTTGAACTGTGGTGGATCCACAAAAGATCGTTAGACGGACACACAGAAGTTCAACGTGGTGACTGCTTTGGGTGATCGCCACGGGGAATCGACCCCTAAACAGCTGCCAGTAACGCTTCTGAAATCGTCTCGTGTCTTTCATGATGCCGCCAGGTTCATTTAAGCAAGTCCCTTTCGAGGTTGGCTTGCGTCATCACAGTGTCTCTTCCTGCCGTGAGCACCCATCGATCCCCATCTCCCCTACTAATGTATTCGAATTTGTTTGAGGTTATGAGTGGATCATGGAATATATGACTTTCATGGCCGGAGACTCTCCTTTTTCCACGTTAGTTCGTTGATTTTCCCCTGTAGTCTCGTTGTTCCCGATCAACTTGGTCAGGGTTCCTGATTGTAAATCCGGTTACTCTTTGGCAAATGTGTTTTCCCCTTACAATCGAAGAGGTTTGTTCTTTTGCGGCTCAGCGGCGACGAGCTGGTTGTTTGCCTGTAGTTTTATTTTTTAGGGAGGCCCGAGTTGATTTTAATGGAGAGTATTCTCCTCCCTCCGATCGTGGTCTTTTGTTTCGGTTCTACGCGGTGATCCTTTGTTTAATTCTCGTACCAGATTCCCATTTTTCCCTGAACCTTAGGGTGCATTTTTTAGTTGGGTGTTGTCTCATTAGTTTTTATACAATTTGCCCATCGCAGCACCTCAAGTGCGCCCCACCAGCGGCGCCGTCGCTTTTCTGTGGCTTTCGGATTCTTGTAGTTTTGAAGAGTTCTTTTGCTGGTTCGCCTATTATTATCATTGATTACTTAGGTGGTTTTTTTTTCGATATGAGAATACGTTTGTCGAGGCCTTTTTTTTCGGCAGTTGTGATGCACGTCCCCGAAGAAACTGCTTTCCATTTTAATCCCTTTCTGCCCAATTTGAGGTGCCGTTCCGTCTCTTTTAAACTCCAAGTAGCGAAGGATCCGCACCCCTTGGTGGGAGTTATGACGAATCCCGTTACTGATTCTTTCCTTTCTAATTGGACGACCTTTACCTCTTTTCCTCCCCCACCTGCTTCTTCGCCCCATTGAAACCCGGACGCCGACTCATTTTGGAGACAGTAAAGCTGTCAGTCAAGGATCTGTGGTGGGATTCCGAGGGTTGCGTTTGATCTTACATTCGACCGCGGCTCAACCTCACTTTCCAACAATTCAACCTTCTGTGCGTCTCTTTGATGTCATTTCCTTCCCTGGCTCTCTGTTCAGAATATAGTTGTGTTTTTTTGTCTTTTACCCGGGCCTGGCCAAATTGAAAGTCCACATACTCTCCCTTAAAATTTTTACTTTTTTACCCCCTTGGGGGCGGGGAGGTTTTCCGGCGCCTGTGGCCTTCCTATCCACAAACACTTCACCTCTTTTTCCAATCATATTCCCGTTTTCGGACAATATTTCCTTGTCTAAATTTTTTTTCTGAGTCGTTTAGGTGCTCTAGTGGAGTAAAAAGCCTTCCGGGGAGACACATACCCCTTACAGGTCGCCAAGTCGCTCTTCAATCAAAGTAGGTATTTACTTCGCCAACCAACTTTTGTGTTCCAGGACGCCCCGAGTCGGGACCCCCTTCTCTCGTTTCCCGACAGGGAACGGCACCTCATTGGGCAGTGCTTGAACTTATGTAGCTTTTTTCTTACTGCTGACCCGCTCAGACATCGAAAGCGCCCCGTTCTGATCAATCCAAACCAACAGCCTCAAGAAATCGATTTAGAAAGTGGCTCCCAAGGAAACACCATCGTCTTCCACGCCCCCTCAACCCGTTTGCCCCACCTCATGTTTGAAGCGGTGTGAGCACCTGATGATGCTGCGATGGTCAATTTTTAAAAAAACGCGGTCTACCCACCAAAAACCCGCCCTTGGCACCAGCCGTTGCGTGCCTTTTTACTTTTTACGGTCGTCGATTCCCCCCCTTCCTTCTCAACTCGTCTCCTACCTTCCCAGTAACCCTTAACTGACTGGAGGAAATGCAAGCTACTTTGCTCCCCCCTCAAGCTCCTCCTCTACCCCTCTCCCCCCAATAAGCCAGCTTTTAGCGTTTTCAGACGCTTCGACCTCCAAAAGGCTTCTTGTCCTTTTTCACACACTTTCAAGGTGTTTCCTTTTATTGACCCGTCCATCCGTCCCAATAATCCCCCCCTTCTTGCTTCGTCCAGAAGATCCGAACATTCTCCAATCCCCTTAATCAAGTAGACCCCCTCCTTAGTCCCTTTCTACGTTTTCATGGAAAACACCCCCTCTTCCAATGTGCCTCCACCTCTATTTGGTTGGGAACCTCAACGGTGGACTGGCCTACCTGACCTGGTTTTCTTCTGGTGCTTAGCTTTGTGTCCTCCTTTTCCATGCTCCTCTGCACGGGTTCACTTTTTTCTTTAAGTTGACCTCCCTCTCTCTCTTGAGGACCCTTTCCTTGGCCTCTCTACCACTAGCTCATGATTCACCCTCTTGCTTTAAACATTTTGGGGTTATTCCCTCTCTTCCCCCCAACAAGTTCCTCCTGAACACACCCCTTTCACCTTGTTTTCTTCCTTTCATACTTTTTTTTCATAAACCCCTTCGAAGTGGTAACCTTTTTCTCCGTGGGTATCTGGACGGAAATGGGTCGTTTTTTTTTCCAAGACCCAGGCCGTCTCGTGACCTACAAAGACTAACGTCGCGGCCCCCCCGATGGGGTGATTCCCGTTTTTTGACCGGCCTACTTCTACCTCTTATTTAGCGAAGGAGACCCTCTCAGGACAAAAAAATAAACCATATAACTTTACAACACCTTCCCCGGATGATCCCTAATAGTCCCTCTGTATTCCTGTCTCTCATGTTGCTTTCCCGCTTGCCCCACGTCTTCTATCTCCTTGTGCTTTTCCCCCATTTCCTACTTGTCGGTCACCTTTCCCATCCAACCAAGTGGGCTACACCCGGTGCCCCTTCCGGCTCAACCAATAATTGGTGTCTTCCTTTTGTTCTCTTTTGAGATTTGCCTGATTTTTTTACTCACAACACTTACAGGGAAAGTAATAGTGGGTTTGGACCCCCCCAAACTGTGGCGCTTTTCATTCCCTCATTTCATGTGAGAACCCTCCCCTGCACTCTCCCCTCCTCATCCACATTTGGTTCCTTCTTCAAGTTGTATTTGACTATTTTATTACGAATACCCCCTAACAGTTCTCTCCTTTCATGGTGCTTTTCTTCCTCCCCCTGTTTGCTGTTTTCTTTTTATTTCCTCTAGATTACCTTGAAAAGTTCGAAAATCGTGTTGTTCTAAAATTGATTTCCCCCCTATGTTTGGTGACTCTTATTCCGATCTCCCATTCTTAAGTTCCTTGATTGTTTCTAAAGCTCTCTCTGCGCAGTAAAGTATGGTAACAGCCAGACCCGCCGCCCCTGAGGTTTCACTTTACACTTGGTCCATTCCTTCGTTTTCCCTTCTCTTCAAAACCAGTGTCAGTCTGAAGTTCTCTGTAAAGCTTCAAAGCCATGATGTCTTTTTCCACCTTTAAACATCCCTCCCCCACCCCTAAAATTTTTCTTTTTTCTTGGGACGGATGTTTTAAATTGCATACTGTTCAGCGGTTTTTACCCTGTGGTGAAAATCCCCTTCAGTCTCGACCCTTGTTAACCCTGAAATCTCCAATTCTTTCCTCAACAACCCTGCCATTTACCTCCTCAGATTTCTTATGAAAAGTTTTGTGCATGCTCTAGAATCTTTCCTCGTTCTAATATATCCTGCAGTCTTAGTTAGTGATCTGAATCCCCTTCTTGTCCCTTCCATCCAGGGAACATTCCTCCCTGCCCGCTTACCAGTTCCCATTGGCGATTGCTTCAACTTTTGACCATCTTTTCCTTAGTCCTTCTTTCGCCTCCCCTCCCCTTTTCCCCTCGCAAGATTCCTTCTCCCTTTCGGCCTCCCCCCCTTCCGTGCATCTAGGTATGTGCCTTTTTTGATTTAATTTTTTATCCCTTTTCAAGTCAGATCTTTTCTTCTCTTGACGCTTCTCTTTCAGTCACTTTCTTGACAGTCCTAGCCTTCTTCCGTCCCCCCACTCTCGGTCTATCTTTCCTCTCCAGCCCTGGGAAACTTTCTCCTCCGTCATTGCTTCCCCCCTCGTAGATTCCAACTGACCTTCACAAACCCATGCAGAAGAATCTTTTCTGTGTTGTCTAGCGGTCCCTTTTCCCTCATCCTTCGCATCCCTCTTTTCCTGTAATTTTTATTCGGAGAGCCTTGTTATAGGAGCATCTTCTCTTCTCTCTTCATCCTTTCTTTTGTTTCTCCTCTTCTGACTCCATACACTGTTCGGCTCCAGTCCCAACTTATCCCAAAGATTTCCTTCATTCTGATACCCATTTCTTCAATAGGACAACCCCAGCGTAATTGACTTCTTGAGAAATGTTGGCGGACCCTTTGTCCTTTTTTTCATCGTAGGAAAACCCCCTTTTTTTTCGCTTCCTGGGCAACATTCCTACTAATTCCCCAGTACATCCTCCTTATTTGTGACGTCCTCCCTATATGCTTTCCCGATTTGTCAGATTCCTCGTTCCACTGAAGGTACCTACTCTTTTCCATTCCCATTTTCTTAAACCCCCCCCTTCAGACACCATCCCCTTCCCATCAGTATCTCCCCCTTCCCCCTTCCCTTTGGGATCCGAACTTTTCAATTAATCGTTTCCTTGTAGAATTGAGGTGTTAATAATGGCGAAACTATAGAAGAAATATGAAAAATTTCCAGACCCTCCTTCCAACCTTTTTAATTTTTCCGGATTGGTAGTCCACTATGTGCCCGCTGTCTTGACTTGCCCCCCAGCCCTCTTCCCCGTCACCGAGACTTCCCGGTCTTTCTATCTTCTCCAGCTTCACCCTACTTTCCCCCCTCGATAGTTTTTCCCACCTCTCCCCCTCTTCTGTCCTTAAATTTTCCCCCTTTTTTCTCCCTTTTTGCGCGTTTCAGGTTTCCCGTTTTTCCCTACGGTGCAGGGAATTTCCCGGACAAATCTATTTGTTGTAGCTGCAACCCTCTGTTTTCCCCATAACCCCCTCCCGCAGATCGCCACAGACCTCTTCTATGTTCCCTTTTTCTTTTCCTGGGAAAGTGTTTCCCCCCAATCCCCTCCCTATTCGGTGCTCTTTGCCCGCTAATGGACTCACCTTAAAGTGTTCCCTCTATTATGACACCCCCTCTGGTTTCTTAACAATGGACTTAACCCGCCGGCCAGGGTCCCTCGGTTCCTTGATGTTACCCCCCTTCTCTGATTCCTCCCCCCTTCTCCTGATCCCCTTTGCATCCTCAACCAATCCCGGAACCCACTCCTTTCTCTTTCCTAATCCTATTTTCCCCACAATCCCCAATCTTTACAAACTTTGGTCTCCCCCCACCCGCCCCGTTCTTTTCCTCCTTTTGGTTAGGGCTTTCCTTCCTAGGATTCCTTTTTTACCCCTCAACAAGGCTGGCCCCCTCACCCAAATACTTTTCGTCACCCATTTAGGTTATTTAGCCAGAGTTCCCTCCCCTTTCTTTCTACCCCTTGTCCTTCTCGGTGAATCCTCCTTTCTTGTTTCAAGGACAATTCGGTTTCCCAAGAGCCCCTTTTTTTGTTCCCCCCCTCTTATTTTGAATTGACTTTTCCCTTTTTCCTTGACCAAAAGCTTTTCACCCCCTTATTCTCCCACACAATGGTGAATAACCCCATTTGATTTTTCTCGGCTTGGCACAGTATTTCTCCCTTTTGTTTGTGTAGGGCCCCCCTCTCCTAAGTACTTCCCTTTCCCAAAAAAAGGAGATTCCCGACTTTTTGTTTTTGATAAATCTTTGACCCTCACAGCTCCTCCCAGGCCTCACCTCCTTTGACCCCTTGATCTTACCCCCACTCGACTTCCGGGTGTGTAGGTCTCTCTTTCTTTGTTTTTCCTTCGAGGTTTTTTTTTCCTTTTCATTAGATCCTTCTCGGTAGAATTCTTCGCACCCTTCTCCCCCTTTTCCAATTTCTCCTCGTCTCATATTTATTTTCGCTCCATCTTCCTGTCTTCCATTTTAATATACCCCCCCCACCTTAATTCATTCTTACCCAAAGGTTCTCCACATTCCCTGTTTTGGAAAATTGTGGTTGATCCCCCCAAAAGCCTTGGAGAACTTCCCCACCGTCTTTTTCACCTTTTGGTGTTTCCCCCCCCTCCCTTCCTTTGTGTGAGCCTACTTTCTTGGTCCCATCACCCCTGCCTATTTTTTTAATAGCCCCGATTACTGAACTAATCTCTTTTCCTTCTTCCTGCAAATTTTCTCCCCTCCCCTTCTTATGGCGCGTTTTCGGATTTTCTGCCCGTACCCAACTTTGCCCCCTCCAGACTGAGCCCTCCCATCGTTTAAAACATCGATCCCCCCCCATCCCTCTCATTTCTCCAGTTACCCCTGTTTAGTTTCCCCCCTTCAGAGTCTGATTCCTTGGTACTACGGATTTGTTCCCTCTTCTCACTCATCCTACCTTTCCCTTGTACCCGACTTTCGTCTTTCTTTCCTCTACCCCGTTTCAGGCTTCTTGTTGATCCGTCTCCTCAATCGTGGATTCATTTTTTTCTCCTTTTTATACCTTCCTTTCCCTCTGGGACCCTTTTGTCCCCCCGTTGAACCTCTACTACGGTGTGATGTTTCTCTCTTGTTCCCTTATAACGATTTTTCTTAGGTGTCTCAGGTTATTTTCTTATGCTCTCCCTTAGTTCCTTCTGTTCTCGTGATTCCTCCCTCTATAAGTTTTTCTCGGGTTTTCCTTAGGAGAGGCGGTGTTTCCCTTTGCATTTTTTCAACTGAAGACCAGCTTCCCCCTTCCCTTTTTTAAGCACCCAGGTGGTTCCTTGTTTTTTTTTTTCCCTTTGTTTTATGTTTTTCTACCCTTTGGTACCATTTCGACCGTAATAAGAACTCTTCCCCGCCCTCCTTGAGTCTACTCCCCGCTTGATATTATTTCTTTCCTCTTCTTTTCGTTACTCTCGAGGTCATTTTTATCCTTTTCTTTCCTATCCCTCTATTCTTTCTTTGGGTTTTAGTTGATCCTTCCGGGTGGCTACGTTCGCTTTTCTTAATTTTATTTTTGGTGCTCTCACTGAGTTCCCCCCCTCCTAGACCTCCCTTTTTCAGTACCTCCCCTTTTCCCTTTTCGGTGTTCCTCTCCAATGATCTGTTTTCAACTATCCTCCCCCCTCCCTCCAGCCCGTTCCTCACAAAAAGTGTTTTCTGATATGCCCCCCTCCCCCCTATGATAGATGTCCCCCCTTCATTTTTCTTCTTTTCACCCCCCCTCTTTATCTCCTAGGATGTTGATCCCGAAACTAGATGACCCCACGGAAGTCGTCTTCCTTTCGAACCCTAACTGATCCCCGGATCGTGTGGGAAGCAGCGGGGTTTGCCTTTTCTCCTTCCTCAAGTGAGGAATAACCCCCCCTCACCCCCTAAAAGTCTTCTGTGTGAATTCTTCTCATCTGTTTTTCAAATGGGAGTCCTGGTATATATATATTTCCCTAATCACTTTTTTTTTGTGTCTCTCGTCTCCAAATTTCCTTGAAACTGTCCCCCCCCCTGCCCCCATCCTATCCGGTCCCATTCTCTTTTTCATCTTTTGGAGGGGTTTCTTTATCCTTTCGTCCTTCTCCCCACCATGCCCCTCTGAATTTACAAACCCCAGTTCTCCCCTGACAGCAACCCCGTGACTTTCTTTCCCTTCGAGTTTCTCTTTCCTGGTGAAGATATGTTTCTTTATCCACATCAGGAGGGAAAACCCTTTCCGATTTTTCTCCCAAAGTAGATATCCCCCCTTTCCCTCCTCTGGTCTCGTAATCATCTCCCCCCCCCCCCCACCCCTGGGTTTCATTCTCCGGCGTCGAAAAATGTCTTCTTTTTTTCACCCGATACGGTTTTCACTCACTCCCTTCTCCCCGGAAGTGATCTTTATCTTTCTCCCCTCTTTCTTCTTCAAGTTTCTCCCAGAACCCTAGATCCAAATAGACCTACTACAAATTTTCCCCTTCAACAACCCAACCCATCACTAAAGTACATCTCTAATCCTACCCTTTTGCCTTTTTTCCCCTTCCACCCTCGCTGAGTTCCCCTACCCCTTCCCTGACAATCCCTAAAGCTTCCGCGCTTCTCCCCAGATGGATTGCCTCCGGTTTGCTTCTTTTCTTTGGTTGCCCACTTTTTTACAAAAAAAGAAGGTCTCCCCCCACGCAATTCCCCCTACCAGTGTGCGGCCCACCCTGTTTTATATTTTTATGGTTCCTTTCCTATTAAAAAAACAGTCCCCTTGACCCCCCCCCCTAGGTTTTCCTATCCTTTCCCCCCATTCCCCAGTGGATCTCATTTCTTTCATCACCTCCTATCCCCCCCCTCATCAGTATCTCCTCCCCCTACAAGAGAAACCTAACTCCTCTTCTTTCCTTCCGAAGCCGCACCCCCCTTTTTTATTATTTCCCAAAGTTCTTTCCTCTTGCCTGCTCTTTCTCTTTCCAAAGAGACCCCTTTTGTATACACCTACAGTCTCTCCCTGATCCTTCCCGAACACCCCTTCTAACGTTTTTTTTTTTTCCGTCTGACCTTAATAGCCATGCATCCCGATCTGGGGGTTTCTCCTTTTCCTCCAAGTCCGGTCTTCTTTTCTTTTTCTTTCCCTGAGTGGGTGATGAAGGTTCTTGCTTCTGTCATTTTTCAATGTGAAGGACACCCCCCCCCCCC
>Ga0179593_1294888_pt1 | contig 13159 bp, 9 predicted proteins | sample CZODoug2_1_08_16_FD_185931 | JGI IMG/M metagenome (GOLD analysis project Ga0179593, IMG submission 185931) | Vadose zone soil fungal communities from Angelo Coast Range Reserve, California, USA - CZODoug2_1_08_16fungal (PacBio error correction) | ecosystem: Environmental > Terrestrial > Soil >... | reverse complement strand
TTCGCAGTCGCAAGGCATAGACGAGCATCTGTTTTCGTATCTTACCAGGAGTAAGTTGTAGTCATTCCAATAGTTGTTTTACCCGCATTTGTGGCTTTCCTTACCACTGGGGTTGATTTTTGGCAGAACCCAAGGAACCATTTTCTGCTCACCGTAGACGTCCGTTCAGCTTTCCCTTTTACATTCCCTTCGAGACTGCAATATGCTTTGATGCACCTGCGAAGACGTTTCAGTTCTTCCCGATTCGGGTGTGTGTCATGGGAGCCTTGGGCCAGCAAGTCTCAGGCGGTTTGTCTTCTCAATGGATCGTTTTCGTTGTCGTTAGCCCCGCTCTACTGTCATCACGCCTTTGTGGTAAGTTTTTTTTTTCTCATTGCCGGGCCAAAATGAAGCCTGTCGGAGATCGCGCTCTCAAGGCCGAGGTCATGAAGTTTGCCTGACATCCATATCGGGCCATTGCCCGCTCGTCCTAGAAACGCTTCTTGCATTCCGGAGGTTCGCGCGTCCCTCTTTAGCTTCCCCCGTCATGGTCTGGTCCCGCTTGAGCAATTGAGGGTTGAGACGCTCCGGCTCTCGTTCCGATGAGGCATAGCCCAGTGACCTTCTCTTTTGTCTAATTGATGCCTCAAGGCGTACCTGACCCCGCAGAATCTTTTTTTCCTTTTGGGCGCCATCGACATCGGATCCAAGATCCATTGCTTTTTTTCCTACTTGTCATGATTTTTTCCCCGTTCGCGTTTTACTAAGCCTCCCGATCTGGCGGATTGGTTCCCCTGTTCTTGGATTGACCCAGTGTGCTTAATCAACGGATACTGGATCCGTCGTACGAGATCTGAGACGAGCGTTTGAGGTCATTTGTCCCAATTTCCTTCGCCCCGATCCGCGCAGACGACGTCAGGTGGCCTGCTGCGTCCGCATTTCCTGTTTTTCTTTTCGGTCCGACCGCCTTGATTCTGCAAATTTTGGTCCCATACTCGTTTTTTTCAACGGGAGCGGCTTTTTCAGCCGCCCCACCTTTCGCACTGAAGAAGGACTATCTTCACCTGACCTCTCACGTGTCCCGTCCAACGGCGTCCCATGCGACAACTTATGATTTTAGCTTCGCGCCCCTCCTCATGTATTTCGACCTACCGCCGGATGTGCTGTTCTTTTCATCTACGATCCGAGCTGTTGGTGGTGCCCGCAACACTTCGCCTGTTCCCTTCTTTTGCACTCGAATTCAAGCCTCTCCTGCGACGCCCTCTGGTACCTGCTCGAGCTCGGCCCGCGTCGACGCTAAGCTCTTTTTGAATCTAGGTCACCCCCTTTCGATTCCGTGCATACGGCGTCGTCCTCTTATCCCTGATGGTCCGTACTTTACCTCTTCAGCTGTGCAAGGGGTGGCCACTCCATCCCCACTTCCTCATGGCTGTGCTAGCAGTTGCACCGTTTGGCAGGTGCACTTCACACGGAGATCGTCTTGGAGCCTGCTTGTTTTCTTCCTTCCTTTCGGTCTGAGAGATCTTCTCTCTTTTCCTTTGGTTTTTCTCTCTCTATATACGCTCGTTGCGTTCGCTGGCCGTTCGGGTTTGCCAGCACCAGTCCTCTCCTCCGCTCGTGTGTTAAGATTGAGGCACTGCGCGGAGATTTTTGAGGTGCGCTCACAGCAGGAGATTCTTCTTTGCCATGCTGATTTTCTTCATGGCTTCCGGAGTTCCGGACCCCCCATGGTTTTGTCAGACGAAGCGTGCCCTATCAGCGTGGACAAACTCGAACACGGACCCGTGCACCGCCGTTTGTTTTTCTTGCCCCGGCTTGGACCTTTATTCAGCTTTTCTCAGTGCAATTTTGCGTCTTCGAGTCCGGTGTTTTAGCCTCTTAAGGGCGGATTGTCGTCCCGGCACGCGCAGCTCGCTGATAGGACATGGCAGGACATCGCGGGTTTCCAATCGGTGGACTTTCATAGCTATCTCGGCTATATCCCGGTCGCGACCTGTGTTTTTCTCACCCATATTTGGTTTTCAGGTCATTCCCCCCTACTTGGACCTTCGCATTGCGGTTGTGGGCGTTGTTCACATCCGCTCCTGACATCGCCTTTTTCGTCGTGGTATCGGCAGCTTTTTGCCGTAAGTCCTTTGGATGTTCATGCTCGGTTCTGACGATTGGGCCCAGTCTTTCTTGGCGTAAACGCATTACCTCCACTGAAACTCGTTTCCTTATCGATTGGCGACCAGGACCCGTGATTTTCCCATGACTGGTCACACGCTGCAACAATCCTCCGACCTTAGGTGTGCCTTTTCGCACCTGGTCTACATCTTTGTCACGGCACCCGTTTGTTTTCGCTTGTGCAGCCTCCAACGACGGATCAGTTCTTGGCGTTCCCCATGGTGTCCAATACTTCAGTCACTTGGCAGGGGTGGGCTATCTTCATGGGATCCCGCCTTGAGTTCTTTCACCTTCTCCGTTGCCCGCGCCATCCTTTTACTGGTACTCTCGCTGTACTTCCTCCTTGAATGCCATAGCACGGGATGTGCGCTGCTCTTCCCTGGCGTCTAGTTTATTTTGCCTCTCTTTCCCGATCCCCTTTGAGGGCCGCCTATCTCTGCGGTATTGATTTGCATTCCCCTGCGGGATCACCTCCCCACGCCTTGTACGCAGCGTTGGCCTGGTTTTGCCGCCTGGGCGTAGAACGCCACGACCTGGTAGTGTTCCCCCCCACCCCCCACCCCCCACCGGCCAACTCCCGCGTATAGAGTATCTCCATTTCCCACCATCCTGTCCCATTCACCCCGTGTTCATCGCCTTGTTCGCTATGATTCTTTTCCGCATTCCTTCCATTCTATTCGGATCCCCAGTCCTGGAGCAGTTCACTGAGGCGCAATCCCCCCTCTTTATGTTTCCTTGATCCGAAATCTCACCATTGAAGGCCCGCCAAATGGTCTTGAACCAAACTATTATGACTGAACGGCTTTTTAATCCCTTGGACTTTCATGGTTTCTCTCCATGCTCTAACTGCGGTGCGATCCTCTTTCCCCCTCTCGCTTTTTTTGTTTTGAGAGCTCTGGGCCCTAGGCTTCCTTCCTTTAGCCCTGTTTTCAGGCCGACTCGATTTTTCTTTATTACTGTTATTTTTTTCACCCCACCGACCTTGGGACGATCTTATTGTGTTGAGATTCTGCACAAGTGACCGAAAAATATTTTTGTCTACCCTTCTCAATGTCCAGGTGCTGACGCGTTCTTCCAGTAGAATTGCTGAGATTAGATTCCACCTTGTCGGCTCACTGAGTGCCCCGCCCAGTTAATTATTCTTTTTGGATGCAGGATCCTTCTGACGGCTAGTATACGCGGTTTTCGTGCTTTGGCAACGTTCACTTCATAGTTTGGTCGTAGCCCCATGCTGCTGCACTGGGTCCCTCCACGCCTCTTCTATCTTTTATCCCTTTGTTATGATCGCAATACTTCGTTCCCTGCCTCAAAAGCCGGAGCACTTCGGCGTCTTCACGCGCCTCTTCGTCAATTTGAGGTCTCCTTAGCCTCCCTCAAAAAACTCTCCCGGGCCACCGCCCGGAAGCAGGACTATTCGGAGTTAGTTTTTTTCTTGCTGAGTCCCGTTTAAAAACATGGTCCATTCCGCTTGGATTGTTGTGACTTGCCCCTTCCTTCTTCCCGATTCTTCGAAGATAGATTGGATCGCCCATACCCCCTGCATATTGACGTTAGGAAATTTGTGTTGCCACGGCGAGACCGGCTGATCCCGGAACGCTCGGTTCATTTTTTTCCGGTTTCTCGAATTCCAAGCTCTCTCCCGTGCGCCCTTAACGCAATGTACTGACCTCCTTCCTTTGCGTTCGGCACTGCGAAGGCCATGGCTGCTTTTTTCCATCGGTGTCGTTGTCTCGATGTATCCCCGTTTTAATGTATCCCTCTCCGCTGTCCAGCTTTTTGTGGGTTTTCTGGTCCAGGTCACTGCGCTACTACCTGGGCTCACTCCCCTCCGCACGTGCTATGGCTGCGCCGTTCCATTCCCCCCTTTTGTTACGCCAGCTACTGAGGACGTACTGGCGCATACTGCGTCCAGGTTTTTTGTTCATCTTTCCAGCCGCCCACCCCCGCAGACTGCTCGCTACATGAACCTAAATCTCATTTCTCGACATCCCCCGGCGCGTTTGGACGGGTGCGACTCATGAGCGGTGGCTGGTTTTCCCGCCCATGTATTGGCTTTTACCGCGGTCGATGCCATTCCCCAGCTCCGACCGAAGCTGCGTGGTTAAAACACGACGGGACTGAAACACATCTCGCCCTTTCCCCCAGGTTCTTCCCACTCTACGTACCTCCGCACTCTGGCTCTCGACATTCAAGAGGTTGCGACCTCTGATACCCCCGCTGACTGTTGAGGTTGTCAGCCCTTCGTCACTCTATCTAAGCCTTGTTACCCGCACACCACTGTTTTTTTCCCTCTTTGCGCTATAACTGCTCCGTTCGTGACTGACAGCATCCATTTCTTGGACCGTCCATGAAGTCGCTCCTTATGCATAAAGGCAGACTCACCAACGCACTTTCCCTCTGGTTGTTGTTCCTGGTGGTAAAAGGCTTTTTTCTACGCCCACCACGGAGATCGTCTCAGTCGGGCAGCAAGTGACTTTCGTGGCCTCCTCCAATAGTCGAGTATACGGCATTAGTTTATATCCCCTCCGTTGTTGTTGATTTTAGTTTCTCAATTGATCTAGGGTCCGATCGCTGCCCCGATGGCTTGGGCTGAAGGCCAAGTGCCCTGCGAACTTTGACGCTGATCTTTTGACCTGAGAGCGCCGCCGGTCTTTCCCGTGCGAGGCCCATCGTTTACATGCTTGGCGTCGTCAATTCCTTTACTCCTGCGTCTAGCGTGTTGTGAATAAATGTTCTCTCCTTCTCGAGGACTTTTGACGTTTTGCTAGCTCGCGCCTCCGACCCTTTTTTGTTTACCTCCTTGTCTTCGCTGCCCTAGATTCGACCCGGCTTGCTTTCTTCGCGTCTATATCAGGGGAGGCGGTCAGTTTCCGGCATTGTAGGTTTCTTCTTTTTCTGTTAGTTATATTGTCAGGTCGCCTATGTTTTAGTTTTCTTCGTACCCAGCGCATTTGATTTTCGTTTTTTTTCAGCTGCACCATGCGGCTAGGTCGCCATTATTTCTTATTTTATTGTTACTGCGCTGCCAGTTTCACCTTGAGGTGATTTCACCTTTTTGTGGGATGTTCGAGTCCCCCGTGAGTCAGGTTCATCCAAGTTTCTCGGGCCTTTTGGGAGGGTGGTATTCACCCTCCACCCTCTCTGACGCAGGGGCGTCGCAGTGTTGTCCGCATCGTCCCCCTGGCAGCTTTTTGTACCCGTCCGTTAGTCTTTTTTTTCGGGCCCTCCATCCTGACGTCTGGTCTTGCGCTTTCTTTTTGATCACTTTCATTGACGCGACTCGACCCCCTTGTGCCCCCCCCCCTCTGTAAGCGGTACTCAGTAACGTTGGATTCCCTTCGCTACACTGGTTCCAAGTCCCTTTTTACCCCAATCCGCCCGATCATTTTAGTTTTCTTTCGTGCCGAACTTCCCCCCCTTCCTGCAGTACTCGTTTCACGGCGATTTTTTCGCGCGAGGCCTGCGCTCCACCTTTTTTCGGTTTCGTTCCTTCGTGTCGCTTTTGTGCATCCCAATCCCTCAAATGTCAGAGGTTCTGAGTTTCTATGCCTCTCATCTCCTATCGTTTCCGCCGGAGCGCTCACCCCCATCTCAGCTCAATCGCCAGGACCTTTTTAACTCGGTATCCCACCCTTGAGCCGCACCTCCGCCTTGCAATTAGAAAGCAAGTGGTCCCTTGCCCGTTTATAGTTTTTTTAGGAATGTCTGTTCGGCCTAAAGCCTTCCCCTTTCCTGGTCCGCGCGACTTCTCATACTTTCGGGCTTCATTTGACTTGCCAGGGCCCATATGCTTTGGTTGCTCATCCAAATCTTCCCCAGTACGCCAGCTGCGTTGATTCCCCGCCCCCCCTTTCTTCCGTGGGCGTTCATGATCTTGACCATTGTCCGCCTCTTTTGCCTCCCGCGTTATATGGTCTCGACCCACCTCCCATCAAACACCTCCGTGTCTCTTAACGTGGTGCCGGCTTCCTTCGCCGCCTCGAATTTCTGACATTTAATTTTCCGTTCGGAAACGGGTCTCCCTTTTTTTTACGTTAACAGCTTTGCTGATCAACCCCGCACACCCAATATTTTATCTCCTAAAAAACATTTCCCTCAACGGAAGCCTGCAATGTCCTTGAAGTCCCTCTAAAAGTCCTGCCTTTGTATCGAGCCCTCGTCCCCCCTATATCTTTTCCTCCTTGTGGTTGTTGATTTCGTTTTCGAGTCTTAGCCCGGCCCCACCCTCACCTCGCCCGAAGGCCGCTTCTCCAAGTGTCGTAAGTGATTGTTAGTTCTTTTTGTTTTTTTCCCAGACCTTGGCTTTATACCTTGTGGTTATTTCTTTGATGCAAGTTTCAAGTGACAAACATGCGTCACTTCACCAAACTGGTTGAGTCCCGTCAGAGCGGCTCCTGACGCATTAGTCATCATTCGCGATTCGGCCGCGCAATGAGCTGCACCTTTCCGTTTTTTTGAACTTGAGTTAGGTTTTTTTTTTCTTTCGAGCTGTTTTTCTTGGACGGTGCAGCCTTGCGTTCATTGTTGAGGCGTCATCTTTTAGGATTTTTGTGTTGCTCCATGTTCCATATCCCTGGTTTACCTCCCTCTTTAGTTGGGATGAAGGATCTGATCCGCGTTAACTTCCCCCAAGGCAATTCCGAGTCCTTTCGGATCGCTCCGCGCGCTTTTTGGTTTGTCTACTTGTGTTTTTCACTACATCCCTCAAAACTAAAGTTCTTTCCCTGCCTGCGCTCCCGGAACTGTGCTCTCTTGCATTTGGTCTCGCCGCTTCTTGTTCCCGTCCCCCCGTTAAAAACTGCCCTGCTGCTTGCTCCCTTGATTGATTTGTTTGTTTTTTCCGTTCGGGCGGCTTCAGCTAGGACTGCCCCTATTGCTCCCATCCTCCTTGGGAGGAGTTGATTCATACGCCCTTGCTGCTTGACCCCGGAACTTTGTTTCCCAATGTTTTTTTTAGGCTTACGACTTGATTCCGCGCTTTGGTTGAACTCCTCGATGGACTTGCGCGTCCATTCACGGGCCAGCGATTGGCGGATTGGTTCACAGCGTGCTTTTTTTTGTGACCATGGTTTTTTTCTTCTTAAAATCCACCTGCGTTCTCTTTCGTCCTACGATCTTTTTGAGCACGTTTGTTCGGTTTTTCTTTTTGCAGCGCGTTCGCAGACCTTCCTAGGTGCAATCCCCGACGTCAAGCCGAGCGGCTCGCCCCATCTCCATGGTTGTCTTTGACGCGGACTGACCGACCTTCGCTTTTTGAGCCCACCATGCTCCTTGTCACGGTGTCTTCGGCTGTGGTCTTCCGTTCCCCTCCCCCAAGCCAGACATTTTATTTTTGATGGCGATTGCCCTGACATAAACTCACGTTTTTTCTTTCTGCAATCCCTTATCGCGACCGTCGTCTCTATCATCTGAGCTCTGTACTTTCCTGTTTTTTGAGCGTGCCCTGTATTTTCGACTCCTTCGATGTTGCGGTCATTCTAAATCCGAGACTCCCGTCTCTCGCTGGTGTGCCCCGTTAATCTTCGCCATGAGTCTGACTCCCACCCTCCTTCCATTTCTCCCGACGCAGCTTAAATCCTTGATAGCGTCGCTTCAAGGTTTCCTTTTTCGGCCAGCCCCCTTTCCTTTTTGAGTCCAAGTTCAAACCGTCGCGATGTTTGCCGTATACGTTGTCTCCCGGCCCCTCTTTTCTGAGACCTTTTTGGTCCGCCACTCGCACTAAGCTCCTCTTCTTATTGGTAAGGATCTAAATTCCTGGCCCGACGCCACACCCCTTTTACTATGTGGCCTCTTACAAATTCTCCGGCGTTTTTTAATTTTTTTCCTTCTGCACTGGATCTTCCAGGGCCACTCAACTTTGTGGCTGGCAGCACTTGCCTCTTTTGCGATTAAGGCCTCGGCTCGGTTCTATTTTCTCTCTTCTAGTGTTGTTATAGAGACTAGAACGACTCCGAGGGCCGTATTCTTTCTCCAGTGATGTCCTCCCTCCCAGTGCAGCTGCCCTGATGGACGATTCCGTGTCGTGACCTTTTAGTCCCTTTGCCGTCTTTCTCCTTTTTGTACCGTGCCTCAGCAGGTTCTGCGTAGGCAAGCTTCTAGATCTTTTTGTCATTCGACAGCTAGCTTAAGTGCGCCTGACGTCCCCCATCCATTGGATCTCCCCTCTAGCTTTTTAGCGCGGTTCCTTCCCCTCTTTTGTGACTGCTTGGTCTTCTATCTTCTTTTTGCTTGTTCCCGTTTCGTCAGTTTTTTTGAAAATCAGGTGATCGTCATCTTGTTCGCATCATCTGGCCTGGTATTTGTCTCCGCTTTTGTTCGGATCTGTTTTTCTGTTCCCGCTCAGCCGTCTCGTCGATGAGGAATGGCCGCGACATTACGCTTTCCCGCAATACCTTGGTCTTCGTAGCATCTACCAATCCGCTCGCTGATTCCGGTCGCTTTGTCTGGATACATAGTTGTTGGTTCTCCCATCGCATTTTGAATGTGCTGGAGTTTTTTCGCCTTATTCCACCAGGCTCCGTTGACCTATGCGCGTGTTTCTCCAGGTCAGGTTCGTTTGAAGCGCCTATAACATACCTTTTTCGTGCCAGTTTGCGCAGCTCGCACGAGTTTATGTCTTTGGTGCGCCCCGTTTCTTGGGCTGTTTAAGTCGACCCCAGAATGCCCCGAACCTTAAATCATCTCGTTAGCCCTTGGATCCCCGGCCCCTTCATCTCGACAATGGTCTCCTTGGCACAATCTCATTTCATGGAGGTCCTTCGTGAACCGCAGCGTGTCGTACAGTTCGTTTTCCTGAGACATTTTCTTTATCCGATGTCTGTCTTCGCCACGCCATTTCCGGTTGCCGGTCTGGTTCATCTTCCTCTTTTTCCAAATTTCTTCAGTTTTCTATCCAATCGTCTCTTTCAGTTGGATCGGTCGCCGTACGTGCGTCCCATCTACATTTTAAGCGGCCCCACCTTTTACCTGGTGATCTCCCCACCTTTCTGGCCGCCATGTTCCTGCAAGTCGGTGCTGTTTCCCCCGCTCCGGCGGTGGTGCCCCGTGATAGTTTTAGGATGTCTTCTCTTCGTCTCTTCCCCCGCGCGAGACGCGGATTCGACTTCGGGCTCATTTTGCCCCCCTTGCCCCTTAAGAATTTTTGGATTTTTAGCCCCCCAAGCCCACCAGCCGTCGTTGGGTCCTTAGCCCCGGTCTTCTGATCTGGTCCAAGCACCCTGACCATGACCGCTTTTTTTACTCCCGCCGTACGCCGTCTTCCATGACCCAACACCTCTGTCATACCACCCTCCTCCCCCTGGTTTCTGTGCAGACGCGTGACTTTCCTGAATCCGCATTTTCTGACCTCCTTTCTTTTCCAACTCTGGTTTCCAGAACGGCGTTTCCTTGTATCATGCGCAATGTTACTTCTTGCCTTGTACCCTCCCCCATATGTATCTTCGCCAATTTTTTTTTTCCCCAACCCACTAACAGTGAATGAAGTACTCTTTTCGGTACGTATGTCGTTTTTGTTCATCCAGACTACAAGTCTAGGCCGGGTTGAGCTCTGACGAATCTCTATTCCCTTTTGTTGTGTAGAGATTGCAGAGGCTCTCTCGCCTCCTACTCTTCTCTTAGTCAGGCCGACCAATTTTTCCCCAGCTACCTTTTTTCTTTATTCAATTCTTTTTTTTTCACCACTGGGCGGGAGCTACTCCTATTGGTTTTTTTTTTTTTCAAGACCCCCTTGCCCTGCCTCTTCTTTTTTCAAACTTGTGAGCTACTTTTCTCCCTATCAATTCTCAGTCCACGATGTATTCGCGATTTCGTATCATTCGGCTGCACCCGTTTCTTGACCTCCTTTTTCTGTGTTGGCGCTGCTTTTTGTGGTTGAGACGGCCCGTATAGCGTTTTCTTTCTTGAGCTGGTCAATTTGGTTCCCTTTTGATTGGTGTCGTCCTTCGCAGATGACCTGGGCTTTCACCACCCAGGTGGGCTGTTTAACGTCTCTTGATTATCGCTTCTTTTTTTTTCACTGGCAAATTTTCAATTTCGCGACAGCCCTGCTCCATTTGTACAATCTTTTTTTTTATTCCCCTGTCGGCCGAACTGCCACCCCCCCAAAACTATCAGGGACCTCCGCCGCTCTTGAAACAGCTTGCTCCTTCCTTTCCGGTGGTAGCGGCCGGTCTTTCAAGCATTAGTCGTTTTTTAACAAACGGCCATGATGCGCTTGTTTCCTTTCTCTGGTGTACCCTGTGAGTAGGGAGACCCTGATTAGGAAGCCCTTTGATAATTGGACGGAATTGTGCTTTCCGTCTCCCTCCCGACTGTGAACGGTCATGTGCCCCATCGAACTTGGATCAAAGCACATGGCTCTTGACCCACTGTTCCTGTTTGCTCTCCTTCCGGCACATCACCAGGACCTCCATTAAGGGATGATTGGTTCCCGTTGTGGCGTGACTTGTTTTCGTGGAATCCCACCGGGTGGCTTTTCCTGTCCCCCTCTTTCCTTGACATGTATCTGCCCGCGTCGCCAAGAACGTTTTGCGCAATATTCCAGCTATGTCGCATGGCTGAGTCTTTTTTTTCTCCTCCCCTTCCCTTTCTGTTGCCGTTTCAGCTTCCGACTCGCTGTTGTCTCTTGCGTTCGCCTCTTTTTTAGCGGCGGATTGTGGCGCCCCCTCATCCAGCACATTCAACGGCCCCCCATTTGAGATGATTCCCACTTTGTCCGACATCAACGGCTCTACCGGTGTCTCTTTTTCTCAGCGTGATTTTTGCTGGCGATCGCATCCCTTGTATCTTTTCCTCCCGCCTCTTTTTGCATACCCCAGCCTCGAGACGATCCGCTCTGGCTGGTGCTCATTTTGCCGAAAATTGCCCTGACCCCTTCTGGCCCGACACCTACTGCCCCCCTCTGCTTCTGCGACCGCTTGACTGATAGCGCTTTGACTGTGAGAGGGCCAACTCCTGTCCCGGAGCCCTTTTGCGAAGACTTCGCCACCCAACATCGTTCGTTGTCATTTCTCCCCCGTTGCGTTCGACTTCCCCTGGATTGCCGTCACTCTTCCTCTCAATTGCTCATCGGCGAGGCCAGTCTTCATTGCGACCCCAAGCACTTGACCTGTTTGTTTTGTATCCAACGATTTGTAACAAAAATCTCTCCGCCCGGTGCTCCTTCCTCACGTTCGATCGTCCAGGGGCGGGGGCGGCTGCTCCCCCGTGACCCCTGGCGAGTACGGCCATAGTTCGCGTACTATATCTTTCATCCTCCAGGTTGTTTCTAGAGTCCCGATCGAGGGCGCCCCTCTCTCCCTATGTCGTGGGCCCAGCCGAAACGCAGCTTGACTGGCCGACATTGAGAGCACCTGTTCTTATTGTACCGGGCGATTCACTGAGTACCCAAGGCTGGCGGTCGGCCTTTAATCCTTGCCGCCTTTTGTTTCTTTGTAGGGACTACCCCCCCCCCTTTCTGGATTTCTGTCCGAAGCCGAGGAATAGTTGCCTGACATAATTGTTTGACCTGATGGTTTTTCCCCGCCGGTCTAGCTTGTAGTAGTTGGCCCCTTTCTCCGCGGCCCCCCCCCCCCCCCCCACCCCCCCCCCCCCCCCCCCCCACGGCCACCCCACCCCCCTCGTACAGGGATTCCAGCTCGTCGCTCGATGCATTGCTGGCTTGTGCGTAGAGTTACCCATGGGTCCATTCCTAAATTTGTTTTTTGAGGTTCGTGTCGGTGCCCAAGTTTCTAGGAGTTGAGTGAATGGCAGTTCAATTTAGTCGCCCCTATTTTTTTCCCTCTCTCACAATCGTCGGGATTAGCTTTCCACCCCTTTCGCTCCTTCTCTTATTGGATGGATTCGGTTTCCTATCATCAGGTTCCATTTTCTTGGATGTTGAGGCTGTCTTTTCCCCAGCCGATTTTCGCAGCTAGGCTTGCCAGTGCGATCCAGCGGTCCTTGCGCTTAAATTACCGTAGTCTTTTAGCTGTGCGTCAGCCATGCGTGCCTTGCGTTGTCCCAGGTACGTCTTGGCTTAACGCGTCTTGACCATCATGACTCCAACCCGCCGGCCTCTACCAATTTAGCCGGTGAATCAGTTCTCCCAGTTGATTCCATCGACTTGACAGGACCGAACACGCTTGCAACCCACCTCCTGCCAGGGCTGGTGAATTATCATCCACGCGTCCCAGATAGCCTCGTTGGGTACCCGGCATCTGCATGTGAATCTCTACTCCAGAGGCTTATTTCATTCTCACCCTTACTTCGCCGGTGCGGTTTCTGTCTCTTGTCGCATCACACATCCTCCCAAATGGAGGGGTGGCTATTCATAGCCTATCATCGGGATCGTCGGATCGGTTCCCCCCCCCTTTCCAGTTTTTTTTCCCTGCCTGGACCATTGTTTTTTCTTTGGCTTCATCCAATGATGCCCCTTTTCGCTACCCCCTCCGGACACTGCAGTTACTTGTTTCTCCCGGCAGCTTTTGCAATGTTGCCTTGATTTTTAGTCTGTATCGTAGCCTCACGCGACTCCCCTCGCGATTGATACGTCGCTACAGCTGTATGTGTCCCTTGCGTGACGAATTTGTTAATACTCCGCCAACGTACCCCCCGGTCCCTCATTTTTATGGAACTGCAGGTTTTCTTTCGTCGGGCGTACCCGACCTCCCCCCCGCTACCTGAAGCTTTGCTGTCCCTAAGCTTGAACTCCCGCGCCTTGCCGTCTTTTATGACACCCCCTCCTTCCCATACCACCCAAAACCCCCCCGTTTTTCGGACCACCGGTGCCTATGATTCGCTTGCCTAGCTGCTATCTCATCTTCCGGCACATTCTCGGAAGAACTCCGTTTTCCCACCATTGTGATTTTTTTTCATTGATTTAAGTCTTTCTTGTTTGAAAGCATTCTTTACAACTATGATATCTCGCCCCAATTTTTGACAAACCCCCTTCCCTATTATGATTCACAACTTCTATTTCCCGTCGCTTAAAAGTTTCCTTTTTTAACCCGCTTTCTAGGCTTATCGAGCCCTCGTA
>Ga0179593_1251635_pt1 | contig 13159 bp, 15 predicted proteins | sample CZODoug2_1_08_16_FD_185931 | JGI IMG/M metagenome (GOLD analysis project Ga0179593, IMG submission 185931) | Vadose zone soil fungal communities from Angelo Coast Range Reserve, California, USA - CZODoug2_1_08_16fungal (PacBio error correction) | ecosystem: Environmental > Terrestrial > Soil >... | reverse complement strand
CGCCCTTGCCGACCCCCGGGTCTACCCTTTTCTTCAAATTTCTCCCACCCCCCCCTTCCTTTTTCCCTCTGAACGACGGCCGCGAAACTCATTTCTACCTTCTGACTTTTTTTACAGATGGATTTTACCAGTCTGGACTTCCCCGGACTGCCGATTCTCGCAGGACGGCCGTTTTTGTCCCCTTGGTAGCAATTCAGACCCCCAGTCACGAATGTTTCATTTCTTCTTGTTCAGTACGAGCGGCATGCGGCTGCCCCCTCCTCCCTCTTTTTTTTAATTGATCCACTGCAGGTTTCCCTCCTCCCGCGCGGTTCATCCCCACCCCCCTTTTAAATTTAGTCGCTATCTTGATTTTGAGCGCGCGCGTTACCTCTCTTTTTCCTCCTGGTCCGTTCTTCAGTTTTTATTTGCTCTCCTCCTTCCGCGGGACTTTCCCTTAAGTCAGGAAAAGATAGGACAGCACGTTTAACTCCTTTGTGTCTCGAGTCCCCCACGTTTTCGCTGCAGGCTACTGAACTGGGATCGCCAGCACCCCCCCTTTTTTAGTCGCCGTCCGGCCCATCAATAAACACTTGACAGAACCCCCTTTCCATTCTGAATGAATGAGCTGGCAACGCGTTTCTTTTTCTTTCCCCCTTCCCTATATCCTCCCTAGAAGGAGGCTTGTGCCTCTTTTTTCTTTCCCTTATAGGCCTATCACGACCGTCGTGTCTGTTTTTTCCCTGTGCCTCTCAGTCGACGCTTATCTCGCTTCCGGTCCCACCACTTTCCATTTAACACGGAGGAATGACAGATCTTCTTGTCCCTTTCCTGGCTACTAGTCTTGGTAGTAGTTGCCGGCTCACCTATTTCTCCCTTTCCACGCACCCTTCTTTTAGCTTTCCGCATGGATCAGAAAGAACCTCTGCTAGAGAGCACCATTTCTCGTGTTTTATCCTCTCGCTTCTATTGGGAGTCCTCACTGGTACTTCCTTACCTCTTTTTCCCCCCCCTCCCTTTCGAGCGGAGCATTGGTTCGTCGGGTTACTCCCGATTCAGCGGAGCGTCTTTTTCCCCCCGAAGCATAAGAACGTATCCCCCATCATCGTGCCGAGCTTCATTTCCGATGCCTTGCTCCCTGCTTAGACCGGTTCGCGGCATCTACCACCTCGTCCTGTCTAGATTAGAAGACCCTTCTATCGGCCTTTTGCTCTTTACGGCAGTCCTCCCTTCTTTTCCACTTCTCCTGGAATCTTGTTGAGCTTCTCAGCCTTCGAAATCCTTTAAATTGATCGTCGTCTTCCATTCCCTCTCCCTCGCTTTCCCGCGTAGCGGTCTCTCCTTTCTGCGATTCTTTTCCCCTCTTTTAGGTACTTTTCTCCGTCCTGCTTCTTGTTTCTTTTATCATCCAGCTCTGGTAGTCGAGGCCGTTCTGTACCCGCGAGCTTCCGGCCACTTAGGTCGTCCCATATCGGCTCTCTCTCGGTCCAGTACTTGCCGAGCGTCGCCCTTGTTTTCATGTGTGAAGCTTGAGAACTCACTCCCATGAGAGGTTCGACGCGAACCACCCCTTCTTAGACTGTCTTTGTGGCATACCAGCTCTCCCGTTGCCGATCTTGCCATCCAGCTTGCTCCGTTTTTCCTCCTCTTTTTTTTGTAGGATCTTCGATCTTGGCTATGCGACTCGTTCTCTTGGAAGGTTCTTCCCCATTTCTCTCAGTCTATTTTTTTTGGTGATTGAGTCGTGTCGTCCCTCTACCATTTCTTGGACCTCATTACCCCCTTTTTGGACATTCCTCCTTTGGTGTTCCTTCCACCCCCCCCATCGTCGATCGATCATTTCATTTCCCGCTACCTCCCTTTTTTGTCGCCTTGGCTCAGGACCCCTCTCCTGCTGGGCTATATGCGAGCCCGATGAAGCATCTCTTCCCCTTCCATATGATATTGTCACGCTTTGCACTCCCTTGTTCCGCTGACCACTCTTTTTTAGGGAAACTACTCTCGATTTCCTTTCTTCCCCCTGCCCTTTTTTGTCCTTTTCTTCTTTCTCTGGAAGCCCAAGGCTTTCTCTCCTGTTGCCGGCCATCTATTATTCTCTTTTCCCCTCCTGCAGTAGTACTCGGTTTCGCTTCTCATTTTCCCCTGGCTTCTTCTTCGACGATGGCTTCGATATTCTCTCTGTTCACCCGCTCCCGGTTCGCCCGTTCATCGACGTGTTCTCCCCGTGAAAAAGGTAACTTTTTTTGACTTCTTCGCTTCGTTTTTAGAACCCCTCTCTTTCTGTTGTTTTTCCCCGCCGCCTCCTTTGTCCTAGTCCCCCATCGTTATTCTTGCAAGTTTAATCCCGCGCCGCCCAATCTGCATTTCTTTCCTCGCAGTGCTTTCTCTATCTCGTTCGTAGCTTCTATTCGTGGCCACCGCACCTTGTACGTTTCGTTTTTATCCTTTTTTTAAGCACGACCCTCCCTCACCCCCCCGCGATCCCGGAGACTGCGGTGTTCTCCTCTTTCCTTTCCTTTCACGGTTTTTCTGTTTTGCCCCGGTTTTTCCCCGCGTCAGCTGCCTCGGGCCTAAGCTGCCCTTTTTTCTGATAGATTGTCTCTCCCCTGGAAGATTACTCATTCTCGCTGTTCTTCCAATCTCGGAGTGACCATGGCTTCATCTTTGCCAATCGACTTTCGTTTTGCCGTTTTTTGATGGCTGGTGGTCTCCCAGAGGAAGCGAGCAGGTCACGGCTCCTTTCTTTTTCTCTTTTTTTTTTGCGCGTGAATTTGAGTCGTTCCTTTATCACTCCTCTGCCTGAATCAATTGCCGTTCTTCCGTCTTTATAGGTGATGGTCTTGCCGGTGACATGCAAATCGTCGATAGGATTGCCTCCTGTTTCCCTTTCCAACCCCCATTCTCAGTTTCTCCTCTTGAGGAAATGCGCGAGCCGCGCTCTTTGAATAATTGCCCGGTTTTTTTGCGATTTTCGTTTCGGGATTTTGCATGTGATTTCATGCCACCGTGCCTCCCCCCTTTTAGTGCCGCCGCCAGCTTTTGTTCCCTTTCCCTAATCTTGAAGTAGTGTCTGGTGGCTGCTCTCTTCGTTTTCACACTGCCGTACTTCTTATCCAGGTCTTCGCCTCCAGCGTTCGAACATACCGCTTTGCTTTCTCTCTGAGGAGTTTGTTTCCGTTGTTCTTGTTCATCGAAACGGTTTTTACTTGTGCAGCCATTTGAAGCCCGTATCCCAGCGCCCCCTCCCCCCCAGGTCCCATGCTCTTCTTTTCCGTCTCTTCTCTCGCAAGGCACGTTTGAGAACGCGGCGAGCTCTCTTTGTCCCGTACTCGAAGGTACTTTACGTTCTTTGCTCCTCGATTTTTTTTGAGAAGGTCCTGCTGCAGGCCTAGACTCGATTCTTTTTTTCTCTTCCCGCGCATAGACCCCCTGATTTCCTTTACCGACGTGTCTCGTTCCGGCCGTCCTCAGCTGTGTGCTAATGGTATAGAGCGCGTTTTCTGTCGCTTCATAAGGCCACACGTGTGCCGCGCCCCCGTTTAATCGATGAAAATTAGACCTCCCTTTTTTTTCGTCCATGGTAACGTTCTGCGACTTGACTCCCTCGCTTCCATTCCTTCGAGTTGTCCTATTTTTCTACCTAAGCTTCGCCGACCGCGCTCCGCTCGGCTACGATCCGGATTTTCCTCATTCTTCCGAACCCCCTCTCTTTTTCCGACCGCGCTTCCCCCTCTTACTGAGAGAGTAATTGGATCTTCTTTTTCCTCTCTGATGCCTTGTTTTTCGACACACCCCTGGACGATGCGCTTTCTTCCCTCACTGTTCTTTGTTCTTGTGTCCCCCTTGTGCACGCATTTATTCACTGTGTCCCACCTTTTTTTTTCTTCGCCCTTTCCCTTGTGTCGCCCATCCGCTGCCAGCTTTGTTTCCATCGCCCGCAATTCCTTCCTTTCTTCATCTTCTAAAATTGCATGTTGAGATGTGACCCTCCTCTTGTTTGTTGATGGTTTTTCCCCATCTCTCTCTCTTAATTCATAATATTTGCTCCCCTTCCCCCTTTCTTTTTTTTTGTTCCTCAAAGTTCTCTCCCGACTCCCTGAGACTCTGATGGCGTAGAGTCGACTCCTGTTTGTTTCGCCCCCTGGTCTTCATCCCCTTGTCTTTTCCTGAGCGTAGCATGACCGCGGCCCCCCTCTGCTTAATCTCTTTTGTGTTTTTCTAATCTGAACTATTTCGTTTTCTGCCCATTGCTGCAGGCGTAGTACCCCCGGTTACGTCTTCCTTCCCCAATCGGTTAGGATTGTCCATTGTTTCTTCTTCCGCTTCTGAATTCATTTCTTCCCCTTATTCTTTGGATCGCTCTCTCCTGCCCCCAGAGCAATTGTGTCCTTTCCTTTTTTTATTACTCCTCCACATGCAGCTGGCGGCGGTTCCCTCCGCCAAAAGCCGTTTTTCTTTCGGGAAAATCCGTATTTTTCCCGGGCACTCCCTCATTTCTTTTTTTACATTTTTCTTCCATTCTTTCCCCCCTTCTTTTGTTTCCATTCCTTTTTCAATCTCTATCTTTTCTCATCCTCCGTTTTTCTCCTCTCCCACCTTGGATGGAACATCCAAAAATTCCTCAAACTAAAAGGGGACTCCTTCCCTCAGTGGATTCCGAAAAAAGGGGATTTCCCTTTTCCAACGAAAACCTTCTTTCTTTTTTCTCGTTTCCCCCCTCCTCCGTTCCTTTTTTTCTACAGACAACGAGGACTGTTAAACAAATTGCTTTCTCTTCCTCTCCCACCTTTTTCAGAATGGCAGACTACCTCAGCTTGCTCACCCCTATCATATTCCTTTCCATTCCCTGGTGGTCAGTCCTCCCCGCCGATTGGTATCCTCTCCTCCTTTCAGCACCGCCCCGTAGTCTTCAAACCCTCTGTCATTCCATCAAAGCGATTGGCATTCTTTTTTCTTCCCCCTCTTCGTCTTATCAATGGGTGTTTCCTTTCGCATTCTCCACCCACACCTCTGCTTCCTCCTACATCAGATTTATTTTTTTTTTCATTCCCCTTATAGATGGACGACACTATCCCGCTTCTTTCCGGTCAAGTCAACTCCTGAATGGCCTAGCTCGCGCTGCAATCCCCCCTCCCTCTTCTGTAAGAAGTGCGGCTCGCCGTTTTGACACGTTAATCTCAGTCAGGCTTGCCTTGATGTTGGTCCATTCCAACCCCTCGTTCTCTCCGATGCTCCTCCTTCGATGGTTATTAACCCCCCATTGAATCCTTTTTCCTTCCCTTCTAAGTAAGCAGTTTTGTCTCCTCATGGCATTTTTAAGATTGTTTTGGGTGCCCCCACCCCTTCATCCCCTACCGGCTTCTTTACCCGGTCTCTCCTCGCTTCCTTCGCGCGGCACGCGCAGTCGTCGCCTCTCTTCCGTTTTTCGTCGTCTTGAGGTTAATCCGTTCCACTCGACTTTCGATTTTTTTTCCTCTCTACGCGGATGGCGTCTTCCTTGTCTACACCCCCCTCGCCGGGACAAGGTCCTTTTATTTTTCAATCCCCGAAGTTGAACCGGGCCGTAAGCTTTTCTTATCCTATTCGCTTCCCCGGCAAGCACCGTCCATTTTCCTTCTTCTCCTTTTTCCATCGACGTTCTTCTCCGACTAACATGTTCCTCTGTCTTCGTTCTCTTACGATACACGCGGAATGACCCTTTGTTCCTAGGCCTTCTTCCTTCGCAGAATCGTGGCCCCCGCAGACGTTACTCCAATGATTACCCCCCGCTGTGCTCGTGTCCTTTTCAAGGCTTAACTTCGTTGTTGTCTTCCATCTCGTCGTCGCCGCGGTTCTCAACTTCTTGGCCTTCTCTCGTTGAAACATTGGGGGCGCCCCTTTTTTTTTTTTTTGTTTTTTTTTTTTTTTTTTTTTTACGGGCTTTCAAATGGACTGACATACCTTATCTCCTCCTCCGCCTCTAAACTCAGCGGATCGGCAGCCCAGCGTGATGTTTCACCAGATGGAAGGCGACGTTCGACTCCGCCCTCTTTGGTAAGGACTGATCCCTCCCCGCCCAGCCCTACTTTCCGATTATGTAAAGTCCGTCGTTCTCTTCGGCACCTGCGCAGCTGTTAGTCTCAATGCTTCACCTCCAGAGCCCCCCAGGTTTTTTATTCCCAACCGTGTTCATTTCTTCGAGCTCTTTCTTTGGGGACTTAGAGCTCTTCTCGAGCATAGTTTCTACCTGGCGGTTCTTTTTTTTTTTGATGGACAAATCCCCTCTCCATTTTTTATTATTGTCCAGTCAGGAAACGAGGACTTTTACCTCCCTAACTTCATAAGCGACTCTCCCCCCGGCAAGTTGAGCTTTTCCTTACTTAATCCTTGTCTCTTAAAAACCGTTTTGTGAGCGACGTAAACGGCCACCACCAATCAACCCGGCCCCCCCCGTTTCATCGCTCTACGTTCGATTTTCAAAGCGACATTTTTTTCATCCCGCTCTGAATCCCCGTCCGCTCTTTGCGTTGCTATGCCTGATGGCCGCAAGGCACGACCGGCGTGCGGTTGGCTTCAGGAGTCGAGGAGTCTTCGAGCTTTCCCCAAACCATTTTCCAGGAACTCTTCTCTTAAGATTCGCATTCAGTCCTTTTTCTAGAGTGGTAGTAGTGCCGGGATAATTCCTTTTGCGGCCTTCCGACATTTTTCTTGGGCGCCGATATCCCGCCATCCAGCCGATCTTCTCCCATATCGAGTCTTCCCTCAGTACTTCTCTTTTTGGGCTGTTATTACCTTACCGATAACCCTCTTCGTTCTCCTCGTAGCGTGGCGGATTTTGGCCCTCAGCTTCGTCTCTTTTCTCTTCCCCCTCCAGAATCCGACGTATAAATTATTTAATTTGGTCTTTTTATGTTCGATTCCCTGGGACGCTTTTTTCTTCTCTAATCCTTTTCTGAAGACGTAAGCAGACCAACCCTTCCCCCCCCAGATTCGTTTCAATTTTTTTTTTTTTTCCCGTCTCCTTTCTTTATCTGTCTCCTTTCCCCTCTGCTTTCAACCCCTTGGCTTCCAGCGCCGATGAGTTCCCCCCCTACCATGATCGTCGCTTCCATCCGTCGCTCTTTCTTTTCCCGACAGCTCCTTTTTCAGAAGCGGCGTTTCGCTTGTCTATGCAGTCATCTTCCATCCCTGGGATCTCCTTTCTCGTTCCTTTTCTCTTTCCCCCGGCGACGAGAGCTTAGGCAACTGATTGTCTTCCTTTTTCTTCTATCAGAAGGCGGCCCATTTCGCGCCGTAGAGGCATCGTCCGGGTTTTAGCCTCCTTGGAGCGTACCCTCGGATCCCCCACAGTCCCCTGTCGTCTGTTGTTTTTGGTAGTGTTTAGTATTGTTATGCGATGTGTTGGCCAGCTTTTCCCTTTTTCCCTAATCCTTTTTTTTGTTTTTTTTCCGAGTTTGAAAATCCCTTTTCGCGCGGGAATGCCAATCCCTTCTCGCTTTTTTTGTCTTGTTCTCGACCCTACCCGAAGTATCGCCCCCTGATCCCTATTATTTCCTCTTGACCTCAGTTTTTTTTTGGCTTTAATCTTCGATCCCTGTTTCTTGGACGGACACCCTTTGCCTTCCTCTCCTCGGTAGCCATTCCGCTCGAACTGTTGATGATACCTGCGTCTGCACGACTCAGAAGGGACTGACTGGCCTGTAAATCGGCCCCCTACCACCCCCCCTCTTCTCCTACGGAGTCCCTCCGATGCTTTCTTGGCGCACCTTTGACTATCGAAGGCCCTCATGGACGAGGATCCCTTTTTTCTGGCCAAGGTCGCTGCCGTTGAATTAAATTTTTTCTCGCGTTTGCTTCCCGCTCTTCTTCTCCCCTCACCCCCTTCGCAAAATGGTGCGTCATCGCAGTGTTTTTTCTCTTCTGAGTAAGAGGGATGGGATTTTTGCTGTCGCCCTCGACCCCCTTCCGCCCAGTTTCATCTCAATGACGCGCCCTTTTTTCCCGGAAATACTGTCTCAGTTCTCTTCGTTTTTTTTTTGCCCCTCTCGCTGACGGGCGCCCCACTCCCTCCTTCTCTTCTAAAGCGATGCGGCTCGGACCCATGGACCCCGCGCCGCCCACTGAAGAAGAGTGGACCGAGCGGGTTTGTTTTATATCCCTCTTTTTTAAGCGGACCCGGAACTGGTCGGGCTCTTTTTCCCCCCACCGGAAATTAGTTTTTTTGGTTCACCTACTTACCCCGATCATCCCCCTGCTCTGACGTGTTCTCGTGTCCCTGTTAATTGCAAGTTTTTGGATCGCCTCCCGTTGCCTGAAACTTTCCCCCCTTCGCAACGGTCGTGTCGTCATTCATGCAGTCTTACAGATTTCTGTCCGAGAGTTTCAAGATACGGCTTTTTTTGTTTTCGCCGTTTCCCTTTCCTACTTAATTTTTCTTTTTGGGTTAGGAAATGGTATTTTTGGTATGATCCCAAACGTTGGGCTTTCAATGGGATCCTTCGATAATTTCAGGCGATCACCCTTTTTTGTTTCCTTACCCCTTCTAGTGTTTCTCTTTTTTTTTTTCCGTTATGAAAGACGTTCCAGTCTCGAGGGCGATCCCCCACAATGTCCTCAATTCACTTCTCTCCATGTTTTTGCGTAAGTTTACACTCGTTTTTTATCGATAACCGCTCTCTCAGCTGACCTTCCAGGTTGTTTCTTTTACGAGTGGTTGTTGTGGAGTTCGTCATTTTTTCGGCCCCTTTCCTCCCTTCTCTTAAGCCCTCCCTTTCTTTTTTGATTTTCCTAATCTGGAAGATAGTGATTTTTTTTCTGCATGATCGGCCGTCCCACTGCTTCTCTCTCTCCTCGGCTTTGCTTTACAAGAGGTTAGCCTCCCCGCTTTTGTTATTCGTTATGTTTTTTCCTCTTGGATTCTTTTCGTGATCTCACCCTGTAGCTGGTGCAGCATTTGACTGACCTTTTCTCCCCTTTTTCCCGTCCTTTCCTTTGAGCTTTCCCTCTCCCTATTCTTCAAGACGTTTGAGACTTTTTTTCCTCCTTCTGGACAGCCCGTTTAATCGGGTCTCCCCCTTTCCTTCGGCTACCGCCAGGCGTTGGCGTTTTGATAACTTGGTCCTTCCGGTGCTGCTAAAGAGCACGATTGCTGAGGTTCTTTTTCCCCCGTACCCTTCGTTTTACAATTTTTCTTTTTCAGGGCTTTTTCTCGTCGCCGACCCTGCACTCTGGAATGTGCTCAGGAGCCGCGTCATATTGCCCTTTTTCTGTTCTTGAAGGAAAATGCCTTTGCGCCTATTGCTCCATAGATTTGCAGCCTCTTTCCCGTATTTCGGATTGAACGTGTACCCATAGCCCGTCTTTCTAGTTTTCGCTTACGGCATCGAACGCCAGCGGCTCCCCTTCCTCCGATAGTTCGCTTCGATTGGGTTTCCTCATTCTAGTAAGAACCCCGTCCCTAGATTGAATTGACCCGACGCTTTGCCTCCGTCTCATTGCTCCTCATCCAGACTCTCCTGGTCGGCAAGAAGTGCTGTGATGAGGTTTTTTTCCCCCCAAATTCTGGACCCTCTTTAGTTAGTGAGAACGCCTTGTTTCCTTTCGGTACTTTAAGGCCCCCCCAACTTCTCTAATCCTGTTGCGGCTGAATGCGAGACCATCTCTTTTGGAAAGCGCCGTCCCTCGTCCGGTCCTTCTTCCTCCACTTGCACCCTGTTTCTTTTCCTCCACTGCGACCGCCGCTGTCGGTTCTGTTTTTCCGCGATCTCTTTCGTCACATTCCCCTCTTGTCTTACATCCCAGACATGCATTTCTTCCCATCCGATAAGGCCCTTTCAAACTCTTCGTCTGAGTCTCGCGGCGCCTGCTTGTTTTTTCGCCGCCTCGTGGGCGGTTCCAATTGATACTTTCGTATCTCATTCCCAGCTTGCCCAAGCTTTTTTTTTTCTCCCTTGGTGTATTTCGCCACCTCACGGATATTTAGGTGACTGCAATCGTTCACGGCGTCCCCATCGGGCGTTCGAATTACTTCTTAGTATCTTCTCATTTGTTTCCTTGCCGAGGCTGACGGGATATGCCAGTATTTTGCGCTCTCTCATTTTTGCTTGCCCCCCTCTCCCCCCTTGTTATTCCGTTTTTTCCTCAACATGCGGACTGCTGGACGGCGGAGGGAACGAGAACTTTTTTTCCCTTTTCTTGGCAACAAGTCCCCCTTCTTTTCGAAATATCTTCCCTACCCCTTTTTTCTTTCCTTCCCCTTCCCTAATATTTTTTTATGTCCATCAACTTTTGTTTCTCTTTTCATCATTTTTTTTTTTTTGGAGAGAGATTGACCCCCAAGTTTCCTTCCCTCCCCCCCAATCTGAGGGATTTTCCGAAAACTAAACAGTTGCCCCTTTCCCCTCCCCAGTTATTAACGAAAAATAAGGGATTCCGAAAATTGAAACCCTTCCTGATTTTCTTGTTCCCCCCTTTCAGGCTGCGCTTTTGGATTTTTACGTCTCAACACCTTGGCTCCCATTTTCTCGCTTTTTTTTGCCCCTCACCTTGAATACCTTCAGCTCTTCGTTCCCCCATCGTCCTCTTCCCCTTTCCTTTTAACTTTGTTTTTGTTCTCTCCCGTGCCCCCGATTTTTGTTCCCCCCCGCGCAGTACTTAGTCTTTGGCAGCATGAAATAGTCTTCTTGTCCCACCTCCAAGTAGATGACCTTTTTTTCCCAGCTTCCTTTCTACGCTCTTATCAATTGGCTCTCCCTCTCATTAGACATGCTGCGGTCCCTCCGATTCGCCTGAGTTTTGTTTTCCTTCGCCGTAGAGATGGACGAAACTGCAGGTATGGTTAGATCAATCCCTTCTTTGACCTTTCTCCATGATTCTTTCCTGTCAATCCATCCCCAAGAAGCGGCGGTACCTTTCGGTCCCCCCCATTCGGTAAGGTAGTAGGCGCTGTTTTGATTTTTTCATTCCCTATGTTCCACCTCTTTTCTCCGCGCTCTCCTAAATAGTAGGTCTCTCCTCATTTCCTTCGCTACGACAGGAAGAACAGGCCGGTCGCTCTCAATCTGCATCGTCCAGCTTTTTTTTTCCCCCCCACAAAGTAATAAAAGTCCGTATTCTTCGGTTCGCTCTTGTCTAGATCGTTCTCTTCCCCCAGCGCGTCTTCCAGCTTTCCAGGTGTTCGTCTAGAATGATTACCTCCCAGAGATCTCCTCGTTTTGACCCTCTGGCTTCCTAGAGGGTCTCTGGTGTTTCTCGTACCTGAGCGCCCACTCTTGGGCCAAAGTCCTTGCGATTTTCGGCGTCAATCCAAGTTTTTTTTTTTTTTTTTTCCGTGTTAACATGGTCAAGTTGGCTCCCTCTGAGCCCGGTGTCCCCCCCCTGCAAGCGGTATTTCTCGACGAGCGCCCGGAGTCCTACGCTTCTTCCCTTTCCTAACATACGAGGTCTTCGTCGGCTTCTCAGATCTCCCTGGAAACTCTTTCTTTCCTTAGATATCCGTCAGCATCGTTTTGAAGCAGCCGGTTAAGGACCAATGACTTCCCCCCCCTTTCGCCTCATTTCAGTTTTCTTCGCGTCTTGTGCCGCTCTTCGCGCTTTCTCCCCCCCCTTTTTTCTTTCTTTTCTACATATTTGGCAGGGCCCCACACGGTGCCTAACTTATTACAATGGCTTCCACCATTATTTTTTCCTCTTAACGAGAATTTTCCGTCCGCTCACACTGCGAATAGGCTTCCCCACGCGGGAGTTCCACCGCGGGCTTCCACCCGACTCAGGATATATAAGAAGACGCCTTTTGCCGGCCGCGAAATTAATCCAACTTTCCAGCAGTCCATCTTTCGATTAGGGAAAGTCCTTCCATCCCTTCTTCTGCAATTGGTTTTCGCTGGCTTCTCCACCTGCCTGTCCTCCCCTCCCCAGAGGAGGTATCGCACCCCCTTCTCCCTTTCCGTAGATAGCTGTACTATTTCTATCTCCCCCATTCCCCTTTTTTCTCTGCCTCACTGCTGTCTGCAGGTGTTTTGAGGGCCCTCTCCCTAATCGAGGCGAATTCTCCCCCCAGTCCCCTATATAGGAAGCACAGCTCCGTCCCCTCTGCTCAAGTTGCAGCAGGATCAGCAAGTGGCATCCCCCAACTGTTTTTTCGAGCCGCCACGGCCCTAAAATAACAACACATGGTCACCTCCCCCCCGTAAGCCAGAATGAAGGCGGTGTGTCCCCCCCTCTCGCCATTTCCCCTCCAGAGACTAAAGTCAAACGCCTTCCTGAGCGTGCCTCCATTGATGGCCGCAATCCCTACCCCTGCTTGAGGTTTAGCTTGCAGGCCGAAGATTTAGCGTCGACGATTTACACCCATATTATGAAAACGAGGATGACATGGCGGCCCCCTTTAGCCCCTCAGTATACGGTTCTTCGCTTGGTCTCTTTTTTGTGATCTCGAATTTTTCCCGGCAAGCAAAGTTCTTTTGAAATTCCTCCCTTTGCACTCCAGCGATAGAGAACACGTTTTTTTGCCTCTTGTTCGGCTAATTGGGCCTTTGCCCGGGCCCCGTACAGCTAACCCCTCTCGCGCTTCTTGCCGCGGTCGTGGAATTGAGTCTGTTTGCCCTCCCCTTCCTCCCCTGCGAGATTTCTCAAACGCCCCCCCCTTTCTACAGTATTCTCTTTTTTTTGTTTTCATTTCTCTTTCAACTCGTTCTCAACAGTTTCTGTAGGCGCTCCATACCCCCTCGCTGGACCAAGGAGGGAGACAGAAGGTTGAGACCGGGTTGCACCATCTATCCTACACCTGCGATGCGGCCCTTGGCGCGCGTTTCATACCTCCCGTCGGCTTCTGTCTAAAGCATGGGTCCCCCAGAGAAGAGGATCACTCCACCTCCGAACTTTTCTCTTCCTCTTCCCTTTTTTCGCATTTCGTATTTGCTCCAGCAGAGGTGTGCGTCTTAGTCCCTATAGGTTTAGGTCTAGCCGTCCTTCTCCCATTGGGATTTTCCTCTAGAAAGTATTGTTTTCCTTTTTTTAATTTTCGATCTTCTTCCTTGTTCAGGCAATGAGTCTTATCGACTCTTTCTTGACTTTCACCCCTTCTGCGATCGCCCTGAATAGGGTAGAATTCAGCTTTCTCCTCCTGTCTTTCTCTGAGAACCCCCTCCTTCCTGCTGCCTATGATGGGTTTTTCCCTGCTCTCCTCAGACTATATTGAAAT